>ERZ724504.127-NODE-127-length-42068-cov-8.791184_pt1 | contig 42068 bp, 58 predicted proteins | sample MGYA00376037_ERZ724504 | MGnify/ENA primary metagenome ERZ724504 (study PRJEB28724, sample SAMN07190888) | wastewater metagenome | isolation source: influent of sewage treatment plant in Hong Hong | place: USA: Christiansburg, Virginia | collected 2016-03-01 ... | reverse complement strand
CGGCATCAAGGAAATCACACAGCACGCCTGCGGCACGACAACCGTGCATCGGATGAGATAGCAATGCTTGACACAGAAAACACCGGAAGGAAACGGGGCCGTTCACCATTGAGCCTGTTTTATCAGGTTAGGCAGATATCCATTGCTGCCCAGGCAATGGATGAAAAAAAGGTTCGTGCCAAGAAGGCAATCGAGAAGGTAATTGCCGATCGAGAGAAAATGATGGATGAACGTCGCGAGGCCTATCACGAAACCATTCGCCAGAAAATCTTGACGGCTGTTCGAGAAAACCCCATGGCCGGAACCTGTCAGATTGCCAAGATTATCGAACGCGACAGGAAGACAACGCACCGGAAACTGGATGAACTTGAGAAAGATGGAAGAGTGACCAGGATCGTGATAAAGGGTCTGCTGAAATGGAAGGAGGCGCAGCCATGAGTTTCCGAGTCCCCGAGAAATTCCGCGTCCGGACCGGCCCGCTTGCCAGCACGGCCGCAATCGGCAACGCCGGTGCGTTTGACATCCGCCTGCCGCACAGCCAACGCCTGTTCTGCATCGCATCGGACGGGGATGGATGGGAGCATGTCAGCGTGTCGCGCTCCGATCGCTGCCCGACCTGGGAAGAAATGAGCATGATCAAGCGACTGTTCTGGCACAGCGAGGACCGCGTGGTGCAGTTTCACCCTCCGGAAAGCGAGCACATCAACAATCACACCAACTGCCTGCATTTGTGGCGCCCGGTTGGCGTCGAGATTCCGACGCCGCCGGGGTGGATGGTGGGGGTAAAGGCATGAACGACAAGACAGGAATCGAATGGACCGACGCCACGTGGAACCCGGTCACCGGCTGCACGAAGGTTTCGCAGGGGTGCAAGCACTGTTATGCGGAGCGCGACTGGCAACGGCTGCAGCACCTTCCGCGGTTCGCTGGGCGTGAATTTTCTGATGTTGATTTTCATCCTGGACGCCTTGACCAGCCGCTTCGGTGGGCAAAGCAGCGGCGGATTTTCGTCAATTCGATGAGCGATCTTTTCCACGAGGAAGTTCCGACAGGGTTCATTGATCAGGTATTCGCGGTCATGGCGTTGTGTCCGCAGCACACGTTTCAGGTGCTGACCAAGAGGACGCTCAGGATGCGTGATTACGTGAGCGAAGGCGGCAGGGCTGCGGACGTGTTGGATATCGTGCGCAATTGGGAAATTGGCTACCGGGCCGGAGGAGACAAGCTCCAGGCGCAGGCGTGGCCGCTGCCAAACGTCTGGCTAGGCGTGTCCGTCGAGGATCAAGCCACGGCCGACCAGCGCATCCCGATCTTGCTGCAGACGCCGGCCGCAGTGCGGTGGATCAGCGCGGAGCCATTGCTGGGGCCGATCGATCTTGATCGTCTCGCGATTGATAGTTGCGACGATGATTACACGATCAGCGCGCTATCTGGTCGGCGCATTGCAAGGTACGGCACTAAGCCTGGCGCTCCGCGCCTCGATTGGGTCGTCGTTGGATCTGAGTCAGGAACAAAAGCTCGCCCATGTGACATCGAGTGGGTGCGCGATCTGAAGAATCAGTGCGAAATCGCTCGTGTTCCTTTTTTCTTCAAACAATTGGTCGACGGGCGCGGAAGGAAAATCCACACGCCTGAACTGGATGGACGGATATGGACGGACTACCCGAGCGCCGCCTGATAGCACTGGTGCGCGAATCGCAATGGCAAATAGACGAACTTGGACAGGTCTGGAGGACTTGTGTCAGGAAAGGGAAGAAAGGAGGTGGGTCTCATCTCGTGCCGTGCGATCGGAGGCGCGCAGAAAAGCGCACATCGCAGGGCTATCTCATGGTGCGAGCCATGGTCGACGGCGAGCGTATCCATGCGATGGCGCATCGTTTGGTCTGGCAGCACATCAATGGCGACATCCCCGCTGGCTTTGACATCAACCACAGAAACGGGATCAAAGACGATAACCGCCCAAGAAACCTGGAGTGTTGCTCGCCGTCGTCAAACTCCGTTCACGCGCATGCATCCGGTTTGCTGGACCAGCACGGACAAAACAACCCTGCTGCAAAGCTGAAAGATAATCATGTTGCTCAGATTCGCCTCGCATACTCGCATGGCGGATTTACGATGAAAGAAATCGCTGCACGGTTTGGAGTTTCGTTCCAGCACGTATCAAAGATCGTCCGAGGCCAAAGGCGGCCGAAGCAAGGCGGACCAAAGACGGAAAAAGACTGTCGCCGTTCTGTTTGTGATCGAGACGAGGCAACTGGTCGCCTCATCGGCAAGAAGCGCGCCGGCCGCCTGCTCGACGGCGTACAGCACGATGGGTATCCATCATGAAAAAATCGTTTTTTACCCCAGACGAAGTGACGAAATTCAAAAAGCTGTACCCGGTGACCATGAACACGGTTTTGTGCAAGATGTTTGGACTATCGGAATCGCAGCTTAGAAGCCGGGCGAAATACCACGGTGTCCGCAAAACGGCGGATCTCATCAAGCAGGCGCAAAGCCTGGCGAGGACCGGGAAAAAGCATAGTCATCATCGCAGGCATCAGCCAGAAGAAGAAACTGTCGAGCTGGAAACGGAAGGTCTTTGCATCACAACAGCGACCGGCATCAAGGAAATCACACAGCACGCCTGCGGCACGACAACCGTGCATCGGATGAGATAGCAATGCTTGACACAGAAAACACCGGAAGGAAACGGGGCCGTTCACCATTGAGCCTGTTTTATCAGGTTAGGCAGATATCCATTGCTGCCCAGGCAATGGATGAAAAAAAGGTTCGTGCCAAGAAGGCAATCGAGAAGGTAATTGCCGATCGAGAGAAAATGATGGATGAACGTCGCGAGGCCTATCACGAAACCATTCGCCAGAAAATCTTGACGGCTGTTCGAGAAAACCCCATGGCCGGAACCTGTCAGATTGCCAAGATTATCGAACGCGACAGGAAGACAACGCACCGGAAACTGGATGAACTTGAGAAAGATGGAAGAGTGACCAGGATCGTGATAAAGGGTCTGCTGAAATGGAAGGAGGCGCAGCCATGAGTTTCCGAGTCCCCGAGAAATTCCGCGTCCGGACCGGCCCGCTTGCCAGCACGGCCGCAATCGGCAACGCCGGTGCGTTTGACATCCGCCTGCCGCACAGCCAACGCCTAGCTAACCGGCGCAGGCGGGTTTATCGCCTGCGTCCGTGTTGAGCGACGTGTTAGCAGGCAAACGTAACTAAGGAGTGATGATGTCTGAGAAAGTGACAATCGGGAATTGCGAACTATGGCACGGAGACTGCATGGACTATATGCGCGGCTTGCCTGACAAGGCGTTTGAGCTGGCGATTGTTGACCCGCCCTACAACATTGTTTCTCAGCAAGCGCGTGGCATTGGGTCGCGGATTGATGCCAGCGGCAAAATGAATGACTGGAATAACAAGAAGCCGTCGCCAGAATATTATGACCAACTGTTTAGGGTGTCAGATAAACAGATTGTGTGGGGCGCGAATAACTTTTCGATGCCAGAGTCCGAGTACTTTATTGTTTGGGACAAGATGCAGTCCGTTGAAAACTTCGCTAGTGCAGAATACGCATGGACAAACTGCAAGATGCCAGCAAAGGTATTCCGTCATTCGATTCATCAAGTAATGCAAACACGCAAGGCTGACGGCGGAAAAATCCACCCCACCCAAAAGCCCGTAAAGCTATACGAATGGCTTTTAACGAACTACGCCAAGCCGGGGCAGCGGATACTCGACACACACCTCGGCAGCGGTTCCATAGCAATCGCTGCAAACAACCTTGGATTCGAGCTTGTGGGCGTTGAACTGGACGCTGACTACTACGCCGCCGCCTGCCGCCGCATAGAGCAAGCCTACGCACAGCCACGGCTGTTCGAGGACGCAAAAGTCGGCGCTGGCGACACGGCGGTGCAGGGCGACATGCTTTTGCCTGCTAACGCCTGTTCTGCATCGCATCGGACGGGGCTGGATGGGAGCATGTCAGCGTGTCACGCTCCGATCGCTGCCCGACCTGGGAAGAAATGAGCATGGTCAAGAGTATGTTCTGGAACAGCGAGGACCGCGTGGTGCAGTTTCACCCTCCGGAAAGCGAGCACATCAACAATCACACCAACTGCCTGCATTTGTGGCGCCCGGTTGGCGTTGAGATTCCGGCGCCGCCGGCGTGGATGGTGGGGGTAAAGGCATGAGCGGGCATACGCCAGGGCCGTGGATTGCGGTTGGTGCATGGGTTGAGCACCCTGACGACGACGTAGCAGACATCTGCTCATGCGATCCTGCAACAATCAATCAAGGGCACTTGGGCCGTGGGTATTCTGAGATTTGCGCCAATGCTCGCCTGATCGCCGCTGCTCCTGCTATGCGCGCCGAGATTAAGCGCCTAAAGCGCGAACGCCGACACATCTACGACCTGCTAGCCAGAATCCACCGTGACGGCGGCCAATACACCGCAGAGTACGGTGTCGAGAAGTCTTGCGACGATGCAGAGTCGCAGGTGGCTGCATGGCTTGACACAATCAACAGCGTCGATGCGCTTATTGAGCAGGCGAGGATTGCAGATCTGGCGGCAAACTCGATGCTGATCGCGGCCGCGCCTGATTTGCTGGAAGTGTGCCGGCGACTGTCGCATGTGAGTTTGTTTGCGGTTGACGAGGATGTGGCGAGCATCATCATGCTCGCGCTCGATGCCGTTCAAAAAGCGACCGGGAAGAAGCCATGACCGAACGAACAGCACTGGAGATTGCCGACGCACTAGAGGTTGAGATGCCTACGCTGAAAAACATGGACGACGCCGCAGCCATGCTGCGCAGCCGCGCCGACGCTAACTGGTTCCCGACCAAGGCCAAGACGCTGACCGGCGCGAAGATCGTCGCCTGCTTGACCTATCAATCAGCAGCCGGCGGCAAGATCGAAGTTGCCGAACTGGTTGGCAGCGGCGAAAGCGAGCGCTACGAGCGCGTTGCCGTCAAGTATGGCTTTGACGCTTGGCAGCAAGCATGACCACCAAACAACGCACCGGCAACGCCCCCGGCCAGGGGCGCCAGCCGACGCTCGTTAAGCCAGGCGAACGGTCGGCCGTGCTTCACGCTCGCGTCAGCCCGGCGCAACTGGCGAAGGTCGAGAGGAACGGCGGTGCGCCGTGGGTGAGATCTCTGATTGAAGCGGCGCCTGAATCGGAAATTTGAAAACCATGCCGCGCGTATCGTTGCGTGGCCACAAGGAGATGGAAATGAAAAACAACGACGATTTGATGTACCTCGCCGGGATGATGCGCGATGGCTTCGACGGCCATGGCTACAGCATGGATGCGCCAGACCGCTGCCCAGCAGGAGGATGCGCTAGCGCTTGGCACGACAGCCCGCACCAGCAGAGCGTTATCCGCTAACCAAGCAAGCCGCCTACGGGCGGCTTTTTCACGCCTGCCGATCCTGCGCCCTGCCCGTCCGCCAGCGATCGCATACCAGCAGCAGCGCCACACCACCCGTAGTGATCGCTGTCGGCACGCTCGGCACGTCTCCGGCGAGGATGGCGTACAGCCTGGCGACGGCGCCGACGGTGAGCAGGTGAAAAGCGAGCCGCGGGACCAGGCTGGTGCAGGGGCTCATGCGGTTGATTGCGGGTTCGGCCAGGACGGCGACGATGATCGATTCGAGGATCACGACAGCCTGCAGGAAGGTGTCAGCGCTCACTGTCGAACTCCTTGGCGCGGCGATCGGCAATGCGCAGGACGGCGGGGCCGATTACGCGCTGGCTGACCAGGCCGATCAGCAGGCCGAACGAGGTCTGGGCGATTTCGCGCGACAGGTCGCCAGGTATGGCGCTGCGCAGGACAGCAACGGCGAGCGGCGAGAGGTATCCGGCGACGACGGCAGAGCCGGCAGTGGCGGCCGCACGGCGAAACAGCGTCGCTGGCGGCTGGTAGGTCAGCGCCCACAGGCCCCCAGCGAATCCAGCCAGCAGGATGTCGGGCTGCAGGCCGGTGGAAATGCCGAGTATGGTCAGCCCGGTGGCTGACACGGCGACCGCGGCGACGCTGGTTGCGGGCTCAGGGGGCAGCATCGTCGGTCAAATCCAGGAGCAGTAACCCGCGAATTGGGTATCGAGCGAGTTATACGCGGTTTGCACGCCTCCGAACTGCTGCGTCCGCGGGTTGTAGCTGACGTATCGCTTGGCGTTGGGGTCGGCGCCGGCGGTCACCTCGTAACCAAACAGGTCGACAGCGCTTTGCGTGTGCATCGGCGAGACAAAATGGTACGCGACGGGATCGGAAAGGCCGGGGCCGGTAATCTGGTCGAACAGGAGGACGTTGTTTGCCAGCCGGATGGCGTTGGACATGCCGCCGAACGGATCAGACGTGCCGGAAATAGTCAGTTCTGCAACGGGGCCGAATCCACGCAGGGTGGTTATCGTCGGGTTCATGCCCACTTCGTTGTGAAAATTGCTTTCGTCGGGGTACACCATGGGGTCGCGTCCGGCGTAAGCGACGCCGACGTATTGCGTAAATCGCGGGGTGGTGTCTGCCGAGTACGCCTCATCCTGGATTACCACGTTGAGTTCCCCGTCTGGCCGATAGCTGAACATGCTGCAGAACAGCGCAGAAAACGAGGGCATGGTGGTATGGGCAAATTCGCTTTTGTAGATGTCGTTGTAGGGCTCGTAGGTAAAAGTGGTCACGCGGCCGGCGAAATTTTTGGCAGCCCACTGGAATTTGTAGGTTGGGGCGCTGAATGTCAGGTCGTTGGCAATCTCGAATTCGGCGACCGTGTGAATCATGTCGATGTAGCGAATATAGTGCCCCGGTTCGGACGGCGGCGTATTCCACCACAGGCCACGAAATACGGCAATCTTGCGCCCGTTAGGGGAGTGCTCTACCGGGAATTTCGTGGCCACGACATACCCCGCCATGTGCTTGCGTCGGCTCGAACTGGCGAACGATGCGGAGTAGGTTTGCACATCATCCGATCCGGTCTGAATCGCGACCTTGGTCGTGGTATTCAGACTCGTGTATTCGGCAATCGCCTCGGCGCTGGTGGTCTCGATCGTGATGGTACACAGCAGGACAGCGGTGCCGATGCCCTGCCCGAAAACCACCGGGCCATGGTTGTAGACGTTGAAGGTCGTCGTCGCGGCGGTGCGCGAGGCGTAGGCCAGCGAGAGCACGCGGGCGACGCCCGTATCATCGATGTGCAACCATTGCAGATCGGAGAGCGACAGGCGGCTGACGGCGGTCGAGCAGGCGTAGTGCCGGCCGCCGAACCACACGATGTCGTTGTACAGCTTGTTGCCGGCGGCGATGAAATCGGCGGGGAACTGTGCGGCGGTCTCGGGCGCGTAGGGGTCTGGCGGCGTGGCCAGGCCGGGAATTTTGGTGTAGCGGGTGTTGCAGGTGCCGGGGCCCTGGTATCCATACGGCTTTTGAAACGGGTACGGCGGATTTTTAATCCCCGCTTCCGAGTCGTACCAGAATGTTTGCCCAAGGCCGTGGTACGCCTGGCCCAGCAAATTGACCTTGGCGAGGTCGTTGGCGTAGTAGATCGGCGAAATGCCGGTGTAGCCGTTGGCCTTCGATTCTTTCAGCGTCGGCAGCCAGCCGTAGGGGGTGACGGTCTTGATGTAGAGCTGCTTGTCGCCGATGCTCAGAAACAGCTTGTTGATGTGGTTGGCGGTCGAGCTGACATTGACCAGGACGCGGGTCACGATGCCCTGCTCGTCGCCGTTGCGGTTGATGCACGCCGGCTTGGCGGTGGTGCCGGTAACGGCGGTGCCGTCGTCGGAAAACGCCCACGTGAGCAGCGAGCCGCCCGAGGGGAACAGGTTGCCGGTGGCGCGAAAGCCGATGGTTTTCAGGCGCTGCAGGATGCCGGTCAGGCCGGAGTAGAGGTACAGCGCGGATCGGACCGGGTGCCAGGTGCGTTCGTTCCACGGGCCTTCGGTGAATTGCTGGTCGGCGGTCGCGGCGGTGGATTCGAGCACGGCCGACGACGACGGCGACGAGAAATTGAAATGCACCAGCGGGCCGGAGCCGGAGAGGTAGACGTCGCCGCTGGAGTAGCTGCGGCCGGACCAGCGTTTCCACTGGCTTTTGTCGAGCTTCCACAGGCCATCGGTCGATGCCAGCTTGGTGGCGTCGGTGTACCACGCGGGGGCGGAGAAAGTGCCGGTCGGGGGCTGGTAGAGGTCGCCGGGGAGGCACAGCGGCGCGACGTCTTCCGGGCGGATGCTGTGGCCGACGCGCGCCGGGATCTGCACCGAGAGCGGCGCGAAGGGCAGGATGCGGTTTTCGCGGGTGGTGTGCCCGGTACCGGTGACCAGCTGGCGGCGCGCGCGGATCAGGTCGTCAACGGACATCAGGACGACGGCGCGGACACGCCGGTACCGGTGCGCGTGGGGATGGCGGGTACGGCGGACGATTGCGGCAACACGCGGTTTTTTCGGGTGGTGGTGCCGGCGGCCGCGGTGAGGGTGTCGAGCGTGCTGACGAGGCTTTCAGGCGGCGGCGGGGTCGTGGTCTCGCTCATAGCAGCGCCTCCTGTTTTTGTTTCGGCATTTCGTGCGCGATCAACGGCGCCTGGCGGTAGGCGTTTTCGATGCGATCGCAAGCGATGTCAAACGCCTGGCGGTCATTTTCGACCCCGACGAATCTCCGGCCAAGCATTGCGCAAGCTACGCCTGTAGTACCGGCGCCCATGTGCGAATCCAAAACGAGATCGCCCACTTTGCTGTAATCCCCAACAAGCGCACGCATTAGCGCTGTGGGCTTTCCGCCCATGCGCGCCTTATCGTTCCAACCAACTCCGGCAACATATCCGCCTGGAAGCGTTCCCCATTTGTTTTGGGCGGTAGTTCGAGCGGCAATAATCCAGTCCGTCCACGAGCATGGCCCGTCACCGGAAAGGCGCACGCTTCGGCCCGGTTGATAAAATGGAAGCGGAGCGAATGCGTACCGGCCAACAGCCTCAAGCGCTTGTCGCACGGTCAGCGCTAGATCGCTGTCAGTCATCCAGACGACCCAGCCGTTGCAGATCCGCGCGTACTCTGCTGCCAGGTCTCGCACATCATCAGCCGACAGCGCAGAATACCTAAGCTTTATTCTTTCGCTCCCGTCTCTGTGTAGATTTGCGCCGCTGTCATGGCCTGCATGACAGCGGGCGCTGTACGGAGGATCAACAATCACCGCATCAACCATCGCCAACCCCGGCAGCACATTCATGCAATCCCCGCACCACAATTCCGAGTCTCCGATTACGACCTTTTCCGGCGCGCTCATAGCGTGATGCTCAGGATATCCTCGGTTAGCGGCGCCGAATAGCTGCTGGCGAGGGCGACGGTGGCCTTGTTGCGTTCGACGGCTTCGACGCCAGGGAAAGTCACGGTCAGGATTTTGTCTTCGGTGGGGCCGGCGTTGTAGTCGGCGGTGGCTGAGCCGCTAAGCGTGGTGGTCGAGGGTGACGATCCGGCCGGGGCGGTGGTCGGGGTCTCGGCGTGCGAAACGCCGACACCGGCGACCGAACAGATGGCGATCGAGAATTCGCTGGTGGCGCTGCCGGAATCGGGCGAAAGGATGTGCGCCACGCGCGAGCATTTGCCGCGCGCGTGCAGGCCGGTGACGCTGATATCGATGGTTTGGTCGAGGTCGATGGCGGGATTCAGCGCGACGCTGGCGGATACGGCATTGCGGCGGTGCGAAGCCCAGATCTTGACCTTTGCGGCGGCGATCAGCGTTTCCATCGCGGCATTAGCGGCATCGCGGTCGGTGTCGGCGGTCAGCGTGACATTGGCGGCGGTGGTGCTGCCTGATGTGGGCGTCGCGGTGTCCTGCGGGGGTATGCCGCTGATGGCGTTGCGGTAGAGAAGCATTGCCGCTTCGGTGGTCGGGATCGGCGGGTATTCGCCCTCCAGGGCGCCACTCATGCGGTCGCGCAGCGTGCCGACGGCGGCGATGGCGTTCGGCGCCGAGACGGTGATGCTGTGCTGCTCCTCGATCATTTGGGCGTAGTCAAACGACACGATGGCGTCAAACCCCATGCACAGCAGGTAATCCCACGGGCCGGGAATCCAGGAGCCGATGGCGTCGGTCGGCAAGGCCGTATAGGTGATCGATTCGATGGTTCCACCGGCGGATTTGATCGCGGTTTCGACGGCAGCGCGGGTCAGGAACTGGTTGCTGCCGTCGACAAAGGTGTCGATGCTGCCCTCGTCGACGTAGCTGTACGACAGTGGCCAGCCCTCGGCCTTGACGCGCGGAAATCGATAGCCGAAGTCGATATCGACGCGATTGACAAGCTGATGCCGGCTGGTGAGCGATACGGCGAGCGAGGCGTCGAGCACGTGGGATTCGGTGAACGACAGGTGCGGCGACACGGCGGGCGCCCAATCGGTGACGCGCAGGCTGCCGGATGGGGTGAGGTCGAGCGATTGCGGGACGGTCGAGAGGCGGTCCTGCGCACGCGACCAGCCGCGGGCGGCGGGGTCGAAAATCACCGGCGAGTGGTAGCCGTCGGGGATCAGGGCATCGATGGCGGCGGCGTCGAGCGCCTCCAGCACGTTCTGCAGGTTGTCGGTGGCGCGGATGCTGATGGTCCGCAGATCGAGGTTGAGCGTGGGGGTATCGATCAGGCCGGTGAACAGGCGCTGAACATCGGTGGCGCTGCCGCTCGACAGGTCGGCGATATCGATAGTCAGGGATTTTCCGACCCAGTCGGCAATGGCGAACGTGGTGCCGGGAACCGGGCGCAAGGTGAGTTCGGCGATGCGCGCGCTATCCTCTTCGGCATCGATGCGGATGTCGCCGACCACGCGGGCGGAGACGTCGACGCTGTTCACGGTGACGATCGCCGACCAGATGCCGGCGCGGGCGCCACTGCCCGAGGTGGCGGCGTAGGTTTCGCTCATAGCAGGCCGACCGCGCTACACGCGGCGCGCGAGGCGAGCAGCCAGACGGCGATGGCGAGCGCGGCCAAAGCGATCAGGAGTTCGTGCGGGTCGGGCATGCTCAAACCTCCTCGGCGATCAGTTCCCAGCGGTACGTCGCTTCGCCGCGCGATCCGCTTTCGTTGGGGCGGCTGAGCCAGCAGGTGAGCAGCGGGTAATACAGCACCTGGTAGCCGATGGCGTCGGCGACCGGGGCGACGGTGGCGACGTGCGAGACGACGGTCAGTTCGCTAGCGATCACGCTGCCGTCGACCATCATCGCCCAGCCCCAGGGTTCAAAGCCGGTGTCGGCACGGCGCGCAGCGGGGAGCGTGGCCTGGCGAGCGCCGTTGGCGATCAGCGCGCGCGGGACGATGCAGGCGACGGTCTGCTGCGTGGTGTAGTCGAGATGCGCGAGGCCTGGCGGAATCCAGCCCCCGCCAGAAATCACGGTGCGGGTTTTCTGCCAGGTGGCTTGCTTGATGCCGGCACCGGACAGGGTGCGCAGGATGGTTTCGCCACCCAGGGGCTCATAGGTCTGTTCAAGGTCGAGCGAGGACCGCGCGGGGATTTCGATGCTGCCGATTTTGAGGGTCTTCATGCGCGGCCGCCTTTCTGCAGGGCGGCGCGCTGAAAGTCACGTTGCAGCTGGGCGAAGGTATCGGCGCTGAGGCTGGCGCGGTAGCTGCCCAGGCCGGGGAAATTGAAGGTCGCGGCCATGCGCTCGGTCACCGGCTGCGGGGAGCGCAGGGTGGGAATGGCGAGGCGACCTACCAGCCCGCCATCGGCATATCCGGGGAGCGCTGCCATGCCATATCGGTTAAATCGCTCCAGGAATTCTAACGCGCCACGCTGGCGCACGATTTCGGAGCGCGTGACATATTCGTCGAAATGCACAATTCCTGCAGGCTGGTATTTTCCGCCGGGTCCGGTGTAGCCGCCGCGGGCAAAACCGGTCATTGAAGATTCTGACGAAAACGAGTTGGCCTCGGCGGTGGTTTTCGTTACGACAACGTTGACCTTTTTCTCCGTGACATCCGGGATGCTCGCCAACTCTGCTTTCAGGCTGGAAATGGTGGCGATTGCATCATCAATTTTGACCTGCACATCAATCGCCGCGGCTTTGGCCTGCAGTTCGGTGAGTTGAGCGTCGAGCTCGTCGACTTGCGCCTTGAGCTTGGCGGCGGTGGCGTCAAGGCTTTGCGCCTCCTTTTCCTTGACCTTGGCCTGCGCCTCGATGGCGGTGGCCTGCGCTTCGGCAATGCGCTCAGTGGCTTGCGCGCGGTCTTCCGGGGCGGCGATCTTGTCGGCGTATTTGCTGGCGCGCTCGGCGTCTTTCAGGGCCTGTTCGGCGAGCTTGGCGGCGGCGTCGGTGCGGCCGTGCTGGGCGGCGAGCTTGGCTTCGAGGGCGCCAGTGGTGGCGCGGTCGGCGAAATCGGTGGCGTCGCGCTGGTTAAGGTAGGCCTGGTCGCTTTCCGACATCTGCCCGCGGCGGATGTCTTGCGCCTTGTCGGCGCCGGCCTGGCGCGTCTTGTCGGCGGATTCGGCGAGGGTCTTGGCGTCTTCGGTGGCCTTGGCGGATTCCTGCCGGACTTTCTGCAGCGCGGAGACCCAGGCATCACGCAGCTTTTCGGCAATCTTGATGCGCGCGTCAGTGTTCTTGGCTTCGTCCAGCAGGATGTCTGCCGAGGCCTGGCCGGCAGCCACGCGGCGCAGGCGTTCGAGTTCGGCGAGCTTGGTCTGCAGCTGAGTTTGTAGGGCGATGCGCTTGGCTGCGGCGGCGGCTTCGGCCTGCGGGTCTTCGCCGCTCTCGCGCTGCGCCTGGCGGCTGTAGTAGTCGAGGAGTCTTTCCTGCCGGGCGATGCGGTCGTTGTAGTCGGCTTTGTCTTGCGCCGAGGCCTGCGCTTGCTCGCGGCGCAGTTCGGCGATTTTGGCGGTGATGATGTCGACGTTTTCGGCGGCGGTCTTGAATTTGTCGGCGTAGGACTGGCCCAGCAGCAGATCAGCAAACGACAGCTTGGACTGGCGCAGGTCGAGAATGCGGTTGATGAATGCGTTGAGTGCGGGGACCAGCTCGTTAGCCAGGGCAATGCCGGCACTGCTCGACAGCGTCTTGAGGCGATCGAGGTTGTCGTTGAATTCGGCGGCGGCCTTGGCGGTCTCGTCGGTCATCAAGCCGCCGAGGCGCTCGATTTCGTCGCCCAGGGCCTCGATGCCGGCGCGGCCTTGCGTCAAAAACGGAATCATGACAGTGCCGAGCTTGGCGCCGAATAGTTCGGCAGCCTTGGCGGAGCGCGCGGCGCCCTCGGGCAGCAGGGCAAAGGCGTCGGCGACGTCGAGCAGAACGTCCTTGGTCGGTCGGATTTCCTTGGTTGCGGTGTCGCGGACGGCGATGCCCAGGGATTTGAATTTTTCGATCGAGCCGGCTGAGCCGCTGCCGGCGGCGATGATTTCGACCGATAGCGATTGCAGGGCCTTGGAGAGCTGGTCCGATTCCACGCCGGAGAGCTTGGCGGCGTATTGCAGGCGGCCCAGGGACTCTACCGATAGGCCGGTGCGTTCGGCCATTTCGTTGAGCGCGTCGGCGGCGTCAATGGCCTGCTTGGTGATGGCCACCAGGCCGGCAACGACGGCTGAGCCGACAAAGCCACCCCCCAGGGCGAAAGCCTTGGCAGAGATGGCTTGCAGGGCGCCAAGTTCGGCGCCGACGGTCTTGATGGCCTTGACGGCGCCGGTCGGGTCGCCGGTGATGACGACTCGGGTTTGTGCGTCAGCCATGCTGTGTGCTCCTCGCGTTGGCGACGTCTATGGCGGCGAGGTAAAGCCGCCAGGGGTACGTCAGGACGTTGGCGTGTCCGTGATCACTGATGAGCCGGCAGAGGTTCTGGTCGAGGGCGGCGGCTCCGTCTCGCCGAGATGCGCGCGCGTCACCATCTGGAGCGCGCTTTGCAGGCGAAAAAAAAACGGGTTGAGTTCGCGCGCGGCGTCGGCGAGCAGCTGCAGTTCGCTGGGGGCGAATTCCTCCAGTTCACTGGCGGTGCGGTCGGTCATGCGCGCGAGCTCGTCGAGCCCGATTTCCGGCAGGGCGAGCGCGTGAATCGGGTCGCGATAGCCGGTGCCCTGGCTGTCGTTGAGCCACTCGCGGACCTCGGCGACGGTAAGCTCGCGGACCCATACCTGGTGGAAGGTCAGGTGCTCGCCTTTGCCGGTGCGCAGCGTTACGGTTTTCATGTGGCCTGCTGCATTTCGAAGTACTGCGACTTGCCGGCGCCGACGATGGTTTCATCCTTCTGGAAGGTGAGCGAGACAGTCAGCGTGCCGAAGTCATCGCCGATCAACGCGACGTTCTGCGCGACGCCCAGCTTGGCCCTCCAGGCCTTGAACAGCGTGTACTTGCCGTCGACTTCGTTCACGCCCTCGACATGGATCGACACGTCCGGCGCGCTCGAAATCAGCGCCTGCACGTCATTACTGGCTTGCGGGGTGTAGTCAATCGTGATCGCATCGCCGGACGATACGCCGCCGGTGGTGATGGTCGCGGCAATGGTGATGCCGCCGGGGGACACCGTGTAGTCATCGGCCAATACGGTGGTGGCGCCTTTTTTCACAACCGGCGCGACGCTGGTGTTGATCATGCGCTTGGTCGGGATGAACATCAGCGGCACGATCTTGTAGCCGGCCTCGCCGACGATCGGCGTCGCCGACAGGACGGCCGTGGTGCCCCACAGCGCGAGTGCCAGGTTATCGGCCGAGAAGTGCCGCATATCGATACTCCCGGTCACGTCCGAGATGCGCTTGACGGAAGCATCGACACCGCCGGCAGCAGAGGCGTAATCGAGCAGCTTTTTTTCCTCTTCGGCGAATGAAAATTGGAAGTTGCTGACGTTCTCAACGTAGCGGAACGGGCGGTTTTCGAAGGTGCTGCCGGCGGAGTACAAAGCCAATCTGACCTTTGCCTTGCCGATGAATGCGGAACCCATGGGGGATAACTCCTATGTGCCGGCGAAGAATGCCGGGATGGAAAAGCCAATCGAGAGCCGCAGCACGCGGCCATCGAATTCGGATTGCTGGCCGACCTGCAGCGTGGGGGTGCGCAGCGGGGCGTACTCCCAGGCGACGAGGGCATTGCCGGCAGCTTCAAGCAGCGCGGCGGCGGCGGTTTTTTGTTCGGGGGTGGCGCGGTGGATGTCGCAGTACACCGAAAACGCGTAGGCCAGATCAACGGCCGCGGCGCTGCCATGCACGGCACCGGTGGCAGCGATCTTCTGCAGTTCGACTTTGCCGACGACGGGCCCGACGCTGTCGTCGGTGAGGTCGAGCGCATCAAACGTGCCGCGCAGCACGCTGCCTGGCGCGCATTGGGCGGCCAGGCGGGCGAGGATGGCGGTTTCGGTGTCGAAGATCATGCCTTGACTAGCTGCGCGCGCATGTCAGTGGCCGAAATTTGAAGCGGTGTGCCCACGACCTTGAAAGCGACGCCAGCGACAGTGCCCAGCGTGCCGGCAGCCAACGCCGGGCCGATGGCATAGCGCAGGGTGTGCGTGGTGGCTGCGGCCGTTTCAAACGCCAGCTGGTCGGCGGTGTCCAGGATGCCGGGAAATTCGGAAACGCCAAACACACAAGCAGCAGCAAAATCGGAAGCGCAGAAAAAAACGTTTGCATCGGTGCTCCTCATCAGGTTTCTGGGGGGTCTTCGGTTTCGGTGGTTTCGGCCGGCAGCACGCGCTCGACGCGGCCGATCGAGACGGCGTATGCCGCCTCGGACTCCGACAGGCTGACCGGCGTACCGGGCTCGACTGGCACCCCGCCATACCAGGCGGGGGCCAGCGTGATGCACTCGACGGGGCGGTCCATCAGGTGATCGAGCTTGATGCCGAGAAGGCGCCGGCGATGCGCACGCCGACGTCGGCGGTCAGGAAGGCGCGGATGCCGGTAATGCCTGCCGGGAAGTTGGCGTAGGGGTTGGCGGCCAGTTCGAGCGCGCCCCACTCCGCAAAGATCACCTGCCGGAAGTCTCCGAAGATGGCGGTCGCGGCGGGCATCTGGTTCGTACTGCGCGCCTGGAATCCAAGCACTTCACCTTCGAGGATGTTGCCTTTCCACAGCGGGGTGTCGGTGCTGGCAAAGCGCTGGCGCTGGGCGAGCAGGCTGGCGACGGTCGGGGTAGTGAGGTACGCGCATCCGGGGTGCAGCGCATTGGCGCCGGCAACGTCGACCTGTGCGTCGAGCAGCGCGGCCAGGCCCAGGGTTGTGCCGGTGAATGCGCCGATTGAACCGGTACCGAGAATGCCGACCGGAGCGCCGGAGCCGCCGACGTTGATGCCGGCCGCGTCGAGCGCGACGCCGAGCACTTGCGCCAGGTCCTCCATGACGAACATGTCGGCATCCGGCGTGCTTTGCTGCAGCAGCAGGCGCGAGATTTCGGTGTAAGCGCCGAGCACTTTCGGCCGCAGCTGGAGCAGGCCAATGGTCTGCTGGCTTTCGGTAATCGCGGTCGCTTCCGTCGACAGCCAGTAGCCGGTCGCGGCGCCGGTCTGTTTGGTGATGTCGGCGTTACCGACGAGGCCGGAGAGCGTGCGGGCGCCCAGCGATTTCAGCAGGGTGGCGTTGCGCAGCAGTTCGATGAAATCCTGCGGGCGCAGCGTGGTCGCGACCATGTGTCCACCGGCAGTGGTGGTGCCGACGGTCATGTCACGCCGTTGCACTTCCATCGGGAGGAAGAAGCTGTTTTCAGCCTGGCGCTGCAGGCCTGCCTGTTGGGCCTTGGCGGCAAAGGCGTTGCTGGCCTCGCGTTCGAGCCCGGCGCCGGACCAGTCGTTGGCGAGCATGGCGCGGATGGCGCGGACAATCGAGTAGCGTTTCACTTCCTGCGCGCTCAGGCCGATTTCCGGCGTCCAGGCCTGGCCGCGCTGGGCGACGTGCGCCATCAGCTGCTTCGTGAAATCCTCGGCGCTGGTGCCGTTGCGGATGGCTTGCGAGGGCAGTTCGCCCAGGCCAAAGCTCTCGAATTGCTTGGCCAGGGATTCGATGTTCTTGATGCGTTGCAGGGCATCGGCGGTTGCCGCGGCTTTGAGGGCGGCGATTTCTTCGGGGGTCACTTGTCTTGCTCCTTGCGGGATGGGTTCGGGGATGCTGGCGGGGGTTTGGGGTGGTGCGGTGTCGCGGTCGGCCATGCGCCCGACGCCGACGCTGGCATCGGCGGGCACGGTGACCAGCGAGTTTTCCAAGGGCTCCCAATCGATGACGCGATAGGTTGTTGGAGCATCCGCAGCCCGGTCCAAGGGTCCGGCCGCGTGGTCAAGCGCACGCCGGAAAACGGCCAGATCGCCGGGGGCCTCGCGCTGACAGCGTTCGAGCACCCGGCCGAACAGGCGGCCGTCGAGATTTCGGGAAAGAGGTTCTCCGGACTTGGTGGTGGTTTGTTCCACCACGGCATGCACCTCGTAGCCAACGCTGGCTTTGGTGAGGTGGTTGCCGGTAATCAGGGCGATGGTTTTGCCCTCGTCGCAGGCCCAGGAGATGATGGCGTGACCGCGAACGACATGGCCGTCGGCGACGACGGACTGCGGGACGTGGTGACCGCGCAGGTCATTCCAGTTGTGGTTGTAGAGGATGGCGGCGCCGTCGTTGAGGCGATCGAGGCGGACGGCCTCGGGCGAGCAATCGAGGATCTCGATACCCCACCAGCGCTCGTGGGGCAGATCGCTGGCGAAGGCGATGGACACGACGATGTCGGCGCCTGGCTGGTCGGCGGGGTGGTCTTCGCCGGGCGGCGCGATGCGCTGCAGCGGGGCCTGTCGGGACAGCGAAAAAAAGCGACTCATGAAAAAACCTCCATGAATCGCTTTTTACGCGGGGGCTGTCACCTGGTTAAGGCGGTGGGGGTGACAAGGTTATGGATGACCATATCCGACCACCAAAAACTCACCTTCAGCCAGCCGGCGATTTGCGTATTGAGCTTTTTCTGCCCTAAACTCCCAATATGCATTACTTGTACCGTCGGCTGCAGACGGCTTGACTGCAACGGCTACGATCTCTCGCGCAGTAAATGTCATGTAGTAAAAACCAGGAAGCTGACTGATCCCCCCCTGCCCGGATACTGGGTATTGGCCGGGGTCAGCGTAGACAACTCGACAATCAGTGCCATCAGCGGCCATGATAAAAGAGCGGCCGTTAAGCGTTTCCTGCTTCCAGCACGTGTAAACGATCCCCGTATAAGGGTCACGCTGCGAGTAGACAGCAAATCCGCGCGTGCCCCTCGGGCCGGTTTGTATCGCTCCGTCTGCGTATTTCCGCATGTGGTTATCGCCACGACGGATGATGTATTGGCAGACTTCCGGATCGTCAGAGCCGAGAACCAACCCCTCGGGAATGGCTACGCAGGTTGTAGGCTGGCAATTCCTAAAGGTGCCGTCTTCCTGGAAGATTCGAGTATTCGGGAAGTCCGCCCAAGCTCCGCCGTCGTTATCCGTATAGCGAATGAATTTTCCTGATCCGGCCCCTTGGTCATGGCTGTTGATGTAGATGCGGCCAGCCTGATATGGGTCAAAGCAGGCAAAGTGCATGTGCTGGTCATTGCGCCCAATGGAGGCTAGGTCGTGAATCACTGACCATGTAGCCCCGAAGTCCGTCGACAGCCATGTGTATTGGCTGAGCGTATAGGGGATGCCATAATGCGTGACAACAATCTTTCCCGTTCCGTTTGCGTCGGCACCCCATGACTCGACATAGCCTGTCGGGATCGCCAGCACCTCGGCCTTGGTGATGCTACCGGTTCCCCATCCGCTGGTCTTGTAGACCTTTATGCTGCCGACGATGATAACTTCACCGTCGCCAGCCGGCAACAGCAGAACCACCGATGTGGCGAGCGACGTCCCGTAACTCGCCCACGTCTGGCCGCCGTCTGCGCTACGGTACAAGATGTCGTAGGCCGCCATGCGGCCGTAGATGTACCCGTCATTGAGTCGCTGCGCAACTATACGTTTGCCGTTAGTCGCGCCAAGCTCTGTCCAGCGGGGATTTGTCAGTTCAGTGAGCATCAGGGCTTGACCATCACGTATGCGCTCGCGACAGCAAGGTAATCAGCGGCCGCGCTAATGGTCCCGTACAGTTCCAGGATTTGATCGTTTGCCATGTTTACAGCGCCGTACATCTGGCCGCCGTTGGCTACTCCGATTTGGTCATGCGCCGAAAACCCAAGCTGCTTCGATACCGATCCAACATTAGCAAAGGTATTGTTGAGGAAACCACAGCCAAGTGTCGTTGCCAGTGGAGATTTCATGATCGTCGCGCCGGCCAGTTTGTACTCTGTCAACTTGGTCGCCGCCGTTGATCCGCAGTGGCGCAGCAGCCTGCCGGTGCATTCGCCGTTGACTCCAAGGCTCCCGCCGGGGATGATCAATTCGTAGAATTTTGTCGCCGTCGTGTAAGCGGCGCCACCGTTAACTGATTCCCCGACGACTGTCTGACTGATCGGATAGGTAAAGGTGATGGTGTTGGCGCTGGCACGCGAAAATCCCGGATACCATCCAGCAGCAATCGACGGACTGCCAGGAAAATATACCTCATGTCCGCCAGTAAGCACAGCGATGTTTGGGATACCATGCGCCGTAGCCGTTACCGTTACTGTCGTGCCAGATTGATCGGCGGTTGTCGACGCCGCGTAGGATGGCAAAATTCTCGGAACAAAATTTTGAAAGGGGATAATTTTGACGAGATCGGATAGCGTTGCATGTTCCGACGAATGGTTTGCACCGACCGGGCTAACTCCCGGAAATCTTCCAGTCGGCGCAGCGCATCCGCGCGCCACCAGATCGGCCTCGACATCTGCGGCATAAGTCTGCGTACCGGAAACCTCAACGCCACCGACGCGGATGGGCTTGGTTAGGGTGATGGTCATTGCGTTGGGTCTCCTGCGGGTGCGGTTGCGGTTTTCGGGGTGTTGAGCGAGAGGTCAATGCCGTATTTCGCGGCGGTGGTTTCTTCGACCTGCTGCTCGTCAAAGATGTCTTCGATGTCGTTGCCGGCTTCGCGGGCAAGGCGCGTCCGCGAGGTGATGCGTAGCTTCAGGGCCTCGCGAGCGGCCTGCATGTCCTTGAGCGGATCGACCCACGACCAGCCGCGGAATTGCCAGGCGTGCGCGGCGAACTTGTCGGCTTTGGCGATCGGCAGGGGCGATCCGTTGTCGAGCAGGATCACGCGATTGGCCAAAGCGAAACGCAGCCAGTCGGCGAAAATCGGTTCCAGCCAGGCCTCGGCGAACCAGATGTGCCGCTTGCGCCACTCGTCGCGCGCGGAAAGGATGGCGGCGCGGATCGAGGAGAAGTTGACGGCTTCGTAGTCGTTGCACAACTCGGGGTAGCTGGCGCCTGGCAGGCCGCTGGACATGCGCTGATAGGCGGATTTCAGGAACGGGCCGAACACCTCGTTGGGGTATTTGCTGTCGACGTTGCGGATGTCGTAGCCGAGCGGGATGGTGTCCCAGGTACCGGGCGCGCTGCTGGCGATGCGGGCGCCGGGTTCGTCTTCTTTATCGTCGCCGAGCGGCGGGGCGCTGCCGTCCGGGGAGACGAAGAACCCCAGGTGGTCGGCGCCGTGCTTGGCAGCCACAAGCGCAGAGACGGCGAACTCGCCGGCGTAATACATCGAGAGCATCGCGGCATGGCACCACGGCACGCCGCGGCGTTGCTCCGCTCTCTGCGCGACAAAGCGGTGCAGCACGGCATCGGCGGCGACGCGCGTCGCGGCCCGGGCGTTGCTGGCGTTGAGCGGGCCGGTGTTGAAGTGGTAGGCGACCGGGCGGCCGACGTCATTGACTTCGACGCCGGCGACGATGGCATTCTGCGTGCCATCTGGCGCGCGATTCAGCCAAGTGGCGAGGCGGTCGACGTCGAGCAGCTGCAGGGCAAAGCCCCACTTGTTGCCGGCGGCGGCGCCATATTTTGGCAGCACAAGACATTCTCCGTCGCGGGCGGTGCAGCGGACAATCGCCTGGCAAAGGCCGGTGAAGGAGTAGCCGCCGGAAACCTCGCAGACGGCACGCTTGCCCCATTCCAGCCAGCTTTTGACGATCGCCGAGCGAGCGCCGGTGTCGGGTTGTCCGGGGGCGTTATCGACCAGCGAGACGAGGCGCGGGGCGCTGTCGCCGATGATGTTGGTTTCGACCAGGTCGAGATATCGTCGCGCGAAATCGTTGTCGAACTCGAGCGAGCGCGAGCGCATGCGCAGCGCGTCGAGGTCGTTTTTGATTTCGTCGTCAATGCGTTCGGCGGTCAGGCGCCAGCTATCGGTCAGGCGGTTGAGTTTTGCAGCGGCAAAGCCGCGCTGCTGCTGCGGGGCGATGGCGCGGCGGAAAGCGGCAGCCATGCGGGAGACAATGCCCGGTTTCTGCATCGATCAGAATCTCAGGTAAACGCGGCCGGACTGCGGCACGCCGGATGCGGCGCGGACCTCGCGGCGGTAGCGGTCGCGCAGGATCAGCAGATCGGGGATAGGAATGGTTTTCAGCAGGCGATCGCCGATGCGGTATTCGGCGACGGCGATGTCGCGGCCTTCGATCCAGGCTTCCAGCGCGTCAAGCGTTTTCTGCGCGTGCGAACGGGCGTCAAGGCCTCCGGTAGCTGCGGCGAAGCTCGCGAGGATTTGCAGCACGCCGACGGCGTTGGTATAGGTCTTGCCGGCCTTGGTGGCGCGCTCCTGCCAGGTGTAGGTGCCCGGTGACCACGCGGCGGTGGTGGCCAGCGGCACCTCGACGACGTGGTCGGCGCCGTCGGCGCTGGCGTTGATGGTGATCTGGCTGCCGGACTTGACGAGGACGTAAGCGAGTGTCCAGCCGTCGCTGGCCGGGAAATAGGACAACGAGCGGCGCCAGGTGACGGTGTCGCCAGCCCGCAGTGTGGCGGGTACGGCTTTCGGGACGGGATAGGTCATGCGAGCGTTTTACGCTCGCGGTGTCACGTGGTTAAGGCGGGGGGGGTGACACGTCGCTCAACCCGGACGCAGGCGATAAAGCCGCCTGCGCCGGTTAGCTAGGCGTTGGGCGTCACGTCAGTAGCATTCATCGTCGTCGTCCCATTGATGACACAGGCACTCGCATGGCTCGCCGTAGTGGTCCATGCCGTAGCGGATCGCGGCGCACTGCATAGCGTCACGGTCTAGGCAAGCGCAGCCATGGGTTCCTCGCGGGCCTTCGGTGTTCGCGGCTTCGTCAGCCTGCCCAACAGATACGTCAACCGGACCTTGCGCCGGCATGGGTTCATGGTTCATTTATCGTCCTTTCCCGGCGCAAGGCCGGTTACGTTAGCGTTAGAAGGCTTGCCGTTTTGCGCCAAGCAAACAGATACCGCCTTCGGTGCCGCAGTGCTGAACTTGCAGCACCAGTTGTCAAACTTGCTTCCGTGCAAAGCTGTTCCTTTCTTATGGCCTGCCTTGTGGTGGTGTGGGCACATATAGCAGTGTTCCGGCTTTTTCTGTTTCATCGCCTTCTAACCCTCCGCTCCAGCGGGACGCTCGCTATGCTCGCGCCCCTGAGCTATGGCGATATCCGTTAGTACTCCAACAACTTTGGCATCAGTCGGCAACTGAAATACTGTTCGAAACACTTCTGGACTAATTTCAAGAATTGCAGATTTCATTTTCGCGGCCTCACAACAATGGTTTTTGCTTCTTCGATGTAATCTTGTCTGTACTCTTCAAATACTGCGATGCGCAGCGGGTGGCAAAGTACATCAATCAAATCCGGCGCGATTTCGTATTCCATGGCGTGCTCAATGCTCCACGCGTGCCCGATCTTGCCAGCAATAATCGGCAATTCGGGGCCTTCTTTTTCCGGGTTCCAGTGCGGAATGGTTACGCTGCACAGCGATTTTTCGCGCGCCAGCAAAACAGACTTGGCAGCCTGGAAACATTTTGGGCAGTAGATATACTCAGTAACAAACGATCCGCGCTCACTCATGGTGTTCTCCTGTTGGTTTCCGGTCTCATTTTAGCCACGCGATACACGTGCTGTCGAGCGACTCCAAAGCGCTCAGCCACCGCGCTGGCCGATGCGCCAGCGGCGAGTGCGGCGCGCATGGCGTCGTGTTTCTGCAGGCAGTCGAGCGCCTGTACGCTGGCGATGTAGTGGCGGTCGCCTCCCTGTTCGAATCGTATCCGGCGCTCCAGCGGCCGCAGGTTCTCGCGAGCGATGCCGGTTTCTGCGGCGATCAGGTCGAGCGCGAAGGACAGGAAATCCATGCTCACCAGCCGAGCCTCTGCGCGATGGGCCGCGCGGGGGCGGCGCGGCGGGTGGGCTTGGGTGGCGGGGGTGGGTCTCGGGGCTGCGGCGTATCCTGCGGCGGACGGTGCGTTGGGTTGATCGCTTCGGCAATCTCTTCCGCGCTCCAGGCGCTGCGGCGATGGTTTCCGGCTTTGGGCAGCGGTCCGGCAAGACGGCAAACGGCGAGATTGCCGACGGCGCAGTCGAGCGCCTCGTTGCGCGGTCGAATGGCCACCCACTCCGGAAAACGGCGCCCGGCACGCAGCACGACGCGCAGTTCCTCGGCGGCGAGCTGGGCAAAGTACTCGGCATCGATCGATCCGTGTTTGGGAAAGTGCAGGTAGCCTGGACCGACCTTATCCTGCTTGAGGCGCGCGTACAGGATGGCCTTGGCCTGGTCTACGCCAATGGGTTCGATGGGGTTGCCCTTGCGCCGGGCGCGGCGCAGGCGCTGGCGGCGGCGCAGCGCATCCTCGATGATCGGCCGCGCGGTTCCGCCGAGGCCTTTGGTCGGGGTGCACCAGTCGCGCGTTTCGCAGAATTTCAGGACCATGGTGGTGTTGTAGCCGGAGTCTACGCCGGCGACGTCCACGCGCGCCTGATCCATCGCGGCGCCGAGGTCTTCCCAGACGTCCGGCAGCGCGGTATCGCCAGGCAGGATGTGATGCTCGATCGTCCAGGCCTCTTCGCCATCGCCCCAGCCAAACACCGTCATTTCGAGCCGGTCTTTCTGCACATCGGCCCAGGCGGTGACGCGGCGCAGGCAGCCGGCGCGCTCCAGGTCGGCGCGCGTGTAGGGTTCGCAGCGCGCGGCGATGGCGGCATCGTCGGCGCCCTCGCCTTCCTCGCGGAAGACTTCGCCCCAGTCGGTGTTGATCACGGCGCGCTTTTTGGTGGTGTCGTCCTGCGCGCTGACCCAGCGCTGCGCGAGCTGCACCCATGACAAGCCGAGGCCGACCGGGGCATAGGCGCCATTGATCTGGTAGCCGTGCGTCAGCTTGATGTGCGGCCGTTCGGCGATCCACCGGCCACCGGCGAGCATGGCGGTCTTGTGGCCCTCGTGGATCTCGCTGCCGCAGATCGGGCAGACAAACCACGCGGCTTCGACAATCTGCGATTTTTTCGAGGTGGCGGCAAACGGATCGAGGGCCAGACGCCAGCGCAGGTGCTCGCGGGCCAACACGTGGTATTCGCCGCAGTGTGGGCAGGGCAAGTGACGGCGACGGCGGTCGCTTTCGAGGTACGCCTGGTTGATGCGCGAGTATTCGGCGTTGGTCGGGGTCGAGAGCAGGAAGGTCTTGGCGCGGGTAAAGCTGCGCTGCCGGTTGGCGATCAGCGTGCCGGGGTCGCCCTCGCCGCCTACGTCCCAGGGGTAGCGGTCGACTTCGTCGCACACCACGTACGGGATGTGGTCGGACGAGAGCGAATCCGGGCTGTTGGCGCCAGCCTTGATCAGCTTGGCAGTGGGTCCGTATTCGAGCACGTCGGCGCGGTTGGACGAGTTGCGCGAGGCGCGCGAGACCAGATCGGCAAGCGCCGGCGTTTCGCGGAACATCTTGCTCAGGCGCGGGTTGAACGAGCGGTCGCGCAGTTCGAGCGTGCTGCAGACGGCGAGCATGTCGCGGTTGCCAAGATGCGACATCACGTAGCCAATCCAGTTGTACATCGCCTCGGTGCCGCCGACGCCGGACGCTTTCATGAAAACGACGGTGCGCACCGGCGAATGCTCCGATAGGTCGTCCATGATGTCGCGCAGGTACGGGGTGAGGTCGGTATTCCACTGGCCGGGGGCGTTGGTGCCGCTGGTAATCCAGCGCTCGCGGTCTGCCCACTGGCTGACGGTGAGCAGGTCGCGCGGCCGGGCGCCCCGACGGAAGCGCTCGCCGAACTCGGGCAGCGCGACGGCGGCCTGTTCGGCCTGGCGCCCGATCTCTTCAAGCAGCTGGTGCACGGCATCGGAAAGCAGGTAATGCACGCGCGTTTCGTCGTGCTCGCCGGCGATGGTGCGCGCGAATCGGCCGGGCATGCTGGCCAGGGCGGTGCTGATGACGGCCTGCACGGCAGCAGCCGCGGCGGTGAGTTCGGCGGCCGGGCGCGAGGCGGCAACGGCTTCGGCCAGGTCGCGCTGCGCTGCCAGGGCAGCCAGTTCGGCGCGGTCGGTTTGCAGATCGGTGAGGGTGGTCATAAGGCGGTCAGGGGCGGTCAGGGCCGGGCAGAGGACATGGCGCGCGTCAGGGCGGCGGCAAAGTTGCTGGACCAGTCGCGCGCCACGACTTCCGAGGCCAGACGATCAAGGAAAATCCGGCGCTTGTAGTGCGGCGTGGGGATGACCACCAGGATCAGGAGCAGGTTATGCTTGGCGTCGGAGCCCCAGACGCCGCGGCGCTTGCCGCGGGTGCCGTCGGACCAGAACAGGCGCCCGGCGGCTTTGGCGTTGCGCTCGCTGCGTTTGCTGCGCGTGGCGTTGTTGTAGGTGTCCCAATGCAGCCGTAGCGCGGTCATCAGTTGCTGAATCTGGCCGGTGGAAATGTTTCCGTAGGCGTCGAGGCGCGCGTCCGGTCCGGGGGCCACGTATTCGGCGGCGCTGATGTAGCCCATGCGCTGCATGTGCATTTCCAGGCGCTTGCGCGTGCGCTGACCGCCAGAAAACTGATGCCCAAGGACTTGCGCCATGCCGCCGGATGCGCCCTTGCCCAGCACGTCGTCTTTGACATACACCTCGGCCTGCTGCCGGGCCTTGGTTGCCGGTTTGATGTACAGGCTGTTGAGGGTGATCGGCTTCGGGCGGTCGAACTCGCGGCGCATGCTTTCGACGCCGGCGGCCTTGACGCCTCGGGCCGTGGCGTTGAGTGCCAACGCGGTGGCAAAAGGCAGCTGCCGGGCCTGGTTGCTGAGCAGCACCAGGGCGGGCTCCAGCCCGGTGATCTGGACTCCGATTTTCATGGTGGGCAATCTCCAAGCAGTTGGTTGGCGGTGAAGCTGGCGCCCGGCTTTTCGGCCGGCGTGCCGATGGTGTGGCCGTTCTCGGTGGCGTGGAAGTCGCTGCCGCCGGCAAGGCCGTTGCGAATGGCGGCGCTGACCATGGCCCCGCCAAACTCCTGGCGCACCGCGTCGATGAATTCGGCGGTTTGCGGCATGTCCTGGCGGAAGGTGCGGAACGTTTGGGCGGGCGGCTGTGTTGGCATGGCAGTCGGATCAGGTCTGGCGCAGGCGACGCAGCGCGCGCAGGGGTTCGCGGCGCAGCAGGCGGCGCAGCTTGGCGGCTTCTTCGGCGAGGATTGCCGCCCGGTCTGCGGGGTCGGCCATGGCCAGGCGCGGCGCGGTTTGATCCACCAGCCGCTCCAGCGCGCTGCGCAGCGTGCCGCCCAGCGAATGCGCCTCCTTGCGGATGTTGTCCAGCGGGTAGCGCCGATGCGCGCGCAGGGCCATGCCGAGGCGCACCAGATCATTCTGAGCGGTGAGCTTGAGCGCGGCATAGTGCTGCAGGGTGTGCGGCGCGCTGGCGTCGTCTGCCTGACTGTCGCGGTCGTCGGTTTCGCCTTCTTCCGGGGGGTCGTCCTGCAGGATGGCGCGCAGCACGGCCGCGCTTTCGCGCTGTGCGGCGTTTTCTGATTCCGGGGCAGGGTTGGGCATTGCCAGGGCGCGCTGTGTGGCATGGCGCGCGGCAACGTCCGGGCGGGCGCCGGTTTTGGTGTCCTGCCAGCGCTGCAGATTGGCGGCCACATCGAGCCAGCCGTCAACAGCAATCAGCCGGCCGTCGGCAATGGCCCGGCTGACCGTGGATCGATTGACCCCCAGGCGACGGGCAAAGGCGGCGGCGTTCTCTCTCTCCACTTTTTTTCTCAAAAAATAGGGTATAGAAAGGGCGCGCGCGCGCGTACGTACAGGTCAGCGCGGTTTACGTACGGAGCTACGTACAGGTCAAACCCTTGCTGCGCCTGCCTCCGGACGCTACGTACAGTACGTACAGGTGGTAGCATACGCGCGCGCCTAGCAGGTTGTTTTGGTGCCGTGCGTGCATGAGGCGTCGCGCGTAGTGCGTGCGCGGAAATGCGTACGTAGCGTCCGGAGCCTTGCGCAGCAAGGGTTTGACCTGTACGTAAGGTCTGTACGTTCTGTACGTCCTGTACGTAACGCGCGCTCATTTGTCGTCCTTGAGCGCGTCGGCGAAGGTGAAATAACAGTCAGTGGCCCACTGCGCTTCGGTCTGGTTGGCGCGCTTGCGGTAGTCGGCGGTGCCTTTGCCGGGCAGCAGAGACTCGGGCGGAAAGATCATGCGGGCCTGCTTGAGCTTTCCGCTGTAGTGGGCGGTTTCGAAGATGTCCTTTTTGCCACCCTCCCAGCCAGGTTGCGCGTAGAGGTATCCCGACAGGTGGATATGCGCGCGCGGCTTTTCACCGCCGGCGACAGCAAAGCGGGTGTAGGCGCGGTAGAGGTGCCCCGATCCGCAGGGACAGACCGGCACGTCGAGTTCGCCGGCGGTCCAGGCCTGGAAGAAGCGCTCGACAGAGCCGGACGACAATTCCTGCACGCGCAGCTTGGCGTCAGTCATCGGCGGTTTGGTGTGCTCGTCAAAGTCGCCCAGGTTGAGATGGAGCAAGTGATCATGCAGCGCCTCGCGGCCGCCATTGGCGATGCACGCGGCCACTTCCCGGTAACGATCCTGGTCGAGGACCGGCGGTGTCCAGATGATGAAGTGGCGGCGGTCGAACAGTTCGACGGCCGTCGGGTGCAGCTCGTTCGACAACCACACGCCGTTGCAGTGGTTGCGTTCGGTCCAGGCGGACAGGTTCTTGGGGTTGATCCGGATTGTGTCACCGGTGATCAGCGACTTGATGCGGTTTTTCAAAAAGTAAAGCTCGTTGCGGGCGACGACTTCGTCGAACACCAGGAACAGCTTGCGTGATGCCCAGTCGTTGAACTGGCTTTCGACGGCGAGCTGATCCACGGTGCCACCGTATTCGCCGTAGAGCGACGCCACCACGTCAAAAAACAGGTTCTTGCCGGCGCCCTGCATGCCGTGAAAAACCAGCGTTGTCTTGAGCTTCGCGCCTTTGTGCTGGATCGGGAAAGCCAGCCATCGCAGTGCCCAGTCGTAAGCGTTTTGGGCGTTGGTTTCCGTCGAGCACAAAAACCGCAGCAGATCGAGCAGCGGTTCGCAGTCGCCGGCCTTGGGGCGGGTTGGCCACCCCCCCCAGAGGTTGCACACGACGCTGGCGTCGCGTTCCGTCGGGTCGAATCCTACCTCCTTGAAGCGGGCCACCTTGCGGTCGGGACGCAGCTTCCAGTCGCGCGCGGCATGGTCGGGAATCAGCGCCAGCACGTCAGACTTGCCGACGATCATGTGTTCTACGGAATCGAAAAAGGCGCCGTCCGCCCCGTAGAGCAGCGTCCAGCGTTCGCACGCCTCATCCAGCGTGTAGAGCCCGCGCATCGGTGCGCGCGCATTGTCCCCCGCCCCCTGCTCAGATTCTGGCGCCCGGATGGTCGCTTGACGTGCAGCGCCCCAGCCTGCAGCCGACAGCGAGGCTTGTACCTGCGCACGCACCATGGCGAGGCTCCCCGACTGGTGCGTGTGCAGGTCGTTGAAATCGGTCGGGCCCTTGTGCGTGATCACCGGGCGATCGGTCGGGAAGATCGGCGATAGCACCCGGCCATCGACCGCCAGGGCGGCAGTGTTGGCAGCCTGCAGGCCGGCGTTGGGTTTGCCGATCTGCTGCCAGTCGTAGTCGTCGTCGGCGCAGAACAGGAGCTTGCAGCCGCGGTAACGCTTGGCGATTTCCTGCGCTACGGGCAGCAGGTTGCCGGCGTCGAAGGCAACGATCACCGGCAGTCCGGTCGCCTCGTGCAGGCTGGCTCCAGTGGCAAAGCCCTCGCAGACCAGGGCGACCGCACCAACGGCAATCCCCCCAATCACAAACCAGTGGCCTTTCTTGCACAGCCCTGCCGGCGTGAAGTCCTTGTCGCGGCGCTTGCGGGCGACGATCGCCGGGTCGTGATAGACCACCTGCAGGCCGTGAATCGTTCCGGCGTGGTCCTGCAACGGAATGACCAGATTGCCGGATGGCGACAGGCGCGCGCCGTACAGCTGGCCTTTCGGAAGCCCCTTGCGCGTCAGGTACGCGCTCTCCCCCGACTGCTGACACTGTCGCCACCACGCCGACGCCTTGCGCGAGGCCTTTGCGTACTGCGCGCGCAAGGCCGCTTCACCCGCCAGGCGCAACGCGTTCTGTCTGGCGCGCATCGCCTCGTGCTGATCGGCCGTGAGGGTCAGGCGATCGTCTTTGCGCAGCACAATCTTCTGCGTGCCGTAGTCGGCGCCCTGGTTGATGCCATAGGCGCCGAAGATCACCGACGACGACCCATTGCCGACTTCAAACAGCCGATACCACCCCGGTTTTTGCGGCCTGCCCTCAACCTTGCACCTGACGACGTTCGGCGTATCGATCCGCAGCCCTTCCGGGCCGATGATCAGACCGGCCGCCTCAAGCTGGTCCTGAACGTCGTCATAGTTCGAAGCCATCAAGTTGCATATCCCCGCAAACCGCATCCTAGCGCTACACCGGGGTTCGCATTACCCGCAGCTAAAGGTGCTGGGGAGGACCCGCGCTTTGGCTGGTGGTGTTGCGGGTTGTTGCGCGGGTTGGGTCGCTTGCGCAACGATAACTTGGGGTGGGTGGGGTTGGTCATGCTGGCTTGCCGCCGGCTTGCTTGATGAGGGCGGCGAGTTGGGGGGCGAGGTTCGCTAGTTCGGACAGGGCGCGGCGTTGGCGTAGGTCGGCATCCTCGATGTACTTCTCGACCAGGTAGTAGACGGGCGTCACATCGCCGGTGGCCTCGATGAAGCGTTCGAGGTCGTCAAGGGTGAAGCGTCTCGGGTCGTCCGGGTTGTGGCCCAGCTTGCGCGACAGTTCGGACTGGCTGAGGTCCATGTTCGCGGCCAGGGTTTTGAGTGGGTGTCGGTGGGTATAGGCGCACTCGCGGACGCAGTCCAAGGCGGTGGCATGGCGATCGGCCAGGCCTGGCTGAAAGTCGATGGTGAGCTGATGCCCGTTCGCGGGGATACCGGAAACTACTGCACTGATTCTTTCCACTACTTTCCTCTACCCAAGCTGGCCAAAAAAAGAGAATGCAAGCGTCGACTGGCCTTGCATCTACCTGATAAGGGCGACGACCCCAAGCTGATAGACTGCATCGCTCTCACCCGATCAACCTATTTGCCTGGAGTCGTCACAATGAACACATCCGAAGTCGAACTACTGAACGTCGTTCAGCAGGTTTTGCGGCACGTCCTGCTGGCGCTCGCTGCGGGAAACCGGGCCAACCTGGGAGACGTTGGCACTGTGCTGGATGCTGCTGCCGCAAACGGGGCACTGCACCCCATGGCCCGACAAATGCTCTCCGACCTCGCGGCGGGCGCCAACACCCTGCACGCTGCCGGCATCCGTCGGGAATAGGCGGCTGGACAGCCAGTCTCTTACGGCTGCGAACGGCTGATAGCTGGCTGCTGGTGAAGGTGTGGTGCTGATCATGACGGACCTCCTGAAAGGTGAAGCGATGGATGGCAAACGGCCGGACACAACGACATCAAGCGGCCTGCTGCTCTGCAGTGATGGTTGCGGAGTCGCGGGAATATCCAGCATCTTTCAACGCTGCAAAAAACTTTGGATGATCCAGCAGCAAGCGTGCCGGAATCCCGCGCGTAGACCAGTTACAGACCTGCTGGACTGTAAATCCGAAAGCTCTAGCTACCGCTGAAGGTCCGCCGAGCGCATGAATTGCCTGTTTGACAGTACACATAAAGTGTAGTCTATACCGAAACGCGGGGTGTAGCAACATGGCGTGTAAAAAAAGTAGTGTGATGCCCATGCACGAAACCGCAAAACGATTGCTGGCAGCCGGGCTTGCCAGGGGAGCAAAGGACTTTACCGAGATTGCAAAGGCGCTCGGGGGGTCTGATCAATCCGCTACGAACTGGAAAAAGCGCGGGGTACCCAAAGCAGTGATCATTGACGCATCCGTGCGATACTCGGTGGATGTTGTTTGGCTTTCCGGTAGTCCAGGCACAGTTGAGCCGCTGTTCGTCAAACGCTGGAGGGAAGGAACACACACCCCCGGAAGTCAGGCAACCCTGGTTTCTTCTGCCGTGGCGCAGGAGCAACGCGCGGAATATCGTATGCCAAGCGATGAACAGAAGCTTCTAGACGGATTCCGGGTTGCAGATGATGGCGCAAAGCGCGCTATGCTTTTGCTGGCGGTTGACGCGCTACAGCGTTTCGGAAAGCGCAGCCAGAACCACAGCTGAACCCAGACGGGCTGCGCGTCATCAAGGGTTGTAAATGTTGCCTCTGAGGAGAGCTGTAGTGGCACTTATTGACTGCAAGGAATGCGGAAACAAGATCAGCAACAAAGCTACAGCTTGCCCTTCCTGCGGGGTGGTGCTGCCTAAGCGGGTCGGTCTTGTAGGTTGGATCTTCGCCGCATTTTTCGGAATGTGGATCTTTAGCATGGTACTTGCATCAAGCTCGAAATCAACCCCAACAGCCTCGCCGACGACAACCAAAGAAAGTCTTGAGAAGGCGGCAGAAATCAAACAATTTGCCGCAGGCCTCGCAACAACCGAAGCGATCAAGAAAATTTCCAGAGAGCCGGAATCAGTCAGGTTCGAAACCGTAACAGTCAGCAAGGACGCCTCGACAATCTGTGTCAAGTTTCGCGCCAAGAACGGATTTGGGGGAACGAACATCGAAACCATTGTGATGCTTAACGGCACAGAAACGACCAAAGAACACGCCTGGCTAATTCATTGTTCTCGTGACATGCGCGAACTAGTAGCGTTGGAAAACTGAACTTTCAGCATCTTGCTTTGGCCGCCTATCGGCGGCTTTTTTTTGCGCAAAGATTACACAACGAGTTGACACAATACTACACTTGTTGTGTAATGAAGGCTCATCAACAAGGATCCGCCCATGTCCAAGCCAATCACTTCCCAAGATCGCCACATCAAGGCGGCGGTCAAGCGTTTCAAGCGCCAGACGCCGTGCCAGCATTCACCGGCGTTCCTGCAAGGCCTGCGCGCGGTGTTTGCTGCGCGGTATCACTTGCCAGTGCTGTACTGCAACCCCTACCGGCAAGGGTCGGCAAAGTTTGACGCGTTCCGGGCGGGCTGCACGGCTGGAAACATGGTGCATTTGCCGCGTCGCGGATTGACGAACTTCCAGTCGTGGACCGGCGAATGATTCGCCAACACTTTCCTCGCACCGACGCGGAGACCGCGGCCGAAATGGAGCGGGCGCAGCGGATTGTCGACGAGACCTTTCTGGCGCGCTCGACGACGCACTCTCCGGAATACCGTGATGGGTGCCTGGCAATCCTGCAGTACTTCCTTGCCTGCCGTCCGGTGCGCTGCCCGTATGCGGCAGGCACTGCTGAGCGCGACGCTTTCTACGGCGGCGTGGACGTCGGCAAGCGCATCTTTTGCCATGGGAGCGAACGATGAGCGAGACCCCTATCAATCTCGGACCTGCACAAACAGCGCGCGTGGTCTATGGCCTGCGTGGGTACGACGGCGAGCTTTGCGCCATCGGACGCGACCTGACGCTGTCGGCGATGGATGCGCCGATGTTTATCCCGGCGGGCTCGCAGATGGCCTATGAAATTCACGGCGGCCGCAAGGTGCTGATGGAGCGCTTGACGATGCGCGGCAAGCCTGCATTGCTGACGGCCGGCGGTGACCATGTTTAGCGCCCTACTCCACCGGGCCGGCATGGCCATCGACAACGCGGCCCGGGTTATCTATCGCCGCGTGCTGGGCCTGCGCATTCCTGCCGCGCGGATCCGCTTGTCGGACATCGAGCTGGACCGCGATTTCTGCGCGCAGCGCCTGGCGGACGCGCATGCCGACAGCCGCTACTGGCGGGATCAACTGGTACGGGCCGAGGAAGCGCTGGCGCAGGCGGAGTGGGAGCACTCGCGGTTGCTGCATGCGCTCGATCAGCACGACAACCCCCAACGCCGGCGCAGCATCTGAGCCGGACACCCAAGGATTGAGGATGGAAGACAACACAACCACGCCCGCATTGCCTGAGCCGCGCTTTGCGGTGGGCGCTGCGGTGACGGTAAAAGCCACGGGCCGCAAGGGCACTGTGGTGTACAACGCTCGCCGCGATGGCGAATGGCTCCCGATGGTCGATCAGCCGCACGGCCACGGAATTCTACGGCAGCACTACTCAGAGGACGAATTGCAATGATCAGACCGATAACCGACACCCTGCGCCACATCGGCGGCGGTGTCTTTGTGGATACCGCCAGCGACAAGCTCGCCGAACTGGTCAGCGCGGTGGACAGCACTGGCAAGGCCGGTCGCCTGGATCTGACGATCACCGTCAAGAAGGCGAGCCGCGGCGGAGCCATGTTGCTCGTCGGCAAGGTGCGTTTGACCAAGCCGGCCGAGGAGCCGATGGAGGCGATGCTGTTTGCGACGCCCGAGGGCAACCTGGTGGTGGACGACCCCCACCAGCAAAAACTGGATCTCAAGACCGTGCCGGCGGATTCCCGGCAGCCGATCACACTGAAAGCCTGAGCGCATGGAAAACGCAACCCCCAACAACCTCGCTGAAACGCTGGCGAGGGAACTGAAAAAGCCCTTCGAGATCGCCAGCGAAGAACCGGCGCATGTGCGGCGCATTGCGCTGCCGCCAGGTTGGACGGTCAAGGAAATCGACGACGAGAAGCTCCTGGAGCAACCGCGGCGCAAGGTCGCCGTGGTGCGCCTGGACAGTTCCGACAGCTTTGTGGATTACGTGCTGCGGCACGGCACTTGCGACACCACGCTGTGGGTGAAGGCCGATTACACGGCGGGAAAAGTCGAACTGACGGCGATCGTCAACGACCACGGCATGGACGACGACGGGCGCGACTGGCGCGACCATCGCGCGTATTTCGCCCCGGCGTTTTCCGAGGAATGGAAGCGCTGGAAGAGCAACGACAAAAAGCCGATGAGCCAAGCAGAGTTCGCGACGTTCATCGAGGACAACCTGGCGGACATCGCCGGCGGCGAGCAACTGCCATCGGGCGCCGACATGCTGCGCATGGCGCTGGATTTCGAAGCCAAGCAGGACATGCGGTTCAAGTCGGCGATTCGGCTGCAGTCCGGCGGCGTGGATCTGTCGTTTGTGCAGCAGGAGGACACCGGAACGCTGGAGAAGATGAAGCTGTTTGACCGCTTTTCGGTCGGGATCGCAGTGTTTTGGGGCGACGCGGCGTATCGCGTGGATGCGCGCCTACGTTATCGCGTGCGCGAGGGCAAGCTGTCGTTCTGGTACGAGCTCATTCGGGCAGACAAGGTGCTGGAAGCCGCAGCGGTGGCGATCGTGGCCAAGATCGGCACGGCTACGGACCGCACGCCGTTTTTCGGCAATCCGTTCGCGGCGTAGGAGCAGACTCATGGACCACCCCGAGCGCAACGGCGTTGCCGCTGTTTTTTTGCCGGCTCAGCCTGAGGCCACCGTCTGTGCGGCGGTCGAGCAGGCAGCGGGCTATCTCAAGCCTGGCCTGCGGATCTACACCAACGGCCGGCAACTGGCGGTGCTGCCGGCGATGCTGCCGGGGTGGTCTGCTTTTATGGCACGGGGGTAATGATGACAAGGATGTTGATAGGGCTGACCGGCATGGAGCTGGCCGGGAAGGACACGGTGGCTGGGCATTTGCACCGGCAGCACCAGTTTTTCCCGATGGCGTTTGCCGATCCGCTGCGCGAAGGGATTAAGGCGATGTTTGGCCTGGGCGAGTGGAATTTTACGCCGGAAGGCAAAGAGCGCGTTGTTGCCTGGATTGGCAAGTCGCCGCGCGAGCTGCTGCAGACGTTGGGAACGCAGTGGGGCCGGGACCTGGTGCATCGTCAAATCTGGTGCCGGCTGATGGATCAGCGCATACGGCCGAGGCTGGCGCATGGTGGGCCGGTGGTCATCACGGACGTCCGATTCATGGACGAGGCGCGATTCATTCACAGCCATGGCGGGCAAATCTGGCGCGTGATTCGGCCAGGAGCGGCTACCACGGCGCACAGCGATCACACCAGCGAGCAAGAGGCGCATCGCATTGTTGCTGATGTTGATCTGGTCAACGATGGCACGCTGGAGCAGTTGTTCGAGCAAGTCGACGAGGCGTATAGCGTGCGGCTGGATGAGGTCGAAGAGGCGCAGCGCCTGCGGATGGCGGTATGAGCATGACCGCGGGAGCGCTGTTTCTGTCGACGCTGTTGCTTGTGTTTTTTCTGGGGCTGCAGAGTCTCAACGTAAACAGCGGGCGCTATGCGGCGGCGTTTGTGACCAGCTTCGGCATTGGCGCGGCGAATCTGGCGTTGTTCAAACTGGCGCCGGACGCGGGAGGGGTCGAAATCGCGGCGTATCTCTCCGGCGGCCCGGTGGGGATCGTGGCTTCGATGTGGGCGCATCGGCGGATTTTTGGACAGTCGAAATGAGCGCGGAAACCGAAAAAACGCATGCGCGCTTTATCGTCGATTCGGACGACCCCTTTCTCGCGGCGGAGCAGCTGGCGCAGGGCATTCTCCCGTTGCTCAACAGCATTCTCTCGCACGATTACGGTGACTGCGCATCGAGATGTGGCGTCGCTCAGCAGGCCTGGGCCGGATTTCTCGGCGCGCTGTATCACCAGATGGACAACGACCTCGGGACCAGCGTGGCCGAGGAAATGCTGCAAGCGCTTGCGGACTGCGCCAAAAAAGCCGCCGGCGCCGGCAAGCGCAAATCACACTGACAAGGAAAAACGATGGCACAAGAGAACACGGCAAAAAACGGCGCACGCGCCAAAATCCTGAGCACGCTGGCCCGCGAGGGCATGCTGCCGGTGGCTGAAATCGCGCTGATTACCAACTTGACGGAAAAGCAGGTCCGGGACAACTCGACGATGGCACGCGCCGAGGGCTTGATCACCAGCGAGCGTGACGACGTGACGCGGCTGCTGGCCTACAAGATCACGTCCGAGGGGCGGGAATGGGTGGCGACGCACCTGGTTGCTGAAAAGCTGCCGGCCAAGAAAATCGAGGCGCAGACGCCTGACGAGCCAGCGGCAACTCACAAGGAATCCTTAACAGTTCCCGCACCGGAGCCGGTTTGGGAGATTGTCGACAAGAACATTGCCTATGACGAAATCCTAGCGGAACCGATCGAGATCGAAAGCGAGGCCGCGGATTTTGAGCCAGTCGCCGATCAGCCGGAAATCGACCGGCCGATTTACGCGGTGACCAGCTATAACGGCGGCGTGGAAGTCGTCGGTGATGACCTCAATCTTGCCATCGGCCGCGCAGTATCGTATGCCAGCGGTCGGGAAACTGTCGTGCGAGTGTATCAGATGGTGCCGATAGGCGAGACCTACACCACGGTGGGCTTCCGGCACGCGGCGGCGTAGGCATAGACATGCCCCGCTCACAACGCCCCCGCAAGCGCCACAACCGAATGAAAACCCTGATCGCGCCGACCGACAAGCGGCCGCATCCGTTCCACGCCTGGCGCACCTTCGAACCCGTATACAAACTGTTCGACACGCTCAAAAGCGGCGAAATTGACGCGGTGCAGGGAAAGCCGGTCATGGCGGATTGGGACTCGGAACTGATGGAAGTGGCGCCGGCGCTCGATGGCTGGATCTCGTGCTGGGATCGCATCTGCACCGGCGAGTCTATCCGCATGGACCTGTCGCCGCTGCGCCAGCTGCAGCGCTACCTCGCCAACGGGCTGATGCTCACCGAAGCGATGATTGACGCGGCCAGACAGGTGACCGATGCGTGCTACGCCATTTATTGCAGCCTGCCGCGGCGGATCACCATCGAGTATTGCCAGATCGAGGAGATGGCGATCAAGGTCGAAGAGCTTGGTTTGGCTGATGCGGGAGCGCAGGCATGAGCGGGCTAACGATGGGGCTGCAGCAAAATGGCGCTCCGTTGAGTCTGGCTGTCGAAGTGCTGCGGCTGATGGGCGCCGAATCCGAGTGGGAGCAGCTGCAGGCGCAGGAACAGGCGGCAAAAGACCGCAAGGAGGCGCAACGGCGGGAAAGCATCGGACAGGCCAAAGACGCGCGGCGCCACAAGCTCTTAGCCGAAACGCTGGCGACTTTGCGCTCGCGCGGCGGATTGCGCACCAACGAGCTGGCGGCGATGCTGCATCACGAACGCAGCCTGATGCTGCGCGTCCTGAAAACCCTAGAGGAACGCGGGCAGGTGGTGCAGATCGGCTCAGTGGCCAGACCGATCTGGGAGGCAGTGTCATGAGCCGTTATGTCTGGACAGACGAAGCGGTTGCCCTGCTGCATCGGATTTACGCCGACACGCCGACCGACCAGATCGCGGCGCAGATTGGCGCGACGCCGGAGCAGGTGTATCACAAGGTCCAAAGGATCGGCCTGCGTAAAAGCGCGGCTTATATGGCATCGGCTGCCGCGTGCCGACTGCTGAAAGGCGACAACGTCGGCGCGGCGACACGATTCAAACCGGGTCTAACGCCATGGAACAAAGGCCAGAAGCATCCCAGCACCGGCCGAGCGATCGATACACAGTTCAAACCCGGAAACCGCAGCGGCAAGGCCCTGGAGATCTACCAGCCGATTGGCACCGAACGCCTCAGCAAAGACGGCTACCTGGAGCGGAAAATACACGACGGATGGCCGTTGCAACGCCGGTGGCGGGCGGTGCATCTGCTGGCGTGGGAGGCGATCAACGGGCCATTGCCGGCAGGGCATGCGGTGGTGTTTCGGGACGGCAACAAGCGCAACATCGCGCTAGACAACCTGGAATTGGTCACCCGGGCCGAACTGATGCGGCGTAACTCGGTGTATCGACACGGCATGGAAATCGCGCAGCTGTCGATGCTGCGCGGCAAGATCACGAAGCAAATTAACCGGAGCAAAAATCATGGATAACGTCGCCTTGAGGGGTCTGCTTTTTGAAACGCTGGAAGGCTTGAAAAACAAAACGATTGCGATTGACCAGGCCGCGGCAATCAACCACACCGCGCAGAGCATCATCAACTGCGCAAAAGTCGAGGTCGAGTTTATGAAATCCAGCGGGCAAACGGTCAGTAGCGGGTTTGTGGCGCTGGTCGATGGCGACAAAGGCACGACGCAGACGTTGAACGGGCAGAAGATCACGCAGCAGGTGGCTGGCGGGTCGGTGACGCTGCATCGGATGAGATGACGAGATGAGCTTGCACGACGAAATCATTGATATTCGTGGAGACACGGAAGAAAACAACGACAAGTACTACCTTGGATTATCTGACGCCAAGCAGGAGGCCGCAGCACTGGCGATCAAGTCTGACGCAGAAATAGCCCGCCTGTCCGTCGCGCTCGAAGCGGCTCAAAGCGCGCTTAAAGAGGCGATCCAGGACTGCAGTGAGGCATACGACAAGGGTCGCGCAGACCAGGCCGTCGACGACCTTCCCGGCGAGCTTCAAATAGCCGCTATGGGCCATGATGCGCAAAGGATTACCGGCGAGAACGCCGTCCTGCGCGACCTGTTGCGGGATGCTATGGATGTAATGCGGGCGTTCGGCCAACACGGGGGCGATTGGATTGCCTCAAAGATCCTCGAAGAACGCATCACTGCTGCGCTAAAAAGCTCAGCAGGAGTCCCAAGCGATGGCCAGATTTACGCGGCGGCATCGCGCAGAGCGGCGCCGGAATGGCATGCAGAGATGGACAAGCTGCTGGGCATATCGGATGAGATGAAAAAATGACCAAACCGCACGGCATCAAGGAAATCACACAGCACGCCTGCGGCACGACAACCGTGCATCGGATGAGATAGCAATGCTTGACACAGAAAACACCGGAAGGAAACGGGGCCGTTCACCATTGAGCCTGTTTTATCAGGTTAGGCAGATATCCATTGCTGCCCAGGCAATGGATGAAAAAAAGGTTCGTGCCAAGAAGGCAATCGAGAAGGTAATTGCCGATCGAGAGAAAATGATGGATGAACGTCGCGAGGCCTATCACGAAACCATTCGCCAGAAAATCTTGACGGCTGTTCGAGAAAACCCCATGGCCGGAACCTGTCAGATTGCCAAGATTATCGAACGCGACAGGAAGACAACGCACCGGAAACTGGATGAACTTGAGAAAGATGGAAGAGTGACCAGGATCGTGATAAAGGGTCTGCTGAAATGGAAGGAGGCGCAGCCATGAGTTTCCGAGTCCCCGAGAAATTCCGCGTCCGGACCGGCCCGCTTGCCAGCACGGCCGCAATCGGCAACGCCGGTGCGTTTGACATCCGCCTGCCGCACAGCCAACGCCTGTTCTGCATCGCATCGGACGGGGATGGATGGGAGCATGTCAGCGTGTCGCGCTCCGATCGCTGCCCGACCTGGGAAGAAATGAGCATGATCAAGCGACTGTTCTGGCACAGCGAGGACCGCGTGGTGCAGTTTCACCCTCCGGAAAGCGAGCACATCAACAATCACACCAACTGCCTGCATTTGTGGCGCCCGGTTGGCGTCGAGATTCCGACGCCGCCGGGGTGGATGGTGGGGGTAAAGGCATGAACGACAAGACAGGAATCGAATGGACCGACGCCACGTGGAACCCGGTCACCGGCTGCACGAAGGTTTCGCAGGGGTGCAAGCACTGTTATGCGGAGCGCGACTGGCAACGGCTGCAGCACCTTCCGCGGTTCGCTGGGCGTGAATTTTCTGATGTTGATTTTCATCCTGGACGCCTTGACCAGCCGCTTCGGTGGGCAAAGCAGCGGCGGATTTTCGTCAATTCGATGAGCGATCTTTTCCACGAGGAAGTTCCGACAGGGTTCATTGATCAGGTATTCGCGGTCATGGCGTTGTGTCCGCAGCACACGTTTCAGGTGCTGACCAAGAGGACGCTCAGGATGCGTGATTACGTGAGCGAAGGCGGCAGGGCTGCGGACGTGTTGGATATCGTGCGCAATTGGGAAATTGGCTACCGGGCCGGAGGAGACAAGCTCCAGGCGCAGGCGTGGCCGCTGCCAAACGTCTGGCTAGGCGTGTCCGTCGAGGATCAAGCCACGGCCGACCAGCGCATCCCGATCTTGCTGCAGACGCCGGCCGCAGTGCGGTGGATCAGCGCGGAGCCATTGCTGGGGCCGATCGATCTTGATCGTCTCGCGATTGATAGTTGCGACGATGATTACACGATCAGCGCGCTATCTGGTCGGCGCATTGCAAGGTACGGCACTAAGCCTGGCGCTCCGCGCCTCGATTGGGTCGTCGTTGGATCTGAGTCAGGAACAAAAGCTCGCCCATGTGACATCGAGTGGGTGCGCGATCTGAAGAATCAGTGCGAAATCGCTCGTGTTCCTTTTTTCTTCAAACAATTGGTCGACGGGCGCGGAAGGAAAATCCACACGCCTGAACTGGATGGACGGATATGGACGGACTACCCGAGCGCCGCCTGATAGCACTGGTGCGCGAATCGCAATGGCAAATAGACGAACTTGGACAGGTCTGGAGGACTTGTGTCAGGAAAGGGAAGAAAGGAGGTGGGTCTCATCTCGTGCCGTGCGATCGGAGGCGCGCAGAAAAGCGCACATCGCAGGGCTATCTCATGGTGCGAGCCATGGTCGACGGCGAGCGTATCCATGCGATGGCGCATCGTTTGGTCTGGCAGCACATCAATGGCGACATCCCCGCTGGCTTTGACATCAACCACAGAAACGGGATCAAAGACGATAACCGCCCAAGAAACCTGGAGTGTTGCTCGCCGTCGTCAAACTCCGTTCACGCGCATGCATCCGGTTTGCTGGACCAGCACGGACAAAACAACCCTGCTGCAAAGCTGAAAGATAATCATGTTGCTCAGATTCGCCTCGCATACTCGCATGGCGGATTTACGATGAAAGAAATCGCTGCACGGTTTGGAGTTTCGTTCCAGCACGTATCAAAGATCGTCCGAGGCCAAAGGCGGCCGAAGCAAGGCGGACCAAAGACGGAAAAAGACTGTCGCCGTTCTGTTTGTGATCGAGACGAGGCAACTGGTCGCCTCATCGGCAAGAAGCGCGCCGGCCGCCTGCTCGACGGCGTACAGCACGATGGGTATCCATCATGAAAAAATCGTTTTTTACCCCAGACGAAGTGACGAAATTCAAAAAGCTGTACCCGGTGACCATGAACACGGTTTTGTGCAAGATGTTTGGACTATCGGAATCGCAGCTTAGAAGCCGGGCGAAATACCACGGTGTCCGCAAAACGGCGGATCTCATCAAGCAGGCGCAAAGCCTGGCGAGGACCGGGAAAAAGCATAGTCATCATCGCAGGCATCAGCCAGAAGAAGAAACTGTCGAGCTGGAAACGGAAGGTCTTTGCATCACAACAGCGACCGGCATCAAGGAAATCACACAGCACGCCTGCGGCACGACAACCGTGCATCGGATGAGATAGCAATGCTTGACACAGAAAACACCGGAAGGAAACGGGGCCGTTCACCATTGAGCCTGTTTTATCAGGTTAGGCAGATATCCATTGCTGCCCAGGCAATGGATGAAAAAAAGGTTCGTGCCAAGAAGGCAATCGAGAAGGTAATTGCCGATCGAGAGAAAATGATGGATGAACGTCGCGAGGCCTATCACGAAACCATTCGCCAGAAAATCTTGACGGCTGTTCGAGAAAACCCCATGGCCGGAACCTGTCAGATTGCCAAGATTATCGAACGCGACAGGAAGACAACGCACCGGAAACTGGATGAACTTGAGAAAGATGGAAGAGTGACCAGGATCGTGATAAAGGGTCTGCTGAAATGGAAGGAGGCGCAGCCATGAGTTTCCGAGTCCCCGAGAAATTCCGCGTCCGGACCGGCCCGCTTGCCAGCACGGCCGCAATCGGCAACGCCGGTGCGTTTGACATCCGCCTGCCGCACAGCCAACGCCT
>ERZ724504.122-NODE-122-length-42936-cov-7.219864_pt1 | contig 42936 bp, 37 predicted proteins | sample MGYA00376037_ERZ724504 | MGnify/ENA primary metagenome ERZ724504 (study PRJEB28724, sample SAMN07190888) | wastewater metagenome | isolation source: influent of sewage treatment plant in Hong Hong | place: USA: Christiansburg, Virginia | collected 2016-03-01 ... | reverse complement strand
ATCGATGGCATTGCTTTCCAGACCAACATCCTGGCGCTGAACGCCGCCGTGGAAGCTGCCCGCGCCGGCGAACAAGGCCGAGGCTTTGCTGTCGTGGCTGGAGAGGTGCGCAGTCTTGCCGGTCGCAGCGCCGAAGCTGCCAAAGAAATCAAGAGTTTGATCGCTGCCAGCGTTGAAAGCGTGGGGCAAGGATCTGCCCTGGTGGACAAGGCCGGCGCCACCATGACCGAAGTTGTCGCATCCATCCGGCGGGTGACGGACATCATGGGAGAGATCAGCGCTGCAAGCAGTGAGCAAAGTGCAGGGGTCAGCCAAGTCGGCGAAGCTGTCACGCAGATGGACCAAGCCACACAGCAAAACGCCGCGTTGGTGGAAGAGATGGCTGCTGCTGCCAGCGCGCTGAACACTCAGGCCGGTGAGATGGTCAATGCAGTGGCTGTGTTCAAGCTCAACGCCACCATGGCCACGGCAGGCCAGCATGCCCCAGCATCGCCGCTGGTGAACACCATGCCCAGCAGCCACGTGTTCAAGAGCGCAAGCATGCCATCCAAGGCGCCCATCAAACCCAGCAAAAGCCAAGGCAAACTCACCGCTACAACAGTGGCTTCTAAATCAACAAGTAGTACGAGTACGTCTACAGCGCAGGAATCCCCCGTCAACAACGGGAGCAGCAACGATGATTGGGAGAGCTTCTAAACGGTGTTGATTGCGCGACTTCCACAGCAGCAGGGGACTAAAGCATAGTCTCAGCTGCAGAGGTCGCGATCTCATTATCTTGGTGCAGTCGTTGTTGAAATGGCTACTAAAATTCAATTATTCAACTACAATTGAAAAATGAATGAAGAGCAAGTTATCAAATCATTGGCTGCACTGGCTCACGCTGTGCGGTTGAGAGTTTTTCGTGACCTTGTCGTTGCAGGCTCAGAGGGGCGAACCCCTTCAGCACTAGCGGAGCAGCTCGGCGTACCTTCCACTGCGCTGTCTTTCCATCTCAAAGAGCTTGTGAATGCTGGATTGGTAACCCAAGAGCGGGTGAGCCGAAACTTGTTTTATCGCGCTGCGTATGACGAGATGAATGCGGTCATTCGCTATCTCACGGAAAACTGCTGCGCCGGTGCAGATTGCGGCCAAACAGGCACCGTTTGCTGCCCAGAAGCTACTAAAACCTCGACGCTAGAAAGCTAAAAATGGGTGTGTTTGAACGTTTCCTCACTGTGTGGGTTGGTTTGGGTATTGCTGCTGGTGTCGCGCTAGGATTGCTGATGCCATCAGCCTTTGAGCTGGTAGCGGCGCTGGAGTATGCACAAGTCAACCTGGTGGTGGCTGTCTTCATCTGGGTCATGATTTATCCCATGATGATTCAGATTGATTGGGCAGCGGTTAAAGATGTCGGCAAGAAGCCCCAGGGTTTGATGCTGACTCTAGCAATCAATTGGCTTATCAAGCCCTTCACCATGGCAGCGCTTGGTGTGCTGTTCTTTAAATACATCTTTGCGCCATGGGTCGACCCAGCTTCGGCCAGCGAATACATCGCAGGGATGATTTTGCTGGGCGTTGCACCATGCACCGCAATGGTGTTTGTATGGAGCCAGTTGGTCAAAGGCGATGCCAACTACACCTTGGTGCAAGTCTCCATCAACGATTTGGTGATGGTGGTCGCTTTTGCCCCTATTGCAGCGTTCCTGCTTGGAGTGACCGATGTCACAGTGCCTTGGGAAACACTGGTTTTAGCCACCGTGCTGTATGTTGTGCTGCCTTTGGTGGCAGGGGTTCTGACGCGCAGTGCGCTCCAGCGTAAGTCCACGCAAGCTGTCAGCCAGTTTGTCGCAGCCATGAAACCTTGGTCGATTGTTGGCCTGATAGCCACTGTTGTATTGCTGTTTGGCTTTCAAGCGCAGACCATCATCGATAAGCCATTGGTCATTGGGCTGATTGCAATTCCCCTGGTGCTTCAGACCTACGGCATCTTCTTCTTAGGTTGGTGGATTGCGCGGCTAATGAAGTTGCCACACAACGTAGCGGGCCCCGCATGCCTGATTGGTACTTCCAACTTTTTTGAGTTGGCGGTTGCCGTAGCTATCTCCTTGTTCGGTTTGAACTCTGGTGCTGCACTGGCCACTGTTGTCGGTGTATTGGTGGAAGTACCCGTCATGCTCTCTCTTGTGGCCATGCTGAATGCCTGGCGGCCTACTGAAAAGTAACTTATGTCTTCCGTCACCATTTATCACAACCCAAAATGTGGAACATCTCGCAACACCTTGGCCATGATTCGCCAAAGCGGGGTAGAGCCAAACGTCATCGAGTACCTGAAAACACCGCCAACCCGCGCAGAGTTGAAGGCTCTGCTTAAGGGTATGGGACTGGGCGTGCGCGATGTACTGCGCCAAAAAGGAACGCCCTACGATGAACTTGATTTAGGCAATGTCAAGTGGACGGATGAGCAGTTGCTCGACTTTGTGGAGCAGCATCCCAGCTTGATAAATCGCCCTATTGTGGTGACACCACTAGGCGTTCGCCTGTGCCGACCTTCAGAGGTAGTGCTGGACATTCTGCCGAATGCGCAGATTGGCCAGTTCACCAAAGAAGATGGAGAAGTGGTCGAAGCACGAGCTGACGAAAATGTGCAGCAAGGCGGCGATGAGCTGCCTGCACTGTCGAAGGAGAGTTTTCGTGCGATTGATTTAGGGGCGCTAAAGAACCCTTTGCGCAGCACCCATGCGCCGCGCATCCTCTTGCTGTATGGCTCTTTGCGTGAGCGGTCTTTCAGCCGATTGGTGATTGAAGAGTCTGCGCGGGTGCTCAAAGCGTTGGGGGCTGAGGTGAAGGTCTTCAATCCCACTGGGCTCCCCTTGGTAGATGATGCGTCAGTGAATCACCCCAAGGTTCAGGAGCTGCGCAAGCTGACGCGATGGAGTGAGGGCATGGTGTGGTGCTCGCCTGAGCGTCACGGAGCCATGACAGGTGTGATGAAAACGCAAATTGACTGGCTTCCGTTGTCAGAAGGTGCGATTCGGCCCACCCAAGGAAAAACGTTGGCAGTCATGCAAGTCTGCGGCGGCTCGCAGTCTTTCAATGCAGTGAACCAAATGCGTATTCTGGGCCGCTGGATGCGCATGCTGACTATCCCCAACCAGTCTTCCGTTGCTAAGGCGTTCCTAGAGTTTGGTGACGATAACCGCATGAAGCCTTCCAGCTACTACGACCGCATCGTGGATGTGTTGGAGGAATTGATGAAATTCACGTTACTCACCCGGGATGTGTCCCCGTACTTGGTAGACCGCTACAGTGAGCGCAAAGAAACGGCTGCGGAGCTGTCAAAGCGCGTGAATCAAGCATCAATTTAATTGTCCAAAGCCTGCGGGCCGGTACCACATTCATGGTCAAGACATGCCGGGATTGGCTGAGTTGAAGGCCGCCAAACCCGGCCAAATCGCCATCGCCTACAAAGATATCAAAGGAGGTGCTGAGTTGACCTACAAGACTGTAGATGCCAACCTGGTCGCCGCTTTGCACCAATGGTTCGACGCCCAACTCTCAGACCATGGCAAAGATGCTATGGAAGGCCATGAACGCATGTTGAAGCAGTAGTCCCTGGACAAGGTAGCCATTTACTTGGTCACTGTCAGGCTCCGGAGAAATCCGGGGCGTATAAGACGGTAACTACCTCGCTCAACCAACTGAAATGAGTCATGAAGACTAAAACCCTGAGTCTATTGAGTCGTCCGACAAGGCACATCTTCTTCACAGGCAAAGGGGGCGTTGGCAAAACATCTCTGTCCGCTGCCGTTGCTTTGCAATTGGTGGATTCTGGTAAGAAGGTCTTGTTAGTCAGTACGGACTCGGCCTCCAACCTCGATGAGATGCTTGGCGCTCCACTGAGCAATCAGCCAACACCTGTGCCAGGTGCGCCTGGCCTGTCCGTGCTGAATATTGACCCGGATGTCGCTGCCGAGGCTTACCGGCAACGAGTCATTCAGCAGATGAGCGAAGGGGCCTCTGATGCTGAAATTTCAACGGTGAAGGAACAGTTATCTGGGGCATGCACGACAGAGATTGCATCTTTTGATGAATTTTCTGAACTGCTGTCTGAGCAGAATCAGCACTACGACCACATCATTTTTGATACGGCTCCGACGGGACACACCTTGCGCTTGCTGAGCCTGCCAAAGGCTTGGACAGGGTTTCTTGCAGGAAATGACCGCGGTGCCTCCTGTCTGGGGCCGCACTCGGGCCTGAAGATGCAGGAACTTCGGTTTAAAGCAGCCCTTGATGCCTTGTCCAATCCAGCCCTCACGACGGTCGTGTTGGTCACCCGCCCAGAAAAGGGGGCGATAGTTGAAGCGTCACGAACATCCGAAGAGCTCAAGGCTTTGGGTTTGAGTAACCAGTGGCTCATCGTTAACGGTTTGTTCAGAGCGACCGACAAACAAGACGCCGTCGCCAGTGCCATGGAATCGCTGGGTCAGCAAGCACTTGATGAAATGCCTCAGAATCTGCGTGCGCTGCACCAAGACCAAATTCCGCTACGAGCTTTTGACACGGTGGGCCTACCGGCCTTACGGGCACTTCTTCATTCCGGCACATCAACTGTTTCAGGCATGACTGCCGAGCACTTTCCCACTATGCAGCAAGGCATGGGCCTGGATGCGCTGGCGGACGAGCTGGCTCACGCCGACAGAGGGCTCATCATGGTGATGGGAAAAGGCGGGGTTGGAAAAACGACCATCGCGGCTGCCCTGGCCTTGGGTCTGGTCCAGCGCGGCAAGTCCGTGCATTTGAGCACGACTGACCCGGCCTCACACTTGGCGGCTACCCTGGACGGTGCCGTTGACGGTCTGCGTGTGGACCGCATCGACCCCACCATTGAAACCCAGCGCTATGTCGAAAAAATCATGGCGTCCAAGGGGGCGGGATTGAACGAACAAGAGCGCGCCTTGTTGCTGGAAGACCTGCGCTCACCTTGTACGGAGGAAGTCGCTGTATTCCATGCGTTTTCACACGTGGTGAGTGAAGCGCGCAATTCCTTCGTTGTTCTGGATACTGCACCGACTGGGCATTCCATGTTGCTCATGGATGCCACGGGGGCTTATCACCGTCAAATGATGCATGAGTTTGAAGGAAAAACCTCCGCTCGGGTTGTCACCACATTGATGAGGCTGCAAGACCCCGAGTACACCAAAATCATTCTCGTCACACTCCCCGAAACGACGCCTGTGTCGCAGGCTGAGGCATTACAAGAGGATTTGCGCAGAGCCAAGGTTGAACCCTTCGCTTGGGTAATTAACAAGAGCATTCTGGCAACCGGAACCAGGGACCCGCTGCTAACTGCCCGCCTATCCGGAGAAGCAAAACAAATTGCACGTGTTTCCGAACGGCTGGCCAAGAAAGTATTTGCATTGCAATGGCTTGCAAAACCGCCGGTCGGCATTGATGAGTTGTCCAAGTTGGTGACGCAGTCTGAGTGACCTCTGGTAGTTGCAAAACTGGACGATAGCGCCGCCGCTTTCAGGTCCGAAGCAGTAGCTTGCAGGGAGCCGTTGAAGGACGGCTCCTGGCCGGAAGCGCCATTTCACGAATGCCCCCGAAAGCAGTCGCTGGCTGGTTCGTTGCTGGCACTGATGGACAGCTTTGGGGAGTCATTACGATCGCGTACTTTCGGCCAGAAGCAGTCATTCCAGGATTGGTCTTTAGACTACTTGCAACAAGCTCCAATCTTGAAATTTTTATGTTTGCCTAAAGAGTTTGGTTGCGATTGCTCACTCTCAGAATTGTGGATAGATTCATTTTTATACGAACGACGAGCCTATTTTTCTGTCGTCTAAATCTATTTGGGCACGCACATGGCTTCGCCGAACATTGAAGTTGCAAACGATTTTTTCCATGACTGCTTGGATTTCCTTCATCGGTACAGGCTGACTGGAGATGCCTTCTACGCAATCAAGTCCAAGCGACTTAAGCTTTTTCTAGACCTGCGTATGGCTGCTGAGTGCGTGCTCAAGGCTGTAGCTGCTTACCACCTTGCGCCAGACACGACAAGAGAAGCCGCCATCCGCCATGTCGAACGTTTCAGTCACAAAATTGCCAAACTGGCAGTTGACACGAAGGCTCAACTGGAGCCAGAGCCCTGGGCTAGTATTGAGCCATTCATCGAAAAGCTTGATGCTTTGCCTGTTGGCCTTCGATATCGGCTTGATGGCAGTGACTTTCGAGAGCTGAATGAAGAGTTCTATTATGAAACAGTTGGGTCTGATGAATGGCTCGATCAGTTGTATAGCGCTGTCAAGTTGGTAGCTGACTCGCTAAACGCGAAGCTTCAAAGCCATTCACGTGTCATATCCGCCGCTGAGCTACGCAAAGAAATCCTCAAGCCCGCGCATAACAAGTACGCTAAGAAGTCCAATAAATGAGCCAAGCTCAACACCTAACTGGTCGGTCAAGCGGACGCCAGCACTGGTCATGGCTTAACCATCTTCATGGCCAGTGTTGGTGCTCCCCGTACCTACGGTGCTATTGCATTAGTGGATGTCTGCTCCGGGTCGAAAGCACCAGGCCAGCACACGCCAAAGCAGTCACTTGGTGATGGTCAGATTCCACTGGCAGCTTTAAGGTGTAGAGCTGGCCTTCTCGAAAGCTTGATGGAATGACTGCTTTCGGTAGCAGCAGTCATTGATCTTGCTGACTTGAACGGCAGCACCCAGCCTGAAGCTGCTATTTAGCCTGCTTCTCGCTGGTTCAACTTTGCTTTTAATATCCATTTAAATATATCAAATATATTTGATATGCAAATATTGGCATTGTTTAAAATGAGTATGCGCTTGTGTTGCACAGCGCAACCAGCCGCTCGATCATTGATCGGCTGCTTCTCTCGCTCGATGTCCTGAGCTTCCCTCCGCCCGTTTTGTGAGCCTGCTTTGATCAGGTAGTTTGCTTACGCATGCGTTTTGAACGCGTGTGCGGCGTAGCCATGCCTGTCAATTTGAGGTCGTGAGCCTTGGGGGAAGTGTTGGGCAGCACAGGGCACTTCTTTCCCACTTTTCCCTTTTGGAGTTTTCTATGACTGATACAGGTCAGGCCGCCGCATGCCCGAACGATTCTTCTCCTGCTGCTCGTGACAAGGCTGCTGCAGGTACACCCTTGTTTGCCCTGGGCCAAGTACTGGCCACACCTGGGGCATTGGAGCTTCTGGAAACCCATCAACTGACAGCACTGCCGTTTGTGCTGCGCCATGTGTCGGGCGATTGGGGTGATATATGTGCCGAAGACAGGCAAAGTAATGCTGACGCTTTGCAGTACGGCTACAGGCTGATGTCGGTGTATGTGATTTCCAAGGCAGAACGCTTGTGGATCATCACAGAAGCTGACCGTAGCAGCACAACGCTATTGTTGCCCGAGGAGTACTGATGCTAGGGCGGCACTTTGTGGTGCACTCGCAGCTGAGTGTGGGCCGCTCAGGTGCAATGGCTTATCAAAACAAGCTGCTGCTGCGCCAGGGCGAGAACGACATGGCTTGCGGGCACCACTGCGTGCTGATGGCTTTGATGCTGCTGGGCCAGGTGTCGCGCGATGCCCTGTATGAAAGCGACCTTGATGCCCGCCTAATGGAGGTCAGCGCCATGGGCCAAGCTTTGTACTTTAGCGGCTGTAGCAGCGCAGCCATCAAAGAGCAGTTTGCGCCGTTTTCTGAGCAACTGCTGTGCCGCCAATTGCGCCGCAATGTCGAGGCCCGCACAGTGGCCGCATTGGAATCTGACCATGTGTGCCTGGTGCGTTTCACCTCGCCCAGCTACAGCCATTGGGTGCTGGCAGTGGGTGTGATGTATGCCGATGGCAAGCCACAGTCCTTGCTGGTGCTCGACCCTTTGATGGACGGTGTGCCGCTCACCCCCTGGAATGCCTTGCTGGAGCATTGGGGTAGTAAAAAGCTGCGCAACACCAACGCCCGCTGGTCAGAAAAAGCCACCTTGGACAAGGTGGTGCAAGTCGGTTTGCGCAGCCGCCGTGGCACGGCCATTGCACTGAACTGAGCTTGAGTTTCAGTTTTTCGCTCCCTTTCTTCTGATTTCCCTTTGTGCACGTTGTGCGCCTGGTGCTTGGCTTTTGAAGCTGCACTCAGGTGCCGTTGCGGCGTGCCTGTTTTGAAAGTTCAACCATGCACCCTTATCACCTGAGGTGGTACCGCTACCGGCGTTTGTTGGCAGCGGTGATGACATTGCCTGCACTGGATACCTCAACGCCTGTTCCGCATGAATTCAGTGGGCAGTGGCCGTGCTGTTTCAATGGATGTGCTGAAGCTGGGCGCTATGTGCATGCTTCAAGGCCATGCATGGAGCTGCAATCAGCCATGGTGCTCGAATTGGTTGATGCTGCGTTGCAGGGGATTGAGCCAATCAGCCAGCGCACCGCTGCATGGCAGGCATTTGCACGGTGTGCCGTGCCCCAGTTGGGTTTGGGCAGCTTTGCATGGCTGGTGGCACTGCTGCAGCAATATGGGCCTGATGAAGATGCCGAGTTGGCCCTGTTGCTGTGGCAAGGTGAAATCAACCAACAAGCAGCAGCACTCAAGGCCGTGCAGCGTCTGCGAAACCTGGTGACGTTCTTGCAAAGCCAGGGCATCATGGATGCAGCCCGTTGGTTGCAGTGGCGGGATTTGGCAGATGCGCAAGCGGTTGTGCACAGTGCATCGCATCAAGCGCCAGACACGATCAACGCTTTGCTGTGGCACTTGGACAGCGGGCGCTGTGATGCGCCATGGGTGCTGACGTTTGCCAAGCGGGTGCTCGGTCAAGCTCCTGCGCATGGTCACGTCATGCTGGCTATACAAGAAATGGCAGAAGCCATGAACCTGAGTGCCAAGGCTTTAGCCAGGCGCATAGCGTGGCATGAGCGGCTGTTTCAAGCTTTGGGCGACGTGCCCGAGCTTCGACTGGCGTGGTGGCGGTGCGTGAAGCGCACTCTGCTGGCGCAACTAACCAACGCCACGTCGGTCAAACTGCAAGTGCAGGGAGTCAAAGAGCCTTTGCCGCTGTCGTTGGCCGTGCACCTGCGCCAGGGGCAACCCATGCTGACGATTCAGCTGCCCCGTGCGTTTGGTGCGGCACCCGCGTGGCCCAACTTGACCATGGTGCAGCTACGACAAGAAGGCTGGGGGCCTGGTTTGGGGCTACGTTTGCTGCTGCAAGGCGAAGGAGTGTTACCAGCTCAGCTGCAGCTGGACATCGCCAAGCGCTGGAAAGCAGCGCAACTGCAGCAGCCCATGTTTGAGCGCATCAGTGCTACCAAGTGGGAAATCAGCTGCTGCTGGTGTGATGGGCTTTGGAAGCCTTCAAACCTTGATCAGGCAGAGGTTCTGACTTGGGCCATCGACACTGCGCTGCAGGTGATGGAATATGTGCAGTTGCTCAAAGGCATGCTGAGCTGTGAAAGTGTGGCGTGAGCAATGGCCTGCTAGAGCGCTGTAAGGTTTTGACTGGTATAAGTAGCGATGAACCATGGAGGATCATGAACAATGAACCACTCTCGAATGAGCGAAGAGTCCATGCAGCGCATGGAAGCACGCATTCCCGAGTTGGCTGGGAGCGCGTTGAAGCTGGCTTATTTGCAAGCACTGACGACCAACGGCAAGGTGATGGAAGCGCGTCACGGCCAGTTGGTTGAAACCACTGCTGAAGGTAGTGTGCGTGTCATTCGCAATATCGCCAAGCCAATACCCGTGCGTGTGGGCGAGAAGCGTGTGCGGACATCTAAGGCATGAGTGCACCCATTCCTCGCCTGCGAATGTTCGCAGGGCCAAATGGCTCCGGCAAAAGCACGATCAAGGACATGCTTCCGCAGCAATGGCTTGGTATCTACGTTAATGCAGACGAAATCGAAAAGACTATCCGTGCAGATGGCTACTTGAGTTTGGCTGAGTTTGCAGTCGAGGCTACTGCGCAAGAATTGCAAGCGTTCTTGCAGGCGTCTACGCTGCTGGAAAAAGCTGGGCTTGTAGCGCAAGCCTCACAGCTGGCCTTGGTTGACGGGCGTGTGGTGTTTGGCCCAGTGGCGGTCAACTCGTACTGGGCATCGGTACTGGCCGACTTTATTCGCCACAAGCTGTTGGCATCGAAGGCATCCTTCACGTTTGAGACGGTGATGTCATCGCCTGACAAAGTGGCGTTTTTGCAGAAGGCGCAGCAGGTGGGTTATCGCACTTACTTGTACTTTGTGGCGACGGAAGATGCCGACATCAATGTGTCGCGAGTGAAGTACCGCGTGCAAGTTGGTGGGCACCCTGTGGCGGAAGACAAGATCCGTAGCCGCTATGTGCGCTCGTTGGAGCTGTTGCCGCAGGCCGTGACATATGCTGACCGAGCTTATATTTTCGACAACTCAGGGGCTGAGCGGGTGTGGGTGGCCGAAGTGACGGATGGCCTGGAAATCGAAATGAAAACTGATGAAATGCCTGCTTGGTTCAAGGCGGCGTTGTGGGATAAGTTTGAGTAGGGTGTTGATGCATCAAGTGGTGCGCAACGGTGATAATCAAGGCTTGTTGATGGGTGCATGTCGCAGGTGGGGCTAGCCTAGCCTGCTGACTCGTTGGTGTGGCGCGGCAAGCGTGCTTCAGCCGACTTTAAGCACCTGTTTTTTAGTGGGTATAAAAGCGGGTACGGATAGGGGTAATATGACTGAAAAGCTAGTATTGGCGCGGGCTAAACCCTTGTTCTTCCTGTTCAACGTCTAAGCTGCGTCAGCCACCAAAAAAGCCCCGCCAGTCAATTTGGCGGGGCTTTTTTGTTGCGAAGGCGATGTTTTACGCTGCCTGAACTTGTGCCTCTAGTACTTGCGCCACGGCTTCGCGAATGGCGTGCTCCACGTCGTTGCGACGATAGTTCAGGCGCTGCTGAGCATCGGCGCTGGGCTGATAGCTCACAGGAGTGCGGCGGCCGGCGTAGATGACTTCGTCGGGCATCAGCGGGTGGTTCTGGTCTTTTTCGGGCACCACGGCGCTGCTGCCCACGGCCTTGAAGAACAGGCCGAAGAAGTCGGCGAACGAAATGTTTTCATCGCCCACCAGGTAGGCCTCGCCCGACTGGCCGTTTTCCAGCGCGCCAGCAATGGCTTCAGACAGCGAGCGCACCGACATGAAGTTGGTGCCGCCGGTGGGGCCAAAAACGGGCATATCAGCCATCTGACCCTTGGCGTAGGCGGTGTAGGCCTCAAAAATAGGGCTGGGCAGGCCGGGCACCGATCCGACCATAAAAGGCGCATTCAAGCTGCAGACATCAAAACCCGGTGCGGCCAGCGCACGAGCACCCACGCAGGCCATGTGGCGCGAGCGTACATAGGGGTCGCTTTCGGTCAGTTTGATGTCGATCTGTGGGTAAAAGCTGCCAATCAGCACGGCTTTGCGAATGCCTGCGGTGCGGGCCAGCGCAAAAAATTTTGGCAGGGCTTCGCCGTTGGCATACAGCCAGTGGGCTGCGGCATCCGCCTCGGGTGGCACGTGGCGAATGTCATTGCCTGCTGCAAAAACCAGAGCGTCAAAACCTGTCAGCTCAGCCAGCGTGACGGTACCCGCAACGTAATCCATGGCGATAAAGGGCAGTTGCGCCATGGCCGTGGTGGTCGGTGCGGGCTTGCGTGCGGCAATGGTGACCTGATGGCCCAGCGATTGCAGGTGCAGTGCGGCGTGACCGCCGAGAAGGCCTGTGCCTCCGACAACAAGAATTTTCATGGTGACTCTGTCAAAAAAGAGGAAGTGTTCAGGAACGATCCAGCAAGGCAGGCTTGGCCTGATCGCTGCTGGATGCGTCGATAAAACCATTGCCGGTGATGATGGGAATGGTGGTCCAGGCACCGCCGGGGGCCTGCATCCAGCCGCCAGCGGCCAATGCGCCGCCGTCGACATTAAGGGTGGTGCCCGTCACCCAGGCGGCCAGCGGGCTGGCCAAGTAGAGCGCTGCACCTGCGCAGTCGCTGGGCTGGCCGAAGCGGCCAAGCGGAATCCAGCGCGGGATATGGTGCTTGTTGGCGTCAGGGATGGCCAGGCTGACAGGCACTTGCGCGGTTTCGGTGGTTTCAGGCGCGATGACGTTGACGCGGATGCCTTCGGGGGCCAGCTCAAGCGCCAAGGTGCGAGAGAAGCCTCCAATCGCTGCCTTGAACGCGGCGTAGACAGCGCAAGTAGGCGCGCCGCGCAGGCCTTCGATGGAAGAGATGCTGACAATGCTGGAGCCGTGGCCGCGCTTGCGCAACAGGGGCAGCATGGCGCGGGTGACGCTGAAGATGTGACGCAAATTCAGGTCATAAAGGCGGCTGATTTCGTCGTCGCTGAACTCTTCAAAACGCTTGGAGAGCACAAAGTCGCCGACGTTGTTGACGAGAGCGTCCAGGCCGCCAAATTCGCTCTCGATGCGCTGGGCCAGAGCCTGAACGTCTGCCTCGCGCGTCATGTCACCTTCGACCACCAGAGCCTCAACGCCTGCGCGATCAAGTGATTTGCGCATCTCGGCCACCAGTTCTGGCTTGATGTCCGCAATGACGATACGCGCACCGGCATCACTGAATGCCTCGGCAATGCCGCGCCCTATGCCCGATCCGCCGCCTGTCACCAGAACCGTCTTGCCTTTGAAATCAATCATCAGTCTTCCCTTCCATGGATCTTTAATTCTTGAAAGATGGAGATGGCTGAGCGATGTCTGCCGGCGAAATACGCCGCAGCTATCCGTCGCCAACCCGGGTAAGGCAAAACCGGTGGTCAAAACCGACCTTCAATTTTTGACCTCCGAATCGCAGGCAGTGCGCGGTGTTGTCTTGGCACCGGCGGCTGCAGGCGCTCAGATGCAATCTGATTCCCTTCCCAAGCCGAAGTCAGTATTGATGTCGTAATGCAGGAGTAGCTACTCAAAACGGACTATCGACCTGTGCAAAGAGGGTGATACGCGCGGGAAGTGCCGGGCGAGTGGTGGAATCAGGGAAAAGCCCGAGGAAAAAGCGTAGTCCGTTAAAACGAGTTGTCCATGATCAGAAAGTGTGGCGGGATGTCGCAAGATTTGGCGACTCAGGCACTATGAAGTTCCGGGTCAGTGCCTGTGCACCGTAGAATTTGCTTTTCCCCTGATGGGGCTTTGCCCTCCAACGCTTTTGAGTGGTTTGAACAATTCCGAACTGCATTCCGTGCAGGCCGATCTGGTGGCAGTGCTGGTTGCCGTTACGGATGGCCAGCCCCGTATCCTGACCACCGGGTCCGGGCGGGCGCTGCCTGCCGGGCCCTTTACCAGCAATCACAGCTCCCTTCAGGCCAGCCTGCGCGCGTGGGTGGAAAAGCAGACCCATCACCCTTTGGGTTTTGTGGAGCAGCTCTACACCTTTGCCGACCGTGAACGCTCGCAGCAACTGGGCATGCATGTCATCTCCATCAGCTATCTGGCGCTGACACAGGAGCTGGATGAAACCGGTGCCGCGCAGCCCGGCTGGCAGGACTGGTACCGCTACTTTCCCTGGGAAGACTGGCGCGATGGCATGCCCGCCGTGATTGCCGAGCGCATCGCGCCTGCGTTGACTGACTGGAGTGAAAACGCTTCAGATAGCGTAGCTAGAAGCGCACGCTGGCAAAGGGTTGCAGTGACTTTTGGCTTGGATGAATACGAGTGGAACGAAGAGCTGGTACTGCAGCGCTACGAACTGCTGTTTGAAGCCTGCGTGGTGCCCGAGGCATGGGGTGAAGGCGATGGCGAAAGTTCGGCCTCTGCCGCCGCCAGCTTGCTGCCAGGTGCCGCCATGAGCAACGACCACCGCCGCATTCTGGCCACCGGCATGGCCCGCCTGCGCGCCAAAATCAAATATCGCCCCGTGGTGTTTGAGCTGATGCCTGAGGAGTTCTCGCTGCTGCAGCTGCAGCAGACGGTCGAAGCGCTGGCAGGCCGCGGCTTGCACAAGCAGAATTTTCGCCGCCTGATTGAGCAGCAATCACTGGTCGAAGAAACCGGCCAGGTGACGGCTGTGGGCGCGGGCCGCCCAGCCAAGCTCTACCGCTTCAGGCGCAATGTGATGCTGGAGCGGGCGATTGCTGGCAACAAGCTGCCGCTGGCGCGCAGCCACTGATTCATCGCGTATTCATCTGGTCAATTGCACTCTGGGTAGTGCTTGACTTGAATAATGCTCAGGTTTAGCATAATTCCATCTGCGCGAGGCTTTCAAAGCATTCGCGCTTTTTCTCGACTATAAATACTCAAAATGAGCATTACTAAAATTGCCGCACTGCCCGTTCCGTCTTTGCCCGATGTGATGCTGGAGCCGCTGGTGCGTATGGCCTTGCTGGAAGACCTGGGCCGTGCCGGAGACCTGACCACAGACACCATCGTTCCCGCCGATGCCACAGACGAGCTGCGCCTGATGGCCAGACAAGACGGCGTGCTGGCCGGGCTGGACCTCGCGCGTCTGGCCTTTACGCTCATGGATGGCCGTATGGAGTTCGACGTCAGCTGTGCCGATGGCACGCGGCTGCTGCCCGGCATGGAAATCGCCCGTATTCGCGGCAAAAGCCGCGCCATTTTGTCGGCGGAGCGCACCGCGCTTAACTACCTGTGCCACCTGAGTGGTGTGGCCAGCGCCACGCATTCGATTGCCGAAGCCATCAAGCCCTTTGGTACGCGTGTGACCTGCACCCGCAAGACCATGCCGGGCCTGCGCTCGCTGCAAAAGTACGCGGTGCGTGTGGGCGGCGGCAGCAATCACCGCTTTGGGCTGGACGATGCCGTGCTCATCAAAGACAACCACATTGCGCTGGCAGGCGACGTCGCCACTGCCGTGGGCCGCGCGCGCGCTGGCGTGGGTCATATGGTCAAGATCGAGCTGGAAGTGGACACGCTGGCGCAGCTGGAAGTGGCGCTGCAACTGGGCGTGGATGTGGTGCTGCTGGACAATATGAGTCTGGACGATTTGCGCACCGCCGTGGCCATGTGCAAGGGACGCGCGATTACCGAAGCCTCGGGTCGCATCACCCCCGAGACAGCACCTGCGGTGGCAGCCACCGGTGTGGATCAGATCGCGGTGGGCTGGCTGACGCACAGCGCCAAGGTGCTGGATATCGGCCTGGACGCTTGATGATTTCTTCCCTGAGCGCCTTTGCCGCTTCCCTCAAGGGTGCGTGCGTTTGCTCGGCGTCTTGGGTGTGCGCTTTGCCTTTGCATGTCTTGTGGTGTCGCTAATGAAGACTCTTTTGAAGCATCGCCGCAGCCTGGCCGTGCTGGCACTCGCTGTAGTGGCAACGGCTGCGGCTGGTTTGTGGCAGGCCCGCGCGGGGACTGCGGCCATGCGGTTTGAAAAGCCCATAACCATTGTGGTGACCTTTCCGCCCGGCGGCGGCACGGACTTACTGGCCCGCAAGCTGGGCGCAGCGCTGCAAGAGCGCATAGGCCAGGCCGTGGTGGTGGAAAACCGCCCTGGTGCCAGCGGCAACATCGGCGCGCGTGAAGTGGCGCAGGCCAAGGCAGACGGCAGCACGCTGCTGATGGCCAACAGCTCTTTTGCCATCAACCCTGGCGTGTACCAGCATCTGGACTTTGACCCGCGCAAAGACTTCAAGGCCGTCTTCAATGCGGGCACGATTGCCTCGGTGCTGGTCGTTCCGCTGCACAGCAGCATTCACAGCCTTGCTGATGCGCTGGCTCAAACCTCTGCAGCCCAGCCTCTGGCCTTTGCCAGTTGCGGCAACGGTACACCCCAGCACATGGCCGGTGAGATGCTGGCGCAGGCCACGCACAGGCCTTTGCAGCACATTCCTTTCAAGGGCTGTGGCCCGGCCATTACCGCTGTGGCAGCCGATCAGGTGCCGCTGGGCGTGGTCACAGCCAGCAGCGCAGCGCCCTTGATTGAGGCAGGACGTGTGCGTGTCATTGCCATCACGGCACCGCAACGCGTGGCGCAGCTGGCTGCGGTTCCCACGGTGGCAGAGCAGGGCGTCAAGGCCTTTGCCGTAGAGCAGTGGCATGGCCTGCTGGCACCGGCCGCCACGTCTGATGCCGTGGTCGCTCACCTGAACGAGGTGCTGAGCCAGATACTGAGCGATCCTGTCATGCAGCAGGCGCTGACACAGCAGGGCTACACATTGCTCAAGCAGACGCCTGTGCAATTTGCGCAGCAGATTCAGGCCGATATGGATCGCTATGCGGCGGTGACCCAAAGTCTGGGTTTGAAGGTGGATTAAGCGTCGCGAGCACCACCCGTGACACGTCGTTGTTTCACCTCGTCTCAACCGCAAATTTGCGATTTTTTGGGTGGTGCCGGCACCTCTGAATGCGGCTGAAATTTCCCTGATCTGTCTGTACGGGGCTTAAGTCACTTCTGCTTTTGCTCACAAATCAATAGCTTTTTTCGCTTGTTCACCAAGGGCTGGGTGGCAAAAACATTCAGATTGCGGGATGTGCTCAGCTGTGTCACAGTGCTGCGCTAAATTGCAGCCAAGAGCCGCCACCACCCTTGATACGTCGTTGCTTGGCCTTGTCGTATGTTTGTTTTGCCTGCGACTTCACACCTTGCCTCAGTCGTCTCAATCGCAACTCTGCGATTTGCTGGGGTGTTGGTGTCTCTAAGACCGACTAAGTCCCTTATCGAAAAACACATAACAGGGAGAGCCCATGCCATTCAACAAACTGCTGATGGCGGCTGTCGCCGTGCTGGCGACAACGGCCCATGCCGCCCGGCCCATGAATACGGACGATGCCCGCATCGTCGACGCCAAGTCTTGCCAGCTGGAAAGCTGGGTCAAACACCCCAGGGGTCACACCGAATTCTGGGCGCAGCCTGCTTGTAACTTCACGGGCAATCTGGAGCTGACCATGGGCGGATCTCTGACCCGTCAAGATGGCAGCACGCGCGGCAGCGCCCAGATGTTGCAGGGCAAGACCCTGTTCAAGTCGCTTGAGACCAATGGCTGGGGCTGGGGGCTGGCCATGGGCATGGCCCGTGACCCGCGCCGCGATGCCGGTGGTGGTCATGATATGTATGCCTATGTGCCGGCCAGCTTTTCCCTGCTCAACGACAAAGTGGTGTTGCACACCAATGTGGGCTGGCTGCGCGAGCAGGGCACACGCAGCAACCATCTGACCTGGGGGCTGGGTAGCGAAACTCAGTTGCAGGAACGTACCTGGCTGATTGCTGAAACCTATGGGCAGGGCTCAGGCAAACCGCTGGTGCAGGTTGGCCTGCGCTACTGGCTGGTGCCTGATCGCGTGCAGGTGGATGCGACGTATGGCAACCGCATTGGCGAGGGTAGCCAGCGCTGGTTCTCAGTGGGGCTACGCTTGCTGTCGCTGCCTTTTTTGCCTTAGAAAAACCGCAAGATGAGCTGGTGCAAACCAGCCGTCATCAGCAGGTAGCGCATGAATTTTCCAATCGCCATATAGAACACGCAGGGCCAGAAAGGCAGGCGCACCCAGCCTGCCACGGCGCACAGCGGGTCGCCCACAATGGGTAGCCAGCTCAGCAGGCAGGCTTTGGCGCCGTATTTGCGCAGCCAGTAGCGGGCCATGCGGTTCCAGCGTGACTTGTGGTGCATGTTCTGTAGCGCTGGGTCGCCGGTTTTGCGCAGCTTTTTGGCCTTGTTCCAGGCCTTGTGGGCTGCCAGGCCCATCCCCCAGCTGATGGCACCGCCCAGCGTGTTGCCTGCTGTGGCGACCACAATGGCGGGCCAGAACAGGGCCGGGTTGGCCGAAACAAGGGCAGCGACCACGGGTTCTGAGCCCAGCGGCAGCAAGGTGGCCGAAATCAGGGCGACGATAAAAACGGTGCTAAGGCCCAGCTCAGGCAGGGCCAGCCACTGTAGTAACTGATGAATCCACGCTTCCATAGGGCAGCTAGTTTAGGGGCCGTGCTGAATTCCCTGAACTTTGCTGGTCGTGGTCGGGTAGTAATGGTTGGCTGATGTATGGTTTCTTTTCCAAATGTGTACGCTGGTGTAATCAAGTGACACCAGATTAACGGGAGTAAAAATGGCGTTTAGCCCTCAGTCAAAGACGGCGCTGCTGAGCAAGTCGGCAGCTCTGGCTGCTGCTTTGCTTTTGATAGCTGGTTGCGCCCAGAAAATGGGCACTGGAGCCTCATCTGATACAAAACCCGCAATGACTAAAGTGGCGGCCGATCTGGTGCCGCTGGCAACGCTGGCACCGGGCGTGAAGCAGGACATGCGCTACGTCACCAAGCACAACTTCATGGGCCGGCCCATTGCGGGCTACGAGGCTGGGGTCTGCTGGCTCAGCCGCCCGGCGGCAGAGTCGCTGGCAGGTGTGCAAAAGGAATTGAGCAGCCATGGGCTGGCTCTCAAGGTTTTTGACTGCTACCGCCCGCAGGCGGCAGTGGATGACTTTGTGCGCTGGGGCCGCGATATGGGCGACCAGCTGAACAAGGATATGTACTACCCGCGCGTGGCCAAGAGCGAGCTGTTCAAGCGCGGTTACATCGCTGAAAAATCCGGCCACAGCCGCGCCAGCACGGTGGATATGACGCTGCAGGTGATCGACGCCAAGCGCGCCAGCAAACTGGTGCGTGGCCCGCTGGCCGACGGTATCGAGGTGGATATGGGTACGCCCTTTGACATGTTTGACGAGCAGTCGCATACCGATAACGCCAAGCAATCTCCGGACGTGCAGCACAACCGCCGCTGGCTGCGCACCCTGATGCAGCGCAACGGCTGGAAGAATCTGCCCGAAGAGTGGTGGCACTACACGCTGGTCAGCGAGCCCTATCCCGAGCAGTACTTCAATGTGCCGGTGCGCAGCAACTGAGGCCGCAGACCCGTGTTTTTGATAGTGATTCACACCCGAGGGTGATGCATGGTGTTTAGTGCTGCTGAAAATTTGGGCAGGTATAATCTACCCCTCTTTTCCAGCGCCCAGTCTGCGCCGGGCCCCGCCAGAATCTGGTAGCCCGCCGCAAAGCGAACCCCTTTCCATGCCCGCCCTGCACATTGGTCACATCCCACTGGCAAATCGTCTGTTTGTCGCACCCATGGCGGGCGTGACGGACAGGCCGTTTCGTCAGCTGTGCAAGGCACTGGGGGCAGGCTACGCCGTCAGCGAGATGGTGACCAGCCGCAAGGACTTGTGGAACAGCCTGAAAACCAGCCGCCGCGCCAACCATGAAGGCGAGCCGGGGCCGATTTCGGTCCAGATCGCCGGTACCGAAGCGCAGATGATGGCCGAGGCCGCCGTCTACAACATCGAGCGCGGCGCGCAGATCATTGATATCAACATGGGTTGCCCGGCCAAGAAGGTCTGCAACAAATGGGCGGGCTCCGCCCTGATGCAGAACGAGCCACTGGCCGTGGAAATTGCCCGGGCCGTGGTCGAAGCCGCGCGCCCCTTCAACGTGCCCGTCACGCTGAAGATGCGCACCGGCTGGTGCGATGAGCACAAAAATGCCATCGCCCTGGCCCGCCAGTTCGAGGATGTGGGCATTCAGATGCTCACCGTTCATGGCCGCACGCGCGAGCAAGGTTACAAAGGCTTTGCCGAGTACGACACGATTGCGGCCGTCAAACAAGCGGTGAACGTGCCCGTGGTGGCCAATGGCGATATCAACAGCCCCGAAAAAGCCCGCGATGTGCTGGCCTATACCGGGGCGGACGCCATCATGGTCGGCCGTGCAGCGCAGGGCAGGCCGTGGATTTTTCGTGAGATTGGCCATTTTCTGGCCACGGGCGAGTATCTGGCACCACCGCTGGTGAGCGAGCTGCGAAGCCTGCTGCTTGAGCATCTGCAAGATCACTACCGTCTGTACGGAGAGGGAACCGGCGTGCGCAGCGCCCGCAAGCATATTGCGTGGTATCTGCGTGCTCTGCCGGGCGGGGAAGAGTTCAGAAAACATATCAACACTATTGAGGACTGCGCGGTGCAATGGCAGGCCGTTGCCGACTATCTTGAGGCCCTTGGCCAGCAGATGGACCGGATACCGGCCGCCACGGCCGCTGCTGAAGGCAGCAGCGAGCTGGATGAACCGGCAGAAATGACTGCATGAGCAATCAGAATTTAGAACAAGTTGTTCGCGATAGCCTGGAAGGCTATTTCCGCGATCTCGAAGGCGAAACACCGGCCAATGTCTATGACATGGTGATCCGCCTTGTCGAAAAGCCCTTGCTGGAAGTGGTGATGGGGCAGGCCGAAAACAACCAGTCGCGTGCGGCTGAGTGGCTGGGCCTGAACCGCAACACCCTGCGCAAAAAGTTGGTCGATCACCAGCTGCTCTGAATCGATAAAACTACCAAATCCATAGCTGCAAGCGCTTTATAGATATGGGCTTGCGGCTTGTTTTTATCCAAACTTTGAATTGACGCCCATGAAAGCTCTGATCTCCGTCTCTGACAAGACCGGTATCGTCGAATTTGCGCAAGCCTTGCACGCTCTTGGCGTGCAGCTGCTGTCCACCGGTGGCACCGCCAAGCTGCTGGCCGACAAGGGCCTGCCCGTGACCGAAGTGGCTGAAGTCACCAAATTCCCCGAAATGCTGGACGGTCGCGTCAAAACTCTGCACCCCATGGTGCACGGCGGCTTGCTGGCCCGTCGCGAGCTGCCAGAGCACATGGCTGCACTCAAGGAACACGGCATCGAGACCATCGACCTGCTGGTCGTGAACCTCTACCCCTTTGAAGCCACCGTGGCCAAGGCCGGTTGCACGCTGGCCGACGCGATCGAGAACATCGACATTGGCGGCCCCGCCATGGTTCGCTCTGCCGCCAAGAACTGGAAAGACGTGGGCGTGATCACCGCCGCTGACCAGTACGACGCTGTGCTGGCCGAGCTGAAGACAGCCGGCAAGCTGAGCAACAAGCTGCGCTTTGAAATGTCTGTGGCTGCGTTCAACCGCATCAGCCAGTACGACGGCGCTATCAGCGACTACCTGTCGTCGGTGAAGTTTGAAGACGAAAAGCTGAGCGAAGAATACGTGCCCGAGCGCAACCTGTTTGCTGACCAGGCCAACAGCCAGTTCATCAAGATCCAGGACCTGCGCTACGGCGAAAACAGCCACCAGCAAGCCGCCTGGTACCGCGATCTGTACCCCGCACCTGGCTCGCTGGCCACAGGCGTGCAGCTGCAAGGCAAGGAACTGAGCTACAACAACATTGCCGACGCCGATGCTGCGTGGGAATGCGTGAAGAGCTTTGACGTGCCCGCTTGCGTGATCGTCAAGCATGCCAACCCCTGCGGCGTGGCAATTGGCAAGGATGCGCACGAGTCGTACGCCAAGGCCTTCCAGACCGACCCCACCAGCGCGTTTGGCGGCATTATTGCCTTCAATCGCCCTGTGGATAAGGCCGCTGCCGAAGCGGTGTCCAAGCAGTTCGTTGAAGTGCTGATGGCTCCCGCATTCAGCGCCGAAGCCCTGGAAATCTTCAAGTCCAAGGTCAATGTGCGCCTGATGACGATTGCACTGCCTGCCGGTGGCGCAACCGACTGGGATAACGGTCGCAACGCCATTGAATCCAAGCGCATTGGCTCTGGCTTGCTGCTGCAAACCTCGGACAACCACGAGCTGACACTGGCCGACCTGAAGGTCGTGACCGTCAAGCAACCCACGCCCGAAGAACTGCAAGACCTGCTGTTCGCCTGGAATGTGGCCAAGTTCGTCAAGTCCAACGCCATCGTCTTCTGCAAGAACGGCATGACCATGGGCGTGGGCGCAGGCCAGATGTCGCGTCTGGATTCGGCACGCATCGCCTCCATCAAGGCGGAAGCGGCCAAGCTGTCGCTGCAGAACACGGTTGTGGCGTCGGACGCTTTCTTCCCCTTCCGCGACGGTCTGGATGTGGTGGTCGATGCGGGCGCAACCTGCGTGGCACAGCCCGGCGGCTCCATGCGTGACCAGGAAGTGATTGATGCTGCGAACGAGCGTGGCGTGGCCATGGTGTTCACCGGCGTGCGCCACTTCCGCCACTAATTAGAAGACTCGCCCTGAGGCGCTGTGCGCCTTCCCCCTCTCTTTGGGAGGGGGACGACAGCCTCGCTGTGGGGCGGCCCTTGCTCGCTGTCCCTTTGTTAGGGTGTGCCAGTTTTTGGTGTGTGCTCAATGGCTGGCATTCGCTGGTCATACTTTTTGTATCTGGTGCTTGTTATGACAGATCCCATCGACGACGAAGAAAACTACCCGCAGCGTCCGCGCTGGATTGGCTGGCTGATCGGGCTGGTCATGCTGGCCGCGGCGCTGGGTGTGGCCAATATTGGCTGGCGCATCATGCGGGTCAGCTCGGCTGAGCAGGCGACGGATGTGCTGGTGCAGAACCACCCTGAGCTGGCTGCAGCCAAGAAGCTGGTCGAGCAGTCTGACTGCATGCGCTGCCATGGCTGGGACCGCAAGTTTGTGGGCCCGTCTTTTGTCTCTATCGCGCAGAAGTACAGTGCGCAGAGTGATGCGCAAAGCTATATCGCAGGCAAGATTCGCGGCGGTAGTGTGGGTGTCTGGGGCAATGTCATCATGCCGCGCCATCCGCAGATTAGCGATGAGCAGTCTTTGCAGATGGCTAGCTGGATACTGGCGGCGACTCCAAATGCATCATCAACGGCATCGCTAGCTGAAGAAGCGAAGTAATCCGTTGATGCAAGAATGAAAAGGCCGTGGGCGTCATGCTCACGGCCTTTTTTGTCTCTGCCGTCCCATGCCAGTGATGGCGTGCAATCTTTGATAATTCAGCACATGACTCAGCCCGCGCATTCCTCTGGCAGCCAACATCATGCTGCTCACCCGCCTCTGGCCCGCAAGCAGCGGGGCTTTGTCTTCTGGGCCATCTGGGTGTTGATTGCTTCTTATGCGGTCTACCCCACGGCCAATTGGCTGGCGAGCCTGCGTGAGCAGCGTTTTGACTTCATCACGCCTTGGGATGGGCTGATTCCGCTGGTGCCGGAATTCATCTTTGTCTATTTCTCGTTCTTCCCGTTTCTGGTCCTGCCTTACTGGCTGGTGCAGCAACCGGCCATTTCGATATTGGGCAAGCGTCAAGTCGCGGGCACGCTGATCTGCGGTCTGGTTTTTGTGCTGTTCCCGGCCAATCTGGCATTCGACAGAGTGATTCCTGATGTCGAGCCGTATCGCAGCATTTTTTCTGCGATGTTCTTCGTGGACAAGCCGCACAACCTGCTGCCATCGCTGCACATCGTCTACACAGCGCTCACGGGGCTGGCCATCTGCCAGGCGCAATGGCCCAAGGGCCGGGTCTGGCTGTGTGTGTCAATTGCACTGTGGAGTGTGGCGATCTGTGCCTCCACCATGCTGGTGCACCAGCACCATATTCTGGATGTGGTCACGGCGCTGCTGCTGGTCGCCGTGCTCTATGGCGTGATCAGGCCAGCGCCCGCTGAGTTGAAGCATCCTGCTTGAGTGCTTGCTTACTTGCAGGAGATAAGCGCCATCTTCCTTTGGCTTGCAGGCTTCGTGAAGCAAGAGCCTGACTAATCTTTTTCGAGACTGCTCTGCAGCTACTCGCGCATAAAACATGCGGATAAGGCGGTAATGCTGCAGGGAATCTGCACGCCCCTAGTGGAATCCCTAGTATGCATTTTTGACCAAATAAACTGGGCCACAGGTGCTGCGCCATAAGCGCTGCACAGAGCCCAAGGGATATGCATGCAGTGGCTGAAAACCAAAACCATTGAACAGGCTCTGGCCGATTCGGACGAGCCGGGCCGCCAGTTACAGCGCACGCTGGGTGTTTTTGATCTGATGATTCTGGGTCTGGCGGTCGCCGTCGGCGCGGGCATCTTTTCGGTGGGCGCACGCGCTGCGGGCAGCTTTGCCGGGCCGGCGGTGATCTTCTCCTTCATTCTCGCGGCCGCTACCTGCGCGCTGGCCATCATGTGCTATGCGGAGTTTGCCTCCACCGTGCCAGTGACCGGCAGTGCCTACACCTATACCTATCTCACGCTGGGCGAGGGGCTGGCGTGGATCATTGGCTGGAATCTGCTGCTGGAGATGATCTCGGCCGCCGCGGTGCTGGCCAAGTACTGGGGCATCTATCTGTCGGCCGTGTTCTCCACGGCGGGGCTGGATATTGCGCAGACCATCCAGATTGGCGGCTTCTCGCTCAATTGGGGGCCGTTCTTCATCGTGGCCGTGTTCACCGCCTTGCTGATTGCGGGCACGCAGGTGTCGGCCAAGGTGAACAATGTGTTCACCGTCATCAAACTGCTCATTACCGTGTTTGTGATCGTGGTCGGCTTCACTTATATGAATACCGATAACTTCGCGCCCTTTGTGCCGGCTTCGCAGCCGCCCGTCGTGGCACATGGCGTGACAGGTGACCTGTGGGGCCAGCCCATGCTGGCCTGGCTGTTTGGCGCAGCGCCCAGTCAGTACGGCTGGCTGGGCGTGGTATCGGGTGCATCGCTGGTGTTCTTCGCCTTTCTGGGTTTTGACGTGGTCGCCACATCGGCCGAAGAAGTCAAAGACCCGCAGCGCACCCTGCCACGCGGCATTTTGGGCGGGTTGGCGCTGGTCACGGTGCTCTACATACTGGTCACGCTGGCGCTGACCGGCATGGTTCCCTATACCGAACTGGCCAAGGCCGAGAATCCATCGCTGGCCACCGCCTTCATCGCCGTGGGTGCAGGCTGGGCAGCGCAGGTTATCTCGGTCGGCGTGCTGATTGGCATGACGACCGTGGTCATGGTGCTGCTCATGGGTAGCTCCCGCGTGCTGCTGGCCCTGTGTCGTGATGGGCTGCTGCCCCGCAGCTGGGGCGTGACATCGGCCACGCGCAAAACCCCTGTGCGGCTGCAACTGATCGTGGGTGCCGTGGTGGCCGTGCTGGCGGGCTTTACCAAGGTGGAGCTGCTGGAGGAGATGATCAACATCGGTACGCTTTCGGCCTTTGTGATGGTCAGCATTGGCGTGCTGGTTCTGCGCAAAAAGCGCCCGCAAGCGACGGGCGGCTACCGCGTGCCTTGGGTGCCCGTGTTGCCTGTGCTCTCGGCCCTGCTGTGCACCTATCTGATGCTGAACCTGACCACTCTGACCTGGGTGCGCTTTCTGGGCTGGATGGCGCTGGGCGTGGTCATTTACATGGTGTACGGCATGCGCTACTCTCGTCTGGCACAAGCCAATAAAAAGTGAGCTGAAAGCGCTGAATATTTATAGGTTTCAATATCTTTTATGCCTGAAGCTTAATGAAATAAGGCGCAAGCAGCTATCAAAGTAAAAGCCCTGCAGTGAATTCGCTGCAGGGCTTTTCATTGGTTAGAGTGTTGTGCATGAGCACTGAATCCACTGACATCGCAACTCCCCGAGTTTCCACCAGCACCGCCGAAGAGGGCCAGCACCGCTGCACCTGGTGCCTGGCTACGCCTGACTATGTGCACTATCACGATCATGAGTGGGGCTTTCCGGTCGATAGCGACCAGCGCCTGTTTGAAAAGCTTTGTCTTGAAGGCTTTCAGTCCGGCTTGAGCTGGTACACGATCCTGAAAAAGCGCGAGCACTTTCGCGCTGCGTTTGCGGGGTTTGACTTCCACCAAGTTGCCCAGTTTGGCGAGGCCGATGTGAAGCGCCTGCTGCAGGACGCTGGCATCGTGCGCCATCGCGGCAAGATCGAGGCAGCGATTAACAACGCCCAGCGTGCGATCGAGATGGTGGCGCAAGAAGGCTCGCTGGCTGCCTTCTTCTGGCGCTATGCACCGGCCAAGCCGTCGATGGGAACGGATATTCAGGCTCAGACCGCTGAGTCACAAGCCATGTCGAAAGAGCTAAAAAAGCGCGGCTGGAAGTTTGTCGGCCCCACCACCATGTACGCGCTGATGCAGGCCATGGGTGTGGTCAATGACCATGCACCGGGCTGCGTGACCCGCGCCAAGGTGGAGCAGGCGCGCAAGGCTTTTCAGTTGCCTAAATAAAAAAACGCCCCGGCGATGCGGGGCGTTTGTGCAGAAGTGGCAGGGATTACAGCGTCCTGAACACTTCCTTGGCGGCTTCAATCGTGCGGTCGATATCGTCCTCGGTATGGGCGGCGCTCACAAAGCCCGCTTCATACAGCGCAGGCGCGAAGTAGTGGCCGCGCTCCAGCATGCCGTGGAAGAACTTGTTGAAGACCTTGCCGTCGGTTTTCATGACCTGCGCGTAGTCCGTGGGCAGCTCGGGCAGGAAGTAGAAGCCGAACAGGCCGCCTTGCCAGTCCACGCTGAAAGGAATGCCGGCGGCATTGGCTTCAGACTTCAGACCTTGCATCAGGTGACCGGTCTTGAGGTGCAGGTCGGCGTGGAAGCCGGGGCGGCTGATGAGTTCCAGCGTCTTCAAGCCGCAAGCCGTGGCAATCGGGTTGCCCGATAGCGTGCCGGCCTGGTAGACAGGGCCCAGCGGCGAGAGCTTTTCCATGATGTCGCGGCGCGCGCCGAAAGCAGCCATGGGCATGCCGCCGCCGATGACCTTGCCCATCACGGTGATGTCGGGGGCAAAGCCGGGGATATCTTTGGCGTACAGGCTCTGGGCGCTGCCCAAGGCGACGCGGAAGCCGGTCATGACTTCGTCATAGACCATCAGCGCGCCGTGCTCCTTGGTCAGCTCGCGGATGCGGCGGGTGAACTCCACACTAGCGCGCACAAAGTTCATGTTGCCAGCGATGGGCTCCATGATCACACAGGCGACTTCGTGGCCAATCTTGGCAAAGGCTTCTTCCAGCTGGGCCACATCGTTGTATTCCAGCACGATGGTGTCTTTGGCGACATCGGCAGGCACGCCAGCCGAGGATGAGGCACCAAAGGTAGCCAGCCCCGAGCCGGCCTTGACCAGCAGCGAATCTGCATGGCCGTGGTAGCAGCCGTTGAACTTGATGATCTTGTTGCGACCGGTGTAGCCACGGGCCAGGCGCAGCGCGCTCATGCCGGCTTCGGTGCCGGAGCTGACCATGCGCACCATGTCCATGCTGGGCATGAGTTCACGAATCTTCTCGGCCAGCACCACTTCGCGCTCGGTGGGGGCACCAAAGCTGAAGCCTTCAAGCACGGCCGCTTGTACCGTCTCGATCACTTCGGGGTGGCCGTGACCCAGGATCATGGGGCCCCAGCTGCCGATGTAGTCGGTGAATTGCTGCTCGTTCTGGTCCCAGAAGTAAGCACCTTGAGCGCGCTTCACAAAGCGGGGTGTGCCACCCACGGCGGCAAAGGCGCGCACAGGCGAGTTGACGCCGCCGGGGATCACACCCTTGGCGCGTTCAAACAATGCAATGTTCAAGTCAGTGTTTTGTGTCATGAGAGGGGATCACAAAGCCTTCGATCGGCTTTGTCTCTGGTTCGTCATCGGGAGTTTCTTCGTCTTCTGGCTCGTCTTCGGACTCTTCATCCTCCGTGGGCTGGGCCCAGAAAAGACGGTCAGGCAGGTAGTGGCCCATGCCGGGCCTAAAGCCTGCATCCAGACTGTGGTCCAGGTATTCCAGCGCTTCCAGCGTTGCGACGCCCAAGTCGTTGCCGGTTGCCAGCAAGGCCGTAATGGCCGCTGAAAGCGTATCACCTGCACCTGTGAACGTAGCGTCAAACATCTCGTACTTGCTGTTGCCCAATACGGTCTGGGCAGTGGTCAGCACGTTGTCCACAAACTGGTCTGGCAAGGGTATGCCCGTAACCAATACATAGGGTACTTCCAGCGCTTCAGCAGCCATGGCAATGTCGCGCGCCGTGGGCGAGCGGCTTTGCTCCCAGTCGGGCAGCAGCCAGCGCCACAGGGTGTTGTGGTTTCCAACCAACACCGAGGTTTGAGGCAGGACAAGCTCCTTGAACGCGTCAAGGTACTGATCCTGCTTGTCGTCCTCCCACCAGGACAGGTCCGGCATGTAACTGATGATGGGGATGTTGGGGTAGTCAGAAGAGATTGCGGCAATCGCGGCCAGGTTGGCGGGCGAGCCTGCAAAACCGACCTTGATGGCGGCGACAGCGATGTCTTCCAGCACCATGCGGGCCTGCTCGGTCACCGCCTCATCATCGAGCGAGAAGTGCTCATGAATGCGGGCAGTGTCTCTGACGTAAGCACCGCAGGCGACAGGCAGGGCGTGACCACCGACCGAGGAGATGGTGGCGATGTCAGCCGACAGTCCTCCGGCTCCACTGGGGTCGCTGCTGTTGAAAGACAGCACGCAAATGGGAGCGGATTCTGTCGCTTCTTCCTGGCTGGTGCGGCGAGGGGGAGTGGTGGAGATGGGGTTCAATGCCATGGCGCACCCCAGTTTGCACCCGGGAATGCAAGGGTGGGAGCCGGGGTTGTGACTAGATACAATCGTTGCATTCTATGTGAAGCCCCTATAAGCTGTGACTGACCCTAAAACTTGGATGTGTTTGACCTGTGGCTGGCTCTATGAGGAAGCTCTTGGCTGCCCTGAGCACGGTATTGCCCCCGAGACTCGCTGGGAGGATGTGCCCATGAACTGGACATGTCCGGAATGCGGTGCACGAAAAGAAGATTTTGAAATGGTGGAAATCTGAGTGAGCAAAAAACTCAATCCATCGACGACCGAATTGGGAGGGATTTCACTGTGACAGCATCTAGTGCGCCTTTGCGCGTCCTGGTGGTGGATGACAGCAACACCATCCGCCGCAGCGCTGAAATTTTCCTCAAGCAAGGTGGCTACGAAGTACTTCTGGCTGATGATGGCTTTGATGCCCTCTCGAAGGTCAACGACTATCAGCCTCAACTCATCTTTTGCGACATTCTGATGCCCAAGCTCGATGGCTATCAGACCTGCGCCATCATCAAGCGCAATGCGCGCTTTGCCGGCACACCCGTCGTCATGCTGTCTTCCAAAGACGGTGTCTTTGACAAGGCGCGTGGCCGCATGGTGGGTTGCCAAGACTATCTGACCAAACCGTTTACTAAAGATCAATTGCTGCAAGCCGTACAACAATTCGGGCTGCAGGCAGCAGATGTGGGAGCTGCGTAATGACAATTCAAAAAGTTCTGGTCATCGACGACTCAAAAACAGAGCTGATGGCTCTGACGGACATCCTGCAAAAACAGGGTATGCAAGTGCGTACGGCTGAAAATGGTGAAGACGCCATGAAGCGCCTGGCCGAAGACAAGCCTGACCTGATCCTGATGGATGTGGTCATGCCCGGTCAAAACGGCTTTCAGCTGACTCGCGCCATCTCGCGTGATCCGCTGTATGCCGACGTACCCATCATCATGTGCACCAGCAAGAATCAGGAAACTGACCGAGTCTGGGGTATGCGACAAGGCGCACGAGGCTACATCACCAAGCCGGTGGATGCAGCCGAGCTGCAGGCCAAGATCGCAGCTCTGTAAGGGCTGCGCTGCTTATGGCGAACCGCGAAGCCCTCCGAGACCTCCAATCCCGACTGGCCGGGCGCCTGCAAGCAGTGCGCAATGAAGGCATCAGCGTCGCCGCTTGGCTGGCTGTACAAGCCGGCGGGCGGGACTATTTGCTACCGCTTAATCAAGCGGGCGAAATTTTCCCCTGGGCAGGCGTTCAGCCTGTTCCTTACACACAAACCTGGTTTCTCGGCATCGCCAATTTGCGCGGTGCCTTGATGGGCGTAGTGGATTTGGCCCAGTTGCTGGGCCATGGAAGTGCCCGCAATGAGCAGGAATTGATGGACTGCAGCTTGCTGGCCTTCAACCCTGCGCTGGAAGTGAATGCGGCCCTGCTGGCCGATCGTCTGCTGGGGCTGCGTGCCGCAGATGCATTTTCCAAAACTGAGCCTGCGCCTGAGCGCTCCCCGAGTTTCTTCGGTGCCGTGCATATTGATGCGAGCGGCCGCCGCTGGCAGGAGCTGAAATTGCAGCACCTGTCTCAAACTGCTAAATTTTTGAGCATTCGTGCTTGAGGTTTCTGGATACAGCTCTATGTCCTTCGCACAAAAATTAAATCAAATGTTTCGACGCAAGCCCATTGAGGATGCTCTCCATGCGGATAGCAGCATGATGGCGGACACCGTCGTACAGGATATGTATGACGGCGCGCTCAACAGCGTACAAGGCGCTCCTTCCATCATCGGAATGGACGAAATGGGTCGCGAAGATGAACGGGTGAACTTGCCGATTCTTGGCACCGCGACGGTGGCCAAGCACCAGCGCACCTTGTTTACCTTGCTGGGCGGCTCGGTTCTGGTGCTGGTGGTCACTGCGGCATGGATGCTGCGTGACGCCAGTAACTCCAACCAGCAACTCGCTGCCACAGGCCAGGCCCTGATGCAGTCGCAGCGACTGGCCAAGTCGGTTTCCATGGCCATGACCGGTGCAGCACCTGCTTTTGCGGACGTGAAGGACAGCGCTGGCGTTCTGGCCCGCAACGTGCGCGCTCTGGCGGCTGGCGACTCTGAACTGGGCGTGAATGCCCTAAGCAGCAGCCTGCAAGATGAAGTCAGCGACATCAGTACGCTGATGGAACGTGCAGAAAAAAGCGCCAGCCTGATTCTGGGCCAGCAAAAAACACTGACTCAGGTTGGGGATGCGCTGCGCACCATTAACCGTCAGTCTTCTGACTTGCTGGAAACCGCAGAAACCATCTCTTCGCTGAAGCTGCAGCAAGGTGCAGGCGCGGCGGAAATTTCTGCTGCAGGTCAGCTGGTGATGTTGACTCAGCGTATTGCCAAGTCGGCCAACGAATTCCAGACCTTGGAAGGTGTGAGCCCCGAGGCGGTGTTCTTGCTGGGCAAGGACTTGAACTCCTTCAAGGAAATCTCTGAAGGTTTGCTCAACGGCAGCACCGAGCTGGGCCTAAGCGCTTCGCGCGACCCCCAGGTGCGTGAGCAGCTGCAGACGCTGATCAAGCAATACGACGACACACGCACTCAGGCCAGCGCTATTCTGGGCAACCTGCAAGGTCTGGTGTCGGCGCGTGAAGCGCAGACCAGCATCAACAATGACAGTGAGCCACTGCGCCAGCAGCTGGAGAAACTGCAGTCTGATTTACAAGGGCTGGGCGGCTCCAACATGCTGCAGCTGGTGGTGCTGGCTCTGGCTCTTTTGACGGCGGTGTTGAGTGGCGTCGGTATTTCTCGCGTGCAACTGCTGGACAGTCGCGCACGTCAGAAGGAAGCCGAAAGCCACCAGGTAGACGCCCGCTTGCAGGAACAAGAAGCCAAGCGCATCAACGACGCCAATCAGGCGGCTATTTTGCGTTTGATGAACGAGTTGCAATCTGTCGCTGAAGGTGACTTGACGCAGGAAGCGAGCGTGACCGAAGACATCACCGGCGCGATTGCCGACTCGGTGAACTACACGGTAGAAGAGCTGCGTGCGCTGGTGGGTTCGGTGCAGAACACCGTCACCCGAGTGGCGCAGACGACCGAGCAGGTGGACATGACGTCGACCGAGCTGCTGGCCGCTTCGAACGAGCAACTGCACGAAATTCGCGAAACCGGCAAGTCCATTCTGGACATGGCTGGCCGTATCAACAATGTGTCGGCTCAGGCACAGGAGTCGGCACTGGTGGCTCGTCAATCGCTGCAAGCGGCTGATTCGGGTCTGAAGGCTGTGCAGAACGCCATCGGCGGTATGAACTCCATTCGTGACCAGATTCAGGACACCTCCAAGCGAATCAAACGTCTGGGTGAATCGTCGCAGGAGATTGGCGAAATCACGGAGCTGATTTCGGACATTACCGAACAGACCAACGTGCTGGCGCTGAACGCAGCCATTCAGGCTGCGTCTGCTGGTGAAGCCGGTCGTGGCTTCTCGGTGGTGGCGGAAGAAGTGCAGCGCCTGGCTGAACGCTCGGCCGATGCGACACGTCAGATTGCAGCGCTGGTGAAAGCCATTCAGACCGACACACAGGACGCGGTGGCCGCCATGGAGCGCTCTACCCAAGGTGTGGTTGAAGGGGCTCGCCTGTCTGACACTGCGGGTACCGCACTGTCTGAAATTGATAGCGTGTCGCGCCGACTGGCTGAGCTGATTGAGCATATTTCTAACTCCACATCGCGTGAAGCCACCATGGCCAACGGCGTGGCGGAAAACATTCAGCACATTTTTGCGGTGACCGAGCAGACCGGTGAAGGTACTCGTACAACTGCCCAGCAGGTGCGCGAGCTCTCTCACATGGCTGAAGAACTGCGTCAGTCTGTTTCTCGATTCAAGATTGCCTGATTTGACTGGCTCTCCCTCTTATAAAAATGCACGACCCCCAGAGGGTTAAGGAACTAGAGCATGTCAGTGGTTGACGACTCGCCAATACGTGCAGCCATGCCTGCACCCGCGGAACAGGATCTGGGCCCATTGGCCTGGGTGCTCGATGAGGTGCGAAAGTCGCTTGAGGCTGCGACCAAGGCTGTAGGTCGTTTCATGCGTGATGCAGATGCGGCCCGTTTGTCTGATCTGGAAGAGTTGGATACATCGGCGCTGCGTATCGCACGCCAGCAGTTGCACCAGGCTTGCGGTGCACTGGAGATGGTGGGCGTCACAGCCCCGGCGCAGGTGATGCGCAGTATGGAAGCGGTGGTCAACCGCTTCGTGCAGCGCCCCGAATATTGCACACAGGAAGCGGCCAGCACGCTGGAGCGCACGCATTTCGCGTTGATGGAATTTCTGGAGGCAGTGCTTGCAGGTCAGCAAGTCTCTGCTGTGGCTTTGTTCCCTCAGTACCGTGAAACACAGGTTCTGGCGGGTAATGACAAGTCTCACCCTGCTGATTTGTGGCCTGCGGAGCGCCGAGCCCGCGAGCCGCGCTGGACAGGCCCTGTTCCCGAGCCGCTGGCCTATGCTGCGCATGCCCGCGCCATGCTCGATGGCGTGGTGCTGCGCATGGTCAAGAGTGATGACCGTGAAGCCGCTGCCCAGATGCGCGAGCTGTGCCTGCGCTTTGCCGCAGGCCTGCCCGAAGATGTGGCAGCGCGCAGTTTCTGGAAGATTGCGGCAGCCTTCTTTGAAGGACTGGCGCGTGGCCTGATTACTGCTGATATCTACGTCAAGCGCATGGCTTCACGTGTGCTCATGCAATACGCATCCATGGCCAAGGGCGACAGCCTGCCGCCAGCGCGTTTGCTGCAAGACTTGATGTTCTTCTGTGCGCAGGCCAAGCCGCGCGAGCAGGCAGGTGAGTCTTTGCAGGCCGTGCATGAAGCCTATGCCATGGAGTACATGCCACTGGTGGATTACAATGTGGCTCGTTTTGGCCGCTTTGATCCATCGGTGCTGGTGCAGGCCCGCAAGCGCATTGCAGCGGCGGCGGAAACCTGGTCAGCACTGGCTGGGGGTGACCGCAGCAAGATTAAATCCATGGCCGAGCAATTCGGCCATGTGTCTGAATCGCTGGTCAAACTGCAGCCAGCCAGCCATGGCCTGGCGCGTGCACTGATTCGCGTGGCGGACACCGTGGACAGCGTTGGAGCGCCGCCACCTGCCGAGCTGGCCATGGAAGTGGCAACGGCTGTGCTGTATCTGCAAGCCAGCTTTATGACGGCTGGACAGAACGAAGAAGTGCAGTCTGCCCAGTCCAGCGTGCTCGTGCATCGCCTTGATGCTGCGTTGAATGGCGCGGTGCCTGAGCCGCTTGAAGTCTGGATGGAAGAGCTCTACCGTCAGGCGAGCGACCAGCAAACCATGGGATCTGTGGTGGGCGAGTTGCGGTTGACCTTGGGCGAGGCTGAAAAGCAGCTCGACATGTTCTTCCGCAATCCTGCAGACACCTCTGTGCTGGGTCCAGTGCCCGGTCAGATGTCGCAGATGCGTGGCGTTTTGTCGGTTCTGGGCTTTGACCAGGCAGCGACCGCCATGCAGCGCATGCGCGAGACCGTTGAGCACCTGATGCTTGGCGAGTTGAGCATGGAAAGCTACCCCCAGGTTTTTGAAAAACTGGGTAGCAGTCTGGGCGCCATGGGCTTCCTCATCGATATGCTCAGCTACCAGCGCAATATGGCGCGCAAGCTGTTTGTCTACGACGAAGAAAAGGACGAGCTGCGCATCGTCATGGGCCATAGCCGCAGCCGTGGCCCAGAGGCTTTTCGCCCCACGGTGGACATCCCTACTGATATTGCTCAGGTTCCTGACTTCAAGCCAGCGCAGCCAGTCGCTGCAGCGCCATTTGGAGCGCCTGTCAAACCTGTAGCTGTCGAGGTGGCTCAGGCCGCTTCGCTGCAGGCGGGCGCTCAGCCATCCGTGGCTGCACCGCCACCACCGCCTGAGGTGACGCAGACTCCAGTGGCCGCCCCTGAGCTGTTGATTCCTCCTGAAGTTCACCTGTCAGCAATGTATGAGGTGGCTGCAGAGCAAGAATCGAGTATTGAGGATGAGTCTTCGCCGTGGGCCGTGACAGAGCCGGGCGCTCTGCCCGAGTTCTCCATGACGGCTGCACCTGCTGAGCTGGACATGACTCCTGTGGGTTCTGACGCTCTGGCCGATGCCATGGCTCAGGTATTCAAGGAGATGCAGACAGCTAAGCCTTCTGAAGCAGCAGTCGCTGAACTGGCCCATGGCCTGAATTTCGTTGCTGATTTCAGTGCTTTGGCTGAACCGGCACCTGTGTCGGCTGCGCCCGTTCCTGCTCCTGTGCCCGCACCCGTGGCCCAGGCCGTAGAGCTGAGCGCAGAGGATCTGGATGGCGATGACGAGTTGCTGTCCATCTTCCTGGAAGAGGCCCGTGAAGTCGTCGACAACGGCCTGAATGCCTTGAAGGTTCTGGCCTATGAGCCAGAGAACCTGAGCGAGCAGACCACACTGCGCCGTGCTTTCCACACACTCAAGGGTAGCTCCCGTATGGTCGGGCTTGATGAGTTTGGTGAAGCCGGCTGGTCTATGGAGCAGATGCTCAATGCCTGGCTGGCCGAGCAGCAGCCCATGCCCGCGCCCATGCAGCTTCTGGCGCAAGACTCGCTCAAAGCCTTTGCGGCCTGGGCGCAGGATATTGAAAACCGCCAGGCCGAAAATTGGTCGGCTACGCCATTCCGCGCTGCGGCAGATGCCATGCGCCTGCAAGGTACGCGTGTCGATACCGCTCTGGTGCCGCGTCGTGGCAAGCGTGCCGAACTGGCCGATCCAGTGCAAGACGCGCCGGATCTGGTGATGCCTGAGCTCGACTTTCCTGATGTCGAATTGACTCCGGTTGCTCAAGCAGAGTCGTTGGCTGAGCCTGTAGAGGCCGCTGCCGGCTTTGCCATGCCGGAGCTGGATATTCCCGATGACCTGCTGGAGCAGGTTGATGCATCGGCAGTGGCCGCTGAATCACCGCATGCCGCATCTGCCGACGAAGTTCAGGAGCTGGACTTTGCCGCGTTTGAAGCAGCGATGCGCGAAAGTGAGCAGGCTGCAATTGAAGTGCAGGCCTTTGCAGAGCCCGAGCATCTAGTGGATGAAATGCCGCAGGCTGAATTGCCTGAGGTCGCTCAGCCAGAAACGGCTGCTGCAGAGCTGGATGCGATCGAAGACCTGCTTGATGCCGCAGCTGAAGCAGCTGAGCCTGAAATCGTCAAGCCCACTGAGTCGGAAACGGCGGAATCAGAAGCCGTCGCGACAAAGCCTGTTGCGCAAGATGTCGCTGACGCCGAAGAGGAAGAGGGCTATCGCAATATTGATGGCTTGCGCATCAGCGCGCCCCTCTACAGCGTCTACCTCAACGAGGCCGATGACTGGTCTGAGCGTCTGGGTGGTGTGCTCCAGCAGTGGTCGCAAGAGCCTGCCGAGCCTGTCCCAGATGACGCGATTGCACTGGCACATTCGCTGGCGGGTAGCTCCGGCACCGTGGGCTTCAAGGCCTTGTCAGAACTGGCGCGCCTGCTTGAGCATGCGCTGCTGCACTTGCAGTCTCAGGACTTTGCCAGCGGGTTGCAGATTCAGCAATGTGTGACCGCTTCGGATGAAGTGCGCCGCTTGCTGCATCAGTTCGCAGCAGGTTTCCTTAAAGAGACCGTGCCTGGGGTTGAAGATGGTCTGCGTGAGGTGCTCAGCTCGACCATTGATGTCAGCGCTGCGCCTGCTTCGGCATACGATGAGTTGCCCGATCTGGATGATGTCGAGTGGCCAGTTGCTGAAGTGCTGCTGCCAGCCGCAGACCCCAAGGATTTGCCGCTGGACTTTGCTGCCGAGCAAGTGCTGGATGCAGCGCCTCAGGCATTGCTCTCCAGCGATACGCTGACGGATACATTGGTGGATGCATTGATCGCTGAACAGGCGGTTGAGAGTCTTGCTGTCGATGCCCCGGCCGCAGACCCACTGCTGGATGTGGTGCCGGATGCAGCTACTCAGGCTCCTTACTCCATGGTGCCAGCTGGCGGCAGCGTGGAGCATGAAGCTGAGTTGCAGCGCCGCATTGATGAAGCCATTGCACTGGCCGTGCATTCGGGCGACGATGAAGACGACATTGATGTGCTGGATCAGGTTGACCCCGATCTGTTCCCCATCTTTGAAGAAGAAGCCATCGACCTGCTGCCCAGACTGGGCGCTGCGCTGCGCCGCTGGCATGGCCGCCCTACGCAGGATGAGGCGCGCAACGAGGTCTTGCGTGCTCTGCACACCATCAAGGGCAGTGCCCGTCTGGCCGGTGCCATGCGCATGGGCGAGATGGCTCACCGTCTGGAGTCTGCCGTTGAGCGTATTGACCAGGAACGCCCCTCCGCCGAAGCCATTGAGCCTTTGCTGGGCAGCTTTGATGCCTTGCAAGCCAGCTTTGATGTGCTGCGCATGGCGGGTGAGCAAGAGCCTGAGCAGCCGCTGGACCCGCTGGAAGATAAGCTGGCGCAAGCGCCACTGCACCTGAGTGCTGGCGAGGCTGAAGGCGAGAAGAGCGAGGTTGCTGGGGCAGAGTCTGCTCAAGCGCCCGCTGCGATTCAGATGCCTGCACCCGTGGTGCCGCGCGCTTCGTCGCAACAGACGGTGCGTGTGCGTGCCCAGTTGCTGGACCGCATGATTTCTCAGACCGGCGAAGTACTGATTGCCCGCTCGCGTGTGGATGCACGGCTGATGCAGGCTCGCTCGGCGCTCAATGACCTGACTGGTAACCTGGAGCGTCTGCGCACCCAGCTGCGTGACATTGAAGTGCAGGCCGAGAGCCAGATGCAGTCGCGCCTGGCTCTGTCCAAGGACACGGCGGCTGGCTTTGACCCGCTGGAGTTTGACCGCTTCACCCGCGTGCAGGAATTGACCCGCATGATGGCCGAGTCGGTGAACGACGTGGCCACCGTGCAGCGCAATCTGCAGCGCGATCTGGCCGTAGCCGAAGATGATCTGGTTGCTCAGGGCCGCCAGGCACGTGATCTGCAGCGCGATCTGCTGCGCACGCGCATGGTGGAGTTCGACTCGTTTGCAGAACGTCTGTACGCCGTGGTGCGTCAGACCTCCAAGGAGATGGGCAAGCAGGTTCGCCTGAACATTCTGGGCGGCACCATCGAAATGGACCGCGGCATGCTGGAACGCATGATGCCGGCCTTTGAGCACTTGCTGCGTAACTGCGTGGCGCACGGCATCGAGTCACCCGAGCTGCGCCAGGAAAATGGCAAGCCCGCTATCGGCACCATCGAAATCGTGCTGAGCCATGAGCGCAATGACGTTGCGCTGTCTGTGGAAGACGATGGCGCTGGTTTAAATCTGGAGCGCATTCGTGCCAAGGCCATCAGCCTCAAACTGTGGACGGATGACCGCCACATGACGCTGGAGGACGCCGGCCGTCTGATCTTTGAGCCGGGCTTCAGCACGGCCACCGAAGTGACAGGCGTGGCCGGTCGTGGCATTGGTATGGACGTGGTGCGGTCTGAAGTGAATGCGCTGGGCGGCCGTATCGAAACCCATACCGAGCCCGGTCGTGGCAGCGCCTTCCGTTTGGTGTTGCCGCTGACGACGGCGGTGACGCAGGTGGTCATGCTGCGCATGGGCTCTGTGTCCATGGGCGTGCCTGCCAACCTGATTGAAATCGTGCGCCGCGTGCCGGTCGATGCGCTGGAAGAAAGCTATCGCAAGAACGAGTTCCACGATGGCACCGAAGTCATGCCCTTTTACTGGGCTGGCGCGCTGTGGCAGACCTCGCTGCGCAGCGAGGAAAACGTGGGCCGTACCCGTCCCGTGGTGATTGCCCGCAGCGCCTCGCAGCGTGTGGCTTTGCACGTGGATGAAGTGCTGGGCAACCAGGAAGTGGTGATCAAGAACCTGGGCCCACAGCTTTCGCGTCTGCCCGGCTTGACGGGTATGTCCGTGCTGCCATCGGGTTCTGTGGTGCAAATCTACAACCCGGTGGCGCTGGCCAACGTGTACGGCGACAGCGTGCGCGCCATGCTGGCCAAGGCCGAGCTGGATGCCGCTGAAGGCGGACTGCTGGCCAAGGCCGCAGGTGCGGGTTTGCTGGGTGCTGAAGCGGGTCAGATCACGGTGCCGCTGGTGCTGGTGGTGGATGACTCCATCACCGTGCGCCGCGTGACCCAGCGCCTGCTGCAGCGCGAAGGCTACCGCGTCACGCTGGCGGCTGATGGCTTGCAAGCCATTGAACGCCTGCAGGAGGAGCGCCCGACGCTGGTGCTGTCGGACATCGAAATGCCGCGCATGGATGGCTTTGACTTGCTGCGCAATATTCGTGCAGACCAGAAGTTGGAAGGCATGCCCGTGGTCATGATCACTTCGCGTATTGCCCAGAAGCATCGCGAGATGGCCCGTGAGCTGGGTGCCAACCACTATCTGGGTAAGCCTTACTCTGATGAAGAGCTGCTGGGTCTGATTCAGCATTACGCCTTGAAGCTCAGCGGCCCTGCACCTGAGCGCAACCCGCTCAGCGGCCCTGGGCCTGATGCATCTGGAGCCGCTGCCGAATAAGCGCTGCTGCCAAAATTAGAGCGGCTTGCGCCGGTCTTGATTGGGTCTCAGGTTTAAAACGACCTCAAACCCTTTAAAGACAAGCGCAAGCCGCTTCTTTTTTAGCTGTCCTTTTTCAAGATGCCGTAGCGTGCCAGTGTCTTCTCGCGTGCCGCTGCGTGATCTACGATGGGGTAAGGGTAGCTGCTGCCTAGCGCGATGCCTGCTTCAAGCAGGTCCAGCGGCTTGGCCAGCCAGGGCGCGTGGCGCAGCTTGGCTGGCAGTTGCGCCACCTCGGGCACATAGCGGGCAATGAATTTGCCGTCCGCATCAAATTTTTCGCTTTGCGTGATGGGGTTGAAGATGCGAAACCAGGGCTGTGCGTCGCAGCCGGTTGAGGCCGCCCATTGCCAGCCGCCGTTGTTGGCCGCCAGATCAAAGTCGTTGAGCTTTTCGGCAAAGTAAGCCTCGCCCCGGCGCCAGTCGATTCCCAAGTCTTTGACCAGAAAGCTCGCCACCACCATGCGCAGCCGGTTGTGCATATAGCCGCTGGTGTTGATCTGGCGCATGGCGGCATCGACCAGCGGGTAGCCGGTGCGACCCTCGCACCATGCGGCGAAGAGTGCATCGGCTTCGGCCCCCGTATCCCATTCGATCACGTCATAAGCAGGCTTGAAGCTGCGTTCAATGACATGCGGATGGTGGGCCAGAATCTGAAAGTAAAAGTCGCGCCAGATCAGCTCGCTGAGCCATGTGGCTGCACCTTCACGGCCTGCATCAGACCAGTCGCCGTTGTGCGCGGCTTCATGGGCAAGGCGAGCCAGTTCACGAATCGACACGGTGCCAAAGCGCAGGTGCACGCTGAGGTAGCTGGGGCCTTTGAGCGCCGGAAAATCCCGTGTCGCCTTGTACTGGGGCAGGCGCGGCAGAAAGTCGGCCAGCAACTGGCGCGCGCCGCTTTCGCCTGTGGGCAGGCGCAGGCCTTGCAGGGTGTCGGGCGCAAAGCCCAGCTCGACTGCGCTAGGTATGCTTTGGCGGTCGGCTTCAGGCCGGTCGGCCAGCTTGGCGGGCAGGTCGCGCTCACTGGGGTAGCTGGAGAGGTAAAACGGCGTCACCTTTTTGAGCCAGGCGTTTTTGTAGGGCGTGAAGACCGAAAACGGCGACAGGCTCTGGGTCAGCACCTCGTCGCGCGCAAAAATGCGGTGGTCTTTGCTGCGCAGCAGCACGCGGCCGTCGGCCTTGAGACTGCGGGCCACCTGCGCATCGCGCGCCAGAGCGGCAGGTTCGTCATCGTCATTGCAGAAGACGGCGCCAGCCCCCAGCTGGCTGGCCAGCGCCGGAATGATCTCCTGCGGCAAGCCGCGTCGGGTGATGAGGCCGGCTTGCGGGCGGCCTGCGGCGTGGCGAATGGCTTCGTCCAGCTCGGCCACGCTCTGGCAGATGAACTCTACCCGGCGGTCGGCGGGGGGCAGGGCGGTGAGGATGCTGTCATCGAAAACAAAGACGCAATACAGCGTTTTGCAGTGCTGCGCAGCATGGTAGATGGCGGCGTTATCGGCCAGGCGCAGGTCGCGCCGGAACCATATCAAGCCCACAGGGTAAAAAGGAGTCATGGATCGCCATTAAAATCGCAGTTATGTCTGCAGAATCTGCGCCTATCAACTTGACTCACCACTTCCTGATTGCCATGCCGGGTCTGGAAGATGAGTCGTTTTCGCGCAGCGTTGTGTACCTGTGCGAGCATAGCGAGCGTGGCGCGCTCGGTCTCATTATCAACAAGCCCTCCAAGCTAAGCCTGCAAGGCCTGCTGCAAAAAGTGGACTTGGGTCTCAAGCGTGAAGATTTGCGCGAAGAGCAGGTCTTTACCGGCGGCCCGGTGCAGACCGATCGTGGTTTTGTACTCCACGAGCCCATGGTGATCGAAGGCGCACCCGAGAACGAATCGGCCTATGCCTCGACCATGACCATCCCCGGCGGTCTGGAGATGACCACATCCAAGGATGTGCTTGAAGCTCTGTCCGACGGTGCCGGCCCCAAGCGCGTGCTGGTCACGCTGGGCTATTCGTCCTGGGATGAAGGACAGCTCGAATCCGAAATTGGCGAAAACGCCTGGCTGACCGTGGAAGCCGACCCCGACGTCATCTTCAGCACCCCTGTTGATGAACGCTATGACCGCGCGCTGGGCCTGCTGGGCTTGCAGCGCTGGATGTTGTCTCCCGAATCGGGTCGCGCATGAACGATATTTCCTCTTCCAACAAGGCCGCCGATGCGGCCTTTTCCTCGGCCAGCGATCAGCCTGCCTCTGCACCCCTGCCGCAAAAGCCTGAGGTGCCTGCGCATTTTCAGCAGTTTCTGTGCTTTGACTTCGGTACCAAGCGCACGGGCTGTGCATCGGGCAACCGCGTGCTGGGTGGTGCCAACCCGCTGCCCACCATCAAGGCTGAAGCTGCCGAGGCTCGATTGCTTGCCGTGGACAAGCTGGTCCGCGAGTGGCAGCCCAATGCTCTGGTGATTGGCGTGCCCTATCACCCCGATGGGGCGGCGCACGAAAACACGGCGCGGGCCCTGAAATTTGGACGCCAGCTCAGAAGCCGCTTCAAACTGCCGGTGTATGAGGTGGACGAACGCTACAGCACGACCGAAGCCCTGGCAGGAGGCGCACGCGACGCTGATGCCGCTTCGGCCTGCATCATTCTTGAACAGTTTTTGAGGAGTCTCCCATGAGTGAAACCATTGCAGGAAACCAACCGGGACAAGGTAGCCTGATTCTGGATGCCGAAGCCCTGTATAGCGAGCTGCTGCGCGGCGTGCAGCGCATCATGGGACCCAACACCCGCCTGGCGGGCATCACTTCGGGCGGTGCATGGCTGGTCGAGCGTCTGCACAAGGACCTGAATCTTGCGGGCAAGCCCAGCGTGCTGTCGTCTGCGCTGCACCGCGATGACTTTGCCCAGCGCGGCATGGCCTCCAGCGCGCAGACGCAGATTGATTTTGACGTCAATGGCGCTGATGTACTGATTCTGGATGACGTGCTCTACACCGGCCGCACGGTGCGCGCAGTCATCAATGAGCTCTATGACTACGGCCGCCCCGCTTGCGTGCGTCTGGCCGTTTTGGTGGACCGTGGCGGGCGCGAATTGCCCTTCCAGGCCGACTTTGCCGCAGCGCGCGTGGTGCTGCCGGCGGACCGCTCTTTAGCGCTTGCGCGCGACGAGGCCGGTGTTTTCCACTTCCGCATTCAAGAGGCCTGATCGTGCTGTACAAGCGCAACCCCCAACTCAACAAGAATGGCGAGCTGATTCACCTGCTCTCCACCGAAGGCCTGTCCAAGGACATCCTGACCCAGATTCTCGACACGGCAGGCAACTTCGTCAGCGTCAATGACCGCGAAGTCAAGAAAGTGCCTTTGCTGCGCGGCAAGAGCGTGTTCAACCTGTTCTTCGAGAACAGCACCCGCACCCGCACCACGTTTGAAATTGCGGCCAAGCGCTTGAGCGCAGACGTGTTCAATCTGGACATCGCCCGCAGCTCGGCCAGCAAGGGCGAGACCCTGCTGGACACCATTGACAACCTGAGCGCCATGGCGGCCGACATCTTCGTCGTGCGCCACAGCGAATCGGGTGCGCCTTATCTCATCGCCAAGCATGTGGCGCCCCATGTCCACGTGGTCAACGCCGGTGACGGCCGCCACGCACACCCCACACAGGGTTTGCTGGACATGTACACCATCCGCCACTACAAGAAGGATTTCTCCAACCTTCGCGTAGCCATCGTGGGCGACGTGCTGCATTCGCGTGTGGCGCGTTCCGACATTCACGCCCTGACCACGCTGGGCGCGGCCGAAGTGCGCGTGGTCGGCCCCCGCACGCTGGTCCCCTCCGACATGGCCAGCATGGGCGTGCGCGTCTTCCACAACCTGGAAGAGGGCATCAAGGACTGCGACGTCATCATCATGCTGCGACTGCAGAACGAACGCATGAGCGGTGCGCTGCTGCCGTCGAGCCAGGAATACTTCAAGAGCTTTGGCCTGACCGAAAAGCGCATGGAGCTGGCCAATCCCGATGCCATCGTCATGCATCCTGGCCCTATCAACCGCGGCGTGGAGATCGACTCCGCCGTGGTGGACGGCCCGCAGGCCGTGATTCTGTCGCAAGTCACCTTTGGTATCGCCGTCCGCATGGCCGTGATGTCCATTGTTGCTGGCAACGAGGCTTGATCCTGTTTTTATAGCTGCCAGCGCTTGATGGATAAGCGCTGGCAGCCAATTTGGTG
>ERZ724504.119-NODE-119-length-43161-cov-8.072751_pt1 | contig 43161 bp, 37 predicted proteins | sample MGYA00376037_ERZ724504 | MGnify/ENA primary metagenome ERZ724504 (study PRJEB28724, sample SAMN07190888) | wastewater metagenome | isolation source: influent of sewage treatment plant in Hong Hong | place: USA: Christiansburg, Virginia | collected 2016-03-01 ... | reverse complement strand
CCGTCGACCTATACCTTGGCAAGGTATCGCTCTACCAACTGAGCTATTCCCGCATATCTACCGAAGCCCAACATTCTACAACGTTGTTTGCTGCGATGAATGAATTGTAGCGCAGTTCTGAGGGGTCTCAGAAAAAACGCCACATTTTTCATAAAAACAAGCTTAGTGCTTGATTGCAGCCTCTGTAGGCTTGGCATCTGCAGCGGCAACAGCAGGTACTGTTTCCTCGGGCAAAGGTTCGGGCACGCGCTCCAAAGCGACCTTGAGAACTTGGTCAATCCATTTCACAGGAATGATCTCCAGACCGCTCTTCACGTTATCCGGAATGTCCTGCAAGTCCTTCGCGTTCTCTTCAGGGATCAGCACCGTCTTGATGCCACCACGCAGAGCTGCCAGCAGCTTCTCCTTAAGTCCACCAATCGCTGTGACTTCACCGCGCAGGGTGATTTCACCGGTCATCGCCACATCAGCACGCACCGGGATGCCTGTGAGCGCCGAGACAAAAGCCGTGGTCATAGCCGCACCAGCGCTGGGACCATCCTTGGGCGTCGCGCCATCAGGCACGTGCACATGAATGTCTTTTTTCTCAAAGGCTTCATCCTTGATACCCAGCAGGCGTGCGCGGCTGCGCACCACAGTGCGGGCAGCTTCCACGGATTCCTTCATCACATCGCCCAGCGAGCCGGTACGCGTGATGACACCCTTGCCAGGCATGATGGCCGCTTCAATGGTCAGCAAATCGCCGCCCACTTCTGTCCAGGCCAGGCCCACCACCTGACCCACCTGATTGGCATGCTCTGCACGGCCATAGCTGAACTTGCGCACACCCAAGTAGTCATTCAGGTTGTCGGCACTCACCACGACCTGAGGCTTGAGCTTGCCCAGTTGCAGCCCCTTGACCACCTTGCGGCAAATTTTGGACAGCTCGCGCTCCAGCGAACGCACGCCCGCCTCACGGGTGTAGTAGCGCACGATGTCACGAATAGCGGACTCGGTCACCTGCAGCTCGCTCTCCTTCACACCATTGTTGGTGATCTGCTTGGGCAGCAGGTAGCGCATGGCGATATTGGTCTTTTCGTCTTCGGTATAACCCGAAAGACGAATCACCTCCATACGGTCCAGCAGCGCCGAAGGAATGTTCATGGAGTTAGAAGTCGCCACAAACATCACGTCAGACAGGTCGAAGTCGACTTCCACATAGTGGTCGCCAAACTTGTTGTTCTGCTCGGGATCCAGCACTTCCAGCAAGGCGCTCGATGGATCACCCCGGAAGTCCATGCCCAGCTTGTCGATTTCATCAAGCAGGAACAAAGGATTACGCGTGCCCACTTTTTCGAGGCTCTGCAACACCTTGCCCGGCATCGCACCGATATAGGTACGGCGATGTCCCCGAATCTCCGCTTCGTCACGCATGCCGCCTAGCGCCATACGTACGTACTTGCGACCCGTGGCCTTGGCAATGGACTGCCCCAGCGAGGTCTTACCCACACCAGGAGGACCCACCAGACACAGGATGGGCGCCTTGACCTTGTCTACGCGCTGCTGCACTGCAAGATACTCAAGAATCCGGTCCTTGACCTTATCCAGGCCAAAATGATCTTCGTTGAGCACTTCTTCGGCATTGGCCAGATCGTGCTTGATCTTGGTCTTCTTGGACCAAGGCAGACCCGTCAGCACTTCAATGTAGTTACGCACCACCGACGCTTCTGCCGACATGGGCGACATGAGCTTGAGCTTTTTGATCTCCGCTTCCGCCTTCTTGCGTGCCTCGGCAGGCATCTTGGCGAGCTTGATCTTCTTTTCAATCTCTTCGATGTCTGCGCCGTCTTCGCCTTCGCCAAGCTCTTTCTGAATGGCTTTGACCTGCTCATTCAGATAGAAGTCACGCTGGTTCTTTTCCATCTGACGCTTGACGCGGCCACGGATGCGCTTGTCGACGTTGAGGATGTCTACCTCGCGTTCGAGCTGCTCGAACAGGTTTTCCAGTCGATCCTTGATGTCCACCAGATCCAGAACGGCCTGCTTGCTCTCCAGCTTCAATGGCAGGTGGGCAGCAATGGTGTCGGTCAGGCGACCGGCATCGTCTATGCTGGCGATAGAGGTCAGAATTTCCTGAGGAATCTTCTTGTTGAGTTTGACGTACTGGTCAAACTGCTGCGTCACCGCACGGCGCAGCGCTTCGATTTCGCTTTGTGCATGTGCGCCTTCACCCACTGATTCAACAGGCGCGACGGAAGCTGTGAAATGCGTATCTTCGTCATTAATCAGCTTGACCAAGGCGCGCTGCTGACCCTCGACCAGCACCTTGACGGTACCATCGGGCAGCTTGAGCATCTGCAAGATGGTGGACACACAGCCCACATCAAACATGTCTTCAGCAGCAGGCTCATCCTTGGACGCAGTCTTTTGCGCCACCAGCATGATGCGGCGGTCGCCTTCCATGGCCAGCTCCAGAGCCTTGATGCTCTTGGCACGCCCCACGAACAGCGGGATCACCATATGCGGAAACACCACTACATCGCGTAAAGGCAGTAGTGGCAGATTCAGCTCGGTAGAAGGCAAAGATTTTTTTGCAGACATAGATATCCTCGGTTTCTCAGCGGAAGATGGTCCGCCTACCGGTGTATTTCAACCCCTGGCTACAAATTGTTTTTGCTTCTCCAGGGGCATTGCCTTTCAACCTGCGGCTGCAAAGCGGTGACTTTTCATCACACGCCTTGCATGCCAGCTACAGTATCAAGCCTTTTTGGCGGCTTCGCGGTAAACCAGCAACGGCTCTTTACCGTCTTCAATCGTGGCCTCTTCCACCACGACTTTTTCCACATTCTCTGCGGTTGGCAGCTCGAACATAGTGCTGATCAGCGACTGCTCCACGATGGAGCGCAGGCCACGAGCACCGGTCTTGCGAGCCAGCGCCTTACGGGCAATTGCCTTGAGCGCTGCAGGACGGATTTCCAGCTCCACGCCTTCCATGGCCAGCAGCTTGCTGTACTGTTTGACCAGAGCGTTCTTGGGCTCGGTCAGAATCTGTACCAGCGCCTCTTCGCTCAGCTCGGAAAGTGCAGTTACCACAGGCATACGGCCAACCAGCTCAGGGATGATGCCAAACTTGATCAGATCTTCAGGTTCAATCTCCTGGAAGATATCGGAGATGGAGCGCTGCTTCTTACTCTTGACGGCAGCGCCAAACCCAATACCAGAAGCCTCAGTACGGTTCTCAATGACCTTTTCCAGCCCTGCAAACGCGCCGCTGCAGATGAACAGGATGTTGGTCGTATCGATCTGCAGAAAGTCCTGATTGGGGTGCTTGCGGCCGCCCTGAGGAGGGATGCTGGCCATCGTGCCTTCAATCAGCTTGAGCAACGCCTGCTGCACGCCTTCACCCGAAACGTCACGCGTAATGCTGGGGTTGTCAGACTTACGCGAAATCTTGTCGATTTCGTCGATGTAGACAATGCCGCGCTGAGCACGCTCAACGTCGTACTCGCAGCTTTGCAGCAGCTTCTGGATGATGTTTTCAACATCTTCACCCACATAACCGGCTTCGGTCAGCGTGGTGGCATCGGCCATTACAAACGGCACATTGAGCTGACGCGCCAGCGTCTGAGCCAGCAGCGTCTTGCCAGAACCCGTGGGGCCAATCAGCAAGATATTGCTCTTGGTCAGCTCCACGTCGTCCTTGCCAGCCTTGTCCTTGTGATTGAGGCGCTTGTAGTGGTTGTACACCGCCACAGCCAGCGTGCGCTTGGCCTGCTCCTGCCCAATCACATAGTTATCAAGATTGTTCTTGATATCTGCGGGCGTAGGCAGATCTCCACGACCTTCCTTGGGGTCGACAGCAGGCTGTTCGTCGCGAATGATCTCATTGCACAAGTCGATGCACTCATCGCAGATGAACACGGACGGGCCGGCAATCAGCTTCTTGACCTCATGCTGGCTTTTGCCGCAGAAGGTGCAATACAAATTCTTTTCGGTGGAAGAGCCTTTTTTATCGGCCATGGGGGCTATGCCTCGTTACGAAAAAACGAAAATTAATGATAACCAAAGACAAGGCGGCGCATGCCTTCAGGGACAAACGCCGCCGAGCAAGCTCTGAAAGCCTTTGAACAGCAATCAGATTTTGATTGAAGCTGCCTTGCAACCCAATCAGAGACTGGGCTTGGCGCTAGCAATTTCAAGAACGCTTGCTGATCACCTGATCAACCAAGCCATATTCCTTAGCCTCTTCGGCGGAAAGGTAATAGTCGCGTTCTGTATCGCGCTGGATGCGTTCCAGCGGCTGACCGGTCTGCTCAGCCAGAATCTTGTTCAGGCGTTCGCGAGTCTTGAGGATTTCGCGGGCATGAATTTCAATTTCAGTGGCCTGACCACGCGCACCACCCAGAGGCTGGTGAATCATGACCTGAGAATTGGGCAGTGCATAACGCTTACCCTTGGCACCTGCGGACAGCAGGAACGCGCCCATGCTGGCAGCCATACCTGTGCACAGGGTCGACACATCAGGCTTGATGAAATTCATGGTGTCAAAAATCGCCATGCCTGCCGACACGCTGCCACCAGGGGAGTTGATGTAGAAGGAAATATCCTTATCAGGATTTTCGCTTTCTAGAAACAGCAACTGAGCAACCACCAGATTGGCGGTTTGGTCATTGACCTCACCGACCAGGAAAATCACGCGCTCTTTGAGCAGACGCGAATAGATGTCGTAAGAGCGCTCACCGCGACCCGACTGTTCAACGACCATGGGAACCATGCCCAAACCCAGTGTATCCAATGCGCTCATGTTTTCTCCAGTGCTATGCGCCTACTGTAGCCGCATTCTGAAATGAAAATGGGGCCTGCGCGCAAAAGCACAAGCCCCGCTTTTCAACTTATCGGTACCAGCCTAGGGCAAGTACCGACAATAGATCAACAGCGATTAAGCCTGACCCATCAGTTCGTCGAAGGACACAGCCTTGTCCGTCACCTTGGCCTTGGCCAGCACGAAATCGGTCACGTTGTTTTCGATCACAACAGCTTCCACTTCGGCCAGACGGTTACGGTCGCCGAAGTACCAGCGAACCACGTCTTCAGGCTTTTCGTAGCTGGAAGCCAGCTCTTCCACGTGAGCCTTGATTTGCTCAGTCGTAGCGTGCAGTTCATTGGTCTTGACCAGCTCGGCCACCACCAGACCCAGACGCACGCGACGCTCTGCCTGGGGCAGGAAGATGTCTTCAGGGATTTCAGCCTTGGCTGCATCCTTGATACCGCGTTGTTCCAGTTCAGCGCGAGCGCCTTCCAGCAGACGACCCACTTCAGCTTGCACAGAAGCCTTAGGCAGGTCCAGCTCAGCCACGGACACCAGAGCGTCCATCACGGCTTGCTTGTTGCGGCCTTGAACGCGGAACTTCACTTCGCGCTCCAGGTTCTTCTTGATGTCTTCGCGCAGGGCTTCAACCGAGCCGCCGTCCACGCCCAGAGTCTTCACAAACTCGGCATTCACTTCGGGCAGGATAGCGGCTTCCACCTTCTTCACTGTCACCAGGAAGTCGGCAGTCTTGCCGGCCACGTCTTCACCGTGGTAATCAGCGGGGAAAGCCAGGGGGAAAGTCTTGGACTCGCCAGCCTTCATGCCGCGGGTTGCGTCTTCGAATTCCTTGAGCATCTGGCCTTCGCCAACCAGGAACTGGAAGTCTTCAGCCTTGCCGCCCGAGAAAGTTTCGCCGTCGATCTTGCCTTCGAAGTCCACAGTCACGCGGTCGCCGTCCACAGCAGCTTCAGTCGCTGCGCGCTCGACGAAAGTGCGACGCTGCTTGCGCAGGATGTCCACAGTCTTGTCGATAGCAGCGTCGTCCACATTGGTGGACAGCTTTTCCACTTCAGCAGCAGTCAGATCACCGATCTTGACTTCAGGCATCACTTCGAACACTGCTTCGAACAGGGCTTCGCCTTCAGCAGCGCCTTCCTTTTCAGTAATCTTGGGCTGACCAGCAACGCGCAGGTCGGCTTCGGTCACAGCAGCAGCGAAAGCCTCGCCCACCTTGTCGTTCAGCACTTCGTACTGAACAGCGTAACCATGGCGCTGAGCCACAACGCTCATAGGCACCTTACCAGGACGGAAACCGTCCATCTTCACAGTGCGCGCAACGTTCTTCAGACGTGCATCCACTTCGGACTGGATAGCAGACAGGGGCACGCTCAGCGTGATCTTGCGCTCGAGCTTTTCAAGAGTTTCAACGTTAACGGCCATGATTTTTCCTAAGAGGGATGAGGACCGTGCAGATTGCTGTGCAACCCGCACCGTATTGCGCAAAGTCACAGTGCGCGCACATCTAGCGTCATGCGGCACCACAAATTTTCCGAAGCCTGCTCCGGTAATGAGCCCCGCGTCTGGCGCCGGGCATTTGTTCAAATCAGAAACAGGCGAAGCCGACCATTATAACGAGCAGCTGCGCTGGCTCCGTCATCGGACATAAGGGGTTTGCCTGAAAAGCTGACGCAGGCTTTGTAAAAAGCGCTGTGCAGCAAAGAAAAAGCCCGCACCTTGTTTGAGGTTACGGGCTCTTGGCAGCACGAACTGCCAGTATCTGGTGCGCGAGGCCGGACTCGAACCGGCACGGTGTTGCCACCGTCAGGACCTAAACCTGGTGCGTCTACCAATTTCGCCACCCGCGCGGTCAGTAATGCGCAAATTTACGCTTACTGAGGTCAAGTCGCAGATTCTAGCCGCAAATTGGCAGCTTTCAGCACAAAGAGGGGTCAGGCCGTTTCCTTCTTGATACGAAACACCGCTGCATACATGGCAGGCAGCGCCAGCAGCGTGAGAACGGTTGCCACGATCAGCCCGCCCATGATGGCTACCGCCATAGGGCCCCAGAACACGCTGCGTGACAGCGGAATCATTGCCAGCACAGCAGCAGCGGCGGTCAACACGATGGGCCGCAGACGGTGAACCGCCGCTTCCACAATCGCATCCCAGGCGGGCACGCCCTGCGCACGGCCGGTCTCGATCTGGTCAATCAAGATAACCGAATTGCGCTGAATCATGCCCATCAAGGCCACCACGCCCAGCAGCGCCACAAAGCCAAACGGGCGATTCAGCAGCAGCAAGGCCGCAGCCACACCCGGCACACCCAGCGGGCCAGTGATAAACACCAGGAGCGAGCGGCTAACGCTGCGCAGCTGCAGCATGAGCAGCGTGAACGTCAAAAACAGCAGCACCGGAATGCCCGCCACGATAGCCCCCGCGCCCTTGGAGCTTTCCTCCACCGCGCCGGCGACTTCGATGCGATAGCCAACATCACCAGCAGCATGCCAGCTCGCCTCCATCTTGCGCAGCTGCGGCAGCAATTCATTGGTGAGCGTCGCCCCCTGCAGGCCTTCGCGCACATCGCCCTGAACGGTGATGGCGAAGTTGCGCTTCTCGCGCCACATCACACCAGGCTCCCAAACCATGGCAGGCTTGGCGATCTGCGTGAGCGGAATCGATTTGCCGCCACTGGTGGTCACATACACGCCAGCAATATCCGTGATGGCGTCACGATCTTGCTTGGGTGTGCGCATCACGATATCGATGAGCTTGTCGCCCTCGCGGAACTGGCCCACGGTGGTGCCGCTGAAGTTCATGCCGGTTGCTTCGGCAATCGACTGGCTGGTCACCCCTAGGGCGCGCGCCTTATCCTGATCGACCTGCAGACGGATTACCTTGACGGATTCGTTCCAGTTGTCATTCACGCCGCGCATATCGGCGTTGGCCTGCATGAGTTGTTTGACATCATCGGCATAGGTGCGCAGCTTGGCAGGGTCGGCGCCCATCACCCGGAACTGCACCGGATACTGCACGGGCGGCCCATTGGGCAGCAGCTTGGAGCGGGCCCGCACCTCGGGGAACTCCTCGGCCATCAAGGCCGGCAGCTTTTTGCGAATGTCTTCCCGAGTCTTGAGATCCTTGGCCACCAGAATGAACTGAGAGACGTTGTTCTGCGGGAACACCTGATCCAGCGGCAGATAAAAGCGCGGCGCACCAGAACCTATCCATTCGCTGACCGAGTCCACCCCCTCCAGCTCCAGAAAGCGCTTTTCTACACGCAGCGTTACTTCCTTGTTGGCACTGAGTGCCGTGCCTTCGGGGAACCAGATATCGACCAGTACCTCAGGGCGACTGGAGTCTGGGAAGAACTGCTGCTGCACCTTGCCCATGCCCACCAGCCCCAGCGCAAACACCAGCACGGTGGCCCCAATCGTCAGCCAGCGGTGCTGTACACACCAGTTCACCATGCGGCGAAAGCGGTTGTAGAACGGCGTATTGAACAGCTCGTGCTCACCGGCGTTGGTGTTGATGCCTGCTTCTTCGGCAGACACCTCGCCAGAGGCCACCTCGGGCGGCAGCTTTGCCGCATGCGGCGGCTTTTTGAGCAGCAGCAGACCCAGATAGGGCACAAAGTAGACCGAGGCAAACCAGCTGAGCACCAGCGCAATCACCGTCACCGCGAAGATGGCAAAGGTGTATTCACCCGTCATGGACTTGGCCATGCCAATGGGCAAAAAGCCCGCTGCCGTAATCAGCGTACCGGTCAGCATGGGCTTGGCCGTGATTTCATAGGCGAAGGTAGCGGCGCGGTATTTGTCGTAGCCCTCTTCCATCTTGCGCACCATCATCTCCACGGAAATGATGGCGTCATCCACCAGCAAGCCCAGCGCAATGATGAGCGAGCCCAGCGACACCTTGTGCAGCCCGATATCCCAGTACCACATGGCCAGAAAGGTGGCTGCCAGCACTAGCGGAATGGTGATGCCCACCACCAGACCGGGGCGCGGGTCGATATACCAGCGCCTCCATAGCGGATTTTGGCCCTGACGCCTGTGCAGACCCAGGCTCAGAAAACTCACAGCCAGCACCACAACCACAGCCTCGACCAGCACCTGCAGGAACTCGCTGACCGAATCCGCCACCGCCTTGGGCTGGTTCTGCATATTGTTCAGCGTCACGCCCACAGGCAAACTCTTGGCGATGCGATCTGTTGTCAGCGTCAGCGCTTTGCCCAGAGCAATGATGTCGCCGCCCTTGACCATGGAGACACCCAGCGCCACCGTAGGCTCACCCTGAAAGCGCACCATCACATTGGCGGGATCGGCGTAGCCACGGCGCACCTCTGCAATATCACCCAGCCTGAGCTGAGCACCGCCCGGGCCGGCAATCGGCATATCGCGCAGCTGATTGATATCGTTGAACTGACCTTGCACGCGCAGCACGATGGTTTCAGCAGGCGTTTGCAACATGCCCGCCGATGCCACAGCGTTTTGCTGATTGAGCTGGTCCAGCACCTGCTTCAGGTTCAGCCCCATCTGCGTGGCACGGTGTGACAGCTCAACGTAGACCTTCTCGTCCTGCGCGCCAAACTGCTCCACCTTGGCCACGTCGGGCACCTGCAGCAGTTGCAGCCGCACATCGTCGGCCAGCGTCTTGAGTTCTGCGTAACTGAAGCCCTTGGCCTGCAGCGCGTAAATCACGCCATAGACATCGCCAAAATCGTCGTTAAAAAACGGCCCCTGCACGCCCTGCGGCAAGGTGTAGCGCATATCGCCCACTTTTTTGCGCACCGTGTACCAGAGCTGCGGCACCTCCTTGGGCGGCGAGTAGTCCTTGAGCTGAAAGATGACTTGCGACTCGCCGGGCTTGGAGTAGCTGCTAATCTTGTCGGCATAGGGCACTTCTTGCAGAGTGCGCTCTATCTTGTCGGTGACCTGCTGCGCCACCTGCTCCGCCGTGGCACCGGGCCAGTAGGTGCGAATGACCATGGCACGGAAGGTGAACGGCGGGTCTTCATCCTGCCCCAGCTGGAAAAAGGCCGCAAAGCCCAGCACCATCAGCACAACGATGAAGTAGCGCGTCAGCGCCACATGATCGAGTGCCCAGCGGGAAAGATTGAAGTGCGAACCGCCTGTCTTATGCTTGTCTCCGCCGCTCATTTGCCAGCCTCCACGGCTGCTGCTGGCTGTGCCTTAGCTTCTGTTTCAGGAGCTGCTTGCGCACCACCTGCCTGCGCTTGAGGCTGATTAGGCTGTGAATTTTGAGCTGGCTTGGCATATTTATCACGGTACACCGTGACCTTTTGCCCCGGCGTCAGCACATGCGCACCTGTGGCCACCACCTGCATACCCGGCTGCAGACCAGAGGCAATCACCGCCTCATTACCATCCGCGGCTCCGACTTGCACCGGCTGCAGCTTGACGGAGCCACTGGCCGCGTCATACAACCACACCGCCGTGCCCTGACCCTTGTCACCTTCCTGGCGCAAAGCCGTGGTCGGCAGCTTGATGACCTGCGCACCTACCGCCTCCTTGCCCGCACCCATGCCTTCGGGCATGACCTGCACGGTTGAGCCCAGCGCGGGCAAATCGCTGCCCTGCAGGGCGGCCTTGACCAGATAGGTGCGCGTTGCCGAATCCGCACTGGCTGCGACCTCACGCACCTGCGCATCAATCAGGCGAGATTCATCAGACCATGGGCGCACCTTGACGGCCTGCCCGGGCTTGATAGCGCTGCGGCGGTCTTCGGGCACGTTAAACACCGCATCCCGCGCACCATCGAGTGCAATGCGCACCACGGGTGTGCCTGCGCTTACGACCTGCCCGGGCTCGGCATCCACACTGGTGACCACGCCATCGGCATCGGCCAGCAGCTGGGTGTAATTTTCCTGGTTGGACTGGCTGGACAGCTGTGCCTTGGCCTGGTCCAGCGATGCCTGAGCGGCCTTCAAGTTGGCCTCATAGCGCTCCATCTCGGCGGCGCTGATGAAGTTCTGCGCCCGCAGCGTGCGAAAGCGCCTGGCGTTGGCATCGGCCAAGTCACGCTGTGTGGTGGCCGATGACAGCTGCGCACGCGCTGCGTCGGCGCTGAGCTGGTAGTCACGCGCATCCAGCCGCGCCAGCACCTGACCCGCCTTGACATGCTGGCCCAGCTCCACCTCGCGCTTGGTGATCTTGCCTGCGACGCGAAAGCCCAAACGAGACTCCACCTTTGCACGCACATCGCCCGAATACTCTTGAGCGGTTTCAATCGCGCCCTCGCCCACCGTCACCAGTTTGACCGCACGAACCGGCTCAGGCAGAGGCTCTTTCTTGGAGCAGGCCGACAACATGGCCGCAGCCGCAACGATAGACAGGGCCAGCAAAGGAGCAGTATTCCTGCGCGATGAAACCGACACTGCAAAACAACGAAAGGGCGATACAGCCATGGTGTCCTGGGCTTAAAAAAGAAGAAAAGCGCAGCTACCGAAGAGGCAGCTGCACCAAAGTCAGCGCTGATTGTGCATGCTCGTACGCTTTTACGCCGTCTTTTTATCGGCCAGCAACAAGCCTTGGCGCAGCTCAGTCCACAATACGGCCCGTGAACCATACGCCCCCCGCAAGCCCCGCGCCCCATGAGCCGGGCAGCATCACGCACTACGAAAATTTCCCCGTCGCATCGTGGCTGTGCCCACCCCAGTTGCGCCCCCCCATTGCGGCCATCTACCACTTTGCGCGCACCGCCGACGATCTGGCCGACGAGGGTGACTTCAGCACCGAGCAGCGTCTGCTCACTCTGCAGCAATACGCAACCGATCTGCAGCACATAGGCACGGCTGGTGAAGCCAGCATGCTGGCACGCACCGCCTGGCTCCAGGTTTTTGGCCCGCTGTCCGCACAGGTGCAGGCACACCAGTTGCCCAAGCAATTGCTGGCCGACCTGCTCAGCGCCTTTGATCAGGATGTGCGCATGACGGGCGCGCAGACCCGTTACACCGACATGGCCCAGCTGCTGGACTATTGCCGGCGCTCGGCCAACCCCATCGGGCGGCTGCTGCTGCATCTGTATGGCGTGGGCCATGCCAAGGCGCTGATTCAGAGCGACGCCATTTGCACAGCGCTGCAGCTCATCAATTTCTGGCAGGACTTGAGTCAGGACTTACCGCGCCAGCGCCATTACTTGCCAGATGCAGACCTGGCCCGCCATGGACTTGCGCGAAGCGCTATCAAACCCGAAGCGCAAGCACTGACGCCCGCGCTGCAGACGCTGCTGGATGAACTCAACCGCCAGGCCCGCAGCCTGATGAACCATGGCGCGCCGCTAGTGCATCAGCTGCCCGGCCGCGCGGGCTGGGAGCTGCGTCTGGTGGTGCAAGGCGGCCTGCGCATTTTGAACAAGCTGGACGCCATGCAGGGCCGCAACCTCTACCAGCGTATCAAGCTGGGCAAGAAAGATGTGCCAGCCATGCTCTGGCAAGCCCTCACCATGCCCACCTGAAATTCACATAAAAATAGCTGCTAGCCCTTTATAGATAAGCGCCAGAAGCTATTAAATTTAAAGTTTGAATGGGAGGCCTGTGGGAGTTTTGACTATGCGCAAGCAGCGCATTGCACTCTTGCGCCCGCCAGACACCTTTGCCATGTGACAATGCTCCCCCTATGAATCCGGATCAGTACGTCCAAGACAAAGCAGCGTCCTCGGGCAGCAGCTTTTACTACGCCTTCCTCTTTTTGCCCAAGGAGCGTCGCGCCGCTATCACGGCTTTTTATGCCTTCTGCCGCGAAGTGGATGACGTGGTCGATGAGGTCACCGACCCCGGCGTCGCCGCCACCAAGCTCGCATGGTGGAAGAGCGAAGTGCACAAAGGCTTTAGCGGTCAGTCCAATCATCCCGTGATGCTGGCGCTGATGCCCCACGCCAAGACCTATGGCATTGAAGAGCGCCATCTGCAAGGCGTGATCGAAGGCTGCCAGATGGATCTGGACCAGACCCGCTATCTGGACTATGCCGGTCTGCAACGCTACTGCCATCTGGTGGCAGGCGTGGTCGGCGAAGTCGCAGCACGCATCTTTGGCCAGACCGACGAGCGCACCACCGAATACGCCCACACGCTGGGTCAGGCGCTGCAGCTCACCAACATCATTCGTGATGTGGGCGAAGACGCCATGCGCGGCCGCATCTACCTGCCCATCAGCGATCTGCAGCAGTTCGACGTGAAGGCGCACGAGATTACCAAACGCGAATATTCAGACCGCTTTACCGCGCTGATGCGTTTTCAGGCCGAGCGCGCCCATGGCCTGTATGACAAGGCTTTCTCGCTACTGCCCGACGCAGACCGCCGCGCCCAAAAGCCCGGCCTGATGATGGCCAGCATCTACCGCACCCTGCTGCGCGAGATTGAGTCCGAAAACTTTCAGGTGCTGCATCAGCGCATCAGCCTCACGCCACTGCGCAAGCTCTGGCTGGTCTGGAAGATGCAAGCCCTGGGCCGCATGTAATCGCAGCCATGCAAGTTGCCATCATCGGTGGCGGCTGGGCCGGCATGGCCGCCGCAGTACAGCTCTCGCTCAGCGGCCATCACCCCACTGTTTTTGAAGCCAGCCGCCAACTGGGCGGTCGAGCGCGCAATCTGGATTTGCCCAGTGGCATAGAAGCCGACAACGGCCAGCACATTCTGATTGGCGCCTATGCCGACTGCCTGCGCCTGATGCGCATGGTTGGCACCGATCCCGAAAAAGTCCTGCTGCGCAAGCCGCTGGCCATGCGCTATGCCGATGGCAGCGGCCTCTCCTTCCCCAACCTTCCCGCCCCGCTGGACGCCTTGATCGGCATTGCCAGCGCCAGCGGCTGGTCGCTGCGCGAACGCGCCGCCTTACTGGGCCGTGCCGTGCGCTGGCGCTTGCAGGGTTTTCGCTGTGCAAACACGGCCACGGTGGCCGATATTTGCAGCGGCCTGCCCGGGCGGCTGCTTGATGAATTTATTGAGCCGCTGTGCGTCTCGGCTCTGAACCTGCCCGCAGCGCAGGCCAGCGGCAGTATCTTTTTGCGCGTGCTGCACGATGCCCTGTTTGCAGGCACCGGCGGCTCTCACTTTCTGGTGCCGCGCTGCGGCTTGGGCGATTTGTTCCCCGTGCCCGCTGCGCAATGGCTGCAAAGCCGGGGCCACGCCGTGCACACGGCCAGCCGCATTCAGGAATTGATTCCCCAAGGCCCGCAATGGCTGCTGCGCACAGCCAACCCCGACATTGCCACAGCGCTGGAGCAATCGCGCTTTGATGCCGTGCTGCTGGCCTGCCCACCCCATGAGGCCGCAAGGCTGGCACTGCTGGCCGCCGAAGATGAACGCCTGCCCGCCCAAGACGGCGTGCACTACCAAAACTGGGCGCAAACCTCGCAGGCGCTTGAGCACACCGCCATTGCCACGGTTTACGCCCGCACCAGCCACCGCCTGTCAGTTGCCATGCCCTGGCTGGCCCTGCACCCCGGCAAGTCGGCACCCGCGCAGTTTGTGTTTGATCGCGGCCATCTGCACACCGAAGATGCTGCCCAGCAAGGCCTGATGGCCTTTGTCATCAGCGACTGCCGCACAGACCGCGAAGCGCTGCAACAGCAAGTGCTGGAGCAAGCCCGCCAGCAACTGGGCTGGCAAGACATTGAAGCTGTGCAAACCGTGGTGGAAAAACGCGCCACTTTTGCCTGCACACCTGCTGTAGAGCGCCCCGAGATGGCGCTGGGCCATGGCCTGTGGGCCTGTGGCGACTACATTACCGGCCCCTACCCTGCCACGCTGGAAGGTGCCGTGCGCAGCGGCATGGCGGCGGCAGATGAACTAGTCAAAGCAGACCAGTCCTAGACGTTACACCGCTCTCATCAGGGTATTCCTGATGCCTAAATAGTCCTACTGCACCACGTTTGACAGCCGTTTGACAGCCACAGTTGCAACCATGGTTTGAGAGCTCGCTCTCAGCCAAATAACACCAAAGCAACGGAGACAACATGGCATCCACGTTCAACCAATCCACCCGCGAAGTTCTGACCATCTCGCGCCGCCATCTACTGACGGGTGCAGGCGCGCTGGCCTGCAGCAGCTTGCTGCCCGGTGTGGCTCAGGCGGCCGATGACAACTGGCCCAGCCGCCCGATTCGCTTTGTTGTGCCTTTTGCGCCCGGTGGCAGCTCTGAAATCGTGGCCCGCTCCACCGCTGCCGAACTCTCCAAGACGCTGGGTCAGAACGTGTTTGTGGACAACAAACCCGGCGCAGCAGGCAATATCGCCATGCAGGAAGTCGCGCGCGCGGAGGACCAGAGCACCGTCATCCTCGGTCACATCGGCACACTGGCCGTCAACCCCTATATCTTTGACAAGCTGTCCTGGGACCCCAAGAAGGACTTTGTACCTGTGAGCCTGCTGGCCAAGGTGCCTAGCCTGTACGTGGTGCACCCCGATCTGCCGGTCAAGAACATTGCCGAGCTGGTGGCCTATGCCAAAAAGAATCCCGGCAAGCTGGGCTACGGCTCGGCCGGCAATGGCAGCGCAGGCCACCTGGCGTTTGAATACCTGAAGATGACCGCCGATATCTTCATGCTGCACGTGCCCTACCGAGGCACCGGCCCCATGATGACCGACCTGCTCTCGGGCCGTCTTGATGCCGCCGCTGTCGGCGCTGCTGCGCTGCTGCCGTTTATCAAGGCAGGCAAGGTTCGCTGCATTGCGACTGGCTCAACCAAGCGCCTTCCCCAGCTGCCCGATGTACCGACGGTGGCCGAGCAAGGCTTCCCCGGTTTTGAAATGACGCAGTGGTACGGCATGCTGGCCCCATCGACCCTGCCACGCGCCCATGTGGACAAGCTGGCGGTTGAATGCGCCAAAGCCGTCAAGGCCCCCGATGCCCTCAAACGCCTGCTGGGCGATGCGGCAGAGCCCATTGGCAGCACGCCTGAGCAATTCGCCCAGTTCATCGCCACCGAGCAAAACCGCTGGCAAAAAGTGCTGAAGCGCGCGCAAGTTAGGCCAAGCTAACCCCCTGAGGCGCTACGCGCCTTCCCCCTTTCTCTTCGGAAGGGGGGACGACATCCTCGCTGCGGGGCGGCCCTTGCTCGATGTCCCTGACTTAGTCAGCGCCCTCCAGCAAAGCTCAGTGACTCTCTATCCACCACTGGATAACGATCTTGGCGACGTAGCCAATAAAGCCAACGCCCAGACCCAGGCAAATCACAAAGGTGCCGAACTTTCCTGCCTTGGACTGGCGCGCCAGCTGCAGGATGATGAACACCATGAACAAGATGAAGGCGCCCACGCCCCAGGTCAGAAAAAAGTGGGCGATCTGCTCTTCCGTATAGCCAAATATCACGACAACCAGGTCCTTACAGCCTTGCCAGGCCCTGGTCGTGCGGCGCTCAGGCGGCAGGCTCTATCGGTTCATCCCTGGACGCAAATGCCGAGGCATCTACCAAGTCTCGATAAGCATGCCAGCTGGCATGGCCCAGCAAGGGCATCACAACCAACAGCCCCAGCAAATAGCTGCCAAGGCCCAGCAAAGTCAACAATACAATCAGCGCCGCCCACAAAGCCATAGACCCCGGGTTAGCCAGAACCACGGACCAGCTGGTCAACACGGCCTGGCGCACGGTCACTCGCCTGTCCAACATCAGCGGCATGGCCACTACGCTGGACGCAAATATCGGGGCAGCCAGAAAGCTGCCCAAAGCCATCCATTGCATGAAGAGCTGACCATCCTTGGCCAGCACCACATGCGCAATGAAATCCTGCAGTGTCTCCACATGCACGGGCGACATCACGGTGATCAACGATGCAGAAATCAGCACCCAGCCCGTGGCCGCCAGCGCCAGCAGCGCACCAAACTTCACCATGCACCAGTACCCTCCCCGACCCGTGGCATGGCAGCTTTGCCATTGAGTCCAGGTTTTGCGAATCAGATTCCAGTTCGCAGTCTCACCGCGCTCAATGGCCCGGCTGATGGCATACAGGCTGGTGGCCACCAGAGGCCCCACTACCAGAAAGCCAGACAAGGCTCCTGCCATCAACCAGAAGCGATTGTGCCCCACGGTCAGGATGGCTGCACCGATCAAGATCAAGATGAGACCATGCGCCATGCTCATTAAAGGAGCGTTAGCAATGTCCCGCAAGGCTCTGGAAAGCCACACCAGCGGCTGACTCCAGGAGATGGTGTGCACCGGCGCCAGTGGTGGCGGGGTGAAAAGGCAGGCGGTCTGGCAGGTAGGCATAGGCAATTCCTCTTCGCCGACCCGCGCACGCTCACGCTCGTCAGGTCAACGATCTGCCAGCCCCTGACACAACTGCCAAAGGCTGGCGACTGTGACGTGGGGTTCAGGACCCACGCAAGGCCATGCTAACTGCTCACGGTTGAGCCACACCGCGTGCATACCCGCATCCATGGCGCCCTGCACATCCAGAGCCGCGTCATCGCCGATATGCAGCACATGCTCTGGCGCGACACCCACGGCATCGGCTGCGGCTTGAAAAAAGCGTACATCCGGCTTGGCCATGCCCGCACCGCTGGCCGACAGAGATGCCTTGAAGTGCTCACCAATGCCCACCACATTCACGTTGGCATTGCCGTTGGAGAGCGCCACAACTGGCCAGCGCTGCGACAAGAACTGCAAGGCAGGCAATGCATCGTCAAACAGATCCACCTGATGGCGTGCCGCAAAAAATTCATCGAATGCAGGCTCGGCCAGTGCCGGGTCGTCACCAGCACGCGTCAGCGCCAGACGAATGGATTCGCGACGCAGGCCACTCAGGTCGGTTTTCAGATCAGGGCGCAGCGTCACAATTTCATGGCGCAATGCCCGTACCGTCGCGGTATCACCCAGACTTTGGGCCGTGCCGGGCGCATGCTGCTCCAGCCAGCGCAACAAAATGCCTTCGGCCTTGGCAATGGTGGGCCAGATGGGCCATAGCGTGTCATCCAGATCCAAGCTGATGGCACGAATCTGGCCGCTGGCGCGCAGCTGCTGCAGAGTTTCGATGGCGGGATTGATGGTGTCTTGAGCTTGCATACCCGCAAGGATAGCGGCAATGCAAACTCGCAGAGCTGCCGCACTTGCTTCTTAGCTGACACAATTGCGCCATGCCTTCACGCTTTGCGCCCGAACCCAGCTTTCGCCACGATCAATCCACCCGCACCGGCATTCTGCTGTGCAATCTAGGCACACCCGATGCCCCGACTGCCGCAGCCGTGCGCCCGTATCTGGCCCAGTTTCTGAGCGATGACCGAGTCGTCGAGATTCCCAAGCTCGCCTGGTGGCCGATTCTGCACGGCATCATCTTGCGCACGCGTCCGGCCAAATCGGCCGCCAAGTACGCCACGGTCTGGCATGAAAAAGACGGCTCCCCACTTCTGCACTGGACCACGCGCCAGGCCACGCTGCTGCGCGGCTGGCTGGGCGAGCGCGGCCACAACGTACAGGTGCTGCCCGCCATGCGCTATGGCAAGCCGTCCATCGAAGCGCAACTGGATGCCCTCAAAAAAGAAGGTTGCACACGCATTCTGATTTTGCCGCTGTACCCCCAGTATTCGGGCACGACCACGGCCAGCGTGTTTGATGCCGTGTATGACTGGGCCAAGACCCAGCGCCACATTCCAGAGCTGCGCTTTGTGAACCGCTACCACGACGATGCGGGCTATATCGACGCACTGGCCCAGCGCATCGAAGCGCACTGGCGCGGCCATGGCCGGGGGGAAAAGCTGGTCATGAGCTTTCACGGCGTGCCCGAGCGCACCCTGCACCTGGGCGACCCCTATCACTGCGAATCGCACAAGACCGCTCGCCTGCTGGCCGAGCGCCTCAAGCTCAATGCCGATCAGTACCTGGTCACCTTCCAGTCGCGATTTGGCAAGGCCAAGTGGTTGGAGCCCTATACCGAGCCATCGCTGATTGCTCTGGCGCAGGCCGGAACACAGCGCGTGGATGTGGTCTGCCCCGGCTTTACCAGCGACTGCCTTGAAACACTGGAAGAAATCAGCCAGGAAGCGCGCGAAGCCTTTCTGCACGCAGGTGGCAAGCAGTTTGAATACATAGACTGCCTGAACGACAGCGCGCCGTGGCTGACGGCTCTGAGCAATATTGCCCAGCAGCACATGCAGGGCTGGCCCACGCAGCGCGAAGACGAAGCCGAGCTCAAGGCCCGAGCCCAGCGCGCCCAATCGACTGGGTCATCTCAGTAAAACCAGAGCTGCCAAGCACCCGCGAACTGGCACGGCATATGCAGCCTGAAAAGGCATGCATATCCACGCCCGCTCCATTCGCTATTTCGACATGATTCGCCGCTGCGGCTCCATACGTGAGGCCGCACGCCACCTGCATGTCGCCTCATCTGCTGTCAATCGCCAACTGCTGCTGCTCGAAGACGAGATCGGCAGTCCGCTGTTCGAGCGCCTCAGCTCCGGCCTGCGGCTCACGGCTGCCGGCGAGGTGTTCTCGCGCCATGTCATCACGGTGCTGCAGGACGAGCACCGCCTTGCCTCCGAGCTGGAGTTGCTGCGCGGCGTGCGCCGCGGCTCCGTCAGCGTGGCTGCCGTGGAAGGCCTCAACGCCGACCTGATGCCTGCCGTACTCACCCAGATGCACAGGCGCTATCCCACGATTCAAATTCATGTGCGCACCTGCGGCTCGCAACAGGCCGCACAGGCAGTGATTCAGGGCGATGCGGACGTGGGCATAGGCTTTTCAGTCAAGCGCCACGACAATCTGCGCCAGTGCACCATGGGCCGCTTTGCGCTGGGTGCCATCGTGCCGCCCAAGCACCCGATTGCCCAGCTGGAGCGCGTGGATTTTGCACAATGCGCTGCCTTTCCGTTGATTCTGCCGACGCCCGAGCTCTCCATGCACGAGCTGCTGCAGCCCTTGTTGACGCACCACAAGCGTGCATTGCAGGTGCTGCTGGAAACCTCGTCCATAGAGCTGGCCAAAAGTCTGGTCGAGCGCGGCGTGGGGCTCTCTTTCCAGAGCCGTCTGGGTCTGGAAAGAGAGCTGCGCGAGGGGCGGCTGGTCCATGTGCCGCTGGACACTCCCAGCACGCTGTATTCCGAACTGGGCGTCTACGTGCGTGCGGGGCGTACGCTGCCTTCGGCACTCGACGCCTTCAACCGCATCGTGACCGACGCCATAGAAACCCGCGAGAACGAGGAAAGTGCGGCATTGCGCGAATGGGTCGATGGCTCTGAGAAAGCTACGTCCGTCCATCCCTAACTGCAAATCTCAGGCCCACCCCAAGCACCCTGCACCGGCCTTGTGCGCATGACTTCGAATCCATGCACCAACGCCGTGCATCTCTTTACCCACAAGCGATTACCGCTCACATTTTTAGATCACCCCGCAGCAAAAGCTGCGCTATCCAGCACAGAACATGCTTTCTAAACTGGCTCCAGATCTTCAGCTTTTGGAAGCCTTTTGTGAGCCACTCTGCCCTTCCCATCATCGATATCAGCGGCCTGCGCAGCCATGATCCCGTGGATCAGCACCTGGTGGCAGAGCAACTGCGCCAGGCTTGCGAGCAACGCGGCTTTTTCTACATCACCGGTCACGGCATCGACCCGGCGCTGATCCGCAACGTATTTTCCGCCAGCCAGCGCTTCTTTGACCTGTCCATGGCCGAAAAGCTGGCTGTAGACAAAAAGCTCTCCCGCAGCAATCGCGGCTATGAACCGCTGCGCGCCCAGACGCTGGAGAGCGGCGCACCACCCGACCTCAAGGAAAGCTTTTATGCGGGCGCCGAGGTTGCCGCCAACGACCCGCGCGTTCTGGCCGGCCGCTTCAATACCGGGCCCAACCAATGGCCTGAGACTCTGCCCGATTTCCGCACCGTGATGCAGAGCTACTACCAGGCTGCCTATGGCCTGGGTGCTACCGTCGTACGCGGCCTGGCCCTGTCGCTGGGCGTGCCAATCAGCCACTTCGATGGCTATTTGCATGAAGCCGCCGCCACCCTGCGCCTACTGCACTACCCGCCTCAGCCCGCCAACCCCGAACCCGGCGAAAAAGGCTGCGGCGCGCACACGGACTTTGGCGGCGTGACGCTGCTGCTGCAGGACGACGCTGGCGGTCTGCAGGTCTGGGACAAAGACGGGCAAAGCTGGATCGATGCACCTCCCGTGCCCGGCGCCTTTGTGGTCAATATCGGCGACCTGTTTGCACGCTGGACCAATGACCGCTATGTCTCCACCTTGCACCGGGTGATCAATATCTCGGGCCGCGAGCGCTACTCCGTGCCCTTTTTCTTCACCGGCAACCCGCTGCACAAGGTGGAATGCATTGCCACCTGCCTGGATGAAGGCGAACAGCCCAAGTACCCGCCCGTCACGGTGGAACAGCACCAGATCGAGTGCTACCGCCGCACCTACGGTTGATGGAGCCGCTAATGAACGCCTCACGCAATATGGTGCTGATTCACGGCGCATGGCAGGGCAGCTGGGCTTTTGCAGCCTGGATTCCCCTGCTGCAGGCCAAGGGCTGGAACGTGATTGCCGTCAACCTGCCGGGCAACGATGCATCGACCGAAGACGAGAGCCACGCCCACCTGAGCGGCTACACGGCTCATGTGCTGCGGGTGCTGGAATCGCTGAACGGCCCTGCCGTGGTGATCGGCCACAGCGGCGGCGGCATCACGGCCTCTCAGGTCGCACAAGCCGCACCGGAGCACGTCAGCACTCTGGTCTATCTGGCCGGCATGATGCTTCCCTGCGGTATGGGCTATGCCGATGTGATCCGGCAATGTCGGGCCGCCGACCCAACATTTCGCTACGAAGGCATAGGACCTCATTTGCTCTGGAATGAGGATCACAGCGCCAGCAGCGTCCCGCTGGATGCCGCCATGACCGTGTTTCTTCATGACTGCAATCCGACCGCGGCGCTCAAGGCTGCCAGCCGCCTGTGCGTCCAACCCGAGACGGGCCGAGCCATGCTCAACCAGCTCAGCGCGGAACGCTTTGGCCGGATACCTCGCATCTATGTGGAATGCCGCCATGACCGCTCCGTGACGCTGCCTTTGCAGCAGCGCATGCAGCAACTCACGCCGGGCGCCAGACGCATCAGCCTCGACTGCGGCCATGTGCCTCAACTGGCCTGCCCGCAGGAGCTGACCGATGCCTTGCTGCCAGTATTGAATGAAATTGCCTTCCAGCCATTGATGGAATTGTGCATACCGCTCATCAATGCATAGCAAACAACTCTCCCACCCTCGCACTGTTCAGGAACCTCCCATGACCCGCCACAGCACCTCCTTCAAACTCTCTGCCCTTGCTGCCATACTCATCGCCGGTGGCAGCGCCGCTCAGGCCGCCGACAAACTCACCGTGCAACTGGACTGGCTTCCCGGTGGTGACAAATCCTTTGTCTATGCCGGCGTGCAGCAAGGCTTTTTCAAGGAAGAGGGCCTGGACGTGAAGATTGTTCCCGGCCGCGGCTCGGCCGATGCCGTGACCAAGGTGGCCTCGGGCTCGGCCGATGTGGGCTTCGGCGGTATCTCGGCGCTTATGATGGCCGCCGCCGAAGGCAAGATTCCGGTCAAGGCCGTGATGTCGCTGTACTCCAAACAACCCGATGCGCTCTTCACGCGTGCCGACAGCAAGATCAAAAGCCTCAAGGACATGGAAGGCAAGACCGTGGCCATGCCCACCTTTTCCTCTTCCAATGCGCTGTGGCCCATCGTGCTGCAAAAAAACGGCGTGGATGCCAGCAAGATCAAGGTCATCAAATCCGACCCGGCCACGCTGGCCCCCATGCTGGCTCAGGGGCGCGTGGATGCGACCATCAACTGGGTGACCGTGGCCCCCGCCTTCGGTGCCGTGCTCAAACAGGCCAGCAAGGATCTGTCGGTCCTGCCCTGGACGCAGTTCGGCCTGGACGGCTATGGCTGGTCTGTCATGGCCAGCGACAAGACCATCAAGGAGCGCCCCGAGGTACTCAAGCGCTATGTGCGTGCGCTGACCAAGTCGCTGGAATTTTCCATACAGAACCCGCAAAAGGCTGCCGAATCGCTGAAGGCCCAGGTGCCTGAAGCCGAAGTTTCCGTGGTCAAGGCCGAATTTGAAGCCTCGATTCCGCTGCTCAGAAACGAGATCAGCCAGCGCGACGGGCTGGGCAAGTTTGAGCCCAAGCTGCTGGCATCGACCTGGAACTGGGTGGCCCAGTCCATGAGCTACGACCTCAAGAAGATCGACCCCGAGACTTTGGTCGACCGCAGCTTTCTGAGCAAATAAGTCCCGTATGACGGCAGCACAGTGCCGCCGTCGCTCCTGCTATTGCTTCTCTTTCCTTGATCGCCTGCCATGCAATATGTAATCGATCTGAACACGGTCACGCAGACCTTTGTCTCCAGTGATGGCAGCCCCGTCACAGCCCTGCAGGGCGTGGACCTGCATTTGCGCCGTAATGAGTTTGTCTCGCTGATCGGTCCTTCGGGCTGCGGCAAATCCACCATCCTGCGCCTGGTTGCAGGCTTGCTGCGCCCCAGCAGCGGCGAGGTGCGAATCTTCAATCTGCCCGTCACCGAGCCCCGCGATGAAATCGGCATGGTGTTCCAAAAACCCACTCTGCTGCCCTGGCTCACGGTGCTGGACAACATCACCTTCCCCATGCGTCACAAATACGGCCATGTGGAAATGAAGGAAGAAGCCCGCGCCAAGCAGTTACTAGCCATGGTCGGCCTCAAAGAATTTGCCCACAAGCGTCCGCACGAGCTGTCTGGCGGCATGCAGCAGCGCGTCTCGATTGCCCGCTCGCTACTGCATGACCCCGATATTTTGCTGATGGACGAACCTTTTTCGGCACTCGATGCACTCACCCGCGACGAGATGAGCTTTGAGCTGCTGCGCATCTGGAACGAGCGCCCCAAGACCGTTGTCTTCGTGACCCACTCGATTCAAGAAGCCTTGCTGCTGTCCGACCGCATCGTCGTCATGAGCGCGCGCCCCGGCCGCGTGGCCGAGATCATCGATGTGCCACTGCCGCGCCCGCGCAGCATGGCCACGCTGGCCGACCCTGTGTTCACTGAAATGGCCAATGACATTCGCGTCAAAGTCTTCAGCAAACACCCTGCACACGCTTAAAGCCCCACCCGCAGCTCCTAGAGGCCACTTTTATGCCCGCATTGCTTCAACGCCACGCTTCGCTGCTGGTTTTTCTCGCCGCCCTAGCGATCTGGGAATGCGCCTGTCGCCTGGCGCAGATTCCTGAATACATTTTCCCGGCCCCCAGCGTCATCTGGAGCGCCGCCGCAGAGCTGGGTCTGCCCCGCTGGCTGGAGCATGTCACAGCCACCTTGCAAGTCGCACTGATCGGCTATGTGCTGGCGATTGCGCTGGCTATTCCGCTGGCCATTGCCATCACACGCTCAAAGTTGCTGTCAAAGATCATCATGCCCTGGCTGGTGGTGATCCAGTCCACGCCCATCGTGGCCGTGGCCCCCATCATCGTCGTCACGCTCGGGGCCGGACTGTTGCCGCGCGTGGTCATCACCACACTGATTGCCTTTTTCCCACTGGTAGTTTCCACGGCTCTGGGCCTGGCCTCGGTGCCGGCAGAACTGGTAGAGCTGTCGCGTTCGCTGCGCGCCACTACCAGCCGTCAGTACTGGCAGATTCGCATGCCGTTTGCCGTGCCCTATGTGTTCTCGGCCCTCAAGGTCTCCATCACGCTGGCCATTGTGGGCGCCGTGGTCGCCGAGTTTGTGGCCGCAGAAAAAGGTCTGGGCTATCTGATTTTGTTTGCTACTTCATCCTTCAAAGTGCCGGTGGCCTTTGCCGCGCTGGGCCTGCTGGTGCTGTGCAGCCTGCTGCTTTACGGTGCTGTGCAGCAGTTGCACAAACGCCTCTTCCCCTGGAGCCAGAGCACTCCCTCCTGACCCAAACAAAGACCAATCCAATGACCGATACCACATTCCCCCTGCAAGGCCTGACACCCACGCCCGAACAGATCCAGCGCAATCTGCGCCACGCACAGGCCGTGGCCGAGCGAGCCACACAAATGGGCCACCACCCGTTTGGCGCCGTGCTGGTCGGGCCTGATCAGGAAACCGTGCTCATGGAGCAGTGCAATATCGATACCGTCAACCACGCCGAGTCGACCTTGGCGCGCATGGCGGCCACCAATTACACGCCCGATTTTCTCTGGAGCTGCACGCTCTACACCAATGTGGAGCCCTGCTGCATGTGCGCCGGCACCGCTTACTGGGCCAATATCGGCCGCATCGTGTTCGGCATGACCGAGCACCGACTGCTGGAATGCACGGGCAGCCATGATGAGAACCCGACCATGAGCGTCTCCTCGCGCTATGTCTTCGAGCATTGCCAAAAAGCAGTGGAGCTGATTGGCCCCGTGCCCGAAATGGAAGCCGAAATCGCCGCGCAGCAGCAGGCGTTCTGGGCGCAGCGCTAAGCGCCAGAAGAAGGCTGCGTCATGCTGCTCACCCATCCCTCATCGCCCCAGGCAGCGCAGGCTCTGGCTCGCAAGCTGGGCAGAACTGCCTGCTTTATCGCCGGGGGAACGCTGCTGCAGCAATCCTGGGCAGAGCCGCGTCTGGCTCCCCAGGCCACGCATTTCATCAATGTGATGCACTGGCCAGAGATGCAGCAAATCAGCCTGACCCCCCAATATCTGCGCATAGGCGCAGGGGTGCGACTGGAGGCCGTCCGCCGCAACCCACTGGTGCAGCAGCATGCGCCCGTGCTTGTCCAGGCGCTGGACCAGCTAGGTGCCATGGGTGTTCGCCGACTGGGCACCCTGGGCGGCAATATTGGCTGGGGCGAAGGTGATTGCTGCCCCGTGCTGCTGGCCATGGATACGCAAGTCGAGCTGACGGATGGAAATATCCAGGCGCTTTCGCAGACTCTGCAGCTCATGGATAGGCCTCTGATGCTGTCCTTTTTTCTGCCCCGCGGTGATGTGATGTCGCCCCGGCCACTGATCTTCGAGAAGGTCGGCTATCGCGCGGCGTTCTCCCCGGCGCGGCTTCGCATGACCATACGCTGGATGGATGGGCAAGAACCACTGAGCGTGGACCGTATTGCCGCAGCCGCCCCCGGCATCGGCGTACACCACCTGCTGGCCACGGAAAAACTGCTGGCCTATGCGCATGAGCTGCAGGTTCGACCCACTGTCAGCGATATCCGCACCACCTGTCGGCAGACCCTGCCCCCGGATCTGGCCATGCTCGCCAGCCGCCTGATTGCGGGACATTGCAAGCTGCTTGCCTGAGCTGTCATGGAATTCCTCTCCCCTCACCACATCCGCGACCTGGGCTGCGAGCCCTTGCAGCCCAGACCCGACGCTGCAGCCAAGCTCGGCGGCAACCCCGGTTTTCTGACCGATCGCATACGGCCCGGCCAACTGCGCGGTGCCATTCTGGGCAGCCCCCACCCACATGCCCGCATTCTGCGCATCGAGACCAGCGCGGCCGAAGCCCTGCCAGGCGTTCATGCTGTGGTCACCCATGCCGATATCAGCGGCATCAAGCACTACGGCCTGCGCAAGGTGGACCGGCCCGTGCTCTGCATCGACAAGGTGCGCCATGTGGGCGACCCGGTTGCCGCCGTTGCGGCCGTTGACATGGCTACGGCCCTGCAGGCGCTGGCACTGATTGAGGTCGAATACGAGCTCCTGCCTTTGGTCTGCGACCCCGTTGCCGCTCTTGACGAAGCACAAACCGCCGACCAACGGGTACATGAGGGTGGCAACCTGTTGCATGCCATCAGCCACCGCCGGGGCGACATGCATGCAGCCCAGGCGGCCACCGTCCACTGGGTTCAAGACAGCTATGCAACGCCGCGCCAGATGCATGCCTTTCTTGAGACCGAAGGCGGCGTGGCCGAACCCGATGGCGCAGGTGGCATCTGCCTGTTCTTCGGCAGCCACAACCCCGCCCGGGAAAAGCAGGTCATCGCCGACATGCTGGGACTGCCGCACGACAAGGTGCATGCCGTCGGCACGCCCGTGGGCGGCTCCTACGGCGGCAAGGATGAGCTGACGATTCAGCCCATCGCCGCCCTGCTGGCCTGGAAGGCACAGCGAGCTGTACGCCTGCATTTGACGCGCCCGCAATCGGTGGATCTGGGCGTCAAGCGCCACCCCATGCAGATCCGAATGCGCACGGGCTGCGATGCGCAGGGAAAACTCACCGTTCACCAAGTCGAAATTCTGGCCGACACCGGTGCTTATGCCACGCATGGCCCCGAGGTCCTGGATGCCGCACTCGAGCATGCCCCTGGCCCCTACCAATATCTGGCACTGGACCTGAGCGCCAGACTGGCCTACACCAACAACGGCATCTCTGGGGCATTTCGCGGTTTTGGAGCCGTGCAGGTGCAGTTTGCGCTCGAGCAGCAGATCGACAGACTGGCCCAGCTCGCGGGCATGACACCGGATACCTTTCGCGCCCTCAATCTTGCATCCCCTGATGCGCCCGGCCCGCTGGGTCAGTACCTCGCGCCGTTTGACGGACCGCAGCGCGCACTCGATGTGGCCCGCCAACAGCCGCTGTGGCGCGGCCCGCATCGCTGGCATAGCGAAGACGGCCGCCATCTGCATGGTGTGGGCATGACACTGGTCCATCGCAGCGATGGCTTTGGCAAGGGCGGCCCCAGCGATTGCCGCATGGAGCTGGCCCTGGCCCCCGACGGCGCGATCGAGCTGCGCTGCGGCTTTACCGAGCTGGGGCAGAACCTGGTCGGAGCCATACAAAGCCTTTGCGCCCAGCAACTGGGCTGCGCACCAGATCGCGTCAGACCGGTGCTTGGCGATACCCGGCTGACGCCCGACTCGGGCCCCGTGGCCGCATCACGTGCCACGACTCTGGTATGGCGCGCCTTGCAAGAGGCTGTGCAACCCTGGCAGGAATCTCTGCTCTTAGCCGCCTCAGCGCTGCGGCCCGATGCAACTCTGTGCTGCGGCAAGCAGGGCATAGAGAGCGCCCAGGGCCTGCTGCTAGGCTATGCAACGCTCGCCCTTGCCATGGCTGAAGAACACCCCCGCATTGCCATTCACCTGCATGCGGAAGATCCGGACGCCAATGCACATGACACCCATTTCGTCTTTGGTGCCTGCGCGGCGATTGCCGAAGTGCTCATCGACACCTGGAGCGGCATGGTGCAGGTTCAGAACCTGGTGATGTGCACGGCGCTGGGGCCTGTGGCATCGGCCCAGGGCTATCTGGGCCAGATGGAGGGTGGAGCCGTCATGGGTCTGGCCATGTGCACGCAGGAAGAACTGGAATGCGTGGACGGCCATTACCAGGTGCGCAATCTCGACGGCTATCTGATCCCCACGTTGGCCGACGCCCCCACCATGCAGGTGCTGGCGATTGAAAATCTGCCAACAGGCGACCCCATAGGCCCGCGTGGTGCCGGCGAGATCAGCGTCAATTTGGCCCTGCCCGCAGTGGCCAATGCTCTGGCCACTGCGCTGCAGCACCCCATCACGCAACTTCCCATGACGCCGGCCCGCGTGATTGCACTGCTGGAAGCCGGCCCGGAGTCATCCATACCATGACGACAAACACACCAGACCACAGCGGCAAGCCCGCCTCAGCAGCTACAAAGGAGGCCGAGACTTTTCAGCTGCAGCTGAATCTGAACGGCCAGCCGGTCAGCGTGAGCTGTCGCCCCGACACCCGGCTGCTGACATTGCTGCGCGAGCATTGGCTGCTGACCGGTGCCAAGCCCGGCTGCGAAGTGGGCCGCTGCGGCGCCTGCATGGTCTGGCTCAATGGCGAGCCCGTGAACGCCTGCCTGCTCATGGCCTATCAAATCCAGGGCAAGGCCGTGCGCACCATAGAGTCGCTGGCGCAGGACAGCGCCAGCGAGCCAGTACGCCACGCACTCGCGCGCTGCGGCGGCGTGCAATGCGGCTATTGCACATCCGGCATGGTCATGAGCATGAGCTGGCTGCACCAGCAGCAGCCGCGCCCTACAGCCACTGAAGCCGAAGCCCTGATGTGCGGAAACCTTTGCCGCTGCACGGGCTATAGCGGCATCCGGCGTGCCGTGCGAGAGCTGTTTCCAGCTCACGAATCCTGATTAATATTCAGATTTGATAGCTTCATGCGCTTATACATAAAGCGTTACAGTCATTATTTCCATGAATTTTGAGAGCTGCGTCAGCCCTGTGGCTGTTCATGACCCCAGGCCATAAGCAGACAAGTTTTTCATCGTTGGCCTTCTTGACCCAAGACAGGACAATAGAGGCATTGGGCATAGCCAAGCCCGCTTAACGACTCGGCACCGTCCGACTCCTGCCATGAAAAACTCTCTAACCACCTATGCGCTGGGTCTGGGCTTGGGCCTGACTGCCAGCAGTTGGACGCTTGCCGCCCAGCCCCTGCTCACCCCCGAACAATTGCAACCCCTGCTGCAGCAGGCCGACGTGCGCCTCATCGATATCCGCGACCCCAAAGCCTTTGAGGCTGGTCACATCGACAAGGCCGCTAACGCCCCCTATGGCAAATGGCGCGGCCCTGCGACCAATCCCGGCGAGCTGCCTGACCAGCCCAAGCTGGTGGCGCTGGTGCAATCGTTGGGCCTGATGCCTGCGACCCACGCCGTGGTGATTTCCAGCGGTGCCGATGCGACAGACTTTGGCGCCACGGCCCGCGTGTACTGGACGCTCAAAAGCCTTGGCCTGAAAGAGCTGTCCATCGTCAATGGCGGTATGAAAGCATGGCAAGCCGCAGGCAAGCCCGTGGGCAAGAGCACCCTGCAGATCACCCCCAGCAGCTACGCACCCAGTTTTGACGCCAACTGGCTGGCCACACAGCAAGATGTGGGCAAGCACGTAGACCTGTCCAACGCTGCGCTGGTTGATTCGCGTCCCGATGCTTTCTATCAGGGCAAAACCCGCGCGCCTGCCGCCAAGCTGTCTGGCACTTTGCCCGGCGCGCAGCAGCTGGATTTCAACCAGTGGTTTCTGCCCGACAGCACGCTGTTTGTCGATGCGGCCAAGGCCAAGACCATTGCCACCCAGATCCAGCGCCAGCAAGGTCAAGACATGGTGGCCTTCTGCAATACCGGCCACTGGGCGGCTACCGACTGGTTTGGCCTGTCTGAAATGGCAGGTCTGCCCAATGTGAAGCTGTATGCAGGGTCCATGGTGGACTGGACGCAATCCAAGGATGCACCGCGCATGGCCAATCAGCCGGGTCGTGCCCAGTCGCTGGCATACGACGCCCAGAAGTGGTGGGAAAAGACTTTTAAATAAAAACAGGCTCCAGCGCTTATGCATCAATCGCTGGTAGCTATCAAATCAATACCAATAATGAAACGACTTCCCATTACGGCCCTGCTGGCAGTCTTCTTTGGCTGGCTGCTGTGGTCCGTCTCGGTGCGTCAGGCGGCCTTGTTTGCCGTGGGCATTGGTCTGGGTGCCGTGCTGGCTGGCAAGCGCTTTGGCTTCACCACCGGCTGGCGCATGCTGGTTGAGGAAAAAGACGGTAGCGGCATCTTTGGCCAGCTCTTGCTGCTGGCGCTGGCTGCAGCCCTCGCCATGCCCCTGCTGGGCTATTTTCCTGAGCTGACTGCCGCACTGGGCCCACCCAGCATCAGCTTGCTGGTGGGTGCTTTTGTCTTTGGCCTGTGCATGCAGATTGCCGACGGCTGCGGCAGCGGCACGCTGTACAAGGCGGGTATGGGCATCCCCATGAACACGGCCATCCTGCCCCTGTTCGCAATCGGCAGTTTTATGGGCAGCCTGCACCTGGGCTGGTGGCTGGATCTGGGCAATACCGCGCCCGTGGGCCTGGTTACCGAATGGGGCTGGGCACCGGCGCTGATCGCCACGCTGACCGCACTGGCCGTAGTGGCAGCAGGTGTGGCGCTGTACGTCAAAAAAGCCAATGCAACTCTTAAGCGCCCTGCCAAGCCCCTGCTGGTGCGCAAGTGGCTGGTGGGTGCCGTGCTGCTGGCCGTGCTGGCTACGCTGAACCTGATCATCGCCGGCCAGCCCTGGGGCGTGGTCTATGGCTTTGGCCTGTGGGCTGCCAAGGTGGCCAATGCCACGGGTGCAATCGATCTGGCCAGCAACTGGTTCTGGAGCCAGCCCGGCAACGCCGCGCGCCTGCATGAAACCGTGCTGCTGGACGTGACCAGCATTACCAATATCGGCATTCTGGGCGGCGCGCTGTGGATTGCGGCGGGCAAGCCCACCGCCGCCAAGGCGCTAACCGGCACCCAATGGATCGTGGCACTGGTCGCAGGGCTGGTGCTGGGCTATAGCTCGCGCTTGGCCTTTGGCTGCAATGTCGGTGCCATGCTGTCGGGTATCTCCACCGGCTCCATCCACGGCTGGATCTGGGTGCCGCTGGCGTTTGCGGGCACCATCTTTGGCCTGCGCATCCGCCGCCATTTCGGCTTCTGAGCAAGAAACACACCATGACTTCACAAACCACCTTGCGCGCTGCCTTCTGGGCGGTGCTCGCCGTCTTTCTGGCTTGGGATGTCCATCGCTCCCCCGCCATTGACCTGCGCTTTGAAGCGCCACTGATTGCAGCGGGCTCCGGCCAAGCCGCACAGGGCGGCCACTGCTCCATGCCTGCAGGCAAGTAACGCAGCTCGCCAAGCACGCTCATTAAAAAAGCCCTGTCATGCAAGCACATGACAGGGCTTTTTTGTGCCACTGAATTAATCCACTCGGGCGGCGACTACCGTGTCCGGAACTCCTTCAACCAGTTGCCCAGCCGCTTCCCAGGCAGACAGGCCACCTTCCAGCGGGCGCACATTGCTAAAGCCTGCACGCTGCAAGCGCTTGGCCACGGTGGCGGCTGAGATTTCATTGGGGCAGTCGCAATACACCACTACGCCGTGGCGATGTTGATCGCTAGGCAGCAAGTTCTCATAGGCAGCCTTGCCCTTTTTGCCGCCCGCCATCCAGGAATGCGCGCCGGGGATATGGCCCATGTCAAACAGCATGGGTTCGCGCACATCAATCAGCGTGGGACAGATTCCCTGTGCATGCAAATCGGCCAGCTCTCCCACAGAGATGCGTGGCATCTTGAGCGAGCGCACCACGCGCTGACGCTGCAGCCATTTGCGGGCCAGAAAGACGGCAAAGGCCACCGTCAAAAGCAGCAGCCCCCACTTGCCCAGCGCCGTCAGCACATCCAGCAAATCCTGCACCGTGGTACTGAACAGCGAACCTAGAAACACGGCCGAGCCCACCCAGATCAGCGCGCCCAAGGTGTCAAACAGCAAAAAGGTGCGAAACGGCGTCCCCACCACCCCGGCCAGCGCGCTGGCAATCGAAGCAAAGCCGGGCACAAATTTGGCGACCAGCAAAGACTTGGCACCCCAGCGGCCGTACACAGATTCCGTCTGGCGAATGCAGGCATCGGGCGAAAGCGAGATGCGGCAGATCTGCCCCAGCACCTTTTGCCCATAGGCCTTGCCCGCGCGATACCAGAGCACATCCGCAATCAGGGCTGCAACCACGGCAATCAGCGTCAGCAAGCCCAGCCGCGCCATGCTTGTGCCCTCCAGCGCACCCGTCACGACCAGCACCGGATAAGCCGGAATGGGAGCGCCCATCTGCTCAATCAGCACATTGAGAAAGACGATGCCGAAGCCGTATTCCCGAATCAAGTCCACCACAAAGCCCATGACTGCCACTCCTGAACCCTGCCCAGGGTTTGGCTCTGATGCTAGCGGGCCTCAAACGTCCCCCAGGTGCAAAAGGTCTGTCTCAATCGCGCTTCTTGTCCAGCTCCAGCAGGCGCACGGCATTGTCTTTGAGAATACCGGGCATGACTTCGGGCTTGAAGCCTGCGACCTCGAAGTCCTTCATCCACCGATCTGGCGTGATCAGCGGGAAGTCACTACCGAACAGCACACGATCCTTGAGCAAGGTGTTGGCGTACTGCACCAGCTGCTTGGGGAAGTACTTGGGGCTCCAGCCTGAGAGATCGATCCAGACATTGGGCTTGTGCAGCGCCACCGAAATTGCCTCGTCCTGCCACGGAAAGCTGGGGTGAGCCATGACGATCTGCATATCGCCAAAGTCCACAGCAACATCGTCCAGCAGCATGGGGTTGCTGTACGCAAGACGCAGCCCACCGCCACACTTCATGCCGCTGCCAATGCCGCTGTGCCCAGTGTGAAAGATGGCGGGCAGCTTGTAATGGTTGATGACTTCATAAATCGGCCACGCCATGCGGTCGTATGGGTGAAAGCCCTGCACCGTGGGGTGAAACTTGAAGCCCTTGACGCCGCACTCCGTAATCAATCGCTCGGCCTCGCGCGCGCCCATCTTGCCTTTGTGAGGATCGATGCTGGCAAAGGCCACCATCATGTCGCTGTTCTCGCGCGCGGCGTCGGCAATCTCTTCGTTGGGGATGCGGCGACGGCCCAGTTGCGCTTCGCTATCTACGGTGAACATCACCAGGCCGATCTTGCGCTCGCGGTAGTAGGCAATGGTCTCGGCAATGGTGGGACGCAGCGCGCTGCCAAAGTACTTGTCGGCGGCTCGGTCGTATTCCTCGCCATAGCTGTCAAAAGGGTTGCGGCAGCTGACTTCGGCATGGGTGTGAAAGTCAATGGCGATCAGGTCTTGATGATTCATGAGTGCGGCCTGTTCAGGCCTCAATTAGATATTTCTCATAACTATAAAAACAAACAGAACCCATACCACCAAGGGCTATCCCTAGCTTCTGCAGCAATTACGCCAGGCTTTCATGCACGCATAAAAAAATCCCCTGTTCAATGCCATGAACAGGGGATGTGAATGCAACGGGCTCCATGCGTGAAGTACCCGCAGCAGGCTAGGAAATACGATCAGGCAGCGGAAGCCTCTCTCGCCTGTTTAGCGTCCGACATGCGCTTGAGCACGCGGGGAACGATCAGCACCGACAGCACAATGATGATCAGCGTCAGCGACATGGGGCGCTGCAGGAAGATCCACCAGCTGCCTTCGCCAATCGACACGGCATTACGCATCTGCGCTTCGGCCAGAGGGCCCAGAATCATGCCAACCACGACTGGGGCTGTGGGGAAGTCAAAGCGACGCATGATCACGCCCAGCACGCCAATGCCGTAGAGCAGGAACAGATCGAATGCGCTCTGGCGCATGCCGTAAGCACCCACCGTTGCGAAGATCAAGATGCCTGCGTACAGCTGTGGACGCGGAATCTTCAGCAGCTTGACCCACAGGCCGACCATGGGCAGATTCAGCACCAGCAGCATCACGTTGCCGATGTACAGCGATGCAATCAGCGCCCAGACCAGAGCGGCCGAGGTCGTGAACAGTTGCGGACCGGGGTTGATGCCGTAGTTCTGGAATGCACCCAGCAGCACCGCAGTGGTGTTGCTGGTAGGAATGCCCAGTGTCAGCAGAGGAATCAGCGCAGCCGTCACCGTGGCGTTGTTGGCGGCTTCAGGGCCGGCCACACCTTCAATAGCGCCTTGCTTACCAAACTCAGCCTTGTTTTCGCCCTTAGCCAGCTTCTTTTCGGTGGCATAGCTCAGGAAGGTAGGGATCTCGGTACCACCAGCGGGAATACAACCAAACGGTGTACCGATGACGGTGCCGCGAATCCAGGCAGGAACAGAGCGCTTCCAGTCGCGCTTGGTCATATGCACGCGGGTCAGCTTGTTCTGCGACTCTTCAACCTTGCCTTCGTAGATGGCGGCATACAGCACTTCAGCCACGGCAAACAGGCCCACAGCCACCAACACGATGTCGATACCGTCCAGCAGTTCCATCTTGCCGCCGGTGTAACGGGCAGCGCCAGAGATCTGGTCCATGCCAATACAGCCAGCAGCCAGACCGACAAACAGCGCCGTCATACCGCGCAGCGAGCTTTGACCCAGCACCGCACTCACGGTGGTGAAGGCCAGAACCATCAGCATGAAGTATTCAGGCGGGCCCAGCTTGACGGCAAAGTCAGCCACAAACGGGGCAAACAGCGTCACCACAACCGTGGCAAAAGTACCAGCAAAAAAGGAGCCAATCGCCGCCGTTGCCAGCGCCGCACCGGCTCGCCCGCTCTTGGCCATTTTGTTGCCTTCCATGGCCGTGACCATGGAAGCGGTTTCACCGGGCGTATTCAGCAAGATGGAGGTGGTCGAGCCGCCGTACATCGCGCCGTAGTAGATGCCCGAGAAGAAAATCATCGAAGCCGTCACATCCACCTTGGCGGTGATGGGCAGCAACATCGCCACAGCCACCGCAGGGCCGATGCCGGGCAGCACGCCCACAGCCGTACCCAGCGCGCAACCGACCAGCGCCCACAGCAAATTGACAGGGGTGATGGCCGTGGCAAAGCCAGCCATTAATGCGTTAAAAATATCCATTACAGCCACCCCGTCTGAGTCAGGCCCGGCAGATTGATGGCCAGGAATTGGGTAAACATCCAGAACACGGGTGCAGAGATCAGCAGGCCGGTGATCACATCCTTGACCCAGGTGCTGGGTGCAGAGACATTCTTTTCATGGGCTGCGCGGCGCAGGCCTTGCACGGCCAGCACGTAGCAGATGGTGCAGCTGAAGATGAAGCCAAGCGTGCTGATCAGCGCAGCATTGATCAGCAGGCCTGCAGAGACCCAGACAAAGGCACCAATGTCAGCCTTGGCACCACCGCCAGGGTCGGCTGCATGGCGAAAGCCTCCAGTCTGCGCTTCCCAGATCAGCAAAGCACCGCAAAGGCCCAGCACTGCCGCGCACACCCAAGGCAGAAAATTGGGGCCTACGCCGCCGTAGCCTGCATCCCCAGGGATTTGCAGCGCGCCAACGGCCAGGCCAATGGCAACCAGAAACACGCCACCGCCCACGATGGTTTGCGCCACCTTGGACGGGACATTCGGGCTTTGCGGCTCGTTGGGGTCTGCGTAGGCCGAAACCTGCGCGGCCTCTGCGGCCCTGGCTAGATCTTGGTAAGAATCAGACATGATTTTGAAGACTTGATGTTCAAAGGCTTGGTCATTCGTCAAAGCGGCTGATCTGGGACTTTGTGTCCTTAACCACCACTCCGACACCAATCACCGGGGTGCAAACGCCCCAGCCTTGCATTTGCGGCAAGACCATTGAACATTTGCGGGGGAAAAACTCAGGACCGTGAAGAAGAAAATCCGGTCAGCAAGAGTGCTGTGTTCACGCCCTGTGGCAAGAGATAGAAAACAGACAGTGGGCAGCTTTGACGAATGCAAAGCTGCCCAGCCGTTATCAGATCATTCCAGACTTGGCCATGGTGGCGCGCAGGCTGGCGAACTCGTCGTCCACAAACTTGGCGAAGGCATCGCCGCCCAGCCATGCAGGTGTCCAGTCGTTCTTTTGCAGCGCTTCGGCCCAGGCTTTGCTCTTGGTGGCTTTTTCGACCTGAGCAATCAGCTCGGTACGCTGAGCCGCAGAAATGCCGGGCGCGCCATACACACCGCGCCAGTTGCCGATTTCCACGTTGATGCCCTGCTCCTTGAGCGTGGGAATGCTGGAGGCCGCACCCTTGAGGCGCTGAGCCGAGGTCACGCCAATGGGCTTCATCTTGCCGGTGGTGATGTACTCCGCAAACTCGCTGAAGCCACTGCCGCCCACGGTCACGTTGCCGCCCAGAATGGCGGAGATGGCCTCACCGCCCCCACGGAATGCTACGTAGTTAATTTTGGAGGGGTCCACGCCCACTTCGCGGGCAATCATGGCCGCAGCAATGTGCTCGGTCGATCCACGCGAACCACCGCCCCACTTGATCGAGCCGGGGTCCTTCTTGAGCTGGGCCACTACTTCGGCCATGTTCTTGTAAGGCGAGTTGGCAGGCAGCACGAACACGTTGTATTCGCTGGTCAGGCGAGCCAGAGGCGTTGCCTGAGTCAGATTCACCGGAGGCTTGCCGGTGATGATGCCACCCAGCATCACGGCACCCATCACCATCATGGCGTTGGGATCACCCTTGCTGCCGTTGACAAACTGGGCCAGACCAATCGCGCCCGCAGCGCCGCCCTTGTTGTCATACGTGACGGAAGAAGCCACACCCGCGTCCTGCAAAGCCTTGCCCAAAGCACGGCCTGTCGTGTCCCAGCCGCCGCCGGGGTTGGCGGGCAGCATCATCTTGATGGCTGTCGCAGCCTGTGCCGACAGAGGCAAAGCACCAGCTGCCGCAAGGGCTGCCAGAGACTTCAGAAACGTATCACGACGCATGGTGAGCTCCTTATGTATTTGGTGAACGAATGATGATGAGCCTGCCTGTCAAACAGCTGTCCAAACGCCTAGGGCATTCCCTTAAGCGGCATCAGTAGTTTCACGAGTTGCCCGTGGGTTCTCGGCGCAGTGCTATGTTCTGCCCCATGCAATTACTGCTTGTTGAAGATGATTCCGCCATGCGCACCACGCTGCAGCGCACCCTCATGCGCCGCGGCCTGCATGTCGAGGTAGCGGCCGACGGCCCCAGTGCTCTGGCCCACTGGCTGACCCGTGAACCCGATGCCGTGGTACTGGACCTGAGCCTGCCAGGTCTCGACGGCTTGCAGGTGCTGGAGCGTGCCCGCGCACAGGGCCTGCGCACCCCGGTGCTGATACTCACCGCACGCGGCACGGTGGGTGACCGCGTGATGGGTCTGAATGCCGGTGCCGACGACTATCTGGCCAAGCCTTTTGACCTGGATGAGCTGGAGGCACGCCTGCGCGCATTGCTGCGCCGCAGCCAAGACAGCTTCACACCAAAATCGGCCCCTGAGACAATCATGCTGGGCGCTCTGAGCTATGAAAAAGAAAGCGGTGCTATCTACCTGAACGATGCCGTACTAGAGCTGACGCCACGTGAGCTTTCCATGATGCACGCCCTTCTGGCCCGTCCCGGCCACGCCGTGACCAAGGAGCGCCTGTTCAGTCTAGTCTTCCCCGGCGAGGTTGATGTTCAGTACGAAGCCGTAGAAGTCGTGGCCTATCGCCTGCGCAAAAAACTCAGCAGCACAGGCGTGCAACTGGTCACGTTGCGCGGCCTCGGCTATCTCATCAAGGTCGAGGCCAGCACATGAACACCAGCACAGGCCCGGTCAGTGGACGGCGTCGGCCTGCCTGGTCACTGCGGCGCCTGCTGCTCACGGGTATTTTGCTGCCCGTGCTGCTGCTTATTGCTTTGAACGCCTGGAGCCTGTATCAGCAAACCCTGTCATCGCTGCACACGGCATATGACAGAACGCTGCTGGCATCGGCCAAGAGCATCAGCGAACAAATTGGCGTTGAGGGCTACGACGAAAAAGCCCATCTGCGCGCCATAGTGCCCTACTCGGCACTGGAGATTTTTGAAGCCGATAACCAGAGCCGCATGTACTACCGCGTCTCCACACTTGACGGAGCCCTGGTCTCTGGCTTTAGCGAGCTACCCGTGTGGCATGGCAAGATTCCGCCGCGCCCGCCCTATGCCGCGCTGGTAGATTTTTATGACGATGAATTTCGCGGCCACCCCGTGCGCGTCGCCGTACTGCTGCAGCCTGTCGCTAGCGCCAACGGCCGCGGCATGGCGGTCATTCAAGTGGCTGAAACGCTGGAGCTGCGCCAGTCTTTGGCCCTGCAGATTCTGCGAGACACGCTGATTCGCCAGGCTCTACTGGTACTGGTCGTGGCCCTGATCGTCATCATCGTGGTGCAGCGCGCAACCAAGCCCATTCGCCAGCTCAGCGAAAATTTGCAGGAGCGCGCCCAGGGCGACCTCAGCCCTCTCGACGCCCCCGAAGCCCCGCGTGAAATACAGCCGCTGCTGGCCGCCACCAACCAGACCATGCGACGCCTGCAGCGCCTGCTCAGCAATCAGAAGCGCTTTGTGCGCGATGCATCGCACCAGTTGCGCACACCGCTGGCCGTGCTCAAGGTGCAGGTGCAATCCGCCAAGCGCGGCGATATTCCACCTGCTCAGGCCTTTGCAGAAATCGACGACACCGTAGACCGCGCTACCCGCGTCGCCAACCAGATGCTGGCGCTGGCCAAGGTCGAGCAGCTGCGTCAGGAAGACAGCAACCAGCCCAGCACCATGCTGGCCCAGCTGGACGACATCGTGCGCGACGTGGCGCTTGAGCTGTCACCGCTGATTGCCGATCTGGATATGGACTTTGGCATTGAAACCCAGCCCTGCTACGTGCCCGCCCATGAATGGATGGTCCGCGAGCTGACCCGCAACCTGCTGCACAACGCACTGCGCCACACGCCGCGAGGTGGGCGACTGCAAGTCGATGTGCGTCAGCAAAACGGCATGGCCATACTCAGCATTGAAGACAGCGGCAGCGGCATTGATGACGAACTGGCCCAGCGCCTGTTCCAGCCCTTTTCTGCGGGCAATGCGCGCAGCGGCTCGGGCCTGGGTCTGGCCATCTGCCAGGAGATTGTTCAAACTTTGGGCGGCAAGATCGAGCTGCGCAATCTGCACGATGTGCGGGGCCAGGTCAGCGGACTGCGCGCGCTGGTACAACTGCCGCTGCACACGGCAGATGCTCAGAGCCTTGATACACAACTGTCTTGAATCTTGGCCCGGACTCGCCGCAAAATATCTGCATGAATGAAATTCAATCCATGCGTCTGGACAAATGGCTGTGGTGCGCGCGGTTTTACAAGACCCGCAGCCAGGCTGTTGAGGAAATTGGCAAGGGCCGTGTCACCGTCAACAAGTCCAATGCCAAGGCCTCGCGTGAAATACGCCCGGGCGACACCATTGACCTGCGCCAAGGCAGCATTCCCAAAGAAGTCATTGTGCGCAGTCTGAGCAATATGCGCGGCCCGGCCCCTGTGGCCCAGCTGCTGTATGAAGAAACGCCCCAGAGCATGGCTCAGCGCGAGCAACTGGCCGAGCAGCGCCGCCTGGCGCCAGAGCCCGCAGACGCGCTGGCTGCCCTGCATGCAGGCCGCCCCACCAAACGTGACCGCCGCGAAATTGATCGTGTCAGCAAAGACCACCGCAGCAGCGGCTGGGGTGATCGCTGGAGCGCATCGATTGACGACTAAACCCCTGCAGCAGCCATGAGCCGCAGACAACTGATCTCACTGGCGGGGGCATTGGCGGGCGGATCCCTCGGCTGGTGGTGGCTGCGCAAAGATGCTGCGGCGGAAGATAGACACGACATCATTCGTTCCGTCTTCACCGCCAATGCTCTGCCGGCTTTCACAGCGCAACACCTGCTGTTGATACGCCAGTTGCACGTGAACTGGGTTCCCGAAGAATCAGGTGCACCAGGCATTGATCCTGTGCAGCCGCTATGGAGCGCCAGTGCAAACGTCAATACCAGCACCGAAGCAGACTCTGCCTTGCGCACTGCCCTTCACATTCTGCAAACTACAGACCGCACACAGGCCACCCGCCTGCTGGCCGAAGTCTGCTTGCTCATTCCTGAATTTGTAGCCTCAGCCACGCTGCCTGCAGGCAACTATTCATTACCTTCTGGTTTTGTAGAGCCCCTGCAGCACACCAGCGTAAGCCAGGCGTTTCAGTTTCTGCCCGCACATCAATTGCTGCTCAACGCCGCCCAATGGCGCGAGGTCAGCAGCGACAGCATTGACGACGTGTTGAGTGACGAAGACCGCAGCCAGCCGCTGTGGCCCATGCCCTATATCGACGGCAAGCGGCCTTATGGCAATCGCAGCTACTACCAGATCGACATGGCGGAGTTGCTGGGTCAGCCCTATGCCAAGAACGCTCAGGGCAAATACATTCTGTCGCCCGATAAAGATCAGGCTCTGGCCAGCTTGCACCAGCAGACGCAGGCAGCGCTGCAAGTGCTGTTCATGTACGGGACAGCTGGCACTGCCATACAAGGCTAAAAGCCATCTAACTCTTACAGCTCAAACGCTACCCGCTCTGAATTCATGAGCAAGAGACGATCTTCCGTATCGCTCAGTTACTTTAAATAAGAGCTGCCAGCGCTTGTCATTCAAGCCTTTGATGGAACTTCGAGCCTCAAATAGCTTCTATGCATACGCAAGCAGCTATCTTTTCAATAGCTCATCCTCGCCTTTGCGGCACGCTTTTTCAGGTCGATTAACGACCATTCCCCCCTCCGTCTTTGCTTTCGAATGTCACTCGCTTTTCCCCGGTCTTCTCACGCCCTCCCCTTAACTTCAGGCCAGCGCCTTGCACGCTATGTCGCCGTGGCCCTGCTGTCCATCAGCAGCATGGCCTGCTCGGCGAAGATGCCGCTGCCATCGTCGCCCACTGCTCCAGCGGGTCAGCTGCAAGTCTCCAATCCCACCCGCAGCACTCAGGGGTTTAGCCAGTGCCCCCAGTTCTTTGCAGGCGGCAAGCCTCCAGTTCTCAGCGATCAGCCCAAGCTGCGTGCACTCTGCTATGACGCATTTGCCATTCTGCACAGTGGCCAGAGCAAGACACCCGTCTTTGTCGCCCAGCGCTTGAACAAGGCACTGGTGGAAGACGCAGACGAAAAACGCACCAACAAGTTCTTCAGCGACGCCCGCCTGCCCCGCGACGAACGGGCCGAGCTGGACGACTACAAGCGCTCCGGCTACTCACGCGGCCACATGGCACCTGCCGGTGACATGCCCACTGCACAGGCCATGGCCCAGAGCTTTTCGCTGGCCAATATGGTGCCTCAGTCCAGCAAACAAAACGGCGGCCCTTGGGCTCGCATCGAAAAGGACACACGCAGCTACGCCCGGCGTGCTGCTGGCGATGTCTACGTCATCACCGGGCCCGTATTTGCAGCGGAGGCAAGCACCGTCGGCAGCAACCAGGTACGAGTCCCCAGCTTTCTTTACAAGCTGGTCTATGACGCCCAGAGCCAACGCGCCTGGGTCCACTGGCAAGCCAATGACGATGCCGCCCGCGTAACCCAGCCCATCAGCTACGAAGAATTGGTGCGCCGCACCGGCATCGAGTTCCTGCCCGCAACAGCACTGCGCAGCTCAGGCAAGATCCAACAGGTTTCCGCTCCTGCATCTGTGCTGCAGCGCTAAACAGACTCTTCAAACAAAAAAGCCTGCTGGCTATGCCAGCAGGCTTTTTGCATTGCATTCAGTATTTAGTTGCCGGGCTTGAGCAATTCCAGCTCATCCGCGGTCAACCAGCGCCATTCGCCTGGCGCAAGATCTGCCGGCAACACCAGCCCACCAATTCGCCAGCGGTGCAAGCCTTCCACGCGGTTGCCCACCGCCGCCAGCATGCGCTTGACCTGGTGATACTTACCTTCAGTCAGCGTCAAATCCAGTACATGCGTATCAATCAGCTCGCATGCAGCAGCCTTCACTGGCTTGGGATCATCATCCAGCACCACACCATCCAGCAAGCTCTGCACCTGCTTGGCATCCACAGGATGCTTGCAAGTCACGCGATAGACCTTGGACACATGCTTTTTGGGCGACGACATGCGGTGAATGAACTGACCGTCATCACTGAGCAGCAGCAAACCCGTCGTATCCTGATCCAGGCGGCCCACCGCTTGCACGCCCTGCACAGCACCCTTATTGGGTCGCAAGCGCAAAGGTGGGGGCAGCAGGCTGTAGATGCTGGGGTGAGCCGAAGGCTTTTGGGAGCATTCCGTCCCAGCTGGCTTGTGCAGCAGCACATAGCCCAAAGCGTGATACGCCCATTCCACGCCCTGCACCTTGAAGCTCATCCCCTCAGGATCAATGTCCAAAGTAGAGTCAAGCACCACATCCCAAGACTCGGTCTCGGTGTTCCACAGCTCCACCCAGCCCTGCTGTACCAAACCGGAGCACACACGACGAATGCCAAAGCCCTGTGAATACAACATATCCTGCAGCTGCATGCCTGATTCCTTCTCTTTGTTAACTACTGCGCAAGCAATACTAAGAATACTGATTTATCAAATAAAAAACCCCGTAATCTTTCGATTACGGGGTTTTTCTCTGTAAGAGCCTGACGATGACCTACTTTCACACGGGAACCCGCACTATCATCGGCGCAAAGTCGTTTCACTGTCCTGTTCGGGATGGGAAGGAGTGGTACCAACTTGCTATGGTCATCAGGCATAAACTTTTTGTCAGATCGATCGCTCTTCAATTAACTTCTTAATCAAAGATCACTTTCAATCCAACGAATTCATAGAGTCTTAATCAGCTTATTCGATTGCGCCTTTTCGGCATAACTTGAATGATCACTTGCATGATTCATTCTGTCTTTTAGTTTCTGAGCTAAACCCAAAGTTATAGGGTCAAGCCGCTCGGGCAATTAGTACTGGTTAGCTTAACGCATTACTGCGCTTCCACACCCAGCCTATCAACGTCGTGGTCTACAACGACCCTTCAGGGGGCTCAAGGCCCCGGCAGATCTCATCTTGAAACGAGTTTCCCGCTTAGATGCTTTCAGCGGTTATCTCTTCCACACTTAGCTACCCGGCGATGCCACTGGCGTGACAACCGGTACACCAGAGGTGTGTCCACTCCGGTCCTCTCGTACTAGGAGCAGGCTTCCTCAAATCTGCAGCGCCCA
>ERZ724504.109-NODE-109-length-44352-cov-24.791115_pt1 | contig 44352 bp, 72 predicted proteins | sample MGYA00376037_ERZ724504 | MGnify/ENA primary metagenome ERZ724504 (study PRJEB28724, sample SAMN07190888) | wastewater metagenome | isolation source: influent of sewage treatment plant in Hong Hong | place: USA: Christiansburg, Virginia | collected 2016-03-01 ... | reverse complement strand
CGTCAAGCGAACAGCAACAGTAACAAGCCTAACCTTCTAACCAAACGACACAAAACAAGGCCCGCCGTAGCGATACGAGCGGGCTTTTTCACGCATGCTTAAAGTAAACGACCCGACAACCGAAGTAAATGAAATGGCCGCAGATTGGGCCATTGCTGACGCTTTGCTTGGGGGTACTACGTCCATGCGTGCGGCGGGTAAGAAGTATCTGCCAAAGATGGAAGGCGAGAGCGAGGCGGGATATGAAACCCGGCTATCGGTTGCTACGCTGCTGCCTGCTTTTTCTCGCACTGTTTCCGTGATGGCGTCAAAGCCATTCAGCAAGCCTTTGCAGCTTGGCCAAGATGTACCGCCTCAGATTGTCGAATGGTCAGAGGATATTGATCGTCAGGGCAACAACCTGCACAATTTTGCCTTTGGCTTGCTATCTGAAACGCTGGGCTATGGCTTGTGCGGTGTGCTGGTTGACTATCCAAAGGCTAACGGCGTCACAACCCTAGCCGACGAAAAAGCTGCAGGCCTTCGCCCTTACTTTGTTCACATCAAGCACGATCAGCTTTTAGGCTGGAAGTCTGAAATCAGAAATGGTGCGCGTGTACTAACCCAATTGCGCATTTCTGAAGATGCTGAAATTCCTGATGGCGATTGGGGCACCAAAGAGGTTAATCGTGTTCGCGTGTTGGAGCCGGGTAAATGGGCTTTGTACGAAGAACAAGAGGACAAAGGTAAGCGCGAGTTTGTGTTGATTGACGAAGGCGTTACGACGCTAAAGGCAATCCCATTTATTCCGTTCTATGGAAACAAAGAATGCTTCATGGAGGGGCGATCCCCTCTGATTGAAATCGCTCACTTGAATGTGCAGCACTGGCAAGACTCAAGCGACCAGCAAAAGTCTGTGCGCTTCGCCCGGGTGCGAATTGCCGCGATCATTGGCGGCGAGGTGGAAGGAAATGTAAGCGTAGGTGCTGACCATTTCATGCAACTGCCTCAAGGCGCAGACGTAAAGGTTGTTCAAGGCTCAGCTGAGTCGGTAAAGATTGGCCGCGAGGAGCTTACAAACCTCGAATCGCAAATGATCCAGATGGGGGCTGAGTTGCTGATTCAGCGGCCTAATGGTCAACGCACAGCGACTGAATCAAACAACGATGCAGAGGCTAACCGAAGCGATTTGCAGCGCATTGCTGAAGGTGTTGCAGACGGCATAGACCAATGTTTGCAATTCATGGCAGATTGGGTCAATTTGCCAAGTGGTGGGCATGTAACCATGTTCAGCGATTACGGCGCTGGGAACTTGTCCGATGCGTCCGCTCAGTTGGTTTTGTCGATGCAGCAGGGCAGCTTGATTACCAAACCGACTTTCCTTAAAGAGATGCAGCGGCGTAATATTCTTTCGCCTGATCTGGTGCCAGATGATGAGCTATCAGCGATTGAAACTGAGGGGCCAAAACTCGGGGCGATGGTGTGAACGCGAATGAAAAGCTCATTCACGCGACGATCAGTCATGAGTTAGACCTTCGCAGGTACAGCGATTCAGTCGTTTACCGGATCATTGCGGTTCTGAATCGTTCTGATTCTGCAATGGCTGCTGAGCTTGTTGTGAAGCTCGAAAGCATGTCTCCTACGGCTTTCAGCATTGAGCGCTTGGAAGGCATGCTGTATAGCGTCAGGCAGCTTAATGCACAGGCGTTTGCAGATGTGCAGCGCGAACTAACGCAAGAGCTGAGAGACTTCGCGCAATACGAAGCGGCATGGAATCAGGCTGTACTTGCTGACGTGTTGCCAGCTAAGATCATGGCCGTGGGTGTATCAGTAGACCAAGTTGCAGCGGCTGCGCTGTCAAGACCATTTCAAGGCAATTTGCTGAAAGGCTTTTTGTCTGAGCTTGAGGAAAAGAAGGCGCGGCTGATTCGTCAGGCGGTTGCAGATGGATTTGTGCAAGGCAAGACCACTGCGGATATTGTTCGCAGCATTCGAGGCACGAAAGCCAAAGGCTACTCAGACGGGATCATTGAAATAACCCGGCGCGATGCACAGGCGATTGTCAGGACGGCGCTAAGCCACACGGCAGCAGCAGCAACGCGCAAGACGCATGAGGCTAACTCTGACCTCATAAAGGGCTTTGTTTGGCTGGCCACGCTCGATCAGCGCACCTCTAGTCAATGTCGAATTCGTGACCACAAGCAATATGACAAGGCACACAAACCAATCGGCCATAGCTACCCATGGGGGGCGGGGCCTGGTTCGCTGCATTGGAATTGCCGTAGCAAATCGACGCCAATTCTCAAAAGCCTGAAAGAGATTACAGGCCTTGATATTGAGGATTTCGAGATTGATGAACGCGCATCAATGGATGGCGTTGTGCCTGGGGCTACTGATTACGCGACTTGGATTAAGAAGCAAAGCGCGGCAAGGCAAGACGATGTGCTGGGAAAATCAAGAGCGGAATTGCTGCGCAAAGGTGATCTATCGTTAGCTGATCTGTACAGCGCGAAGGGTTCACCCCTGACGCTAGATCAGTTGCGCGAGAGACATGCGGCGGCGTTCAGGAAAGCTGGTTTATAGTGATGGGATGGCCCTAACCCTAGTCCCAAAAGCTGAACCAAGCCCCAAACAGGCTGTTTTAGAGCGGGTTAAGCGGCTACCTAGGCCTAGCGGAATGCTCCAGTGTCCGCACTGTGGCAGCAGAACAATCATGACCAGCAGAAACGGCGTGATCGTGAAAAACGGCAAAAAGGGCAGGGGCACACTGATTCATGAGGATGTGTGCGCAGACTGCTACAAGAAGGGCGATATTGTTTATGTCGCCGCGAAGATAGAGCGAGTTACTTAGACTCAAAACACAATGCCAGCCTAAACGCTGTCTTTCAATTTCCAAGCCCCTGCGCTTCATGTGCCGGGGCTTTTTTATTGCCCAAAGCAGGATTGCAGAGGGCGCACCGGGCCGGATGGCTCACCCCCGCAGGCTGGATGGCCTAGAAAGTACCTTTGATGAAGCTGAAACTTGATACCAATGGCGCGGCTGTTTTGCTGGATGGCAAACCCGTATATGTAAAAGACGATGGCAGCGAAATCGCGTTTGATGTTGTGGGCACAACCCAGACCATTGCACGCCTGAACTCTGAAGCAAAGCAGCACCGCGAACGTGCAGAACTTGCTGAAGGGAAGCTGAAATCCTTTGACGGTATCGAAGACCCACAGGCAGCAGTTAAGGCGCTCGGCCTTGTCGCAAATCTCGATCAGAAAAAGCTGATTGACGCTGGCGAGGTGGAAAAGGTCAAGCTGGAAATCAGCAAGGCTTTTGAATCCAAGTTAGGCGAGGCGACGACCAAGGCGCAGCAACTGGAACAGCAGCTTTATGCCGAAAAAGTTGGAGGCGCGTTTGCTCGATCAAAAGTAATTGCCGACAAGCTGGCTATCCCGCCTGACATGGTGGAAGCGAGATTTGGTAAGCAGTTTTCGATTGAAGACGGGCGCATCGTAGCCAAAGACATGAACGGCAACAAGCTGTATTCCCCCAGCAACCCCGGCGAATTGGCGGGTTTTGATGAAGCAATCGACATGCTTGTTTCGTCGTACCCGTACAAGGATCAAATCCTTAAAAGCTCGGGCGCGTCTGGTGGTGGGGCAAATCAAGACGGTGGAAATGGCGGCGGTAGGCAACCAGCTAAGGGAGACCTTGGCGGATCAAAAGCGGATCGTGTGAAGGCTTTGGCACAGCGCTTTCCAGAACTCAAGTAAAGCCGTATCCGGCGAAAGGTAAATCATGTCTCAATCTCAAATGAAGGTTTTCAATCAATACATCATGCCAGCGACCATTGAAACGCTGTCTCAGATGGTTGATAAATTCAATGGCGCATCTGCTGGGGCTATTCGCCTCACTACAGACGGCTTCGATGGCGATTTCTTGCAGGAATCATTCTTTGCTGCTATCCACAGCGCACAACGTCGCGTTGACCGCTACGGCTCCAACTCCGCTGCAACCCCCACGGACTTGACACAACTGCAAGTCAGTGCCGTTAAGGTGGCTGGTGGTTTTGGCCCTATCCGCTTTGAGCCTGCGCAGTTGACTTGGTTGAACAAGCCCACCGCTGAAGGTATCGAGGTTGCAAGCCGCAGCTTCGCGGAAGCCATGCTGCGCGACCAACTGAATACAGCAATCGCCGCATTGGTTGCAGCGATCAGCAATCAAGCTGCTGCCACAAACGACAAATCCGCTACGGCTGGTATCAGCTATGCGGTCCTGAACGGAGCACATGCGAAGTTTGGCGACCGTTCCGGCGATATTGTTGCCAACGTGATCAACGGCGCGACCTATCACAAGCTGATTGGTCAAAATCTGACCAATGCTGTGAACCTGTTCACTGCGCAAGGCGTCACGATTGTGGACATGTTGGGTAAGTCTGTGATCGTCACTGATGCGCCCGCCCTGTACCAGACTGGCACGCCAAACAAACAGAAGGCGCTTGGTTTGGCCGCTGGTGCAGCTACCGTGTTCAACGGCGGCGACGTGATCAGCAACATCGAAACCGTGAACGGCAAACTGCGCATTGAAACCACGATGCAGGTTGATTACACCTTTGGCGTGGCAATCAAGGGCTACACATGGGACGAAGCCAACGGCGGCAAGTCTCCATCAGATGCAGCCTTGGCAACTGGCACCAACTGGGACAAGGTGGCGTCTGACATCAAGCAGACCGCAGGCGTGATCGCCATCGGTGATGAAGCGCTGAACTAATCCAGCAAACAAACGGGGCGCAATGCCCCGTTCTAATTGAAAGAACACAATGGATCAAAACATCTGGTACGAACCGCACCCATGCAGTGCTGCGCGTAAGGCTGAATTACGCGCTGCTGGCTACACCATTCTTGACGCCGCATTCATGCCTGCTGACTGCGTGCAAGGCGATGGCACAGGCGAGGCATTGCCACCTGTAAAAATGGTCGTCGCAGAACTGCGCGAAGCCCTGACCGCTAAGGGAATCGAAATCCCTGAAGGCGCAAAGAAGGCTGAATTGCAAGCCTTGCTAGACGGCGCAAAGTAAGGCTGTAAATGAGCATCACCGTAGAAACCGGGCAAGCTGGAAGCGATAGCGTGTCCTATTGCTCAGTGGCGCAGGCTGATGCCTACTTCCTTGCGCGTGGGAATGCAGCATGGGCTGCGCTTGCCACTGATGCCAAAGAATCGGCGCTTGTTCGCGGCTGCGACTACCTGACCCAGACATATCGCGGGCGCATTGCTGGCATTCGTGCGACTACGACTCAGGCGCTGGATTGGCCGCGAATCTGGGTGCCTATGGCTGATTCATTGACTGGCTATTACCCTTCAGGCGTTGTGCCTGTTGAGGTGGTAAACGCCAATGCAGAGGCCGCGCTTAGATCAGCGCAAGGTGAAATGCTCAGTGATGTAGATCAGCCCGTGATTGAAGAGACCGTTGGGCCAATCACGACACGCTACGCACCCGGCGCAAGTCAAGCCAAGAAATACCCGGTCATTGACCGCCTGTTGTCGCCGTTTGTCGGTTCGGCAAACTCTATCCGCATGGTGAGGGCGTAAGTTATGTTGCCTGAAATTAATTTGGTTGTTCCAGCCATAGTCCTGATGCTCATTGGCGCTCTACTTTCGGCCTTTGCGTTTCTTGGCCTGCCATGGCTATGGGCCATTATCAAGCCGTTGATTCACTTGATTTCTGCATGACAGTTGTACAGTTCAAAAGGCCTGAACCTAGTGTTCAGCATGCAGCTGGCGAGGCTATGTGCATCAGATGCACTCATGAATGGGTAGCTGTGGCACCTACAGGAACTTTATGGCTTGAGTGCCCTTCATGTCATTCGCATGGAGGTCTTTTCAAGTTCGCGTTTAAACCTAATGAGGGGTCATTGGTAAGAGAGTGCAATTGCGGAAACCAGCTTTTCTACTTGACTACAGATGGTCATATGTGTGCCAACTGCGGAACCTATCAGGGATATTGAATGGACTACGCAAAGACCGCCGCAAAGGTTCAGCGCATGCTTAAAAAGGCTGGCCAAACTGTCACCCTGACGCGAATGGAACCCGGCGCATACAATCCCGAAACCGGGACAGTTGTTAGCGCTGGAACAACCTACGCCGGGCCGGGTGTGCTGCTGGACTACTCCCAGCGCGAGAAAGACGGGACTGTGATTTTGCAGACTGACCAGCGCGTGTACCTTGACCCGATGATAGGTGCAGCGCCTAAGCCGGGCGACACGCTAACCATTGGCACAGAGATATTCAATGTTGTGAACAGCAGGCCTTTAGCTCCGGGTGGAATTTGCGTACTCCACGATGTGCAAGTCCGGGTAAGCTGACATGTCGAACGCAGCATTCAAGGCCAATTTCTCGAAGCTGATTCAGAAGGTTGGCGACAAAGCTGATGCAGTCGTAAGGCGAACAGCTCTTGATTTGCAGAAATCAATGGTGACGCTAAGCCCAGTCGATACCGGGCGCTTTCGGAACAATTGGCAGTGCGGCGTGGGTGCTGTGAATACTGATATTGGATCAACTGATGACCCAATCGGCAGGACAGTATCCGTCTTGCCATCGTGGAAGCCTGGACAAACCATCTGGTTGAGTAATTCGATGCCGTATGCGAGGGTTTTGGAATATGGCCGCGCAAATGGGTCTCCTGGCAGCTTGCAAGCGCCAAACGGGATGGTTCGAGTGACCATTCAGCGCTATTCCGACTACCTAGAAAAAGCCGTCAAGGATTTGAAGTGAGTCAACCAACAATCAGAAAAGCGCTTGAAAAGCGTCTGGCTTTACTCTCCCCGTCAGTGGCTACAGCGTTCGAGAATGCGCCGTTTACGCCAGTCACAGGCACCACGTACCAGCGCGTAAACCTGCTGCCAAACACGCCAGACAACAGCACGCAAGGCGCAGCCGTTTACCTGGAGCGTGGAATATTTCAAGTGACCGTTTGCGCAATGACGGGCACCGGTCCTGCAATCGCAGAAGCACAAGCGCAGGCGATCAGAACTCATTTCAAGCGCGGCGTTTCAATGTCTGAAAGCGGCGTTCAAGTGACCGTTACAGATACCCCGCGAATAGCCCCTGCACTGATAGATGGCGACCGCTACTGCATCCCCGTATCCGTGCCGTATCAAGCATGGATACGAACCTAAACAAATAACAGTTCCCCTCTAGCCTCGCAAGTTCGGGGCTTTTTTTTGGCTGCTTCATTGCGGCCTTTTTTTGGCCCTGACGAGGGCAGAAAGTAAATCATGGCAATTGCAAACCCGGTCATATCGCAGATTCGTTTTAAACGACAAAGCGCAAAAGGCACCTTGGCTGGTGCTACAGGCGCTCAAATTTTGCGACGTGAGAGCGCGACATTCACGCTCAAAAAAGACACCTACGACACCGAGTCGGAAATCAACTCTACGCAGCAATTGGGCAGCGTGCGGCATGGTGTCCGACAAGTTGACGGCAAAGTGAACGGCTTTTTCAGCCCTGGCACCTACAGCGATTTCATGTCCTCGATCGTTCGTCGTGACTTTGCCGCTGTGACTGCTGTTACAGGCGCTAGCGTGACCATTGCAGGCGCAGGCCCGACTTACACAGTCACCCGCGCTGCTGGTTCGTACCTGACGGACGGATTCAAAATCGGCATGGTCATTCGCTTGTCGGCTGGCACTTTGAACGCTGCCAACATCAATCGAAATCTGCTGATTACCAACGTGACCGCATTGGTTGCAACCGTCATGCCAGTCAATGGCGCTAACGGTGTTGCGATGGTTGCGGAAGGCCCCGTAACAGGAACCACCATTACCGCAGTCGGCAAAGTGACCTATGCGCCTACCACTGGGCACACGAACGTCTATTACACGGCTGAGACATGGGATCCTGATGTTCCATCGTCTGAGCGAAACATTGACGTAAAAGCTTCTCAGATCAATCTGAGCCTGCCCGGTAGCGGCAATGCCAAGATCGATATTACCTTTGTAGGCCTGGACCAAACCTCATCTGCTAGCGCCTATTTCACCTCACCAACGGCTGAAACGACTACGGGCGTATTGGTAGCTGCATCTGGCCTGCTGTTGCTTGCTGGTTCGCCAGTGGCTACGGTTACTGACCTGTCAATCAATATCGACGGCAAAGAGTCTCCCGCTGAAGGTGTTGTCGGATCAAACATCCGTCCTGACATTTTCCGGGGCATCGTCAAGGTGTCGGGCAGTTTCAGCGCTTACTTTGATTCGCGCACTTTGGCCGATACGTTCGTGGATGAAACGGCTCAGTCTCTGATTGGCGTGTTCACATCCGACAGCACAAACAATGCTGACTTTGCCAGCTTCTACCTGCCTTCGCTGGTTGTGACTTCCAGCGATGGCGACGACGGCGCGGCTAAAGGCAAGAAGCGCTCATACAGCTTCACCTGCCAATACAACGCAGCGGGCGGTGCTGCACTGGCAAGCCCACAAACGACTATCCAAATTCAGGATAGCGCGGCTCCTTAACCGCCGCAATCAACCAAACCTAGCCCCGTCATTGGGGGCTTTTTTGTTTCCGAATCGCGTTAATGGTTCCAGACCTGGACCCTCAAACTGGGGTTCCATGTCATCCCTTGCCACGACCCGGCCTATGTCGCTTCTTTGCGGGAGCGCATGGGCTGGGCACGGGCTTTTATCTCCCGCAAATGAAAGTGTTTTATGCTTGACTTAGAAAAAATCGACACCCCTAAAGCCGCTGAAGAGGGCCATGAAATCGAACTCGTTTACAACGGCAAATTGACAGGCTGGTTTGTCACTGTTCGCGGTGAACTGTCATCCACCGTCAAGGCTTGGCAGTTGGCACTTGGTAACAAGTTCCGCATGAAGGAATGGCAGGAAAAGCGCAAGGGCAAGGGCGACAACCCAACGCCAATGACCGAGGAAGATTTACAAGTCGGCTTGCGTGGCGCGGCGATCCGCATCAGTGGATTGCGCGGTGTTATTTTCGGCGGCAAGCCAATGGAATACTCAGAAGCAAATGCCTATGAGTTGGTTCGCCGTCACCCTCCATTTGCAGATCAAGTGCTTGAAGCAAGCGCTGAAATCTCAAATTTTACGAAAGCGCAGTAGCTGAACTGATCGAGTTTGCCAAGCATGAATTCAAACTTGGCAAGCGAGACACAGACGGAAAATCACTGCGCGAGACTCTACAGACAGTAGAGAAAATGACCGGGAAACTTCCAGAAGAAGGCGTTAATCCGGTCGAGTTTCCTGAATCTGTTGGGCATGTCTGGGGATGGTACCTAGAGTTGAGCAACAAAAGACCGCCCGGGCATTCCGGGCCTTCTCCTATACCAGAATCTGAGATTGGTTGGTACTTCAGGAACCGCCATATATCCCCAACATTGTGGGAATTGACTGCAATATCTGCCCTTGATAGGGTTGCTTTGACACCAGTTGAAGACGTTGATTGATTGGCCGATAAATGCTATGTTCATTGGTCAATCAATCAATTGAGGTTCAGGTATGGAGTCAGGCGAAAAGATCGTAACGATTCAGCAAACGTCAAAGCGGTACAAGGCCGCGCAATTGGCTGGGGTTGTGTTCATGTGTGTTGGCACAGTTTCATGCGTTTCAAATTCACAGCCAATGATCCATACGGTCTTGTGGCCGATTGGAATATGTTTGTTCGCTTATGCCCGTATCGGGGCATGGTGGAAAAACGGATAGCACTTTTTTACTTCAAACAAAAACCGCCCACTGAGGCGGTTTTTTATTGGGCGTCTTAATGTCTCTTGATCTGCAAACAATTGGACTTGAATTCCAAACTGACGGGCTAGAGAAGGGCACAGCCGCGCTTAAAAACAATGAACAAGCCGCTCATAAAGCGGCAGACGCAGCCGACAATGCATCGTCAAAGATGCGGATCATGTCGGACGCTCAAAAAGCCGCTGCATCTGCAACCGAGAAGGTCAGAGAGTCGATTGATAAGCAGGTTTCCGCAATGCGTCAGCAAGTGGAAACATTCGGCATGAGTGAACGTCAATCGAAGCTGTACAAGCTATCCATTGACGGCGCTACAGAGTCCCAACTTAAGCAGGCAGAAGCCGCGCTAAAGCAAGTCGATGCACTCAAACGTGCGGGAGAAATGGGCGAAAGCGCAGGCCGCGCTATCAAGGTAGGTGCATTGGCTGCTGTGGCTGGCATCGGTGCGACCATCGCGGCATTTGAGATGCTGATTGGCAAAGTTTCCCAATACCAAGACCTTGCTGAGCAAACGGGCGGCGATCCTGCTGGGATTGCATCGCTTCGCACCGCTGCTGATGTGGGCGGTGCATCAATTGAGCAACTGATTGCATCTGCAAACAGAATGCAACGCAGCCTAGCCGCCGTTGACGATGAAAGCAAAGGCGTAGGCCGTGCACTCGGAAAGATTGGCATCGAGGTGGAGAGCTTTAAGAATCTCCGCGCTGATGAGCAAATCAAGACTGTTGCAAAAGCAATGGCAGGGTATGAAGACGGGCTAGGAAAAGTCGCCGTCATGAATGAAATATTCGGGCGTGGTTCAGCAGCTTTGATCCCGACAATGAAGGAACTCGCAGCGCAGACGGACACAAATAACGGACTGACAACTGAGCAAATTCAACTTGCAGACGATTACAAAGACGCACAAGCGCGCGCCAAGTCTGAGTTGATGCAATTTGCTGAGCAAATGGCAGTTGCCGCGTTGCCTATGGTGACGGCATTCACGGGCGCAGTGCAAGACACATTGAAAGAGCTTTTTAGTCTTGACTCGCAGGGTAACAAGCTTTCCAAATCAAATGATGTTGCAGACTTCGCGGAAGTTGCGGCAACTAGCCTTGCTAGTTTGGTTGATATTGGCTACGGCGTTGCACAGGTGTTCAACCTGATTGGAAACAATATCGGCGCTGCACTTGCGCAGGCTACCGAGTTTGCAAAAGGCAACTTTGAAGGCGCTGCTGAAATTGGCCGCGCATCAAACGAGTTCAATTCAAAGCTTAGCTTTTCGCTTGGATTGTCCGAAAAGTTAGAGGCAAGAATCAAATCCATCAAGAGTGCAGCAAAGGACAATCCGCAAGACGGCGGAAATGAAAAGCAGCTTGAATATCATAGAAAGGCAGCTAAAGCAGTCAAAGCCGTAGCCGACGAATACGCCAAGTTGAGCGCAGAAATCGCCAAGCAGCTAGCCCTGTCGCAAGCCGAACTAGACGGAAACGGCAAGCTCGAAGCCTCTGAAAAGTACCGCATCACCACGCTCGAAAAGCTTATCGAACAATACCAAGCGGGCAAGATCACGCTTAAGGAATACATCGACCTTGAATCCAAGATGAACGATGTTCAGGGCGTGATGGAAAAGGCAGAGGCACAGGCCAAAGCCGCTAAGGCCGCACAAGCCGCCTACGCCGAATCGCTCCAATATCAAGATGATGTGAACAAGGCCTTGCGTGAAGAGGAAGACGCACGTAACCGTATCCGCTTGGCCGTGGGCGCTAACACTGTTGCCGCTGAAGAGGCGCAGCAACTCGCGCAACTGGAAATGCAGACCGTCTTTGCATCTGCTGAAGACCGTAAGCGCATCCTTGATTACTACCGCATTGAACTTGACCTTCGCAAAAAGATCGCAGCCATCAATTCAGCAGGCGGCATCGACCAAGCAGAGCGTGATCGCCTGATCGCCATTGAGGCAGAAAACGCCGCCAGACTAAAGGGTGTAGCCGACACGGGCGCGGCCATGCAATCCACCACAAGCATTTGGCAAAGCATCGACCAAACCGCGCATACCGTATGGACAAACGTGCTTCAAGGCGGGCAGGATGTTTGGAGCAAGCTGAAGAACACAGCCAAGAGCGTTTTCTTTGACTGGCTGTACCAGATGACGCTGAAGAAGTGGATTTTCAGCATCGGTGCGACCATGACTGGCACGGGCGCAATTGCGCAAACAGCATCGTCAGCCGGTAGCCTGTCCAGCCTAAGCAGCCTGGGCAGCTTAGGAAGCTCCATTGCATCGGTAAGCACCGCCCTAGGCCAATTCGGTACCAGCGCACTCGCAAGCACTCAGAGCTTGATCGGCCTCACAGGCACAGCAGCCCAAGCACAAGCCGCCGTCACGGGTGGCCTTGCTGCACAAACTGGGGCATCGACCATGGCTAGCACCCTTGGCACCGCCATGCCCTACATCGCCGCAGCGGCAGGCGTCTACATGCTCGCCAAAAGCATGGAGGGCGGCGAAAAGCGGTCAGGTGCCACCTACACCACAGGCTCAAAAGGCGAGGCCGTGTTTAACCAGGGGCCGTCTGGTGGCGAAATTGCGGCAGACCAATCGCGCGGCCTTTTCTCCAGCACCCAAACTGAAATCAACCGCTTACTTGCAGGCTTCGGCAGCAAGGCCACCGTGACTGGGTTCACGGCAGGCCTGGAATCATCCAAAAACGGCAAAGGTTTCCAGTTTGCGGGCGGCTACATTGGCGACAAAGCCTTTGGCGAAAACTTGGGCCGCACGGGTGGGCAATTTTCGATGCAAAGCCAAGACGACGCCACCGCCTTGGCTAACTACAGCACAGACTTGCAGCGCAGCGTCTTAGAAGCCTTGCAGGCGGCAGACCTGGGCGGCTCAGTGGGGGCATGGCTTAACGGCCTAGGTGACATTGAAAAGCTCAGCAAAGACCAAGTTTCCACCAACCTAACCCAAGTCACGGCCTATCAGCAACTACAAGAGGCGTCTAAATCCTACCCCGCCGCGCTGGACAACATCAAGACCATGACTGTCGAGGCGTCCGCCAAGCTGCTGGAAGTGGCAGGCGGGCTGGATGGATTGCAAACTGCCCTGGCCAGCTACTTTGACCTATTCGGCACCGATGCCGAAAAGTACGACCAAGCCATTAAAACAGTTCATTCCGGTTTCGACGCCATCAATGTCGTCATGCCCGCGTCCAACGCCAATCTGCGCGAATGGTACAAATCCGAAGTCGCCCGCCTGGGTGCCATGGACTTAGGCGTTGAGGCCAATGCCAAAGCCTACGCTGGAGCCCTCAAGCTTGCCAGCGGTGTCGATGCGCTTGCCAAAGCCGAAGAACAAGCCGCCACAACCCGCCAAAACTGGCAAGACCAGTTGAATGTACTCACAGGCAAAACCACAGATACCGCCCTGCAAATGCAGCGCGACTTGGCCAGCACCACGGACGAATCCACCCAGGCCCTCATCCGTCAGGTCTACGCCGAAAAAAACCGCCAAAAAGCAATGGCCGAATCTGCCACCGCTATGCAAAAGATGGCAACAGACCAAGCCGCCGCAGCGCAGAAATCCGCCGACGCCTACAAGTCCGCCCTGTCCGCGCAGCAAAGCTACTACGCCTCCCTGACCAGCGCAGGCGACGCCGTGCGCAACCTCTTGGCAGGCCTCAAAACAGGCGTCAACGCAGGCACCAGCCCACAAAGCCGCCTCGAAGCCGCCCGCGCCCAATACCTGCAAGACCTCAGCGCGGCACGCGGCGGCGACTTTGCTGCTTACAACCGGGTAGCCACCACCGCGCAAACCTACATTGGCGCAGGCTCCGACATGTACGCCAGCGGCTCGGAGCAAAAAGCCATCCTGGCCCAAGTGCAATCTGAGCTGCAAAACCTGCCCGCCGTGTCGCAATATGACGCCAACTTGGCGCAGCTAAAAGCCATTGAAGCCGCCATCAAATCCAATACGACTAGCACAAACGGTGCAATCGGGACTCTAAATACAGAGACATTAGCAGCTATTGCCAGTATGACTGGCACGCTGTCAAACAACTTTGCATCTATCGACATCAATAACAACGGCGTGTTGACATTCGATGAGCTAAAAGCAGGGCTCAATATCAGCGAAGAATTGACTCGACAGCTTATTGCATCAGTAGATTTAAATGGTGACGGCCAAATCAGCCAACTTGAGGTAATAAAAGCCAATACAGCCAATACCACAGCATCGCTAGATGCTCAAAAAATTGACACATTAGCAGCTATTGCCAGCATGACAGCTACGCTGTCAAATAGCTTTTCGACCATCGACATAAACGGAAGTGGACTTATAACATTTGCCGAGATGAAAGAGGCACTTGGCACGGGTGACACGCTCACGCAGCAGCTCATTAACGCCATCGACGCCAATGGCGACGGCCAAATAAGCCAACTTGAGATAATCAACGCCAATACCAAGGGTTTGGCCGATCTGCAAAAGATCAATTCAGCGATCAACTCACTCGACTGGTCTACCGCCAGCAAAGCCAGCAGCACCGCCAGCTTGGCTGCAATGTCCAAGGCAAACGGCTGGTCTTTGGCGCAAATTGCCGCCGCCAGCGGCTACGGTATCAACGACATCAGCGCGCTATTCAGTGGCTACGGCATGGGCACTGGCGTGGCTTACGGCGCAATCAGCAGCAGCATCGAGACAGGCATTAAGGCGGGCACATCTGGCGCGTCTACGGCTGCTTTTGTCACGGGTGGCGGCGGTGCGCCTGCGGGTGGTGCAAGCTCCGATGCTGCAATCAGCGGGGCAGTGGGTGCCCTTGACTGGTCAAACCCCAGCGCCTCAGCCGCCGCGCTGGCGAATCAGGCCTATTGGAACAACTGGAGCCAGGCAGAAATTGCAGCGTCAACAGGCTACAACCTGTCAGACATTCAGGCCCTTTTTGCCAATGCTGGAATCCCGGCGTTTGCAACGGGCGGCGACTTTGCGGGCGGGTTGAGGTTGGTTGGCGAGCGCGGCCCCGAGTTAGAGGTGACGGGGCCAAGCCGCATATTCAATGCGCAGCAAACAGCGTCCATGCTCAGTGGCAGTGGTGGCAACAACCAAGATCTGATCAACGAAGTGCGCGAACTCCGCAAAGAGGTTGCCAAAGCCAAAGAGTCAGACACGCCTATCCACGTCACCGTGGTGACCCATGACGGCAAAAAGCTGGCCGAGCAAGTCATCAGCACCATCAAAGAGCGCAGCCGCAACCGCGAAGTAGTGATCTATGCAAACGGCGTAGGAGCGGCCACACGATGACCCTCTCCGAATACTTCGCCACGCCAGATGCCCGGCGCATCCTGCTGCTAGAAATCCAGCGCACGGACGCCGCCGCTACCTGCTACCGCATCAGCGATGAGCCCTACATCACTGACCCCGCCGACACGCCCTCAAGCTGCGCCTACAGCCCCATCATTGGCGGCTCAGGCCTGCCAGAATTTCGCCGTGTGGTCAATGACGTGTTCGACGGCGGCGCAAGCACAGGATTCGGCACCGTCACACTTGCCAGCACCAGCGCGGCCTACACCTCAAGCGCAGGCGCAGGCAATGCCGTGATGACCCTGCCTCGTGGCACCGCCGTCACGCTCAAAGTTGCCGCGCCCCGCGATCTGTTTGCCTACAGCACCGCCATCACGCTCGCCACGGGCAAGATCAACCGCATAGGCGGCAGCAGTGATGGGGATTTGATTTTGGAGATCATCGACGGCAGCGCAGCCATCGCAGCCAAGCAAATCGCCATCGACACGGCCACAGCGCCCTTGTGCTTCGGGTATTGCCGCAACGTAACACCATTCCTGACCAATCCGGCAACGCTCAAATACACGGTGCATGACAGCGCCGTCAATGACATTACTGCTGTCTACGATGATGGCGTTTTGCTCACGCTGGGCACCGACTACACCAAGACAAATGCCAGCGGCTATTTCAACCTGACAGGCTCACCCGCTGGCACCATCACTTGCGACGTGCAGGGTGCAAAAGTGTCTGGCACGTGGTTGCAAAGCACGCAAGCCATCATCGGCAACCTTCTAGACCGCGCAGGCGTCACGGCCTACACCCGTGCATTCAACAGCGTGCCAAGTGGCACCGTTGGCCTGTACCTGACAGCCACAGAAACACTTGGCAGCTTGCTGAACAAGCTCATGCAAGGGTGCGCAGGGTATTGGTACTTAAACCGCACTGGCGTACTCACTTTCGCGCAGTACCCACTGCCAAGCACCGCAACAGTCGTCTATGACGAAAAATCGCTGCTAGATCGCGTCCAAATCGACGAATCAGACCGACTCTACAGCGCCGTCAAATACCAGTACCGCACCAACTGGACGACACAAACCCAAGTGCGCCCCGCAGCCACAGCCGCGCAAGCCGCATTTGCCGCATCCGCAGGCCTGCTGGGCAGCACCACGCTAACGCCAGCCGCTGAATACACGTACACAGATAGCCCGCTGCTGCAAACGTACTTTGACAGCGGCGCAGACGCAGCAACAGCCGCAGGCCGCATGCAAACCCTCTACGGCGTCCCCCGAAAAATCATCACCTCTGTGGTGCCCTACAGCGCCACATTGGCCCTGGGCGATCAGGTGTCACTCAGTTGGTTCGGCAGCAGCTACAACGGCGCAGTGGTGGGCCTGGGCGATGTGTTCGATGGCGCTTACCCCAAGCAAAAAATCACGGTGGTCGCATAAATGGCAAACGCAATATTTTTGTTCGACAACCAAGCTGATGACGGCATCGTCACTGCTAGCAGCACTGCCAGCGGAACCACACCCGCCAGTAATGTTCAAAATCCGCAGCGCTCAGCCGTGTGGCGCAGCGGTGCAGGCAGCACCAGCCAGCTAAATTGCACGCTCAGCAGCATCTACGGCGTGACGCATGCCGCGCTGGTGGATGTCAATCTATCTACAGCGGGCACCATCAGACTGCAAAGCTGGTCAGACGCGCTGGGCGGCTCCGTGCCGGGTGTCGATGTCACGTTTTACCCCACCCTCTACGTCAACACCGCATTGATCAGCACCGCCTGGGGAAGCGGCCCATTTGGCATCGGCGCTTATGGCCTTAGCGGTGTGCTCAACAGCGCCAAAAATATCACCATCATCCCGCTTGGCGCGGCAAATTTTGATCCGTTTTGGCGCATCACGCTGACTGACATCAACACCAGTTACCAGCAGTTCGGGCGGCTGTTCTTGGGGTCAGGCCAAGCCGTCACGCACAACATGAGCTACGGCTGGCAAGCTGACCGCCAAGAGCGCTCAGTTTCTGTAGAGAGCTTGGGCGGCCAGCGCTTTGTGCAGCCCCGTGATGACCGACTGCAACTGCGCGGCGCGTTCGATTTTTTGACGGACGCCGAGCGCACCGAAATGCTCTTGCGCATGCAGCAATTTGGTCAGCGCAAACCCTTTATTTTTAGTGTCTACCCGGAGCAAAGTAACCAGGGTATGACCACCACGGTTTACGGGCGATTCGCCAGCGTCAGCGTCAGCGGCACGCATTTCAACATCAATCAACTGCCTTTTTCGATTGTCGAGGAACTTTAATCATGACAACAACTGTTAACTACTCTTGGGCGCTTCCCACTGTTGGAGCTAGCGTCAATACCTGGGGTACTCTAGTCAACAATATCTTGATTGACATTGACGCCAAGATGTTTTCCAGAACTGGCGGTCCGATCAGCGGCAATGTGTCGGTGGCGGGGACGCTATCCCTGTTTGACCAAATTAACAACACCGGCACGGGTGTTTTGGATATTGTTAACCGCAACGGTACTGGTATTGATTTTTATGTCAACGCCGCATCGTTAAGAGCGGGTCGCTTCGACGCCAGCGGGAATTTGCTGGTTGGGACGAGTAGCGCGGTGGGGAATGAAAAATTCAACGTAACCGGCAGCGTCGCCAACAACATAGTTCGAGTAATTAACACAAACGCCGCGCCCTCCGGTATTTTGCTGTCTTACTCGCAGAACATCACTGGCACAGGAAATGAGTTCATTGATTGTAGAACAAACACTTCTACGCAAGTGTTTAAAGTGATGGCGAACGGCAACGTCGCTAACATAAACAACAGCTACGGCGCAATTTCATCAAAGCTCTACAAAGAAAACATAGCCGACGCATCGCCAAAACTGGCGAAGCTTCTCAAAGTCAGAATTGTTAATTACAACCTTATCAACGACCCAGCAAAGCTAAAACAGATTGGCGTGATATGGGAGGAACTGAACGAAATTAGCCCCGGCATGTGCGGAGAAACGCCCGACTACGAAGAGGTGACACTGACCCGCGAAGTCGAAAAGACCGTACCCGTCACAATCAAAAAAGAAGTCACGACTGAACGGGTGCAGTTTGACGTTATCGACGGCGTAGCAGTTCAAAAAATCATCAAAGAGACAGCGGCTATTGACGAACCTGTTGTCGATGAATACCCAGTTTTTGACGGTTACGGCAATCCAGTGATGGAGGTTGTTACACCTGCAACCGAAGCTGAGATTGACGACAAAGGCAACGAAGTAAAGCCTGCTTCTCCTGCTGTGCTGCGTCAGAAAATCCACACTGTTCCCCGCATGGAAACGGTGGTCGAGAAGGAAGAGTACACAGAGCGCAGACTGACAGGCACGACAACTAAGTCAGTTAAGTATTCGATCTTTGTACCCATGCTGATCAAGGCCATGCAAGAACAGCAAGCGCAGATTGAAGCACTCAAAGCAAAGGTGGGCGCATGACCTACTTTTACACCCTCTTGGCGCTGCAAGTTCTTGACTTGCTGTCTACAGTAATCGCCCTTCGCAATCCGCGACTCACAGAAGCAAACGGCCCCCTCGCAGGCCTCATGAAAAGCATTGGCACGCTGCCCGCGCTCATGTGCATCAAGACCCTGGCAATGGTGCTGATTTGGCATCACCGCGAAGACATGGGCGGGTGGCTGACCGCGCTGTGTGTGCTGTATGCCGTGGTCATCGTCAACAACATCAGATTGATCAAAAAAGGGTAGGGCATGCCAGAACCAACAACCACAAGCGCGGCAGCAGCCGCCATCACATCCAGTGGCAGCCAAACAGGCCCCGGCATTGCCGCGCTGTTTGTTGCATTCCTTGGGCCTCTTGCTGGCCCTTATGCCTTGATCGTCTTTGCAGCCCTGGCAGGCTCGCTGTGGCCGCTGTCCGGTGCTGACGCCATGACACGCACGGCGGGCGCTTGGCTCATGTTGCGCTGCACGCTCACGGCGGTAGTGCTCACGGCGGCGGTGTCGAACTACATCCAGACGCGCTACGAAGTCCAGGCGGGCGAGGCCTTCGCCCCGGTCGCTTTCTTGATTGGTGCGCTGGGTAACGGCTGGCGTCCATTGTTTGCAGCCGTTACGGCAGCTTTCAGCCGCATCATCGGTGGGGGCAAGGCCAATGAATAACACCCCAGTCATGATTCATGAGGCGCTGTGCGCAGTGCTTTTTTGGTCAGTGTTTTGTCGGTCCGTCAAATCCGACAAGCGTGTCAGATTGCCCGTGCGCTTTGCTTTCATGTGCCTTGGTCTAGCCGCCTGCCTGGGCATGGCTGCGCCCGTCGTGTGGGCGTATCAACCCCACCCCGTGGCGCTGGCAATGCTCGCTGCATTTGCCATCGTGCAAGTGGTCACGGCTGCACTTTGGGTGGATGGGCCACCCGCGCCGTTTATCAAATTCAGGTTTCGCAATAGGCGCAGGCGTGCCAGTGATGGTCTGCCCATGGCACAAACCAGAGAAGGGGAAACATGCTAACTTTCGACCAAGCCTTTGACCGCCTGATGGGCAATGAGGGCGGCTACGTCAACCACCCCAACGACCCAGGCGGGGAAACAAACTGGGGCATCGCCAAGCGCAGCTACCCAAATGTGGACATTCGCAACCTGACCAAAGACCAAGCCAAGACGATCTACAAACGCGACTTTTGGGACGTGATTGGCGACTGTCACCCGGCAATCAAATTCCAGGTGTTCGACTTTGCCGTCAACAGCGGAATCGGCACCGCTATTCGCAAGCTGCAATCAGCCATCGGTGTGGCAGATGACGGCGTGTTTGGTCTTGTCAGCAAACGCGCATTGGCTGGCGCAGATGTCAATGATGTGCTGATGCGCTTCGCTGCTGCACGCTTGCGATTCTGGGCAAGCCTGAGCACATGGCCCACGTTTGGCAAAGGCTGGGCAATCCGCGCAGCCAAGCAACTCGAATACGCAGCAGAGGACAACTGACATGGACTGGACAACCGTACTCAAATCAATCGCCCCAACTGTTGCTACGGCCTTGCTTGGCCCGCTGGGTGGCGTGGCTGTTTCAGCCCTTGGCAATGTGCTTGGCGTCAGCGAAGCCACTCAAGACAAAATTGCTGACGTCATCAAGTCCGCAGGCATGACGCCCGAGCAAATCACAGCCCTAAAACAGCTCGAACTTGAATACCAAAACACCGAAAAAGAGCGCGGATTCAAGTACGCTGAACTTTCCTTTCAAGACCGCGACAGCGCACGCAAAGCAAACGTAGCAGGCGGCACGCAGCGCCCATTGTTTTGGCTGAGCCTGTTGCTGCTGTGCGTGACGATTGGCAGCGAGGCCATTGTCCTTTTCCACGGCTACCCGCCCGCAACATCTGATTTGGTGGTGGGCCGGGTGCTAGGGCTCATGGACGCAGTGGCAATGCTGGTGCTTAGTTACTGGTACGGCACAACAAATGGAAGCGCTCAAAAGTCTGAGCTATTGGCGCAAAAGGCTCAGACATGATGAAAAAAACCATTTTCATTGCAGCCCTGCTGGCGTGCCTGACAGTCGCAGCAGCACCACCATCTGGCCACCCAGCGATGTTGCCCAAACGCTGCCATGAATGACCACAGTTGCCACTCGCTATAACCATCCTGATCCTCATTTGGTGGCATGTACTCAATTGTTCTTCCGTGCAGCTTCCAAAAACTCTCATGATTGGCTTTATGTGCCTGCCGTCCAGCATCAGTCAGCTTGACGCGTATCTTGTTGTTCAGGTTGAAGGTTGTCACGTCTTCACCTCCTGCTTTGCCAGCTTTGAGCCTTCGTATGCGAAGTGCCTGCCGCCAATGTGTACCAATGGCTTTTCAAGAGCCTTTGCAGCGGCCTCGTTTGCCCTGTTTTTCGCGTTGTGCGCGGCCTCGTATCCGGTATTCCCAGCACGCCAATCACCACGCGCAATTTTCAATTGTTGCTCGGTTGGTTGGGCGTCAAAAAACCGTGGGAAGTAGTAATTGAAGTCGGCCATGAAGACTGATAAATCGCAGCAACTCATTTCTTTTGCTCCATTCGTAAGACCCTGACTTCGAGCATTGCAATTTGATGCCTCAACGCCTTGAGGTCTGATTGATGCTGATGGAATGACCGTTTTTTGCACCCGGCAAGGCACTTTGAAAGCCTGAAACAATCGCCACTGGGCACCATACATTCAGGGTGTGGAATGAATCCTGAATCTGTCATGGCAGCAGTTCCTTGATCAGTTCTCGGATTGCGGCAGCACATTCATCCTGCACCGCACGGTTATTCCCGTATGCCTGCATTTTTGGAGTGCGCTCGCAAACAGCAGCACAAGCCTCACCAAGCTGGCGAAGCTGGGCTTCTGTGTAGAGTGGCTCTGCCTGCATTCCACACATTGCAGAATGAGCGTCTCGCTGCCCATGCTTGTCAATCAATGTCCACTTGTCGGACACGTTGCACATCCCATCCTTGTCTTTAAATGGCGAGACAGACCGATAACGGTAGTGCGCTGGCTCAATCTTCATGCTGCCTCCCTGGCAAGTTGAACCATACGGAATGCAGACCCCTCAACCAATGCTTCAACACGCTTTACTTCTGCCTTCATGATCTTCTCGGAAGCTGCTTGCAATTCTTCGCAGCCGCGATTTACCTCGGGCATCCATCCAGTTTCACGCGACAAGTCGGTAACATGAAACACCACGCCAGCAACTGATACAGAGTATGTCTGCTGCCCTGCTTTGCGTTGCACTGCTGCGTAACTTTCCTTGGTCTTATTGAGGGCTGCTAATAGCTTTTCGTGCTTTTCAATGTGCTCTTTTAGTTTCTTTGTCATGCTGCCTCCGATACGATCACTTGATGCTCGGTGATGTTGGCAACACCCCAGCGATTGAATGAAGCATGCTCAGCAACGTAATCAAGGATCAGCTTGCCTAACCCTTGGTGCATTTCTTTTGGCATGTAAATAATTGGCTCATCTGACGAAATCTCATCAATTAGCCACTCATCAAGGTTCTCAATAACTAACTCAGCGAACCGCGCTTCAAGTTTGCGAAGAATCTCCATAGCCTCGACCTGCTCACCGACCCACACGGTACGGACTTCACCGGGTTCGGCCATACCGACAAGATCGTCCATCGCCTCATGTGCAGCGCCTTCACGATCTTTAGATTCGGCTTCGTGGTAATCCTCTTGGTTTGTGCTGTAGCAATAAGTTGTCATGTTGCCTCCGGTGCTGGTTTGTTCCGCTTGTAGCGATCTGTACTTGATTCTCCGGCCCATTCTTCCGGCGTCCAAATGTCCTTGCCATAGTCGAGGATGAACGGTTCTGTGTCGCGTTCGCCAATGAGAAATTTGGCTCGTTCGGCCTCGAATGCCACGCGATTCCAATACTCACCCCTGGCAATAGTTATCCCTCCGCAGTTCCCGACAAGGCCGTCAAATTTGTCAACGCGCACCAGTAGCGCCGTCCAATTGCGCTTGCCGTTTGATTCGGGAAAGCTTGTCAGACGCACGGTTAAGCGCGGCTGAGATTGAGCCTTGTCCACGCAGTGCTTGGCGAATGCAACAACATCATCCTGAGAAAATGCTAGGCCAAACGGATAGCGCTTTGGCGGGAAGAACTTTGCAGCCTCTTTTTTGATCAGTTCGAGATTCATTTCAATACTCCAATTTCTCAAGTTGGAAAGACTGTTTGCAGTGTGGGCAATCAATGTCCCAGTCTTTCAACTCGTCCCACTTGCTTGTGAAAACCCGATGCGAAATATCGTGATCGCCCGAGTTTGATTCCAAATCGACAAGATCAATATCTTCGCTACAGTGCGGACAATCGACGTTGATTGAGTATTCAAGGAATGCGATTGCTTTCTTGCTCATTGCTGGCCTCCTTGCTTGGCTGCTTCGACCGCATTAAGCTTCTCAGGCCAGCGATGGCGAAGGTACTTGCGTAAGTACCTGCCTGCCTTTTGATAGCCTGGATGGTCTGGCTCCATGCAATAACCAAAACCATCAGTAGCGCCGCTGAAATAGGCGTAGTGAGCCGACAGTAAGCCCAAGCCCAGGCCTATTAGCAGACCGAATAGTGCTGCGGTTCCGTAATCAAAGCCCATGACTGACACCTCCTTGCTTGGCTGCTTCGATAACAGGCTCACCCATGTGGGTAGGACTGTGCTGTTCGTGGATTGCATTCATTGCTGATCGGTACTCCCCTAGGACCTGAAGTGCCTCGTTGTAAAAGCGATCTGGCCCAGTTGCCAGTACGCATTCAAGCGCTAGGGCTAGACGATGTGCGTAGCGGTCGGCTACCTCGGTCATTGGCTCAACACGCTCACGGGCTTCTCTCCCTTCTTCAAAACACGCCTGCCCGTATTGGTTCATCTGACCCTGTGTGAACATCGGCGCGTACTTCGGGTGGTGTGGGTTCTTTGGCTTAGTGGTCTCGTACTGATAGCTGATAAACCGACCAGCCCAATCTTCGTGTGTGTATCGCCATGCACTTGGTTGAGGTAGTTCAGCCATGATTACCTCCCCGGCAGTGGGCTTCAATCAACTCTCTTGCAAAGTCAAGTAAGAACCGCTCACTACTTTCAACAAAGCGCCTGTTCGACCATTGACGCGCAATTTCAAGGACTTCGTCATCACTCAGCGCTGGCTGTGTGGGTAGCGTCAAGAAATGCGCTGCAAGTTCTCTTGCCCGGTGTTTGTTGACGCCCTCTCGCACAAGGTTTGCTACAACCATTTCCGTCCATGTTGCGGACGCCTCTTGTGTTGGCTGCTCTTGCTGCGCGTCTGGCTTGCACTTGGCAAGATCGTTTGCGATTACATCGAGGTCATCGGCTATCTGGAGTGGTGTGTAGCTGCCATCCCGCAGGCGTGCCGCGTCATCACGGAGATTTGAGATAGCACACTCAATGCCAATGGCTGGCGTCCACTCAGGAATGCCATCACGCTCAGCTATCTCAATCGTCATTCGGCAGGTTTTATCTTTCTTGGTCTCGCATTCGCCCTCACGGCAACCGCATTGCTCTTGCTGCGCTAGTGCTTGCTTAATATCAGCCACAGCTTTCTGTGCAATTCGGTTGCCTTCACTGTTGCCTGGAAAGTCGCCATTCCCCAGAAATGACAGACGTGTCAAAGCATCAAGCGCCTGCTGTAAAAGTTCTTTCATTTCAATATCTCCACTTTGCATTCGATAACAGCTCCAGACATGACAAGGTTGGCGCCACCAAACTCTTTGCAGTCGCTATAGATAGACTTGTTTGCCACCCAATAGCCAATAAGCATTGACAGATAGATAGTGAAAAAAATAGCGAGAAACTTTATAAATTTGGTCATGGCTTCAATACTCTACCTTGCATTCGATGATTACACCTTCAGAGAGCTTCGCGGCGCCGAACTCTTTGCAGTCTGCCTCCACTGAGTTACTGGTGTGATAAACGCCAAATACGAAGCCTGCATAAATCAGGACAACCATCCCAGCGAGTACGCTTAGAAAATCTTTCATGGCTTTGGCTCCCAGTTGCAATAATCTTCGTTGCAGCTTCGGCATACGGCTGAATTGCTCAGAGTAAAAGACTTGCAAGTTTTACACCTGCGAACAGGCTGCTCCTGTGCAATGGCTGCCTGGCCTGATCCTGGCAGGGCGCGTTGGATAGCCCAAAAGGTGCCGCCCAGTTTGGGCATGGCAGTGCCAATGGCGGGGAGAATGATTTTGCTCATGTTGATCCTTGGTGATGAAAAGAAGAGGGCGCTGCGCACCCAATGACTAAATAAATCAATTACTCAATACGGAATCTGCGGACAGCCCGCGCAAACCCGCCTGTCCAGGCCTTGTTGTCGCTGCCCGTGTCGCCGCTGTCGAAGCCCTGGATGTAGGCGCCGTAGCGAGAAAACTGCGTGCTGGACCAATGCCACTTTGGTGCGAAGGCTTCGTCGGCTGCCAGCAAGGGCTTGAGGTTGCTGCACTGCATCAGCAGGCCACCACGGGCGGGCAGATACCAGTCTGTAAAGCCGTCGATGTCCAGAGCGCGTACCGCTTGTGCAAGTGGGCTGCCCGCGTCCAGCATGGCTTGGGTATTGGCTGCGCCGTCAAAGTCGCTTGCCGCACCTGGTACGTATGCGTATTGGTCCAGCCAGGCTTTGTCAGTGATCTGGCCTGAGGCCTTGGGTGCAGTGACTTCGCCCCAGAGTTCTTGGCCGACTTGAAAGACGCCGTGGAAGTAGCCGCCTTGGATGAGGGCACCGAATGCGGGGTTAGTAGTGGTGGGTTTCATGGGTTCTCCTTGGGTAAAAATGAGCTGATCAAGCGGCAAGCCGCTCAGGGTGATAAACCGTCCCGCCCTGGGCAAATACCTCGACCGCTGCTGCGCGAATAGCGCCGTGGTATTCCCTGGCTGACAGGTGCTGCATCTGGAACTTGTGCAGATCCAGTGCGGTCTGGATGCTGTCGATTTCGTGCCACCAAAGTGGGGACTGCTTCCAGGCTCCGTTGGCTTGGCTCCGTTGTGCGATGGCATGCAGGGCCAAATCGGCGCTGGTCAGGTGTTCGCGCAGGCCACGCACCACCCCTTGGTCTTCGATCTTGAGTGACACGGTGATGGCGCTGGCGCAGTCGGTCCACTGCTGCACGGTGGCCACCCCTTGGCGCAAGAACCCGAAGCTGGCATAGGTGGGGTTGATGATCTCGGCTATCTCGGCTGCAGTCAGCTTTGTGACGGTCAAAATCACGCTGCGAATGTTGCCGATGCGTGCAGGCCAGCGGGGCTGGCGTGGTTTCTTGACGCTGCTCATGCTTCAGCTCCAGCGGTATTGGCGTCAGCTTCTTGCATGGCCTGGGCAATGGCTTGTTCAAGTGCTTCATACGCTTTACGTGAATCGTCAGGCCAGTCGCCAACATCGTGACGGTCAAGGGCAATGGCAGTCATTAGCTTTTTGGCTGCTGCTTCAATCAGTGTGGTCATGTTGCGCCTTTCATTGCGTCGATTGCTGCGCGGAATGTGTGCCCAACCATTGAATGTGTTGAATGCTGGTATCCTGGAACGATGCACCATGTTGTGCGACTACCTGAGTCGAGAACACCGTTCCATCGCTTTGCAAAAAACGTAGACTCAAGCAAATCCAGCCTCTCCGCATCAGCCTTGAGCGCGTCATAGTCAGTCTTCAGCGCATTGAAGTTATCCATGCAGTCACGATTCGCTTTGAGAAGCGCTTCGTTTTCAGCAGTCAATATGGCATTGGCTTGGCGCTCAGATTCAAGCATTTGAGCCGCCTCACGCGAGGTGCTTACTTGCCGTTGAGTCGTAGCTAACAGCCCTTCAAGTGCTGCAATTTGGCGAGGTGTAGGTGTAATGTTTTTCATGGTTTTCTTTCAGTTGGTGGGTTAGGCGGCTTGCTGCGCTTGAACGTGCTGGATGTGATTCACCAGCGCGGCGCAGATCAGGGGGAAGTCGGCTTCCTGGTAAAGCTTTGCGTTTCGGTCAGTGGTGGCCGTGAAGCCCAGTGATTGCAGGAAGTCGGCGGTCAAGTTGAACCCCAGCCGGTCCGCGATGTCGCCCAGCTTCAATGTCGGTGGCATGCTGGCTGGCCGGGTCATTGGGATGACGTTGGCCACGGGTGCCACTGCTGGCGCAGCTTCAACAATCAATGTCTTGTTAGACTTCTCAAGTCGCGCAATTTCAGCGGCTTCCTGTTCTGCGAACTGGCGTTCTTGTTCCTGCTGACGAGCGGCTTCGCGCTGGGCCTTGGCCTGTTCCTCTGCGCGAATCTTCTCGCGCTCGGATTCCAGTCGGGCGGCTTCCTTGGCCTGGTGCTGGCTGATACGCGCCGCTACCGTGTTTTTGAAGTCTTCGGGAGCTTTCAGGCACAGCGTGGCAATGTCAGCGAACAGGCATGAATACTCTTCCAGGCCATCGGTGCCCAGGTTCAACTGGATCTGATCTGCCCATTCGTTGGCCGCGATCTTGCAGCGTGCGAGCTCGGTTGATACCTTGTCCTTCATGCTGTCCAGGCTCTTCAAGCCTTTGACCACGCCAGCGAAGTCGCTTACAACGGCTGGCATGTAGGCGCGGCCAATGCGGTCATTGCACTTGCGAACGTGGGTGTGAAGTTCGGCAGCGGCTTCGCTGATGATGGTGGTACGGCGGGTCTCTTTTTCAGCCTTGACCAACTTTTCAATCAGCAGGCGATTCGAGCGGGCGGTTTCCCGGTACAGCGCAACGGTCTTGCGCATGGTGTCGATGCTGTCTGTCTGGGCAAGTGCGCCGGATTCGGCGGCGTCCAGGGCTTCTTCTGCCGTCTTGAGGGTCTTCACCGTGGCTTCCAGCGTGGCAAAGTCTTCGTCTGTCTCGGGCGTTTTGTTGATGCGCTCAACGTAGGCTTTCAGCGCTTGGCCGAACTTGTCCAGGTTGTCCACCAGGGCAATGGAGCCATTGACCACGATGCTGACTGCTGGCAGGCCCAACTGAGGTGAGGCTACGACTGGGGCGGCGGCTTCGGTGGGGATGTAGGCGGCTAGGTCCGCATCAAACTGTTTCCACCCGGCCATCAATTGCTCGGCGCGGCCAGGAACTGCGCGGTAGTCCATCTGCACGAAGTTGTCTTCTGTGCCATCGCTGCAAACGAAAATGACCTTTTCGGCACCCGTCACAAGCAACTGCTGTTCGAGTTGCCAGTAGTAGTGCGGTGTCAGTTCTTTGGCGCGGACTTGTGCTGCCAAGTCTTCGGACCAAAGCTTGTGCTCGAACAGAATCTTGCCGTCATAAGTTCTGCCATCCAGGGATGCCAGCAAGTACCCGGCATCGTCCGTGCATGTCACTGGGTACAGGTCATCATCAATCATTACCTCGACAATGCTGCGGGCTTCGGCTTCGGTTTCATGCCCACGGTCAAAAAGTTTTTGCGTGAAGCGGTCAACGGCAGGCGCTACGCCCGTTTTCTTTTGGTGCAGCAGGGCGGTTCTGGTTTGGTACTTTGATGCCCCCATCATTGCGGGGGCCTCGCTGGCGGTGCAGAAACCGGCGCGGAGTTGCATCCACTCAGCGCTGCCAGGGGCTACGTTATGGATCTTCATGATTATTCGCCTTTCGTCAGTTCGGTTTCACGGGCCATGTAGTGCTGGTTCAAAGCCTTTTGATCAGCCATTACCAGGGTTGGAATCAATTGCGCTGCATCGTTGAGCTCGTCCAGGTTCGTAGCGGCATCCATGCGGGCCTTGATGTCGGCTGCTTGTGCGGTTGGTTCCCCGGTGGTTTCAGCGGGCTTTGTGAGCGCTTCAATAGCCTTCACTTGGTCTTCTGACAGCGTGTATTTGCTGTTCAACATGGCCCAAAGGTCTTCAATCTTTCCGCCCTTGTCGATGTTGGCTTTCCAGGCTGGCAACTGCTTTGCAAAGCGCTCGGCGGAGCAGGGAGGCAGTGCGCCCTTGGAGGTGTCTGTGGTGGCTTGCCCGCCTTGGTCTGCCTTGTTCTGCATCACGGTCTGCCAAGTGGCCTCGCCGTCTTTTATGGCGCCAAAGATGCCGCGCAACTGCACCAACTGGGCAGGCGAGCATTGGGCCAGCGGATGCCCAAGGTAGGCCTGTAGGTCTGTCGCGCTCACGCCAAGTTCCGCGAATGCGTCACCAATGGCTTTGCGCTCGGCATCAGGATCGGCGGCGGCTTTGTCCATGCGCACGCGCTTGATAATGGATTCGGCTTCGTCGCACAGGTCGCCCGGGATGATGCGCAGGCCAAGGGTCCGCATCGCTTTGGAGATCAACGCGCCACGCTTGTTCAGGATGTCGTCATCGGTGCCAACCACGGTATAGACGTTCTTGCCGTAGCTGTTCTTGCGCACGCTGATGTAGGAGCCGTCAGAATCAGGCTTGGAGCGCTCGACCGTCTTGGATACGCGCACATCCAGCGGGTATGTCACGTTGGCTTCCAGGTCTGTCACGCTGACCCGGTGGACTTCCTTCATTTCGTCTTCAAAGATCATGCTGGTTTCGACAAGCACGTTCTTCATGCAGCGCAGGGCGACTTCCACAAAGCGGATGCCTAGGCCTTCAACGCCGTTACCAATCGGTTTGACGTAATAGGCGCTCTTGTTGTCGGCAAAGCTCGGGCGCTTGCATTCCTTCATCAGATCCAGGCGAACCTGATCCATGTTGCGCGGGTTGCGCATGGCCATCACATAGCGCGACTCGACCATGGCCTTAGCTTGGGCAGCGACGGCGCTGGATGCGCTTTCAATACCTGCTGGCACTGTGGCCGGAAGGAAGGCATTTTGGGTAACAACGGCATTCATTGAAAATCTCCTGGTGGTGGTATCGGTCAAAGAAACTTGAAATTCCTGGCGAGTTGAATCACTCCCCATGTGTAGCCAGCGCTCAAGCCAATGGCGGCGGCAGTGGCAAAGCAAACAGAAGCGGCATAGGCGGCACGGCTGGCCAACTTAGCAAGGGCGATCAGTACACCCATCACCCAATCAAGCGTGGCTATATCGGCGCATCGCTCGGTGCAAGTGGTGCGGCCTTGGCGGCATGATTCGCCGTGGCAGGTCATGGCAACCTCCGAAATTCGACTACCCAAACCCATGGGTTCAGATCCCAGGAGCCAGGGCCATTGATTGACTCCCAAAGGGCTATGTAGCCCCCTGGTCCGTGGATAGCGCTCCCGCTGTCATCGCCAGTTGGGGTCATGCACTCAATGCGGCAGCCTTCAGCTTGCGCATCCGCCTCGCTGATGTCTTGCAACCTCTCCACGCGCACGCCAGTGATTTCCAAGGTGATGCGACTGGCCCAGCGGGGCATGTGGATAGATGGGCGCCAGCGCTGCTGAATGTTGTCGTCAGAATCAATAAATTCAGGCGGTGATCCACCGTCAGCAGCAAAGGCGCAATGTGCTGGATTTTGATATTGGTGGATTCGGTTTGCCGATTGCCAATCAGCATCGGCATCCACTTCATATTCTTCGAGCAATGGTCCTTGCCACGTCTCGCGCACCCAAAGCTGATCGCCGGGCTTGCCGTAGGGGCATGCACAAATCGCGTGCCGGGCGGTTCCGCGCCCAGGAAATGCGTCGTGGGTTGCTTGGATTTGACACCCGAGCGTCGCGTGTGTTACCGCCTCGGCTTTTAGTCCGACAAAATCTGGGCTTTGAATTTTTCCGACCCGCCGCGTCTGCGTCTTGCTGCCATCGAGCAAAGCGCTGACCATTGGACCGCTAAAAAGGATTGGGCGCTGTTTCATGGATTCACCGCCACAACTTGACGCGATGCCCGGTGGCCTTTGGTAGTCAGGCAATCCACCTCAGCGCGAGAATTCCAAACAGGCGTAGCGTTTTCAGACTTGCACAGCGCATAAGCTGCAGCGTTCTTTGTGGCGTTTGCAGCCATCGCTGCATCACGCGCTTCAATTGCTTCGCGCTCTTGGTCGAAATGATGGGCAGCGCCACCCCAGACGAGATAGACTGCTGCGCAGCCGATCCATATTGCGAGGGTCTTCATGATTTGCGAGCCTCCAGCATTGAATCTGCGATGCGATACCAATGTTTTGTCAGTGTCAGCAAAATTTTGTCATGAATCTCAATGTCGCAGCCTGAGTTTCCATGGCAATCAGCGGTCATTGCGGCAAGTTCGCCTTGCATCGCCTTCGCGGCAAAGTAGTCGCGCAATGTCATTCCTGGCATGCCTGAGTTAAGGCCGTGCTCTTCGGTGGCCGGGAAAGCGGACCCGCCTGTTTCTTTTGTGCTCATGCTTCCACCTCGTTCGTCAGAGCCTGCAACTTGCTGATGCGGTCATTGATTTCATTGACTGCCATTTGGAATTGAGCGCGCAACGTTTTCCGTTTCGCTTCAAGTTCCTTGACGGCTTGGCTCACTGGATCAAATCCGTCCGGCAACTTGAAAGTCACTTCGCACTCAGCAATTGCACCGGGTGTTTTAAACCCGTACATGCTGTATGTGAGCCCGTCAATTGAGTTTGTATTGCGATCCTCGTAATCGGCTGAGATAGCGGGCGTAACCCACATCTTCATCGTGATGGTTTTCATGCGACACCCCGCGCCAGTGAAGCCAAGTCATCAAGATCAGGATGCACTTCAGCATCAAGACGGCACTCGCATTCAAGAAGTGCAAGGCGCATTGCATAGTGGCCATGGCCAATGGCGTAGCGCCCGTCTGCCTCCATAACCTTATTGATGGTGGCAATCCACTTTGCAACGCGCTCAGGCGTCGGTGTCACGCTTTCAATGGCCTTCAAGCTGCCATCAAACAAGCCTTTTTCGCTTGCGGAAATTGCTCGCTGTTCGTTAATTCGCGCAATGCGCCCGGCTGTAGCGCCTACGCTTGCAAGATCGCCCAGCGCATGGGCTTGGCTGTGTGAGAGGGTTGGCATGGTCAAGCCTCCACCGATTTAGGTGTCCACAAGGCGGCATGTGCTTCACACGTCAATATGGCGGCTTCGTACTCTTTTCTATGGGTACTTCCGACTGGATGTTCACGCTCAAGATTTGAGCGAAACGCTTCAAATGTGTCAGGGCCAAAGCAGCCTGTTTTTAACAGCGGGCCTTTTTCGGTAATCCACAAAGTCAAGTTGTCTGAACGTGATCCAACAGGGCCAATGCTGAAATATGGGCGATCACCTATGAGATTGGTATTAGCACCGCTCAGGTTGGCACCGCTCAGGTTGGCATCGCTCAGGTTGGCACCGCTCAGGTTGGCATCGCTCAGGTTGGCACCGCTCAGGTTGGCACCGCTCAGGTTGGCATCGCTCAGGTTGGCATCGCCCAGGTAGGCACCGCTCAGGTAGGCACCGCTCAGGTTGGCACCGCTCAGGTTGGCACCGCTCAGGTTGGCACCGCTCAGGTTGGCCTTCTCTAACACCGCTTTTTCAAGCGCAAATCTCATTGCGTTTTGAGTGCCTTCTGGCGCTTCGCACTCATAGACAACGACGTGTGAGTCGTATCTGCTCTTGATCTGTACCTTGCTCATTTATCGCTCCTAGCCTGTTTGGTGGCTTGGATAGAACTGTAGCAAATGCTATTTCATTTGGCAATAGCAAATGCTATGTTTTCCGCAAATTATTCAAACTGTCTGAAATCAGCAAGAAATTGATATTTGTCGAATTTCTGCACGGCAGGCGTAAAAAAACCCGCATTGCCGCCGAATTTGGCCGACAGAGCCTTAAGCCTGTCACGTCGCCACATTGATAGAGCCTCGGGTTTCATGGAAATGACGATAGCAGACGTTTCGATAGCATTGGCTATTGACTTGCATGTAGCATTTGCTATATCCTTGCGTTTATGAACCTTCGCACTTACTTCGCAAGCCCTGGCGCTCTTACCGTCGCCGAAATCAAAGAGCGTATCGGTGTCAAAAGCGATGCGCAGATCCGCCAATGGCAGCATGGCTATTCAGACCGTATTCCTAACCCTGAATACGCGCTGGCTATTGAGCGCGCAACAGATGGCAAGGTCACGCGCCAAGAGCTCCGCCCAAACGACTTTTGGAAGATTTGGCCGGACCTTTCGCACCTCGCACCAAAAGAGGCAGCGTAATGGAAAACCTCTACGTTTGCCATATCACCCTCTCCCCCAAAGAGGTGGCCTGAATGCAAGACCATCTCAACCTGATTTATCTCTATGTGCATGGTGAAACCCTCTCTGAACTTGTAGCGAAGCATCAACGATCTTTGATGGCCGCACAAGGTCTGAATGCGGACTTGCTTTCTCGGGTGGGCAAATGACACAGCCCATTACATCCCCATTCCGCTACCGCGGTGACCCACGGCCAAGCATCTTCGCCACTGATCCCAGATTCACTGGCAAATGGGCATCCAAGGCCAACCACTGCAACGACCTGACGCCCAAGCCCAGCAAGTTCAGCGTGGCCATTGCTACCCCTGCTGAGTCTGCCCGCACCAACTCCATCAAGAGGGCGAAATGAGCTATTTGTCCCAACTGATCGACAAGCGCCGGGCGGCTGAAGCTGTGCTGTACGGCGCGTGAACATGGAGATCGCAATGGCTCAAAACCAACGCGAAGACGCCCAGCACTGGAAAGACCTGATGTATGCCGCCATCAAGGCACGCAAGGCCGATCCTGAAGGCTGTTTCTTTCTGGAGCAGGGCGACAAGGACCGGGTGGAAATGCTGGCGCGTAAGGCGGTGGCAGGGTGAATTACTACCCTTTTCATATCGGCGACTACCTCAGTGCTACTAGGCACCTGAGTTGGGAAGAGGATGCAGCTTATCGCCGCTTGCTCGACACCTATTACACGACTGAGAAGCCGCTGCCAAATGACTTGAGGCAGGTTTGCAGGCTTGTCTTGGCAACTACTGAAACACAACGCGAAGCGGTGCAGACCGTCCTTGAAGAGTTCTTTGAAGCCACTGAAAACGGCTGGATCAATGCACGCGCTGACGCTGAAATTGCAACGATGCGCGAGAAACAGCAGAAGCAAAGAGACAAGGCTAACAAGCGCTGGCAGAAGCCACCACAAGAACACGGCACTGCACCAGCAATGCCACAGCATGAAGTTACAGATGCCACGGCATCAAAAACTGATGCTGATGCAATGCCACCAACACCAACACCAACACCAACACCAACACCAGTATTAAAGAATACCCCCATAACCCCCAAGGGGGTGGATGAACGGTTTGAACGATTCTGGTTGGCATACCCCCGCAAGGTTGGAAAGGATGCAGCCAAAAGAGCATTCGACAAGCGCAGGCCTGATGACGCTTTGGTGACGGAAATGCTGAAGGCAGTTGCTGTGCACACGAAGTCTGAATCGTGGCGTCGTGATGGTGGGCAGTTCATCCCGCACCCCGCTACTTGGCTGAATCAAGGACGCTGGCAAGACGGCGATTTGCTTTCATCTGGAAACGATTCAACCGGAAGCGCACCGGCTGCATGGGATGGCGCGAAATGAACAGCCCATACCCACACAACGCATTCCAGATCGCGCAAGCGCGCGCCAACGGCATGCGCCCGGCTGGCCCGTTGCTTGTCTCGCTGTGCAACGCACCGAATTTCGACAACGCGACCGTTTACGCGAAGCCAAACGAAGCGTATCGCTGGGACTGGGTTCGTGGGCTCCCGTCTGTCGTGGTGCTGCTCAACAAAGAAACCCGCATGGGGTCAATCCTGGACGACATCAACCGCTGTGAACCTGGACAGCTTGATGTGGTTGACGTTGAGCGAAAGCTTGGCTGGATGGTCATTTACACAAGCCCCAAGTTGCTGACCACGAAATGGCCCCGTAACTGGGCGCATGACTGGCTTGGCGATCAAAAGTGGCACACCGATTTAGCCGAATTTCTAGGCGCAAGAGGGATTGAAATCGTATGAACCTGATACCTGACAACGTAGACCTGAGCGCGTACATGGATGGGCCTGACTTCAAGGCCCAAGTACGCAGCGCAGCCGACTTTAAGGGCGCTGTGAAGGCAAAGCTCAATCCAGCAAAGACCGCCATCAAAGCGCCGTCGATCCTGATCGAAAAAGCTGGAGGCATTGAGTTTCGTCCTGCAGAAGTCACCGCATGGGTGGGCTTCAACGGTCACCGCAAGAGCATGTTCACCAGTCAGGTCATGCTGGACATGGCTATTCAGCGCCAGCGTGTGCTGATTGTTTCGCTGGAAATGGATCCAGCAGACACGATGCTTCGGATGCTCAAGCAAGCGTCAGGCGTTGGCATGCCGAGCGACCGAGCAATTGATGAATTCCACCAATGGACAAATGACCGCCTTTGGTTGTTTGACCACGTTGGAAACCTTTCTGTCGATCATGCCTTCGCGCTGTGCCGCTACTTTGCGACGGAACTGAAGGGAACCCAAGTCATTCTCGATTCGATGATGATGATTTGCCAGAGCGAAGAGAAGCTGGACGAACAAAAGCGCTTCTCCACAGGCCTGATCCGGCTTGGCCAGGAAACAGGCCTTCACATCCACGTCATCACCCATTGCCGCAAGCCTCAAGCGGGCGGTGAAGAGCGTTTGCCGACTCGCTATGAGATTCGCGGTTCCAGCGCTATCAGCGATCAATCGCACAACGTGATGATCGTTTGGATGAACAAGGCGAAGTACGCCAAGTTGGAAGAAAACCCCAATGACGTTGATGCAGGTGCACAGCCTTGCGCCGTCATCAAGTGCGACAAGCAACGCAATGGCCGCTGGGAAGGGAAATTGAAGCTTTGGTTCCATGAACCAAGCCTTCGCTTTTGCGACGACCGAACCAGCGAAGTTCAGCCATACGCCATGTTGCGCGGACAGCAGGCGGACCTATGACGCATGGACTTCCAAGCCCACAAAAAGCGCATCTATCGCCACTGCCTGGCCATGGCCCAGCAAGACCCTGGCTATGCCCTATGGGCGGCAGAGGACTACGAAATCAAGTCATTCGGCGTGCTTGAAGGACTGCACGCCGCAGTGAAAGAACGAATCACCCGTAAGCAGCAACTCAACCAAGGAAACACAAATGGAACACACCCTGAAACCTGAATTCTCTTTTCTCACATTCACTGACGTCACCTTGACCAATGTGAACTTCCGCAAGGAACTGCACGGCGAAGAGCATGTGCAAGCCGTGGACTTGAACATGGGGGTGGACATCCCCAACACCTTGCTTGACCAGATCGCGCCCGGCCTGCGCAAAGCGCTGTACTGGAACCAGGCGGCAGAGCAGGGCCAAGTGAACTTGGACGGCGTGGACAGCATCTTGCCGAACCTGAAATTCCCCCGCTTGAACGGCGGCAAGTTCGCCCTGGACGACAAAAAGAACAAGCTGGCCGGGTATGACCTGCACATTGATTACGGGCTGGGCGACGAGCAGAGCTCAATGCTGTTTGACTGCTGCAAAGTGGTTCGGCGCGCGATTGAAACCAAGGAGGGCGGCACGGTTCACCTGACTTGGCAAGTTCAGTATTCCGGCGACCGCCTGGACGGCGAGACATGCGGCAAGCTGGCGCTGTTGGAGCAAGACCTGATTCAAATCAAGCTGATTCCGCCCGTGGTGGAGCAGGTTGAAGAGAGCGACGAGCCGCAAGAAAACCCGTTCCCGATCCAGGGCGGTGCAGATCCGGTGCAGAACCCTTTCACGCCCGAGCAGGCGCTGTTTGATTCGGTGAATCAAGAAGAAGCGGCAGGCGCCGGGACTGTGACGCACTGAGATCATGGCCGTAGTCCTCAAACTTCCTTACCCTGTATCGGCCAATCGCTATTGGGCTACGCGCGTCATCACGCCAAAGGGCCAGACGCGGGCCATGGCGATGACCTATGTAACTGCTGAAGCAAAGCAGTTCAAAGACACCGTGGGATGGCTTGCAAAAGCTGCTGGCGTGCGCGCCCCCATGGTGGGCCGTGTGGCCATCGACTACACCCTGCACCCCAAGCGCCCCCAGGACTGGGCGACCCGTGCCCGCAAAGACCATGCAGGCTGGGAAGACACCGTGATGTGCATGGACTTGGACAACGCGCAGAAGGTGCTGATCGATGCCCTGAAAGACATCGTTATCCAGGATGACAAGTGGGTACGCCAGATCACCGCGCGCCGTGGCGAGCCTTTGGCCGAGGCCTGCCTGATCGTGACGGTTTCGCTTGTCAGCGCCCATGAGGTGCAGGGTTCTTTGCTGGAGGCTGCATGAAACGCACTTACTTGGCCGGGCCGATGTCTGGCCACCTTGATCTGAACTTCCCAGCCTTCCACGCTGAAGCCGCTCGACTGCGCGCCTTGGGCTACACGGTTGTCAACCCGGCAGAACTGAACCCAGACCCCGCAATGGACTGGGCAGAAGCCTTAGCCGCTGACTTCATCCATTTGGAGCACTGCGACAGCATCGCATTGCTGCCCGATTGGGAGAAGAGCCGAGGCGCAAACCGCGAATACGGCTATGCCCTTGGCCGTGGTTTCACGGTTGTGATGGCTGCCGACCTTGTGGAGCGCAAGGCATGACCATTCACCTCGTTTCGGTAAGTGGCGGAAAAGACAGCACTGCCACGCTCGCTATGGCGCTTGAGCTTCACGGTCATGAAAACGTCCTTGGATGCTTTGCCGATACAGGCAACGAGCACGAATCCACCTATGACTATGTGCGCTACCTTGAAGACGCTACCGGGGTGCCAATCAAATGGTTTCGCCGGGATTGGGCGGATGATTGGGCGCACCGCATTGAATATGTGCGTACCCAATGGCCGCTAAAGGGCGTTGCAGATGCCGTGATTCAATGCGTTTTGTCAGTGCTTGAGCTTGGGCCAACAGGAAACCCGTTTCTTGATCTGAGCATATTGAAAGGGCGGTTTCCAAGCCGACGCGCACTGACGCCAGATCAATTGAAGTGGCACCGGGAATGGAACGGCGGCACGTTGGCCGTTGTTGATTCACCCGAAGCCGCGCTACGAGTTCTCGGGGTAATGGCCCCAGAAAGCGAAAACCGCAATCAGCACGAACTGACTGCGGCCCTCTAACCAGCCAATAAAAGGAGTATTGAATGGCTGCTGAAATTATAGACACCTATGCAGAGTTTGTGAAAAACAAGAGGCGCGTTGAAGTTGCGACTGGTCACCAGCCAGTAGAACTAAACGAAAACCTATTTGATTTTCAACATGCAATTGTGAGTTGGGCGGTACGCCGTGGCCGTGCTGCAATCTTTGCTGATACCGGGCTTGGAAAGACTCTCATGCAGTTGGCATGGGCTGATGAAGTTGCTAGTCACACTGGCGGCATCGTTGTTGTTCTCGCTCCTTTGGCTGTGTCCGAGCAGACGATTGAGCAAGGCCGGGTATTTGGCATTGAGGTAAGCCGCATTCCTGCTGGCGAATCTCCAAGCAAGCCGGGAGTGTGGATTACCAACTATGAGCGTATCAACGCGATTGACTTTAATTCATTGAGTGGGATTGTTCTGGATGAATCAAGCATCCTGAAAAGCCACGACGGTAAGACCCGCACGGCAATCATTGAATCCTGCCAGTCAATCCCATATCGACTGAGTTGCACGGCAACCCCAAGCCCTAACGACTTTGAAGAACTTGGAAACCAGTGCGAGTTTCTAGGCGTGATGACACGCACTGAGATGCTGGCGACCTACTTTATCAATGATGCTGGCGACACAGGCACATGGATTCTCAAAGGTTGGGGTCAGTCAAGGTTTTGGGAATGGATGGGTACTTGGGCTGTAGTGCTTCGTAGCCCTGCCGACTTGGGTTTTGATGGTTCACGTTATGACCTGCCAACACTGACCTATCACGAGCATGTAGTTCAAACCGAAGCTCTTGGCGATGAGTTGTTCTCCCGTCCAGCGTTGACCATGCTTGAGCGCCGTAAAGCCCAAAGAAATAGCATTGAAGCGCGATGCAAGGCATTGGCCGATGTAGTCAATTCAGAGCCTAACGAGCCTTGGCTTATCTGGTGTCACCTGAATGATGAGGCTGAACTTATCAAGTCACTAATCCATGGTTCGGTAAACGTCCAAGGTTCAGACAGCCCTGAAAGCAAGACAAAGAACCTGATCGGGTTTGCGCATGGTGATGTGCGTGTTCTTTGCAGCAAACCAAAGATAGCCGGGTATGGGATGAACTGGCAGCACTGCGCACGTATGGCGTTTGTTGGCCTTGATGACTCATTCGAGAAGTTCTATCAAGCGGTTCGCCGTTGCTATCGGTTTGGTCAAAAGCGTGAAGTGAAAGTTCACATATTCACGGCTGAAAACGAAGGCCAGATTCTCCAAAACATCAAACGCAAAGAGCAGCTTCACCACGAGATGAGCGCAAACATGATCGAGCACATGAAAGACATTATGAATAAAGAACTGGCAGGACAAGAAAATATTGTTGACGAGTACCAAGAAGCCACATTCAAAGGCGATGGCTTCACCGTTCACATGGGCGACTGCGTGAAATGGGCGCGAAAGATGGCAGACAACAGCATCGACTATTCTGTTTTTTCTCCTCCATTCGCTGACCTGTTCACTTACTCAAACAGCGATCACGACATGGGCAACTGTGCGAACGATGATGAGTTTGTCGCACAGATGAAGTTCTTGATTGGCGAGCTTTATCGCGTCATCAAGCCAGGCCGCAATGTCTCATTTCATTGCATGAACTTACCCACAACCAAGATGCGCCAAGGGTTTATCGGTTTGCGTGATTTCCGAGGCGATCTGATTCGGTCATTCCAAGAAGCCGGGTTTATCTATCACTCCGAGGTCTGCATTTGGAAAGACCCTGTAGTCGCAATGCAGCGCACAAAGGCACTCGGATTGCTGCACAAAACAATCCGCGAAAACAGCACCATGAGCCGGATGGGTTTGCCTGATTACGTTGTCACCATGCGTAAACCGGGCGACATTGAAGAGCGCGTGACGCATGGCGATGATCTGCCCGTGATGATGTGGCAGAAATACGCTAGCCCCATTTGGGATGACATCAATCAAAGCCGTACGCTTAACAAGATGCCTGCTCGTGATGACAAAGACCTGAAGCATATGTGCCCGTTGCAGCTTGATGTGATTGAACGCTGCATTCACCTTTGGACAAACCCAGGCGACTTGATTTTCAGCCCGTTTACTGGGATTGGGTCAGAAGGATATTGCGCGGTGAAGATGGGGCGTAGGTTTGTAGGAACAGAACTCAAACCTTCGTACTACGAGCTTGCCTGCCAAAACATTAGCGACGCCAGGAAGAACGAACAAGAGGGATTGTTTGCGCAAGTGCTGGAGGCAGCATGACCGAAGCCCTCCACCTAGTCCTATGCGACCCAGCAGAGGTGCCAGACCAGGCAAGCCGGGCCGTCAAAGCCCAGTTGTTCCCGTTCTGTCAGGCAGCTTGGGCGAATGGCTTTAGGCGCTTGGCTGTGACTGTGCAGCCAGAAGAGGACGCGAAGACGATCCAGCAATTGCGCTTTTACTGGGGCGTGGTTCTCAAAGAGATCAGCGAGCAGGCCCGCATAGGTGGCGAGCGCTACACGGCTGACGCATGGCATGAACTTCTGAAGCGCACCCACTTACCACGCAAGACCAAGAAAACCTATGTGGCCGGGAGATCCCGCCCAGTGATCACAACGACCATCGGCACCACCAAAGGCTTAGGCATCCGCAAGATGTCCGAGTACATCGAGAAGTGCTTGGCCTTTGGCTCCGTTGACTTGGGCGTGCAGTTCAGCCTGAGAGATTGGCAGGGGTATCGGGCATGACCACTCTCCGCTGCGCCCGCTGCAAGCGCCCATTGAGCACCGCAACGATACAGATCAGCGGATGCGCCTATGGCCCTAAGTGCGCTGACCGCATGGGGCTATCTACCGACAAGCCTAAGAAAAAGCGGCAGTACGCCCATGTTTTTGGCCGCTGGGTTTCCCGGCTGATTGACCCTAACCAACTCATATTGGATTTGACCCAATGATGCGCCGAACCCCCATGAAGCGCACGGGCTTCAAAAAGCAACCAAAACAGCCGTTACGGCACGCCAGTTGTGATGTTATAGCTATCGTCATGGTAAGCGGCCGTACTCGGTCCGCTTGACCTGGGGTTAGGTTGCATTGGTTACGAAGCGGGAAAGACTATGAACACCACGAAGCGAAAGATGCCGACAGAGCTTGCCATCCGGGCGCATTGGGCCGACAGGCTTTGGCGCGCGAAGGGCTACGACTCGGAGGCTGAGTTTATGGCGCGCGGGACATGCTTTGCTTGCGGCATGGACGGCGCAGAGCGAGCCCACATTCTCGCGCGCGTTGCTGGCGGTGGCGACGAAGTGGAGAACCTGCACGTTCTTTGCGGCGTGTGCCACAAGGACAGCGAGTATCTGGACGGCGAGCGCTACATGGGCTGGCTGATGCAGCGTAGCCCTGTGGACAGGCTGATGAGCGAAGCGATGCGCTTCGGCTTCAACCCCGCTGTATTGATGCAACCTAACAAACAGATAGCTAAATTGACGGTGAATCCGAACTACGCACTGTCAAAAGCCGTGGTGACCATCCCCAAAGAAAACGCCCTGCAGCACGCCGGGTACGAGGCCGCTGTCCGCAAGTTGCCCTGCGCAATGTGCGGTGTGGTGGGGTTCACCCAGTTCTGCCACTCGGACGAGGGCAAAGGGACTGGCATCAAGACCGACTGCCGCCGTGGGTGGCCAGGATGTGGGCCGCACAACGGGCAACCCGGTTGCCATTGGATTGTGGGCACCAGTGGACAACTACCAAGAGAAGAGCGCCGGGCATTCGAGGCACGCGCAGCACAACAGACCCGGCAGGCCGTCATTGCTATGGGCGCTTGGCCCAAGAGATTGCCAATGTGGATTGAACCAACACCAGAAGAAGTAACAGCATGACCTTAGACGACATTGAAACCGTGGAACAAATCAAGATGCAATGCACAGAAGAGGGCGATTGCTGGATTTGGGATGGCGACCGAAAGAACGGGCGCACGCCAACCATCTATTTTGGCGGCAAGCTTTGCAGTGTTCGCCGGGTGGTTGCCGAGGCTACAGGCCTGGAACTGGGTCGAAAGCTTCTCGCTACCAACACTTGCAACGATCAACGCTGCGTTGCCCCGCATCACATCGTCGCCATGACACAAAAGGGGCTGCAGAAGAGGGCAGCGGAAGTATTGAAGCATCAAAGCTCAATGTCACGTTTGATCAAGCTGCGCAACACCAAGCGCGCAACCCTGAACATGCAAACGGCCAGGGCCATACGCGCCCAAGAAGGTCTCAAGACAAACCGTGCGTTAGCCAAAGAGTTCGGAGTGTGTGAAACGCAGATAGGGCGAATCATGAAACACAAGGTTTGGCGCGAACTTGAAAACCCGTTCATGCAACTGATTGCAGCGGCCAATTCAACAAACTGGAGTCAAAGAGAATGAGAGGCGGTTTCAGACGACTACACACAAAGCCAAAGTTCAATGCTGACGAAGTGCGCGAGATTGAGCAAAAGCGCAACTCAGGAAAGCTCATCAAGGAACTGGCCTACGAATACCAAGTTGACCGCAACACGTTGACCCGTGCATTGAACAAGAAGGGTGCCTACGCATGAACCCGTGGGGGCTAACCGAAGCGCAAACCCGTGTGATGGACGCCTTTATCGAGGCTGGGTGTGCCAAAGGTGCGGCTAGGTTGCTGGATTGCTCTATCAAGAACATTGAGCACCAAATCCAGCATTGCAGAAAGAAGATGACGGCGACAAACCGCCTTCACTTTTTTATTCAATGGGACAGGTGGAAACGCCAGGACGACAAAGGAAACGCATGACCCTAGACGCGCACATGTGGGGCAACCCTGAGACCGTTTTGCAGCGCAAGCAAGAGGCGGAGGCTAGAAAGCATGCCAATTGCGGAGCCTGCGTACACCATCAATCAATGCAGGTCAGTTCAGGCGTGATCCACATATGCGACCTGAAGCGGCAAAAGTACGGCTATAGGTGTATCAATTTCAAGATCAAAAAGGTGAAGCTATGAGAAACCCAATTCAACCTATCGGCCTCGATGGTAAAGGCGTTATGCGCTTCAAGGAGAACGCCATTGTTCGGCACCTGCTTGACTCCCATCCTTCATGCGACATGAACCAGATAGCAAGACTTGAATTCACGGGCGACGACAGGCGGCAGTTTGCACAGTTAATCGGCTACAGCCTACATGGCTACGGTGAGTTGCTGAGCTATGTAGGCGATGAAGACTATAGCGCTGCCGCTCATATGGCGGCTGGAATGGATGAGAAGGACGCCCGTATTGCTGCGCTGGAACAAAAATTAGGTGAACTCCGAGAAGCTGCTGTAACCCTGCATGTGTCTATCGCTGGGTTGCTGGAAATGCACCCAGATGACCTAACACGATAGGAGTGAAGCTATGAGCAGTGAAAAACAGGCATTCGAGCTAGCGCGATTTGTGGCAACGCTGAAAGAGAATCTACCCGCCCATATGGAGCTTGCTGAATTGAACGCGAAATTGACGTATAAGAAATATGCGGCGTTCATCAAAGAAGGCTTCACGCCAGATCAAGCCCTACAGCTTTGCAAATCGTAATCAAGAAAGGAACCTATGACCATATCTATATCCATGGATGAGCGGTACATGAACGGCACAAACTCTAGCAATTTAAGAGTGTGCGCAGAAGTCGAAAGCGGGGCAGATGTAATCATCGCGGCGGGCTGGTCTCATTCACGGGTTGGTATGGCATTGCTTCGCCTTGTGAGCGAGTGGGACGGCGTATCCAAGCCCCGGCGCATGTCTCAGGCTGCAATAGACGCCTACGCCAAGACCTTGCCAGGGAGTGCAAAGGAGCAAGCTAAGCAGGCGCAGGCCGATTCTGATAGCTGGTTGCTGCATGAGCAAAAACTGATGCTAGGCCGGGTAAAAGCGCTTCCAAGCATGCGCGATCAACTGATACACATGGCTGGCAAGGTAGGCGCAGCAGACCCGGCCAATGATTCGATAGCTGTGCTTTTGTGGTGGCTCGACAAGACTTGCACAACCTGCCACGGGCAGCAGCAGCGCGAGGTCATCAAAGACACGCCAATCCTGTCTGATGTTGTCTGCCCAGTATGCAAAGGCAGCGGAGAGAAAAGGCTACCGTGCGGCGAGTCAGGTAGGCGCTTGGCGACACTGATGGACGATTGCTTATCGGCTGCGCGTGAAGCGCTTTTTAAGCGCTTGCGTCACCAATAAAAACCGTGTAGGATAGGCGCTCAATGGTCGCCAGAGAGCGCTAGCATCGTGGCTAAAGCATGCCCGCAGTCTGCAAACCGCCTGATTAGCGCTTGCAGAAGTAGCGATGCTTAGTCATGTCTGCGATTTGACGACCATCCCGGAGACGGGGCTATCACGCATACTGATTGATGCTTAAATATTCGCGGTAAGGCGCGAGGAGATGTGTCCGGTGACGGAAGTAGGGGCCGCAATCCTGAAATACATTGATCTGAAAAACCTACGACCTTAAGCAAGTCGGCAGTCAGTAGCCGTGATGGTTAAGCAGAACTAGGCAAATCCTTTTTTTGCAGGATTGGGGGGAACCCGGTCGCCATCAGTCACACAATTTGAAATGCTGGATTACGAAACAAGAACGGTAGAGGCGATCCGATGGAATGGATCAAGGCTAAATGCAATGCGGGATGACCAGATTGCACCGCTTTACCGTGAGTGGTCGCAGCAAACAGCTTCGGCCTCGTGGCTGTCTCCAACTCCTAACGGGATAGCAGCATTCGTCGCATGGGCAACTACTGCGCCATGTGACAGGCCGCACATAACCAACAGCGCAGGCTAAGCAGTCACAGAGACTGCACAGCATTGGACTGGAACTCCATTAACAGCATCAATTAAGCCGCTAGAACCACTTACAAGCCCTGCACTCAATGCTAAGGCGCACGGCAACCGTGCGACATTTTGAGGCGGGGCTTTTCTCTTTCTTGATTCATCACCCTGCAACTTGAGCGGGGGCGCTACGGCGCGGAATT
>ERZ724504.104-NODE-104-length-45347-cov-12.401727_pt1 | contig 45347 bp, 42 predicted proteins | sample MGYA00376037_ERZ724504 | MGnify/ENA primary metagenome ERZ724504 (study PRJEB28724, sample SAMN07190888) | wastewater metagenome | isolation source: influent of sewage treatment plant in Hong Hong | place: USA: Christiansburg, Virginia | collected 2016-03-01 ... | reverse complement strand
CATGGAAGGCTCAGATCTCAATCATTTCGAAGTCGGACTTGGCCACGCCGCAGTCCGGGCAGGCCCAGTCTTCGGGGATATCGGCCCAGCGGGTGCCGGGGGCGATACCCTCGGCGGGAAGGCCGGCGGTTTCGTCGTAGATGAAGCCGCATACGATGCACTGGAAGGTTTTCATGATGGTTTTTCCTTTATCCGATTGGTTTGCTTGAGGTGTATGTGTTCGTTCAGGCGCTGATCTTGTCGAGGGCGGCCTGATAGTGGGCGGCGTGGCGCTCTTCGACCTTGGCGAGGGCGGCGAAACGCTTGGCGGCCTTTTCGAGCACGGCCTTGAACTGTTCGGCGTGTTCCTTCGATTCGGCGATCTGCTCGTCGATTTCCTTTACCGCAGCGTCATGGCCCTCGGCGACGGCGGCGTGGCGGAAGGACGGGTACATCTCGGTGTATTCGTAGGTTTCGCCTTCGATGGCGAACTGAAGGGCGCGGGCCGGGCTCATCCTGGCCTTCGGGTAGAGCAAGTCGAGGTGGCCGAAGGCGTGCATGACTTCCTGGTCGGCGGTGGCTTCGAAGGCCCTGGCGGTTTCTTCGTCGCCCATCTCGCGGCAGAGCTTGGCGAAATAGCGGTACTTGATGTGGGCCATCGATTCGCCGGCGAAGGCGGATTCGAGGTTCTGGATGGTGGCCGAGGCGGGATCGTGGAAGGGGTTTGCCATGATGTTTCTCCTTGAGGTTCGTGTGCGTTTGGATTCGATGGAGTTCATCGTACGGCCTGGATGATGATGTGTGAAATTGATTGATTAAAATAATATGATTGTCAAATACTATGATGAACCGACGACCTGTGAAGGCAGGTCGTCGGCCAGGTTTCAGTCGATAAAGGGCAGGTCGTAGTCGACGGTCAGCGGCGAGTGGTCACTGAAGCGCTCGTCCTTGTAGACAGCGGCGCGCAGGCTGCGGGCGGCGAGTTCCGGGGTGGCGAGCTGGTAGTCGAGACGCCAGCCGACATTCTTGGCCCAAGCCTGGCCGCGGTTGGACCACCAGGTGTAGCAGGCCTCGGTGGCCTCGGGATGGAGCCGGCGGTAGGCGTCCACCCAGCCCTGTTCGTCGAACAGGCGGGTCAGCCAGACGCGCTCCTCGGGCAGGAAGCCGGAGTTCTTCTGGTTGGACTTCCAGTTTTTCAGGTCGATTTCCTTGTGGGCGATGTTCCAGTCGCCGCACACCACCACATCCCGACCGCTGGCCCGCAGCGCGGCCATGCGCGGCAGGAAGAGTTCCATGAAGCGGAACTTGGCAGCCTGCCGCTCCTCTGAGCTGGAACCTGACGGAAGGTACAGGGATATGACTGATAAATTTCCGAAGTCAGCCTGCAGATAACGCCCCTCAAGATCGAACTCTTCGTTGCCGATACCTTCGATAATGCGGTCCGGGCTTTTTCTGGCGTATATGCCCACTCCGCTGTAGCCTTTTTTGGCCGCGCAGTGAAAATAGCCCCTGAACTCGCCTGGATTGCGCATTTCCGGCGTCAGGTCCGGGATCTGGGCTTTCAGTTCCTGCAGACAAACGACATCGGCATTCTGCTTGTTGAGCCAGGAGAGGAAACCTTTCACGCTTGCGGAGCGGATGCCGTTGAGATTGGCGGTAACGACGCGTAACATTTTGTTTAATATGGATCGATTCTGTTGGGAGTACCGTGGATTTTAGCCGTGATTTCATCGCCCTCTCCTGCGACAAGGGCGTACTGAGGTTTGGAGAGTTCGTCACCAAGGCGGGCCGTCTTTCCCCCTATTTTTTCAACGCGGGCCTCTTCAACGATGGTGCGTCCTTCGGCACGCTCTGCGATTTCTATGCGCGCACGCTGCTGGTCGCCGAATTGCCCTGCGACATGTTGTTCGGCCCGGCCTACAAGGGAATCCCCCTCGTCGCCGGTACGGCCATGCGCCTGGCCGAGCGGGGCCACAACCTGCCCTTCTGCTTCAACCGCAAGGAAGCCAAGGACCACGGCGAAGGCGGCACCCTGGTTGGCGCACCACTGGCGGGCCGGGTGGCGATTCTCGACGATGTGATTTCGGCTGGCACCTCGGTGCGTGAATCCGTCGAGATCATTCGGGCCCACGGCGCCACGCCGTCGGTGGTGGTGATCGCCCTCGACCGCATGGAACGCGGCACCGGCAGCCTGTCGGCGGTACAAGAGGTACGTGACACCTACGGGATTCCCGTGCTGGCCGTCGCCACCCTGAAGGATCTGATCGGCTACCTGGCCGACAGCCCGGCGCTACAGGCCAATCTGGATGCGGTTGAACGTTACCGCGAAGCCTACGGCGTCACGGGAATTGCCTGAAGCCATGCAACGCCTGGTTCTGTTCTGTGCGCTGTGGGCGGCTTTTCCGGTGGGGGCTCAGACGTCCTCGCGGGGGAGTGTCTTCTGCTGCGTGGATAACGGGCACCAGGTGTGTGGCGATGTACTGCCGCCCCAGTGTTTCGGCAAAAGCTATCGGGAAATGAGCCCCCAGGGTACGGTCCGCCGGGTAGTGGAAGCCCCGCCGACACCGGAACAACTGGCCCGGCGGGAAGCCGAGGAGCGTGCCCGCCGCGCCGAACTGACCCGCCAGCGGGCAGAAATGCGGCGCAACCAGTCGCTGCTGGAAACCTACTCCAGCGTGGCCGACATCGACGCCCGTCGCGATCGGGCCATCGAAGGCGTGGAGCTTGAACTCAAACAGGCCGAGGCCCGTCATGGGCAGCTCATGAAAAGGCGTGAGGCGCTCAATCGGGAGATCGAGTTCTACCAAAAGCGGGCCATGCCGACGACCCTCGCCGCCGCCGTGCGGGATATGGACAGCGAACTGTCGGCCCAGACTTCGGTCATCGAAGCCAAACGGCGCGACATCGAATCCATTCGCACCCGCTACGAGCAGGACCGCAGCCGTTACATCACCCTCACCGAATCCCGACCGCCGGGCTACGTCGCACCGCGCTGAGTTTGCCTGCCGCCTGCCGGGCCTCCCCTGGCACTTTTGTGTCCCCCACCCGAATACCGTTCTGTCCGAGAAAGAATCGTGCGCAGGCACTGCAATACTCTCGCCATTTATTCAGCGGCAATGAGGCTTTGAGGCTGGAAGGCCTTCCGGCGTCTACTCATGGACATCTCCCGCCGGTGCCTGATGAGCCTGTCGGGCTTGCAGAATGCGTTTCTGACATTTGCATCATCCCAAATGGCTGTGGAATGAAAACAAGGGTGTCAGGCAGCACTCCCGGCCACTCGGGAGGCGACAGGGTTTGTGGTGACCGATTTGCTGCGTGATAAACTTTGCTGCATACAACGAGTCCGGATGTCGGTATTGAATAATTGGCAGCCAAGGCGTATTCAGTAGATCTCTTAATCAAGACCGGTCCGGCAGACTTTTCCATCATGCTTCGATACAAGATCGTTCCCGTCACCCCCTTTGAACAGAATTGCTCCGTGCTGTGGTGCGATGTGACCCGCAAGGCGGCTGTCGTCGACCCCGGCGGTGATGTGGACCGCATTGTCGCGGCAGTCCAGGAACTGGGCCTGACGGTGGAGAAAATCCTCCTCACCCACGGCCATATCGATCATGCCGGTGGCACTGCCGAGCTGGCCCGTCGGCTGACCATCCCGATCGAAGGGCCTGAGCACGAAGACAGCTTCTGGATCAATGCCCTGCCTGAGCAGAGCAAGATGTTCGGTTTTCCGCAGGTCGAGGCATTTACGCCCGATCGCTGGCTGCTCGATGGCGATACGGTCAGCGTGGGCAACGAAGCGCTTGATGTCATTCATTGCCCCGGGCATACGCCGGGACATGTCGTTTTTTTCAGCGCCGCGGCCCGGCTGGCAGCGGTGGGAGATGTTCTTTTCGCCGGTTCCATCGGACGCACCGATTTTCCGCGTGGCAACCATGCCGCGCTGATTAATTCGATTCGTCACAAGCTGTGGCCATTGGGCAATGATGTCGTTTTCATTCCCGGCCACGGACCGATGTCGAATTTTGGCGAGGAACGTGACAGCAATCCTTATGTGGGTGACCATGCATAAATGCCGTCCGGTTTTATTTTCAACTGGCGGGTGTGATGCACGGTCTTGAGTTGGCGTACTTAATTTCTCGATAAAGGTGGACCAGCGTGCGATTCGCTATTCTCGAAGACGATCCGGCCCAGATGGAAGTATTGACGGGCTGGCTGAGGGAAGCCGGGCACGACGTGCATGGCTTTGGACTGGCCCGTGAGCTGATGCGGGTTGCGAGCCGCGAAAGCTTTGATTTGTTCCTGGTGGACTGGGTATTGCCGGATCTGACCGGCGAGCAGGTGCTGCGCTGGCTGCGGGTTGAGCGCGGCAACGAAACGCCGGCGATTTTCATTACTTCCCGGGATGCCGAGGAAGATATTGCCAATGCATTCAGCGCCGGAGCTGACGATTACCTGATCAAACCGCCGCGCCGCATCGAGCTGCTGTCGCGTATTGAGGCCGTACTGCGCCGGGCCCAGCCGAAAAACACCAGCCAGACCCTGACGGTGGCACCCTATCACTTCGATCTGCTCAAGAAGGAGCTGAGCATCGACGGAGTGGTGGTGGAGATGACCGACAAGGAATTCGAGCTGGCGGCTTTCCTGTTCCGCAACCTGGGTCGTCTGCTGTCGCGCGGACACTTGCTTGAAGCCGTGTGGGGGCGCAATCCCGATCTGGCTACGCGGACTGTGGATACCCACATCAGCCGTGTGCGCAGCAAGCTGAATCTGCGTCCTGAAAACGGTTTTCGGCTGACGCCGACCTACAACTTCGGCTACCGGCTGGAGAAGATCGACCCGTCCGAGTCGCCCGCCATCGGCGAAGCGGCGATGTCACCCGCCTGACGCCTGCGGGGTTCCCGGCAATGGAACCCCGTTCCTTCGCGCTTACTTCTTCAGCGCGTCGCGGATTTCCCGCAGCAGCTTCACGTCTTCAGGATCGGCCGGCGGCGCTTCCGGAGCCGGTGCCGGCTCGTCACGTTTGAGCTTGTTCATGGCCTTGATGGCCACGAAGATGGCCATCGCGACGATCAGGAAGTCGATGACCGAATTGACGAACATGCCGTACTTGAAGAGCGGCGCGCCAGCTTTTTCGGCTGCATCCATGGTGTCGAAAACCTTGTCGCCAAGGTTGATGTACAGATGCTTGAAATCGACACCACCGAGAAGCTTGCCGATAACCGGCATGATCATGTCCTTGACGAGAGAATCGACGATTTTCTGGAAGGCACCACCGATAATGACGCCGACGGCCAGGTCGACGACGTTGCCCTTCATCGCAAATTCCTTGAACTCCTGGATAAGGCTCATGGAGAAACTCCTGTAAAAGTGGGAAAAGATTGGGGAAGGCACAAAGAAACACAGGTTTCTCGCCTGCCTGCTAAACCTGGAGGGGCTCCCGGCAGATCATATGTGCCCTGCAAGATGGCCCAGCGCGTTATTTAACACGCAGGTCCGCATACAAGCGCGAGTTTGCGAAGTTTTGCACCCTGCAGGAAGCCTGGAACTACTATAGTTCCCCAATTCAATCGAAAGAGCCTTTCCGTGGCGTGTTCCTCCTTCCGCATCCTGAGTGTAGTCCTTGGCCTGGCGACCTGTTCCTGCAGCATCGCCGCGGATCTGGAGGTCATCTACACGACCCGTGCCGGTGACACCCTGATCGGCCTCGAGAAACAGTTCCTCGCCAGTCCCTTCGGCTGGCAAGGCCTCCGGACCCACAACCGGATCGGCAGTCCGATGCGCATGCCGATCGGCACCCCCTTGCGGATCCCCGAAAGCTGGCTGCGCGTCGAACCCCGGACGGCCCGGGTAGTGGCCCTGCAGGGTGAAGTGACACTGGACGGACGCCCCCTGGTGGTCGACGCCAAGGTCCCGGCCGGCTCGGTGCTGCGCACCAGCGGGGAGGCCTTTGTGACCCTCGTCATGCCGGATGAATCCCGGCTGACCGTTCAGCCGGGCAGCGAGGCGCGTCTCGACAAGGTGCAGGGCTTCCGCGGCTTTACCGGCCAGAACACCCAGATTCACCTCGAACGGGGCCGTGTCGAGACAAGCGTGGCGGCCCAGCGCGGCCCGGCTGCGCGTTACCAGATCCGCACCCCGACGACCCTCATTGGCGTGCGGGGCACCGCATTCCGGGTCGGTTCGGATGCCGTCTCACAGGCGGCCCAGGCCGAAGTAACCGGTGGCGAGGTACGCATGAGCGGCGCCAGTGGCGAAGCAACGGCCCTGCCGGCCGGCTACGGGCTGATCGCCCGGCCCGGCGAAGCCATTCCGGCCCCCCGCGTCCTGCTGCCGGCCCCGCTGATCAAGGATGTACCGACGCGCTTCGAACGGGTTGAACTGCATCTTGCCTTCCCATCGGTGGTCAAGGCGGTGGCCTATCGGGTCCAGGTCGCCCGCGACGAACACTTCACCGATGTGCTGATGACCGGTGTTTACCCAACCGCATCGGCCCGTTTTTCAGGTCTGCCCGATGGCCGCTACTGGCTGCGCGTGCGGGGCATTGACGAGGCAGGGCTGGAAGGCTTCGATGCCAGCCATGCTTTCACGCTCAACGCCCGTCCCGAACCTCCGGTGGCGCGTGCAACCGGCAACGGCACCCTGGCCTGGAATCCGGCCGCCGAAGCCACCGCTTACCGCTTGCAAGTTGCCCACGACACGGCCTTCACGACGTTGGTGGCAGAGCGCGACACCGACGCCCTCACACTCGATCCGGCCCTGCCGGCCGGCAATTACCAGTGGCGCATCGCCAGCCGCCGCGCCAACGGCGAACGCGGCCCGTGGAGCGACGCCCATGAGCTGAACATCCGCAAAATGCCGGGTGCCGCGAGCCTGACCGTTTATAACGACCGGGCACGCTTTGCCTGGCCCGGCGAACCCGGCCACATCTACGACTTCCAGCTGGCGCGGGACAAGGCCTTCACTGACCTGCTGGCCGAACAGCGCATCGGCGAACCGGCCGTCACCGTACCGCTTCCGACAGCCGGGAGCTATTACGTTCGCGTAAGGGCAACAAACCCGGACGGCCTCGCCGGTCCATGGTCGGGGATCCAGACGCTCCGCTCAACCTTCTTCCTGCCCGCGTGGTCCTTGTCCTCGCCCGCCGCAACGAGTCCGTGAAATCGCTTTCCGCCACCGTCCGCCGTCCCACCTTTGAATGGTTCGCGGTAACACTCCTGTGTTCGCTGTTTTCCGTGCTGGCTGCCACGGAGGGCTGGCTGTGGCGGATAGACCAGACCATTTACGACGGCGTGCTGTCATCGTGGACCCGGCCGCCAAGCGAAGACGTGGTGATCATCGCCATCGACGATGCCAGCCTGGCGAGCATCGGTCGCTGGCCCTGGTCGCGCCGGATCCACGCAGCGCTGCTCGATCGGGCCCGGGAGGTCGATGCGGCGGCGGTAGTCATAGACATCCTGCTCGACGCCCCGAGCCGGGACGACCCGGAGGCCGATGCGGCCCTGGCCCAAGCCATGCGCGCCTACGGCCGGGTCGTTCTGCCCCTGACCCAGGCCACCACCGGCTCGACCCTCACCGGCGAGGTGCTGCCACTGGAAGCCTTTACCGACGCAGCCATCGCGCTCGGCCACGGCCAGGTCGAGTTCGATCCTGACGGCATCGCGCGCAGCGTCTATCTGTGGGAAGGTTTCGGCGCGGCCCGTCACCCCCAGCTGGCCCTGGCCCTGCTCCAGAAAGTGGCGCCCGACGCGGCCCGACGCTATCCGGCCCCGCCCATCGGCGAAGGCCTGGACCACCAGCAGTGGCAGCGCGCCGACTGGCTGCGCATGCCCTTTTCCGGCCCACCGGGCACCTACACCCACTATTCCTACCGCGCCGTCCTCAACGGCGAAGTGCCGCCCGACGCCCTGCGCGGCAAGATCCTGCTGATCGGCGCGACCGCCGCCGGCATGGCCGACGCGGTGCCCACGCCCACCTCCGGACTGTCGCGACCGATGCCGGGTGTGGAGGTGCAGGCCAACGTCTTCGACGCCTTGCGCCGTGGCGTGGCGGTGATGCCGCTGTCGCCATGGGTATCGGCGGCCATTGCCGCCACCCTGGTAGTCGGGCTGATGCTGTCGCTGCTGTATGCCTCGCCGCGCACCGGCCTGATGGCGTCGTTTGTGCTCGGCGGGCTGGCCTTGCTGCTGGCAGCGCTCGGGCTGCATCTGGGCGGCTGGTGGTTCGGCCCGGCCCCGGCGGTGCTGGGCTGCACACTGGCTTACCCCCTGTGGAGCTGGCGGCGTCTCGAATCCGCCCACCGCTACCTGGATGCCGAGCTGATCGCCCTCGAACGGGAAGGCACCCCCCTCGGACTGCCAGCTGATTATTCTGGTCGTTCCCCCGCCGACCCGCTGGAGCAGCGCATCCGCATCGTCCGTCAGGCAGCCCAGCACCAGCGGGATGTGCGCCGTTTCATCGCCGATACGCTGGAGCATCTCCCCATCGGGGTGGTCGTGATCGACCAGATGGACCGGGTCATCCTCCACAACGAACGCGCTCGCCACCTGCTGCGGGCCTTCCGCAGCGACTCCCTGCTGGTGGCCCTGCGCGAGCTGCCATGGCCCGGCTACCTGCCCATGCGCGACGGCTTGCCCGATCTGAGCGGTTTTTCGGGCACCCGCCAGTTCGAACTGTCACCCGACAAGAAACGCCACCTGCTGGTGTCGGTGGCCGACCTGTTCTCCGAATCGAGCGGTCGCCCCGGACGGGTCATCGGCCTCGCCGACGTCACCGCCATGCACGAAGCCCAGCGCAGTCGCGAAGACACCATGCACTTCCTATCCCACGACCTGCGCGCGCCACTGGCCTCCATCCTGACTCTGATCGAGGGCTACAAGGGCGATCCGGCCATGCAGCTGGAACAGGTTCCGCGCATCGCCCGCTACGCCCGCTCGGCCCTCGACCTGGCCGATGGTCTGTTCCGCCTGGTACGCGCCGAGGGCTCCGACCCGAAGGACTTCGTCGAGCTGGACCTGGCCGGTCTGGTCGATTCCGCCGCCGACGAGGTGTGGCCCCAGGCCCATGCGCGTGGCATCCGCGTCGAGGTCGACACCCGCGATGCGGAGCGGGAAGAGGCCATCGTACGCGGCGATTTCTCGCTGCTGCGCCGGGCCGTGATCAACCTGCTCACCAACGCCATCAAGTACGGCGCCGCCAACAGCAGGGTGTCGGTGAGCCTGTCCGCCGAGGGCACCGACTGGGTAATCCGCGTCCGCGACCAGGGCGAGGGGATGGCCGCCGACGCGCTGCCGCGGCTCTTCAAGCGCTTCAGCCGCATCGTGGAAGAAGGGCGTGACCGCCCCACCGGCGTCGGCCTCGGACTGGTCATCGTGAAAACCGTGGCGGAACGTCACGGTGGCAGCGTCACCGTGGAAAGCGAAATCGGCCAGGGCAGCATGTTCGAACTGCGCCTCCCGCTACGCCTCCAGACGGCACCGTCGGTGGCAGTCTGAGGCGTCCGGGTTACTATCGGGGCGACGGGACTGTGGGCTATCCGGACATGCGTTTCAAATACCTGAAGTATCTCGCCTTCGTACTGGGCGGCCTGAGCACGGTGATCGCCACCGGTGCCCTGTATCTCTACGCAACCTTCGACGGCGCCCGGCTGGCCGCCGAGTTGACCCATTTCGCCAAACAGCGCTACCAGCGCGTGCTGAAATTCGACGGCCCGCTGGAACTCTCCATGTTCCCGCGCCTGGCGCTGCACCTGCCGGCCTTGTCCCTGTCCGGAAAAAACGGCGAAGGCGAATTCATCGGCGTCGAACGGGCCACCGTCAGCGTACACCTGCTGCCGCTGCTGGCCCGCCAAGTGGTGGTGGACCAGATTGAAGTCGACGGCCTGCGCATGGCCCTGCAACGCGGCAAGGACGGCAAGGTGAGCGGCGCGGATCTGTTCGCCGGCACCGATGACAACCAGCCCATCACCCTCGACGTGACCAGCCTGGCGGTGCATCGCGGGGCACTGAGCTGGGCGGATGAACTCACCGGTCGCAAGCTGGCACTGGCCGAGCTGAACCTGAACACCGGCCGGCTGGGCCGCCAGGCCGACGGGCAGCTCGACCTCGATGCCCGCCTGACCCAGGCCGCGCCGGCCGTCGATGCGCATGTGCAGTTGCACGGCGCCTACCGCATCGACGTCGATGGCAACACCCAGCAGGCTCGGGATGTACAACTCACCGTCCAGGGCGATCTCGTCGGGCAAAAGGGCGTGGAGCTGGAAGCCACCCTGGAAGAGCTGCAGCTCACCACCGACGCCCCACCGCGTCTTGCCGGAATCGGCATCATCGCCCGGGGCAAGGCCGACGGGGAGGCGGTGGAACTCAAGGCCACCGCACCACACCTCACCCTGTCGGCCTCGGGCCCCGAGGCCGACGCCATCGAGGCGACCCTGCGGGTGGACGGCAAGCGCCGCAATGGCGCCCTGCACACCCGCCTGGCCGGCCTGCACGGGAATGGCAGCCGGCTGGACATCGACAAGCTCACCGCCGATGTGGACTGGCGTCTGGCCAGCGGCCGCCTCACCGGCAGTCTGGTCAGCGCGGCAAGCTGGCAGGGCGGCCCCCGGCTACTCGACGCCCCGGCGCTGAGCGGCCAGTTGAACTACACGCCGGCCCGCGCCGGGGCCACACCGCTGAAGATCGCCGTGCACGCCAGCGCCCGGGCCGACCTCAACCGCAACAGCATCGCCGGCAAGCTCGATCTGCAGGGCGAGGGCAGCCATATTCAGGGCAGCTGGAGCCTGCCGCGCCTGTCGCCGCTGACGCTGGGTTTCGATGTGGATGTGGATCGTTTCAAGTTCGACGCCGACCCGGGCGATGCAACGGGTAAAAAGGGCAGCGGCGCAGCGGCCAGCCAGGTCGACTTTTCGGCCCTGCGCGGCTACGAAGTCGACGGCGTGGTCCGCATCGGCAGCCTGCAGGCCGGGGGCCTGAACCTGGAACGGGTGCGCATTCCACTCAATCTGCACGGGGGACGGCTGGTGTCCACCGCACACAGCGCCAGCCTGTACGGTGGCAGCGTGGAAGGCAGCCTCACCCTGGCGGCGGAGGGCAACAAGCTGGCCTATCGGGCTTACCTGCAAAACGCCAACGCCGCCCCCTTGCTGCGGGATGCCATCGGCAAGGCGCAGTTTGCCGGCACCGCCAATCTATTCGTCGATGTGACGAGCGCTGGTGCGACGACGACGGAACTGCGGGCTGGCCTGCAGGGGCTGGCTCGCCTGCGTTTCCGGAACGGCGTGGTGCATGGCATCGACATCGGCGCGGCGATGAAGGAATGGCGCAGCCTGATTCCGGGGCGCCAGACTGCCCGGCGGCCCCATCGGGAGGCCGAAACCACCACCTTCGACGAAGTGACGGCAAGCTTTCAGATCGGCAAGGGCATCGCCCGCAACAGCGACCTGCAAGCGAAGAGCGGCGTGTTCCGCGTCACCGGAGCAGGGGACATCGACCTTGTCGAAAGCCGGATCGACTACCTCTCGCGGGTCACCCTGCTGGTGGTGCCAGTGGGGCCGGACAGCGGCCTGCTGGCCAGCCTGCGGGGCATTACCGTACCGATCCGCGTCAAGGGGCCGCTGGCGGCGCCGGAATGGCATCTCGAAGCAGCGCTGCCCACGGTGAGCGGTGCGGTCAGTGCCGGGCGCGCGGTAGTGCGCAGCGTCGTCAAGACGATCCCCAAAATCATGCCCAGGCTAACGCCCAAGCCCAAGCCGGCACCGGAGGCCGTCGAGTAAGCGGCCATTCGGTCTCCCGGGCCAGGCGTGCTAGATTTCCTGCCGCAGCACCCAAACCAAAAATATTCCAGGAGACAGCATGACCCTACCCGATGCCTTCCGCGGCGCGATGCGCCTGCCGGCCATTGCCGCCCCGATGTTCCTCGTATCCGGCCCCGAACTGGTCATCGAAACCAGCAAGGCCGGCGTGGCCGGCACCTTCCCGGCCCTCAACGCACGCACCGCCGAACAGCTCGACGGCTGGCTCGGCGAAATCAGCACCGCCCTGGCCGCAGCGAAGGCCGCCGATCCTGCGGCACCGATTTCGCCCTACGGCATCAACCTGATCCTCCACGCCTCCAACCCGCGGATGGAAAGCGATCTGGCGCTGATCTGCAAGCACAAGGTGCCGTTCGTGATCACCAGCCTCGGCCATCCGGGCGAGGTGGTGAAGGCCGTGCATGCTTACGGCGGGCTGGTGTTTTCGGACGTGATCCACGCCTACCACGCGAAGAAGGCCATCGCCGCTGGCGTGGATGGCGTCATCGCCGTGGCCAGTGGTGCCGGCGGCCATGCGGGCACCCAGAGCGCTTTCAGCCTGGTGCGCGAGATTCGCGAATTCTGGGACGGCACGCTGATTCTCGGCGGCGCCATTTCCGACGGTTACGCGGTACGCGCGGCCGAAGTCCTGGGGGCCGACTTCGCCTACATGGGCACCCGTTTCATCGCCACCCACGAGTCCTATGCCAAGGAGGGCTACAAGCAGATGGTGATGGCGTCGAATGCCGGCGACGTGGTCTACACCGACGCCATTTCCGGCACCAACGCCAACTTCCTGTGGCCCAGCCTGGAAAAGCTCGGCCACCAGCGTGACGAACTGGTGCAGGGCGTTGGCAAGGGCAAACTGAAGGGCCTGGCCGACGAGGCCCGGGCCTGGCGCGACGTGTGGAGTGCCGGCCACGGCGTGGCGACCATCCACGACGCGCCGCCGGTGCGCGAACTGTGCGATCGCCTGGCCGAAGAATATCGGGCCGCCTGCGCCATCCCGCCGAGCCCGGCCATAACGGGCTGAAAATGCGCTGTCGGATGGAAGTCCGACCTACAGCAATCTCCGGGCGAACAGGAACTGGTAGCGCAGCAGGTAGACCGTGTTTGATGTCGCCTCACTGCGTTCCCGGTGCCATTCGGCGGCCAGCCGGTGTCCTCCGGCCGGCCGCCACTGGACGACGGCGCCAAGGCTCCCGAGGGCACGATCCGAGGCGGCGATGCCCGACTGGGCTGCCACCAGCCCCGCATTGGCCCCGGCAAGATCGTGGCTGACCACCGTGCGTTCCGCCCGGCCAATAACTTCCCAGCCAGGCGCAAAACGCCACCCCACATCGAGCCAGCCGCCGTTCAGCTTGCCGCTGTAATCCGGTGCGCCATTGATGCTGTCGAGGCGCCCGTCCTCCCGTTTGAACCACCATTCCGCTCCCAGCCACAGGGGGCTGCCGGCGGGCGTCCAGCGGGCCGCGAGGCTCAGAAGCCGGGCCGTACCGAAGAAGCACACCCGGTCCGTGGTGATGCGGGTGCAACTGGGTACGCTATGGGTGTGGCCGACATTGCCGGTAGTCACAAGAGCCCGCCCGTCCGCATTCACGTTGGCGTAGCCCGCCTCCAGCTGAAGCGCTTCGTTTTTCCAGCCTGCCCGCGCGGTAAGCAGTTTGAGACCGCCCGCATCCGCCCCCGGAAAGCCCTGGTTGCGCCAGGCGCCAGCCCCGGCCGACCAGCCGGCCGGCAACTGCCAGTTCAGACTGAAACCGTCAGCCCGCCAGGATTCATTGATGACACCACGCAGGGCCAGCGGAGCGATGCCGAAATCCCGGGCATGCATGTGAATGGGGTTGAGCAGGCCGAGGGGTAGCAACTGACGGCCGGCACGCAGGGCCAGTTGCTGGTTGTGGCCCGTTTCGGTACGGCCATCGAGCCAGGCCTCCTCGGTTTCGTTGCGTGCATCCTGGCCGCCGTGATGAGCAACTTTCAGGAAGCCCCGCAGCTGCTCGGTGAAGCGGGCGCGCAGGGCGATTTCAGCGTAGTCGAGCCCGTCACGCCGCTCGTCAGCCCGCGGGCTGCCGGCTTCGAGCACACCGGGCAGGCGGGCGACGGGGTAGCGATCGTCGGCATGCAGAGACATCAGGCCGACGCCACCCGAGACGGCCAGGCGATCTTCGTCAGGTGCACCTGCATCGTGAGCGGCGGCCTTGCCGACGAGGGCCAGCATGAGGAGGCTGGCGAGCCTATTTGAACGGATTGGCATAGCGCGGGCTGGTGAGGAGTTCTTCATCGGTGAGGGTTTCCAGGAAGGCGATGAGGTCGGCCTTGTCCTGATCGTCCAGGTGGATGCGGTCGATCCGCGGGTCCTTGAGGGGGCTGCGCTGGCCGTGCGCGGCGTAGTGGTCGAGGACTGCCGCAAGCGTGGCAATGCTGCCGTCGTGCATGTAGGGCGCGGTGACGGCCACGTTGCGCAGGCTCTGGGTGCGGAAGGCGCCCATGTCGGCGGCCTTGCCGGACAGCTCCAGGATGCCCCGGTTGGGTTCCGGGTAAGCCCCCTTGCCATCGATGTTGTAGAGGCCGTTGTTGTGGAAGGGCGTCCTGACGACGCTTGTCGTCACATCGGCGTACTGGTCGCTGAAGGTCGGCCCGCTGTGGCAGCTGGCGCACTGGGCCTGCTCCGAGAAGAACAGCGCCCGGCCGCGCGCTTCGCTCGCGGTCAGAACTGCTGTTCCGGCGAGGTACTGGTCGTAGCGGGAATTCACCGACACCACGCCCCGCTGGAAGGTGGCGATGGCCTGGATCAGGTGGGCGAAACTGATTGCCTCGGCCCCCGGGCCAAAGACCCGGGCAAAGCGGGCCCGGTAGTCGGGATCGCCCCTGAAACGCTGGAGTACGAGGTCCCGCTTGCTGTCGTCGATACCCAGCTCCACCGGGTTCTCGCCGAACATCGGGACGAGCATGTGGCGTTCGAGATCGAGGATCGAATAGTTGGCCCAGGTCAGGGTAGGGTTCCAGGCGCTGTTGGCGATGCTGGGGGCGTTGCGAGCGGTTTCTTCGCCGGTGGAGCCGGTGGATACGACCTTGCCGTCGGTGAAGGCGAGGTTCTGGAAGTGGCAGGAGGCACAGGCCTGGGTGCCGTTTCCGGACAGGCGGGTGTCATAGAAGAGGCGTCGGCCGAGCTGGAACTTCGCCTCCGACATGGGGTTGTCGGCCGGGACGCGGGGCGCCTTGAAATGGGCGGGCAGCTTCCAGTGCCACGAGGCCGCGGTGGGCTGGAGTTGATGCTGGGTGACGAGTCCGCCAAACACGCTGGCAAGGAGCGCGGCGCTGGCGACAAGGGGGGCGTGACGCATGGGCTGGCCTACTTGAACGGGTTGGCGAAGCGGCTGCTGGTGAGCAGGCTGTCGTCGGTGAGGGTCTTGAGGAAGGCCACCAGATCGGCTTTTTCCTGGGCGTTGAGGTCGATGCGGCTGATCAGGTCGCTCTTGTAGGGGTTGGCGCGGCCGTCGCCGGCCAGCGGTCCCGACGTGAGATTGCGCCCGCCAGCGGCATAGAAGTCGAGCACTTCTTCCAGTGTGGCAATGCTGCCGTCGTGCATGTAGGGGGCGGTGACGGCCACGTTGCGCAGGCTCTGGGCACGGAAGGTGCCCATGTCTTCCGCCTTGCCGCTGATCTCGAAAATGCCCCGGTTGAGCAGGGGAAAGGCGCCCTGGCCGTCGATGTTGTAGAGGCCGGTGTTGTGGAAGGGCGTCTCGACGATGCGCGAGCCGGCGTGCTTCAACTGGTCATTGAAGTTGAAGCTGCCGTGGCAGTGGAAGCACTCGGCCTTTTCGGTGAAGAACAGGTTGCGGCCGCGCTCTTCGGCGGCGCTGAAGGTGGTGGTGCCTTTCTGGTAGCGATCGTACTTCGCGTCGCCGGACAGCATGCCGCGCTCGAAGGTGGCGATGGCCTTGATGATGTTGCTGAAGCTCACCGGGCTGGCTTCGCCGGGGAAGGCGCGGGCGAAGCGGGCCGCGTAGTCGGCGTCGTCCTGGAAGCGTTGGAGTACCGTGGCCTTGTTGCTGTCGTTGATGCCCAGTTCGACCGGGTTGGTGCCGTACAGCGGGATCTCCATCTGCTTTTCGAGGGAGGTGAGCGTGGAGTTGGCCCAGGTCAGGGTCGGGTGGTAGGCCGAATTGGCGATGGGCATCGCGCTACGGGCGGTGAGTTCGCCAGTCGAACCGGTGGACACGGCCTTGCCGTCGGTGAAGGCGAGATTCTGAAAGTGGCAGGAGGCGCAGGACTGGGTGCCATTGCCGGACAGGCGGGTGTCGTAGAAGAGGCGTCGGCCAAGCTGGAATTTCTCTTCCGACATGGGGTTGTCGATGGGCACGGCCGGGGTGGCGAAGTTGACCGGCAGGTTCCAGCTCCAGGAGGCGTCGGTGTTGGTGGTCAGGCTGGTGTCGGTGGTGGACGTGCCGCCGCCGCCACAGCCGGCCAGCACGAGGCTGGCCAGGGTGGCGGCGGCGAACGCCCCGGGGAAGGGGCTGCGCTTCATCTTGGCGGGTCTCTTTCCGGTGGCCTTACTTGGCCTTCACGGCAAAGACCTTCTGGGCCGCGCCGCCATTGATCGGCAGGCCGCTGGCGAGATTGATCTGCAGGGCCTGGAAGATGCCGGCGCATTCCGGGTCGGTGGTGCCGGACATGCAGCCGGCCGCGCCACCGCCGTCGTAGGACAGATCCGAGTTCTTGAACAGCTCGGCCAGATCGAGAACGATCTTCTGGGTGCTGGCGTTGAAGGCCGCGAAGGAGAAGTCCATCCGGTTGGGGTTGGTGCAGGCAGTCACGACACCCTTGGTGGGATCGCCCTTGCAACCGGTGGAGCCCAGGTGCACGTTCCAGGTGGTGGTGGTGCCGGTGGGGCGGGTGATCGGGGCGTCGGGCACGAACTCGATCTTGCTGAACTTGCGGCCGGACTGCCAGGACCAGGCCATCGAGGCGTTGGTCAGGAGGGGCGGCGTTGTTGCCGCGGTAGTGTCGCTGTGGTTGAGCGACACCTTGTCGGCATCAGCCGACTTGACCGGCACACCGAGGGTCAGCGCGACACCCACGTAGGTGCCGGGCGCAACCTTGCCGGCGATCGACTTGTAGGTCGTCACCGTTCCGGTGCTGGTGGGACACTTGCCGGTGGCGTCCTCGAAGTCGATGAGGGCGACGTCGCGGGACTGGTTGGCGTTGTCGTCGAGCTTAACCGGCACGGTGTTGCCCTGGGCGTCGATCAACAGCACGTTGGTGATGTAGAAGCGCAGATCCTTAACCTGACCGCTGGTGGCCTTCGTGCCAAGGCCCGTCAGCGCCACACCGCAGCTGACTGCTTGGCTGCCGGCAACCACGTCGAAGTCGATGTTGACGGTCTGGGTGGCGGCAACGGTGCTGCCTTTTTCGTAGGCAAGGATTTTCTTCAGCGTGTTGGGACTGTCGGCGGCAACGACGCCGGCGGTGGAGAAGGTGGGATTGCTCGTGTCGGCGGATGTAGCCTTCTGGACGGTCAGCGCATCCTCGGCCTGGGCCAGCAGCACCTTCTGCACGGCCTTGGGGTTGGTATCAGACTTGAGCGCGTCATAGCCCGCCTGCAGGGAAGCAGCGACGACCCGGGCCGCTTCGTGGGTTCGGGCATAGCGGCCGGCGGTGGTGGCATCGGTTTGCACCGCAGTGCCCTGGGCGGCCACGTAGTCGCTGAACAGGCTTACCGTGGTGTCGGTGATGGAGAGCAGCGTCTTGACCGTGCTCTCGGCCGTATCGATGCTGGCGCCGGCGACAACCTTCTGCTGGATCAGGGTAGTAAGAGGACTGACGAAGCTGCCCTTGCCAGCCGGGCTGGACAGGAAATAAGACTTGCCGACCGTGCCGGTGGGGTTGTCGCTGTCGATGGCGGTAGCCGGAACGCTGACCAGAACGGGGTACTTGGTTTCGTCGCCGGCGGTGATGCCGGTGAGGGTGTATTTGCCGCCATCGGTGGTGATGCCGGAGGGCTCGCCGCTGTCGCAAATGCTGTTGCCGTTCACATCCAGGCAGACCGTGGCCCCCTTCAGATAGCCATCGGCAACGGTTCCGGAGAGGGTGGTTTTCGGTGCTTCACTGCCACCTCCCCCTCCGCCACAGGCAGCAAGCAGGGCCGCGGCAAGACTGCCGAGGGCAAAGGTGGGGACCCTATGACGCATGACAAAATCCTCTGTTTCCGTTTGAATTGGAAACAGATTCTTGGCGCTCGCCCATGACAAGGCAATGCGACACAGTGTCGCAAGATTGTTTTGGAAGGTATTTCCGGTTGTGCCTCAGGCCAGGGTGGTGCTTGTGCCGGTTATCTCGCAGCGCCGCCGCTTGGCGGCGTACATGGCCTTGTCGGCATGGGTCAGGAGGCTCGCCGGATCATCACCATTGTCGGGATAAACGGCCATGCCGATGGAGCAGCCGATGCGCACATGGCAGTGGCCAAGGTTGATGGGCAGGGCAACGGCATGGGTGATCTTGATCACGATGGCGCGCAGGGCCGGCTCGTCGCCCATGCCGTTGAGCAGCACGGCAAATTCGTCGCCGCCGTAGCGGGCGACCATGTCTTCGCTGCGCAACACGCGGCGCACCCGGGCGGCGATGGCCTTGAGCACGATATCGCCGGCCTGGTGACCGTGGGTGTCGTTGATCTGCTTGAAGTGGTCGAGGTCGATGAAGAGCAGGGCGACCCGGTCTTTCACCTCCCGGGCACCGGACAGAGCGGCGCACAGATGACGCTCGAAGCGGTCACGGTTGAGCAGGGACGTGAGGCCGTCGTGGTTGGCCCGGAATTCGTTACGGGTGGCCCGTTCGTGGAACTCGGTGACATCCACCATGGTGCCGATAAAGCCGCTGATACGCTCGTTTTCGTCCCGCAAGGGACCAGCTTCGACGCGCATCCACAGGTACTTGCCGTCGGGGCGGGCGTAACGGACCTCTTCGGCAAAGCGGGTCGCCGATTCCACCGCCAGGCGCCAGCTGCTGCGCACGCGGGCCTGATCGTCGATCGGAAGCAGGTCAACCCACGGCATCCCCGCAATATTGTCGCGAGAATGGCCGAGGATTTGCTCACAACGTTCGTTGAGGAAGGTGCAGCAAGCCTGGCTGTCAGCTTCGAAAAGCCCGGCGGGGGCCTGGCGGGCCAGCTCACGGAAGCGCATTTCGCTGCGCTGGAGCTCGACCTGGGCGCGGGACAGGCTTTGCAGGTCATTGCGCAGTTGGCGCGCCTGCAGCTTGAGGAGGGCCTCACGACGCACGGTCTCGGTGACATCGCGGATCTGAAGCAGACAGCAGCGTGTGCCGTCGGCATCCACCGGGGTGACATCGATGGATTGCTTCATGCGCTCGCTGCGTTCGCTCCCAGGCGGAAAAAGAGGCAAGGGCATGGGATGCAGGGCATGGGAAAGACGGGCCGACCAGCCAAAATCGAGCGCCTCCCGCACCACCAGCACAACCCGCGGATCAATGTGATCGCCGAAAGCCCGGGCCAGGGTGAGGCCGGTGGCCTGGGCCACCGTGCGCTCGGCACGCTGCTCGATCCAGCGATTCCACAGGCGAATGTTCCCGCTGCTGTCGAGCAGAATCAGGCCGATGTCGACGCTGTCGCCGAGCAGGCTGCCGCAACTCATCACAGTACCGGGCTCTCGCCGGGCTCCGGCAGATGGAACAGGCGGCTCACCTGCGCCATGAAATTCTCGATGGACGGCACATCCATGATGAACAGGACGAAGCCCGACAGGTTGTGCGCAGCCATGCTCATGCCGATGCGGGCAACCAGGATCACGTCACTGGCGTCCTTGTCGTCGAGCAGGCTTGCCACCGTGCGTGACTGGACACGGGGCAGGGAACCGGTCATTTCCGTCTTGAACAGGTTGGCCAGGCTGCTCATGCAGCTGTTGATGATGATGTTGCCGATTTCGGCGAGGGCGTCCTGTTCGAGTTCGGTAATGTGCTGGATGGGGGTGTCGTCACCGAGCATGCGGCGCACGATCTCGAGGCTGCCGTGTTCCGGGAAAAGCAGCAGGGCATCGGTCTGGAAACCGCTGGCGGCGTTGAAATGCTGATTGATGCGGCACAGGCGCTCACTGGCACCGGCTGGCTGGGAGCTTTCCAGACGCTGGGTAAGGCCGTCGCGGGAAAGGATCTCGATGGTCGGCACGGAAAGCTCGATCTCTTCCCGCACGATGGCAGAGAAGGTTGCGGCAGCTTCACCAAGGGAGAGATTGAAGGCCTCGGTGAGCGCGTCCATTTCCAGCTCGGAAAAACTGCGCATGGGCTTAGTCCAGCAGTTTCAGAATGTCGCCGATGACCGCTTCGCCGATGGGCTTGCGGAAGAAGCGGACACCCAGTCCGGCAGCGCGCTGCTGGATCGCTTCCTGCACGTTGGCGGTCAGCAGGGCGAGCTTTGTGGTGGGGTGAAGGACACGGATTTTTTCAGCCAGATCCAGGCCGGACATACCGGGCATGTTCATGTCGAGGACAGCCAGGGCAGGGCAGACGTCGGTCAGCAGGGCGAGGGCGGCTTCGCCGTCGCCGGCTTCGAGCAACTGCAACTCGGGGCGCAGGCTTCGGATGACAGAGCAGCACAGCATCCGGGATGCACGACTGTCGTCGACAAGCAGGACCGTGATGGGAAGGGGCATGGCAGCGCTCCAGAGAGATACTTTGTTATTCTGCTTACGGCGGTCAATTTGCAAACTTTAGTGAATTTATGCACAAAGGATGTGTGCGATCCAGCCCTTCCGAGCCACCTCGGCGTCGTGTCTCCGAAAGCCTTGCTTTTCGGCGCGCCGGGTTGAATCATTCCTTCTCGCACCACGCCAGCTGCCACGAAGCCGGCTTCACACAAGGAGAAGACTGCATGTTCAAGGCCATACTCATCGAGAAAGACAATGCCGGCTACCGGGCCGGGCTCACCGAAATGGACGATGCCCGCCTGCCGGACGGCGACGTGACGGTACGGGTCGCCTATTCGAGCCTCAATTACAAGGATGGCCTGGCGATTACCGGCAAGGGGCCGGTGGTGCGCAGCTTCCCGATGGTGCCGGGTATCGACCTGGTGGGCACGGTCGAGGCGAGCAGTCATGCCGCTTACCAGGCCGGTGACACGGTGGTCCTCAACGGCTGGGGCGTCGGCGAAGTGCATTGGGGCGGACTGGCCCAGCGGGCACGTCTCAAGGGCGACTGGCTGGTGCCGCTACCGGCCGCCTTCACGCCGCGTCAGGCGATGGCCATCGGCACCGCCGGTTACACGGCGATGCTGTGCGTGCTGGCGCTGGAGCGTCACGGAGTGACGCCGGACAAGGGCGAAATCCTCGTCACCGGTGCCGCCGGCGGGGTGGGTAGCGTAGCGCTGGCCCTGCTCGCCAGACTCGGCTACACGGTGGTGGCATCCACCGGTCGGGCCGCCGAGGCGGATTACCTGAAATCCCTCGGTGCCGCCGAGATCATCGACCGCAACCTGCTCTCGGTTCCCGGCAAGCCCTTGGCCCGGGAGCGCTGGGCCGGCGCGGTGGATACCGTCGGCAGCCACACCCTGGCCAATGTCTGCGCGGCAATGAAGTACCGCGGCGTGGTGGCTGCCTGCGGCCTGGCCCAGGGTGCCGACCTGCCGGCCACGGTGATGCCGTTCATCCTGCGCGGGGTGACCCTCGCCGGAGTCGACAGCGTGTATTGCCCGCGTCCAGACCGGCTGGAAGCCTGGCAGCGCCTGGCCCGCGACCTGGACCCGGCCGTGCTGGAAAGCCTCACCACCGAGATCGGCCTGGGCGAAGCCGTTGCTGTCGCCACCGAACTGATGGCGGGCCAGGTGCGCGGGCGTGTCGTTGTGGACGTGAACCGCTAGGGGCAGGCTTCCGGGGCGGCGGAGCCGGGTGCGCCACCACTGGGGCTTTCCCTGATCTTCCGACACGCCGGCGCCGTGGGCCGGTAAGCTCCGGGCTCGCCCAATTGTCAGTGTCCCGGTCATGTCATCCCGTTCCGCGCCGTCTTCCATTTTTCTGCTCAGCCGTGTCTTTCTGCCCTTCGCGCTGGGCTATTACCTGTCCTACCTGCTGCGCACCGTCAATGCGGTGATATCGCCGGATCTGACCCGCGAACTGGGGCTGAGCGCAGCCGACCTCGGCCTGCTCACCAGCACCTATTTCTTCGCCTTCGGACTGGCCCAGATCCCTGTCGGAATTGCCCTCGACCGCTACGGCCCACGCCGGGTCGAGGCGGGGCTGCTGCTGATCACCGCCCTCGGCGGGGTGCTGTTTGCCACCGGTGAAAGCCTGCCGACGCTGGCGGGGGCACGCGGCCTCATAGGCCTCGGCGTGGCCGCCTGTCTGATGGCCGGGTTGAAGGGCTTTACCCAGTGGTTTCCGCGGGAAAAGATGGCCTCGATGACCGGCTACATCATGGCCAGCGGCGCGCTCGGGGCGGTGACGGCCTCGGCACCGCTGGAGGCAGCACTACCCTTCATCGGCTGGCGCGGGGCGTTCTGGATGGTCGCTGCGCTGGCTGCCGGCATCGCCGCACTGATCTTCTTCGCCATGCCGGAAAAGGACGACAGCACCCACGGTGGCGATCTGCAGCACGCCCTGCGTGGCGTGCAGGAAGTCTTGTCGGCGGGGCGTTTCTGGAGTTTTTCGGGCCAGGCGGCCTTCTTCACCGGTGGCTTCATGGCCTTGCAGGGCCTGTGGGCGGTGCCCTGGCTGATGCAGGTGAATGGCTACAGCCGGGGGCTGGCTGCGGATCACCTGTTCTGGCTCAACATCGGCATGCTGGCCGGCCAGTTGTCGATTGGCGCTTGGGCAACCAAGCTGGCGACGCGGGGCATCACGCCGCTGCGCCTGATGCAGATCGGCCTGTTCCTGACCATGGTGGTGGAAGCCCTGATCATCACCGAGCTGGGCCCGACGATCCCGCTGTGGTGCGCGCTGGGTATCGTGTCGGCCACCGGTGCGCAGATGTACGGCGTGGTGGCCGGGCTGTTTCCGCTGCACCTGTCCGGACGCGTTACCACCAGCATCAACCTGATGGCTTTTATCGGCGCCTTCGTGGTCCAGTGGGGCCTCGGCGGACTGCTCGACGGGCTGCGGGGCACCGGTGGCATGGGCGCCGCCGATTCCCTGCGGGTAGCCTTCCTGATCCTGCTGGCAGCGCAGCTCGCGAGTTTTGTGCCCCTCGCCCGGGCGGCGCGCTTCAAGCCCCACGGCGAGTTTTGAGGCGTCAGGTTTCCGCCTGGCTGCCGGCCAGACTGTATTCACCACGACCGAGGCGGGCCACCGCCAGCGCAAAACCGGATACGCCGCCCCCCTTGTAGAACAGGCACGGCTTGCCGACCCGTTTGCAGTGGGCTTTCACATGGTAATAGGCGTTGTGGCTGATGTTGTCAGTGGGGCACAGCACCGCATCGGCGCCTCGGATCAGCTCCGGCAGGCGTGACAGGGCTTCCTCCTGGCCGCCGTCGTGGTGGATCAAGCTGATACCAAGACGTCCGGCGAGCTGGCGATACTGAGCGAGCAGAGAAGCGCGGCCCCCCACATAGAGGATGCAGCGCTCGGTAAGGGCGTGCTCGCAGCCAGCGCAGTCATCGCCACCCGGCTTGTCGCAGCCGGCCGGCTCCATGGCCCGTAGCAGTTGTTCCAGCGCATCCCTTTCGGCGAGGGCGGAGTCGCGTTCGGCGGCAATGCGGGCGGTGTCCTCGCGAAGATCCTTCAGGTTGCGCTCGACTTCCCACACGCGTCCCGAAGCGCTCACCAGGGTGTCGTGGGTGGTTTGCAGGGCCATCAAGCGCTGCCCCATCTCGACGATCACCTGGCCGGACTCGAAGCGTTGCAGGCGTTTTTGCAGCGTGGCGGTTTCGGTGCGCAGACTCTCCTGCTCGGCGAGGCCGGCTTCGGCGGCGGCCAATTGACGGCGCAAGGCGGCGAGTTCGCGCTTGAGGCCACTTTTCAGTTCGAGATTTTCCTTTTCCAGATGCATCAGGCGGCGCGCATCGGCGGCCTGACCGGCACCCACCTGATGCGACAGCATGTGGATGTCAGCATAGGCCTGCTGCTGCGTTGCGACGGAGGCGGCCCGGTGGGTGCAAAGGGCCCACAGCGGGCCGGCCACGTCGCCACGGACCATGCTGTCACGCCAGCTGTGACGCAGCTCGGCGTCGCTCTTCAGCTTGGCAAACCGGTCGAGCCAGCTTGAGTACTTGCGGTCGAGGTGGCGCTGGATGGCTTCGGAGGCCGGGTTGCGGCTGCGCGACAGGCCAACGGCCTCGACGTGCAGGGCAAACTCGTCGTTCAACGGAGCGGCGAAGTGGAAGCGCCGGGCCAAGCGCAGCAGTTCGTCCATGGAAAGGCAGGTGCCGATGATCGGGCAGTGGTGCTTGTCGTCCAGGTCCCACAGCTTGGGGCGACGCACTTGCGTCCGGGCACCGGCGCTGGCGGCAGGCATATCGATGGCGACGAGGGCGCTGGCGTACTCGCTGCGAATCAGGGACTGCAGGTCCGATTTCCCGGACTCAGGGGTGAAGCACATGGCGGCCTCCCTGGTCGTCCTGCTCCAGGCGCTGACTGGCCCGGTCGCACAGTTCGCGCAGTTCCCGATCCAGATCCGGCTTGTCGGCAAGGCGGGCAAGCAGGTCGGCAGCCCGGCGAGCAGAGTGCGGGCAGCCGGTTTCGCCATAACTCAGGACCTGGCTCAGGGCTCCAGCCCACAGGCTGGCGTCCGTGCGTGGGGAGGAGGCGGGCAGGAGCCCGGTAACGTGTGCCATGCGATCACCCAATCTGGTAGATGAGAATGAATCGCAATATAGGCTGATTACCTCGATGTGTAAACGAGAATAATTCTCAAATAGGTAAGCAGATTTTTCCGGGCTTCAGCCGGAGCGGGTACGCACGCGGATGATGACGTCGACTTCTTCCAGCTGCAGTCCCGGCGGCAGGCTGGGCATGCCGATTACCTGCAGTTCATCGGCGGAGACGTCGGTGAGCTGCCCGTTTTCAGCGTTGTAGAGGTGGTAGTGGGGGCTGGTGTTGGAGTCATACACCAGGCGCTCCGGATCCACGATGAGCTCTCGGACCAATTTCTTCTCTCTGAACAGTTTCAGGGTGTTGTAGACGGTGGCGCGTGAGGTTTCGGGCACGCTCTGACGAACCCTGGCAAAAACCTGGTCGGCCGACAGGTGGGTTGGAAACGACAGCATTGCACGGACGATTTCGACCCGTTGTTGAGTTACCGGGATACCCGCCGTACGCAAGAGCTCGGTGGCCTGACTGATACTCATGGTTTCCATGGTCGATGCCTCCATCCGCGGAGCCGGCCACGACGGGCACCGGCTCCGGGCCGCGCTTATTCGAAGGGCTTCGGACGCGGGGTGGTGTTGCTCGAGGGCGGCAGTTGCGGCAGCTTGAAAGCGGGCTGGTCGCCGGTCAGGGTCTTCAGGAAGGCCACGATGCTGGCGTTTTCGTCAGCGGTGAACTGCTTGCCGAGCTGCAGGCGACCCATGGTGTCCACGGCCTGTTCAAGGGTGGCGGCTTCGCCGTCGTGGAAGTACGGATAGGTGAGTTCGACGTTGCGCAGGGTCGGCACCTTGAAGTTGAGACGGTCGGCGTCCTTGCCGGTTACCGCCGAGCGGCCTTCTGCCGGGCTGGTGGCCTTGTAGGCCTCGACAACGCCCATCTTCTGGAAGGACGTGCCGCCGAAGGCCGGGCCGTTGTGGCAGGCCACGCAGCCGCTGTTCTTGAAGAGGGCGTAACCGGCCGCTTCCCTGGCGGTGATGGCTTTCTTGTCGCCCTTCAGCCACTTGTCGAAGCGCGAGTTGGGCGTAACGAGGGTTTCCTCAAAGGCGGCAATCGCGTCGGTCACCTTGCCGATGCTCACTTCGTCGGAGCCGAATACCGTCTTGAACTCGGTCACGTACTGGGGAATGGACTTGAGTACATCCACAGCCAGTTCATGGGTGAAGGCCATTTCACCCGGGTTGGCGATCGGGCCGCCGGCCTGGGCCTTCAGGTCCTTGGCACGGCCATCCCAGAACTGGGCCAGGGCGAGACTGGAATTGAGCACGGTAGGCGCGTTGATCGGGCCCTTCTGCCAGTTGTGACCGATGGAGGTCTTGAGGTTGTCGGTGCCGCCCATCGACAGGTTGTGGCAGGAATTGCAGGAGATGAAGCCAGACTTGGACAGGCGCGGGTCGAAATAGAGCTTCTTGCCCAGCTCGACGAGCTTCGGATTGGTGACCTTGGCGGGCTGGATCGGGCTGACCGGTTCGGTGAGCTTGGCCGCCCAACCAAGGGAGCTGAGGCTGCCACAGGCGAATGCCGTGGCCAGGGCAAGGTGGGAAAGTTTCATGGGGACATCCTCCATACGTGCTGACGATAGAAATCGGGCAAGGCTTCTCTGGGGGATGACGGATGTTTTTTTAGAGTCTGTCTAAACCGCAGACGGATTGGACTCCTTCACTGAGCGCCGGATCTTGATCTGGGTCCTGGATTTTGCTGACGCAGCAGCCCTGGATTCAAAATGAAACGGGGCGTATCCCGGTCTCCCGGAACACGCCCCGCTCCTGCAGAAGCTGGCGCGGCTTACTTGACGGCAGGTGCAGTTGCAGCAGCGGCCGGAGCGGCTTCGGCCTTCACGGCGTCCGCCTTGGCGGACGCCTTCACTTTCTTGGCCTTCTTCTCGACCTTGGCCGCTTCGGTCTTCATCGGCTCGGCAGCCTTGGCAGCTTCAGCCTTCGGTGCTTCGACCTTCTTTTCCACCACGGCGGCGACCGGCTTTACTGCGGGGGTGGCAGCCGGCACAGCGGCGGGGGCCTGGGCGAAGGAGGCGGAGGCGAAACCGGCGGCGATGGCGAGGGCGATGATCTTCTTCAGCATATTCGTTCTCCTGATGGACAGTTTGTTCGTTCCGGATTGGCCTGATTGCCAACCCTTGCAGCGAATAACGTGGCCCATGTCCGCGGGTTGTCAGGGGAAATGTAAGGCCATGTTCATTTGTAACCGGCGGGAGGCCATCCGGCCTTCCGGGGGCGTCACCTTGGGAGTCCCTGCTGCGTCTGCTACAAACAGTGAATGGCCCCGTCGACTGGCTGGATCGAAGTGGGAGCCATCCGCAGAGTTCGTTCCCCATACCCAAAACGAAGGAGACTCCGATGATGAATCGACAAGCAGGTTTTCCGTGGCTCTTAGCCGGCGTACTGAGCCTGTCGGCACCGCTGGCCCAGGCCGATTTACTGGTGTATTCGGCGGATCTGACGCCCGAGATCACCGGGGCTACCGGTTCCGGTACGGCCACGGTGACGATCGACACGGTGCTTCACTCAATGCTGGTGAACGTCGTCTTCAGTGGCCTTTCCGGAGTGACGACGGCGGCCCACATTCATTGCTGCACGGCAGTCCCTGGCACGGGTACGGCCGGCGTCGCGACCCAGACGCCTACTTTTTCCGGCTTTCCCGGAGGCGTCAGCGCGGGCACCTACCTCAACACGTTTGACCTGACCCTGCCGGGCAGCTGGAACACGACGTTCGTGAATAACAACGGCGGCACACCGGCGCTGGCGGAGGCGGTCTTGCTGGCCGGGCTGGAGGACGAGCGGACCTACCTGAACATCCACACGAACCTGTTTCCCGGTGGAGAGATTCGCGGCTTTCTGGTTCGCAATGTCGCCGAACCGGGCTCGATGACGCTTCTGGGGCTGGCGGTCAGCGGCTTGATGATCACCCGGCGGCGAGGGCTCAGACCTCTGCCGGATCCACGTCCAGGTGCCAGCGCAGCTCCCGCGGGGGCTTGAGGGCCCACAGGTGGCGACTCCATTCGGTGAGGAAAGCCTGCAGGGCCGGGCGGGCCGGGGCTTCGACAAGAAGCTGGGCGCGCTCCCGGCGCGCCAGGCGGACCATGCGCATCGGTACCGGGTCAAAAACCTGCACGCCGTAGGCCTGGGCGAGGGGCATGGCGGCGGCGCGGGCGTCCTTCAGCCAGGCGATTGAGGTGGCCACTTCGGGCGCATTGGCGCACAGCAGGGCGTTGGCAGCGTAGGGCGGAAAGCGGGCCTGCTTGCGTTCCTCCAGCTGGAGGGCGGCGTAGCGGGCGAAATCGTGCTTTTCCAGGCACTTGTAGAGGGGATGGTCGGGATACTGGGTCTGCACCATTACCTCGCCGGGCAGCTCGCCGCGCCCGGCCCGGCCACCTACCTGCATCAGTTGCTGGAACAGCCGTTCCGGGGCGCGGAAATCGGCGGCAAACAGCGATGAGTCGGCGTTGAGCACACCGACGAAAGTGAGCCGGGGGAAGTCGTGGCCCTTGGCCATCATCTGGGTGCCGACCAGGATGTCGGCCTCTCCCTTGCCGATCTTGTCGAGCAGCGCCTCCCACTGGCTGCGGGTCCGCGCGGCGTCCCGGTCCACGCGCAGAACACGGGCGTCGGGGAAGCGTTCGCCGAGGGTTTCTTCGAGGCGCTGGGTGCCGCGGCCGAAGGGCTGGATGTCCTGGTCGCCGCAATCGGGGCAGGCGAGGGGAATACCAGCGTCGAAGCTGCAGTGGTGGCAGCGCAGGCGTTTGTCGGCCAAGTGCAACACCATGTTGGCGGTGCAGTGCGGGCAGCGGCTGACCCAGCCGCAGGACGGGCACGACAGCACCGGGGCATAGCCGCGCCGGTTGAGGAAGACGAGGCTCTGCTCGCCGCGCTGCAGGCGGGCCTCGATGGCCCGCAGGAGGTGCTCGGAGACGCCGTGCTGGAGCTTCTCGCGGCGCACATCCACCGGACGCACCTTGGGCAGCGTGATGGCCACCGCCCGGTTGGCCAGTTCGACCCGGCGATAGCGGCCGGTGTCGGCGGCGTGCCAGCTCTCGAGGGACGGCGTGGCCGAGCCGAGGACGATCGGCACACCGCGCTGGCGGGCGCGCCAGATGGCCAGGTCGCGGGCGTTGTAGCGCACGCCCTCGTGCTGCTTGTAGCTGGCGTCGTGCTCTTCATCGACGACGATCAGGCCGAGACGGGGCAGCGGCGTGAATACCGACAGGCGCGTGCCAAGAACAATCTCCGCGCGGCCTTCCATGGCCTGCACAAAGCCCTGCGAGCGGGCCGCCTCGCCGAGTGCCGAATGCAGGCTGACCACCCGGGCGGCCGGGAAGCGGTTGGCTACCCGGGTTTCGAGTTGGGGCGTGAGGGCGATTTCGGGGACCAGCATCAGGGCCTGCTCACCGCGGGCGATGGCCTGGGCGACGAGGCGCAGGTAGACCTCGGTCTTGCCACTGCCGGTGACGCCAGCCAGCAAGAAGGGCTGGAACTTGCCGGCCTCGGCACCGATGATTTCGACGGCGGCCTGCTGCTCGTCGGTGAGCGTGGGGGCGCCGGCCATGGCGGCCGGTTCGGCAGCCATGCAGGGGACGATCCAGCCACGTTTGAGCGCATCGGCGACGGCGGGGTTGGCGCCGTCCTCATCGCGCAACAGGGAGCGCCGGCACGGCCCACCTTCGGCGAGGCGACGCAGCAGGGCCAGCGCGCGGCTTTCGCGTTTGCTGGCGGTGAGGGCGTCGCGGCCGGCATCGGTCAGGTCGAGCAGCGGGTCGGCTTCGGCGCCGGCTACGGCATCGGCCTTGCGCAGGCGCGGCGGCAGCGCCATGGCGACGACTTCGCCCAGCGGGTGCTGGTAGTAGCGGGCAGTGAATTCGACCATGGCCAGCCAGTCGGCGGGCAGCGCCGGTGCTTCGCGCTGGATGGCGATGACCGGCTTGAGTCTGTCCACAGGCAGATCGGCACAATCGGGCAGGGCGACGATCAGGCCGGTTTTCTCGCCACGCCCGAAAGGCACCCGCACGCACCGGCCGAGATCCCCGGCAGAAACGTTTTCTGCCGTGTAATCAAAGGATTGCGGCAGCGGTATGGGAAGCGCGACGCGGACAATGGCAGTGCTCATGGCCTCAGTTTTTGGGGATCTTGGAAAAGGGTTGTGAAATCAGTGGCTTGCCGAGTCTTTATGAGGCGATGGCTGGGAAACAATGCTGAAATCCTTGGCTGGGCGAGGGTATTTTTCCTTGTCCACAAAGCCTGTGGATAACTTTGTGGGAAAACTGGGTAAAGTCTCCCTAAGCGCCCCTTTTGTAAGCCTTTTTCCTATCTTGCCAAAATCCCGATTAAATAATATTTCGTTTAAAAACAGCAGCTTGGAGGAATGCAAAATTCTGCCCCGGATTTTGGTAACAAAACTGACAAAATCCGTGGCGCTGTGCACAAGTCAAGCCCTTTAAAGAAAATTTAGTGCTTGACGGGGCCGTTTTTGCGAGGAGGTTCAGCAGGCTCCAGAAAACAAAAAGGCCGGCACGCGCCGGCCTTTCCGGTATTACCGCAAAACCGGCTCAGACCGACTGCGTCTTCAGCTCGCGGCTGTATTCGTGGACAGTATTGACCAGCACTGTGACGTTTTCCGGCGGCGAGAACTGGGAAATGCCGTGCCCGAGGTTGAAAACATGGCCGGCGTGGGGGCCATAGGAGTCCAGCACCTTCTTCGCTTCGGCAGCGACAGCTTCCGGGCTGCCAAACAGCACCGACGGATCCAGGTTGCCCTGCAGGGCGACGCGGTCGCCCACCAGACGACGAGCGGCACCGATATCCACGGTCCAGTCGAGGCCGACGGCATCGGCGCCGCAGTCGGCGATATCGGCCAGCCACAGGCCGCCGCCCTTGGTGAACACGATAGCCGGGATCTTCTCGCCGTCCTTCTCGCGGGTCAGGCCGGCTACTACCTTGCGGATGTAGGCCAGCGAGAACTCGTGGTAAGCATCATGGGCCAGCACACCGCCCCAGGAGTCGAAGATCATGACAGCCTGGGCACCGGCTTCGATCTGCGCGTTGAGGTAGGCGATGACGGACTGGGCGGTTACGTCGAGGATGTGATGCATCAGGTCCGGGCGACTGTAGAGCAGACCCTTGACCTTGCGGTAGTCGTCCGAGCCGCCGCCTTCGACCATGTAGCAGGCGAGGGTCCACGGGCTGCCGGAGAAGCCGATCAGCGGCACGGAATTGTCGAGCGCACGACGGATCTCGGCGACGGCGTCCATCACGTAGCCCAGTTCGAGGTGGGGATCGGGCACGGCCAGATTGCGAATTTCCCACTCTTCCTTCAGCGGGCGTTCGAACTTCGGGCCTTCACCTTCGGCGAAGTACAGGCCAAGGCCCATGGCGTCCGGCACGGTAAGGATGTCGGAGAACAGGATGGCGGCGTCGAGGTTGTAGCGGGCCAGGGGCTGCAGAGTGACCTCGCAGGCCAGGCCGGGGTTCTTGCACAGATCGAGGAAGCTGCCGGCGCGTTTGCGCGTCTCGCGGTATTCGGGCAGGTAGCGGCCGGCCTGGCGCATCAGCCAGATCGGGGTGTAGTCGGTGGGCTGGCGCAGCAACGCGCGCAGGAAGGTGTCGTTCTTCGGACGGCTCACTTGGAATCCTCGGCAGCAGAACCGCTCAGGGCGGCAAAGGCGGGATTATCCGCCATTTGCCGCCCTGACGGCGACGACGCAGATCAAGGGGCAACTACTTGCGCCAGAACTGGGGGGTGAACACGACGGCCAGCGAGAGGACTTCGAGCCGCCCGAGGAGCATGGTGAAGGTGCATACCCAGGTCTGGAAGTCGGTGAGGACAGCGTAATTGGTGGCTGGGCCGACCTTGTTGAGGCCGGGCCCGGCGTTGTTGATGCTGGCCACCACAGCACCCAGGGCTGTCATGAAGTCGAGTCCGGAGAGGATCATCACGAAGGTGATCATCACTACGCTCATGAAGTACAGAAAGATGAAGCCCAGTACAGCGATGACCACGTTGTTGGGAATTGCGCTGCCGCCGATCTTGACCGGGTTGACCACCGCCGGATGGATCAGCCGGGTGAGTTCGCGGTTGGCTTGCTTGGCGAGGATCAGGGTGCGGATCATTTTGATGCCGCCGCCGGTGGAGCCGGAACTGGCCGTGATGCACGACAGGAAGAGCATCCACAAAGGAGCGAAGACCGGCCACTTGTCGAAATCCTGGCTGGCAAAACCGCAGTCGGTGGCCATCGAGACGAGGTTGAAGCTGACGTGGCGGAGGGCGGTGGGATAGTCCTCGTAGGTGCCTTCCAGCCACACGTAGAGGGCCACGCCGAAGCACGAGGTGACGATCAGGCCGACCACCCCGCGGGCTTCCACGTCCTGCCAGTAGACGCGCAGGTTGCGGCCCCGCACGGCCATGAAATGGGTGGCGAAGTTCATGGCGGCGATGACCATGAAGACGATCAGGATGAATTCGACGGTCGGGTTGTCGAAGGCGCCGACGCTGGCATCCCGGGTCGAGAAGCCACCGAGCCCCAGGGCGGCGAAGGCGTGGCAGATTGAATCCAGCCACGACAAGCCGGCCCAGTTGAGCAGCAGGATGCACACCACGGTGATGCCGAAATAGACCAGCCATAGCGCCTTGGCGGTGTCGGCGATGCGCGCGGTGAGCTTGGAGTCCTTCATCGGACCAGGGGTTTCGGCCTTGTAGAGCTGCATGCCGCCGACGCCGAGGAGCGGCAGCACGGCCACCGCCAGCACGATGATGCCCATGCCGCCGAGCCAGTTGAGCTCATGGCGCCACAGGTTGATGGCTGGTGGCGCGTGATCCAGGTCGGTCATGATCGTCGAGCCCGTGGTGGTCAGGCCCGACATGGTTTCGAAGAAGGCGTCGGTGAAGCTCATGCTGTCGTAGACGAGCAGCAACGGGATGGTGGCGATGGCCGCCATCAGGGCCCACACGGTGGACACCAGCAGGAAGCCGTCGCGGGGTTTGAGCTCCCGGTAGCTGGAGCGGGTGACTGCGAACAGGGTCAGACCCGTGCCGAGGGAAATGGCCATCGCCGCAACGAAGTCGGCGGTAGTGCCGTCGTTGTAGATGACCGCTGCGGCGATGGGCATCAGGTAGGCGAAGCTGAAGATCGACAGCAGTCGCCCGAGGACGTTGGCGACCGGCAGGAGCGCGTCCATCAGAAGAACCCCCAGCCGACCTGGAACAGCTTCTCGACCTTGGGTACCAGCTTTTTGCTCGTACAGAAGACGATCACGTGGTCTTCGGTGCGGATCACCGTGTCGTGGTGGGCGATGATGACTTCAAAGATCGGTACCTCGTAGGCCACCAGTTCGTTGTATTCGGTGCGGCTCTGACCGGTGTTGCGGACGATGGCGGCGATGCTGGCACCGTCGGGCAAGTCGAGTTCCTCGATTCGGCGCCCGATGACTTTGCAATGCTTGGCGTCGCCGTGGGCGATGACTTCGAGGGCTTCGGCGGCACCCCGGCGCAGGCTGTGCACGGCGGCCACGTCGCCGCGCCGGACGCGGGCGAGAAGCTGGCCAATGGAAGTCTGGGCCGGCGAGATGGCGATGTCGATGCGCCCGCCCTGCACCAGGTCCACGTAAGACTTGCGGTTGATCAGGGCGAGGGCCCGGCGGGCGCCCATCTGCTTGGCCAGCGAAGCCGACATGATGTTGTCTTCCTCATCGTTGGTGAGGGCCAGGAACATGTCGGTCTCCTCGATGCTTTCGGCGTCGAGGAGGGCTTCGTCGGTGGCGTCGCCACGCAGCACCAGGGCTTTGCCGAGCTGGCTGGCGAGGTGTTCGGCGCGGCGTCGATCGTGCTCGATGAGCTTCACATTCACGCTGCCCTCGACGGCCTTGGCGAGGCGGAGGCCGATGTTGCCACCGCCGGCGATGATGATCCGTCGGATGGGTTTGTCCATGCGGCGCAACTCGGTCATGACCCGGCGGATGTGCGAGGTGGCGGCGAGGATGAAGACTTCGTCGCCGCTCTCGATGACGGTGTCGCCGGTGGGGGAGATGGATTGATCGCGGCGGAAAATCGCGACGACCCGGGCATCGATATTGGGCAGACGCAGCGGGATGGTTTTGAGAGGCTTGCCGACCAGCAGGCCACCTTCAAAAGCCTTCACGGCGATCATCGTCACCATGCCGTCAGCGAACTCGAGGACCTGCAGGGCTTCGGGAAATTCGATGAGCTTGCGGATGTAGTCGGTGACGATCTGCTCGGGGCAGATGGAATGGTCCACCGCGAAGTTGCTGTCGTTGAGCAGTTCCGGGTAATCGACGTAATCGGCGGCACGCAGGCGGGCGATGCGGGTCGGCACGTTGAACAGGGTCTTGGCGACCCGGCAGGCGCACAGGTTGGTCTGGTCCGACTGGGTAACGGCGATGAGCAGGTCGGCGTCCTGCGCCCCGGCGGCATCGAGGATCGACGGGGAGGCCGCATTGCCGGTGACGACCCGCAAATCGAGGCGTTCCTGCAGGGCGTTGAGACGCTCCACATCGTTGTCCACGATGGTGATGTCGTTGGCCTCGGAAACGAGGCTCTCGGCGACCGAAGTCCCGACCTGTCCTGCGCCCAGAATGATGATTTTCACGGTGTCGTCCAGCCCGGGCGAGGCACCGCGAGCCGCCTTGTGTTGGGTTTGTGGAACTGCCGCGAAGGCGGTCAGGAGTTCGTTTCTTCGTGGCGCCGGCCGACGCTGATGCCGAGTTGCTTGAGCTTGCGGTAGAGGTGGGTACGTTCGAGACCGGTCTTCTCGGCGAGGCGGGTCATGTTGCCGCCGTCGATTTGCAGATGGTGTTCGAAGTACAGGCGCTCGAAGATTTCCCGTGCTTCGCGCAGGGGCAGATCGAGAGGCAGACCAAGGGCCACCGAGGGACTCTTGACCAGCAGGTGGGCCACATCGTCCATCCCGATCTCTTCTTCAAGCGTGCCGAGGGACAGGGACTTGATGGCCGCCTTCAGCTCGGCATAGCCGCCGGGCCAGGCCTGGTTGCGCAGGGCATTGAGGGCGGCGGAGGACAGGCGGTGGGGCGGCACCTCGCCAGCCTCCACGTAGTGCAGCAGGATCTGGCTGGCAATCTCGGGGATCTCGTCACGGATTTCACCCAGAGCCGGCGGGGCCAGCGAAACCTCGAACAGGCGGGCCAGCGCGCGCTCGTCCCAGCCGTGCTCGACGAGTTCTTCCGGGCGATGCTCGGTGGCCACCACCAGGGTCTGGGCGTGGCGCTCCAGGCGGTCCATGGCGAAGACCAGATTCTTCTGCTGGGGGCGCGACAGGTAAATCAGCTCCGGCACGTAGAGCAGGCCGTTGCGGGCAGTTTCGAGGATGTTGAGCTCCAGCGGCATCGACGACACCGACAGGTCCAGCCACGGGGTGCCGACCCGCTGAAGCGTCCGGGCGCACAGCTCGGCGAGGCTGCCGGGACCCACCCGCAGCAGGATGATGCGCGACTTCTCGGCCATCTGTTCGAGGCGCTTGCGCAGATCGCGCAGCGGCGCCGAACGCGCAAAGGCGCCGAGGCCGAGGGGGCTCGGCGCGTGGGCCGGCTTGATGCGGGACAGTCCGCGCTTGACGGCGGCGAGGAGCTTTTGCAGGGCAATCGGCTTTTCGAGGAATTCCATCGCGCCGATGCGGGTCGCTTCGACGGCGGTGTCGATGGTGCCGTGGCCGGACATCATCACCACCGGCATGCTCAGCTGACCATTGGCGGACCATTCCTTGAGCAGGCTGACGCCGTCGGTATCGGGCATCCAGATGTCGAGGAGGACGAGGTCGGGCCGCGCGGCATTACGGGCAGCCCGGGCGGCGGCGGCATTCTCGGCGAGGAGGATGTCGTGCCCCTCGTCGCGCAGGATCTCGGAGAGGAGTTCGCGGATGCCGACTTCGTCGTCAACGATGAGAATTTTAGCCATGGGCACTGGACTCTGAGTGAGGGGCGCTGCGCAGGCGGATGCGGATTTCCGCACCGCCGGCTTCGCGGTTGGCGAGACGGATCTCGCCCTCGTGTTCGTCGATGATCTTCTTGACGATGGCCAGACCAAGACCGGTGCCGCGGGTCTTGGTGGTCACATAGGGCTCGAAAGCACGGGACAGGATTTCAGGCGGAAAACCAGCCCCGTTGTCGCGCAGGATCAAGTCTACCCGGCGGGCGTCGGCTCGGGTTAACAGCTGGATTTCCGGATCGTCCCGGTCGGCCAGGGAGTCCTCGGCGTTCTGCAGCAGGTTATGAATGACCTGACGAATCTGGGTGGCGTCGCCCATCACCGGGGGCAACTCGGCGGCGAGTTCGGCATGGATCATCACCGGCGAGCCTTCATAGAGCACCAGCACCTCGCGCACCAGGGCGTTGAGTTCGAGGGGCGCCATCACCGGGGTCGGCATGCGGGCGTAGTCGCGGAAGGCGTTGACCAGGTTCTTCATCGCCTCGACCTGATTGACGATGGTCGTGGTGGAACGCTCGAGCATCGCCCGGCCTTCGTCGTCGAGCTTGTCGGCAAGCTTGAACTGGAGGCGCTCGGCGGACAGCTGGATGGGCGTCAGCGGGTTCTTGATTTCGTGGGCGAGGCGACGCGCCACTTCGGCCCAGGCAGCCGTGCGCTGGGCGGCGATGAGGTGGGTGATGTCGTCGAAAACCACCACCCAGCCGCCACCGGTATCGTCCGGCAGACGCGTGCCGTGAAGCAGCAGGGTCTGGGTGCTGCCATCCGGATTGGAGAATTCGATCTGCCGGTTCCAGTCCGGCTCGGGTGCCTCGAAGCCTTCGACAAGGGCATTACGGAAGATGAGATGGTCTTCCCAGTCGTTCAGGCGAACCCTTTCGTAGCCGTCCAGCTGGTCGTTGAGAATGGTCATCGCACCGTGGTTGGCGGCCCGCAGATGACCGTCCGGCGAGAAGGCCAGCACCCCGGCCGAGAGGTTGGCGAGCACGCCTTCCAGGTAAGCACGGTTGCGTTCGACGGCGGCCCGGTTGCTCTCGGCCTGGGCACGAGCGTCTTCGAGCTGGCGGGTCATCTGGTTGAAGGACTGGGTCAGCACACCGAGTTCGTCGCGGGCGGGGAGGGCCTGACGCGGACTGAAGTCACCAGCGGCAACAGCCTGGGTGCCTTCGGCCAGGATGAACAGCGGGGCGGCCAGGCGCTGGGTGAGCACGAAGGCAACGGCCACCGCGGCGAACAGCGCCAGCAGCAGAGTGAGTGTGAGGGTCAGCGTGTAGATGCGCTTCAGGCCGTTGCGGGCCAGGGACAGCTCCTGGTAATCCCGGTGCACGGCCTCGACACTGGCCGCATGCATCGAGAAGGAACGCGGGACCCCCTGGGTCAGCTGGAGCAACTGCGGCTCGCCGAGACGGCGAGCAGGAATCGGCACGATGACGCGCAGCACCAGCCCGTCGCTGGCGTTGCCCTCCACGGCCCGGTAACCGTAGGTCTGGCGTGCCTGGCGGAGCTGGCTGCCGGTCGGCTGCTCGGGCATCAGGGTGTCGAGCTGGGTATCGGCAGTGGCGATGATCTTGCCCGCCGGCGAGAAGACCGTCGCCGATTCAACACTGCTGCGCTCGCGCAACTGGTTGAGCAACGGGGAGCGAATCTGCGGGGCGACCTCCAGTTCAAGGGCGATCTGATCGGCCTTGGAAGCAAGTTCGGTAAGCAGGATGTCGAGGCTGGTGCGGCCGAGCTGAAGGCCGCTTTCGAGCGCCGCATCGACGCGCACGTTGAACCACGACTCGATGCTCTTGACGGCGAACTGCAGGGACACCGCATACACCAGCACGCCCGGCACCACCGCCATGGCGGCGAAAATGGCCATCAGGCGCAGCTTGAGGCGGGAGCCAAAACGACGTGCCCGGTACTCGCGCCACAGGCCCCGCAACTGGACGAAGACAAGGCTCGCCAGCCCCACGGCAATGATGCCGTTGAGGCCCAGCAGCAACGTGTAATTGCGCGCAAAAAGGGGCGTATTGGCGCTGGCGGTGGCGAGCAGGAAGAGCAGGATGCCAGCGATGGCCGCGGCTACGACAAGGGCGGTGGGTCTCATTTGGCTTCCCGGGCCGCGACGAAAGTCCACCGATACCAGTCGCTGGAGAGGTTCCAGTCCTTGCGCCCGAAGGCGCTGACCTGCAGTGGCTTGGGCAGCTCACCGACGTCCAGGCGGAAGCGCAGCGAAGCGTTGTAGCTGCGCCCGATGCGCAGGGCGTTGCGGTCGGCAATGCCCCAGTTGCGGATGCGCAGCATGGTGCGCAGCGCCTCTTCGGCACTACCGAAATTCTGATGCAGGGCGCCAGTGGTGAGACGGTACTGGCGGGTGAGGGACTGGTAGGAGAGACGGTAGGTCAGGGTCTTGCTGACGACTTCCTCGTCGAGCCAGTACCAGCGTGAGGCACTCAGTTCGAACTCGGTAACGAAGTAGAGCGACACCCCGCGGGCCACCACGTCGGCAAGCAGGGGCGTCAGCTCGGCGGCGATATCGACATTGAGGATGTACTGGTCGTCACTCGGGATGATCGAGGCCGCACGAATCTCCGCTTCGGCAGCACGAACCGACGCGGCGCCGAGGGCGAGCCATGCCCCCGCAGCAAGGCCGCCGGCCTGCTGCAGGAAGCGGCGACGCTCAGGGGGTTTTTTCGAGCAGGGAGTAGAAGAATCCGTCATGTTCGGCGCAGGGCAAGTACTGGCAGTCGGGCTGGTCCGCAATGGACAGGCAGCGACAGTCGGGATGACGGGCCGCAAATCCGGCGATCTGCTCCCGGTTTTCTTCGGCAAACACCGAGCAGGTGACATAGAGCATTTTGCCACCCGGCGCGAGGACCTGCCACAAGGCTTCGAGGATCTCTTTCTGCTGGGCAGCGAAGCGGGCGATGTCGTCGGAGCGGCGCAGCCACTTGATATCCGGATTGCGGCGCACCACGCCAGAGGCGGAGCAGGGAACGTCGGCCAGGATGCGATCGAAGGGACGGCCGTTCCACCAGCGGTTGAGATCCCGGCAATCGGCGGTCTTCACGCTGGCCTTGAGACCGAGGCGATCGAGGTTCTCGCTGACGCGACGGGCGCGGGCCGGATCGGTGTCGAGCGCCGTCAGCATGACGTCGGCGCTTTCGAGGATGTGGGCTGTTTTGCCGCCGGGCGCCGCACAGGCGTCGAGGACGCGCTGGCCATCGGCCAGGTCCAGATGCAGGGCGGCGTACTGGGCACCGGCATCCTGCACACTGACACAGCCTTCGACAAAGCCGGGGATACGGGCTACCGGCACCGGGCGTTCGAGCAACAGGGCGCCATTGGGCAACACGCGAACCGGCAACTCGGCCTCGGCAAAACTCTCCAGGGTTTCATCGCGGGTAGCACGCAGCGGGTTGATGCGCAGGGCCATCGGCGGGTGGGTATTGCCGGCGGCAAGAATGCTGCGCCAGTTGTCCGGGTACTGAGTGCGGATACGACGGATCCACCAGGCCGGGTGCCGAAACTCGGAAACCATGTCGGCATCGGCAGCCTTGTTGAGGTCGACAGCCTGACGCAGGGCATTGCGCAGGACACCATTGGCGACGCCTTTGAAGTTGCCGCCGAGCACCGTTGCCGCCGCACTGACAGCCTGATCGACCGTGGTGTGGGCGGTGTCAGGACGCGTATCCAGACGATGCAGAGCCACCCGCAACAGCGACTGGACCGGCTCCTGCAAGGGCTTCTGGAGCAGCTTGTCGAGGATGAAATCCTGGCGCCCGAAGTCCCGCAGGGTGCCGTAGGCGAGATCGAGAATGGCACCGCGCACGCCCGGCGGGGTGGCCGGACGGGCGATCCACAGCTTGGCGAGGGACTCGGTCAGGGTGCCACCGGCGACCACGTCGGCCACGAGCTGGGCGGTGGTGAGCAATGCGTAGGCGAGGCTGTCTTCGGGCAGGACGGGAGCAGCGGTACCGGGATGGGAGCGGGGACGAGTGTGCATGGGCTTCAGGCGAGGAGCTCGCGAATGTAGTTAGGCAGGACCTGGCTGGCGTGATGCAGGACCGGATTGTAATAACGCAGACCGGTGATTCGCCGTTCGGCCAGGCGGGTGTCGAGGCTTGCCGCGCTGTCATCCCGCGGTTCAAGGAGGCTGGCGCAGGCCAGGAGCCAGGGGCCGCCATAAAGAGGCACGCTGATCAGGCTGGTGCGTACCGAGGGAAAAACGGCGCGCAGACGCTGATGCAGGGCGGCGCTCTTGTGCGGCTGGTAAAAGGGCGAACCAAGCTGGACGTGGATCATACCCCGGGGCGTCAGGCTGGCCGCGCACAGGCGCAGAAAATCGTCGCCATGCAGATGGGCACAGGCCGGATCATCGGCTTCGGTTAGATCGAACAGGATCAGATCGAAACGCTCGCCGGCCTGCTGTGCCGTGCGCAGGGTGTCGGCGGCGTCGCCGAGACGCAGTACAACACGGGGGTTGTCGAAGGCACCGGCGGGCAGCGTCGGAATCTTGTCGCTCACCACGCGAACGACGTCGAGATCGAGCTCAGCCACCAGGATGCGCATCACACTCGGATGCTTGAGGAGTTCACGAGCCGAGGCGCCATCGCCCCCGCCGAGGATCAGGGCACTTGCCGGCCCCGGATGACTAAGGGCGGGGAGGTGGACCAGGCTTTCGTGAAGCATGAACTCGTCGGCCTCGGCGGCCATTGCATCGCCATCGAGACGATAGAGACGACCGAAGGTGGCACTCCTTTCCACCGCGATATGCTGGCAGGCACTCGTCGTCTCGTGGACTGGCGCCTGGCGACGAATCGCGAGCCCGATATCAATGGCGAGAGGAACGACGACAGCATCGGACTGTTTCACGTGGAACACTCCTGTCAATACAAAAAAGTGTCGGCACTGAAGCGCAAGATCAGCACCACCACGACCACAAGGAAAGCCTTGCGGATAAAAACCGCGCCGTGACGCAGGGCGAGGGCGGCCCCGACGCGCGAGCCCAACAGGTTGCAGCAAGCCATCAGCGCAGCAACCTGCCACAACACCTGGCCATGGAATACGAAGACAGCAAGGGCCGCAAGATTGGTGCTCACGTTGACGATCTTGGCTGACACGGAGGCGTGCAGGAAATCCATGCCAAGAAAGCGGATAAACAGAAAGCTCAGAAAGCTGCCGGTCCCGGGGCCGAAGAAGCCGTCATAAAAGCCGATCAGCGCACCAATCAGGATCGCCAGACGCAACTCGCGGGAGGGGTCACTGAGGCGGTGAATGACCCCAAAATCCTTGCGTACGAACGTGTAGATGGCGACCAAAATCAGCAGCATCAGAATCAACGGGCGCAGCGCAGCGGGCGGAAACAAAACAACAGCTTGCGCCCCGAGCCACGAACCCAGCGCAGCGGTACCTGCGGCGGGAGCTGCTGCCCGCCACGGAATTGCCAGACGTCGTCCATACTGAATGGCAGCACTGGTGGTCCCAAAAACACTGGCCAGCTTGTTGGTGCCAAAGAGGGTTGCCGGCAACGCCTGAGGGTAGGCCGAAAACAGCATCGGTATCTGAATGAGACCGCCACCACCCACCACGGCGTCGACCAGGCCGGCACAAAAAGCGCCGAGCGCAAGCAGCAACAAAGGCAAATCCATCAGCAGTGTTTCACGTGAAACAAGAAGCCTCAGTCTGTCAAGAAGTTGAGCGCGACAAGCGCAGCGCGAATGCCGGACAGTGCGGCAAGCCCGCCGAGGGGCAGACTGACACCACGGCCGGGAATTTCCGGTTCGGTGGGGTTGATGCGGATCAGTGGCTCACCGAGTGTCTCGCTGAAGCTGCGCACAGTGGGCACATGAGTGCCGGCACCAATCTCGATGACCACCGGGCGTGATGTAGACTGCAGCCAACGCGTCAGGTGCTTCCGCTGGACCGCCGTTCGCCCCGACAGCCAGCCCCAGTCGCCGAACATCAATACATTGGGGCGCAGCAGATCATTGCAGATCGGACAGCGGGGCAGCGGTGAGCGCAACAGGCAGGCCGCTTCGTCAACCTCCGGAACAAAATCGTCAGCCGGCGTAATCACTCCGCCGCAAGCACCGATGCACTGGAGGTGATTCAGAGAACCGTGCACCTCACACACAGTGGCCTCCGCAAAACCGGCCCGCTGAAACTGGCCGTCCACATTGGAGGTGAACACGAAGCTGCCGTGGGTCAGGCGGCTGGCGATCTCCTGCAGAATCGCAAACCCCCGGTGCGGGACGGTTCGCCGATACAGCTTCAGGCGGTGTCCGTAAAAACCCCACGCGAGAGTCGGGCTACGCAGGAAGGCATCCGGACAGGCGATCTCCTCGAAAGCGATACGGGCACTGCCAAGGGCCGGATAAGCGCGCCACAAACCGGAGTTGCCGCGAAAGTCGGGCAGCCCGGAGTCCACGCCCATTCCCGCACCAGCGCTGATGAGCACACCATCGGCACCGGCAATGCGTTGCGCAGCTTCGGCAAAGAGGGCGTTCAGGGCGGGGTTCATCGTTGAGCAAGGATGAAGATGCGCCTGAAGGGGAAGAGGGTGGTGCCTGTCGCATCGGCCGGATAAGCCGCAGCGAGACTAGCCCCCAGTTCGGCAAGGAAGGCAGCACGGGTCACATCATCCAGCGGTGCAAGGTAGGGGATCAGGGTCGTGCCACGCAACCAGTCGAGTACCGGCGCCGGGCCGCTCATGCTCTGCCAGTAAGTTGTCTCCCACAAGCTCAGGCGCGTGCAGCGGGGAGCAAGGATGTGCTGGTAGTCAGCCATCGGCAATACCGCGCCCATGCGCCCCGGGCCGAGCTTGCCAGTCCACGCAGGAGACGCCGCGAGCTCGCGGATCAGGCGATGGGAAGGGGCCTCAAAATTGCCAGGCATCTGCACGGCCAGCACCCCACCAGGCGACAGGCTGTCGAGCAGGCGCGGAAATAGGCTGGAATGATCGCCAACCCAGTGCAGCGCCGCGTTGGAGAAGAGCAGATCGGGGGGCCCGTCCGGCTCCCAGTGCTCGACCCCGCTCAGTTCGAAACGCGCCGTCGGCAAAACGCGACGGGCGCGGTCGAGCATTTCAGGCGAGCTGTCGAGGCCGGTGATGTCAGCCTCCGGCCAGCGCTGGGTGAGCAGGCGGGTCACGTTGCCGGCCCCACAGCCCAGGTCCACGATGCGTTCCGACCGCGCGAGGGGGATCCTGTTCAACAGATCGATGGCCGGCTGCAAACGCTCATCGGAAAACTGCAGGTATCGATCCGGTTCCCAGCCCATGGCATAACTCTCCTGCGTCTTTGGTTGCGATACACACGGCACACCCTGAATGATGCCAGTCGTACCCCGAAAACAAAAACCCCGGCGTCGGGCCGGGGCTGATGGAGTGTTACTGACCGGAACGCAGACCGGCTCAGGCAGTGGTGTTGATAATCTGTCCCACGACCTGGCCATCGGTATTGACGCTCGGAGCAGGAGGACTGGGTTCCACCTTGCTCACACCGTACTCCTTGTCACGATCACCGTCACGACCTGCCTGTTTGACTTCAGCCGCTTCAGGCTGCTGACGCTGTACCGCCGGGGTATAGGCAGCACTCGAAGCGCCGCCAACAGAATCAATGCTCATGAAACTCTCCCTTTCTATTTGGGCCGATGAACTCAAGAGTGAACGGCACGCAAGGCACAGAACATTAGGCCTTATTTGTAAAGCTAGATTACGAAAAAAGGCGCGCTCACCTTGTGGCGGGAAGTGAGAAAAATGTCTCAGCCCACATAGGTAGCAGACCCATCGATCGAGAAATAATTCGCATCCAATACGCCGTCAAAGGCGGATGCTCAAACACACAAGAGAACCTTGATGAGTGAGCGCCATGGAAAAGCTACTGATTACCCGAGGGAAAAACTGGTGCGGCCATGAACGACGCTCAGGCAAGGATCGGCGCCAGAGGGAAGGCAAATCCCCGACCGGCTACGAGCGGCGCCACCAGGTTGAGCAGCGGGAAATCGAGGTCGTCGAATACTTCTGCTCCACGCACGAATGGGAAATTCTGAAGAAAAAGTGGCTGCACTAAAGCAGAAACTCTCTGCCTGTGAGCTCACAAGCCGCTACCTGGAAGGGTCACATTCGAATCTCAGTTCGATATGCGGGTAGTTGCCGGGAGAGTAGGGCGGCTGGGTTTCCTTGAGACCGATGATGCGCAGGTCTTTCAATTTTGACGAACAAAACCGACTTGCTTCGACCAGCGAGTCTTTTCTCATTTCACCCGTTTCAGAAAATCTGCTGACAGCTTGCTTCGTGATAACAAATTCGCCGCCACCGACGGTGGTCACTCCCGGGTGAAACGCGCATCCCGCAGCGGTGCAGCCGATGAGCGCCGCCACCGCGAAGGCGATGGACACACACAAGCGCTGTACAGACAAGAAAGCCCGCATTTACGCGGGCCTCAAGGGGTTGGGCGGAACACTGCGGAGCATGTCGGACATGCTCGCTACAATACAGAATCTAGCGAACAGCCGGGAAGGTGCGCTACTGCTGGATTGTTGAAAGTATAGTTCCGGAGGTGGGCACACATCTGGGAACACTTTTCGTGGTTGTCTCCCAATATCGCCCAGCCAAGATAGAAGCCATCGACTTCCACCGGCCTACTTGTTCAACAAGTAGCGCTTGTCGTCGAACTCTGCCGAAAGCTCACGTTTAAAACGGGGCCTTCGACGGCGTGCTGAATACTCCGATTTGAAACCGGAATATTCCCAGCTCCGGGAACCCCTGCGGCGACAGCCCAAACCTTAGCATCTCTGAACATCGGGCCTGACTCGCGGCAGGCGGCGGGGCCATGCTCGACGCCATTCAAAACCTATACACAGTCGGCTTTGTGAAAGAGGCGCGAGGCTGCCGGTCAAGGGGCTGGCGTTTCACCACCCCCTTCGATGATCCCCGCAGGGTCGGGATTGTGGATGCTGCCCCAGGCATCATTTGATGCGCGTCACCACGGATCGACTCACCGAATCGGCCTGCGCTTCTGTAGCTCACTCGGTGCAGTTTTGCGCTCAGCTACCTTGGTCCCCATGGAAACCGTCTTGGAAACAGCAGCTTTGGAAACCTTGATCCCTGCTGCTGCGCGGTGTAGATCAGCGGCAATACCGCGCATCGGCTTCGTTGATGGCGACTCAGCGGGGGCCAAAACCGACGGCCTGTAGGTCTTGCGCCGCGTCACGACAAGCCTCTTGGCCACGCCCTCCATGCTGCAAACACAGGTGCCTTGGTTGATTCAGCGAGCCCGACTGGCCAGAGCAAAAGTCCTGATCCGCTCTATCCCGCCATCCAGCCATCCAGCCATCCAGCCATCCAGCCATCCAGCCATCCAGCCATCCAGCCATGATGATTCCGTTTGGAGCCACGCCTGCACGGAGAGGAAGGACTGAGCAGTTTTGCGTCGTCCTACCTCAACGAGCAAAACAAGCAGCAGCCCTGCTTCCTGCTCCCCAAGCGCGAAACCCTGATCCTCGTCTCCGGCTACAGTGTCCAGATGCGGGCCCGGACCATCGACACCTTGTCTGCCAAGGGAGTTATCCCTTTCCCTCAGGCTGAGGAAAAGGCTACTGCGGGAATATCCGCAGTTAGCACCACAGAAGGTCGCCCGCCGCCTGGCCTCTGAGGGTGGCGTTCTTAAAACGACCCCCATGGAGAGCCAATATGGAGGCCGCTTGCGGGAATGGCTCAGAGTTGAGCCATGAAGACCAGAGCCGGAATCCCTGCTCATCTCTCTATCCCGCCCAAGCCAAGAGATACCGGCTGTCGCTGTAACCGTCGTGTGTAACTCAGTCCTGTAACC
>ERZ724504.101-NODE-101-length-46056-cov-6.140323_pt1 | contig 46056 bp, 39 predicted proteins | sample MGYA00376037_ERZ724504 | MGnify/ENA primary metagenome ERZ724504 (study PRJEB28724, sample SAMN07190888) | wastewater metagenome | isolation source: influent of sewage treatment plant in Hong Hong | place: USA: Christiansburg, Virginia | collected 2016-03-01 ... | reverse complement strand
CAAGACGGCAGTTTCCTGCCAAAAGACCGTTTACACAAAACTACTTACAGCCCCTACCCACACCACTGTCCAAATTCAAACCACCTTCCAGTGTGAACTTGGCTTTCAAGCCGCCGCCCAAGTCTTCGACACCGCGAAAGCCCAACTGGCTCGCCACATTGCCACCGTCCATCAGACGTGTATCGGTGCCAGCACCTTTACCAAAGCCCAGGAACGTGTCGGCCACGCCGTAAACCGTTACCGCGCTTTGCGCCATGGCAGACAAGCTACCTGCTGCCAAAACGCCACCAATTAGAATTTTCCGCATGAATAGTCTCCTAGAAGAGCGAGTTAAAAATCCGAACACCCGGCTTAAGTACCTGCCTGTAAAGGCCCGCAACTTTCCGCTGTTGTGAACAAATTCTAGGCAGGCCATCACTTTGTGGGCAACGGGGTTAGCACCACTCACGGTGAATGTGTCGTTTGAAAGACATTTTCTGGACCCAAATCACTCGTTCCATGGTTTCGCATGACACATTTACACCACAAATTAAGGGTAAACCCGCGTCTTTAAACGTGGAATTTTTGGCACTGACTTTTGTAAATACCCCTTAGTCGACGGTGGCTATTCAGCAGTGCGCGACGCCTATTTTCCGCCCATGTTGGAAATAACCGACACCATGCTGCCAAGGCCACCGCTATCTTTGCGGCATGAATTCGCCCCCGCAGACCAAACCAACACTTTGGGATATTTCAGCCCCGGTAGCGCCAGATACACCTGTTTTCCCGGGTGACACAAACTACGCGCAACAGTGGGTGGCCCAAATCAGTGCGGCGTGTCCTGTCAACGTCAGCACACTAACGCTTTCGCCCCACATCGGAACGCATGCCGATGCCCCATTGCATTACGACGCAACGGGTCAGGCCATTGGTGCCGTGGACCTCACGCCCTTTCTCGGGCCGTGCCGCGTCATTCATGCTATCAATTGCGGGCCCTTGATTGAATGGGCACATTTAGCCCATGCATTGACAGCGCTTCCAGCCCGCGTATTGGTGCGAACTTATCAACGAATGCCCACCAAGCAATGGGATCCCCTTCTGACGGCCTACGCATCCGAGACCGTTGAACGCTTGGCCCAGTTAGGCGTGCAACTGATCGGCATCGACACCGCAAGCATTGACCCTGCCGACAGCAAAACGCTGGACAGCCATCAGGTCATCCGCCGGCACAACATGCGCGTATTGGAAAACCTGGTGCTCGATGAGGTGCCCGAGGGGGACTATGAACTCATCGCCCTTCCCCTGAAGCTGACGCATGCTGATGCGTCACCTGTGCGCGCCGTGCTGCGCACCCTGTAGATCACCGAAAGTAACTATGGCAACCCAAACCGAACAAACCGTCATTGATGAAAAAGCCAAGCTCGACTTCAGCCAGTCCATGAGCTACGGCGACTATCTGCAAATTGACACTATTTTGTCCGCGCAAAAGCCGCTCTCACCCAACCACAATGAAATGCTGTTCATCATCCAGCACCAAACCAGTGAGTTGTGGATGAAACTGATGCTGCACGAGATGAGTGCCGCCATCCAGTCCGTGGCAAACGACCAACTGCCATCAGCCTTCAAGATGCTGGCACGTGTCAGCAAAATCATGGAGCAACTGGTGCACGCCTGGGATGTGCTGGCCACCATGACCCCGCCCGAATACAGCGCTATTCGGCCCTACCTGGGACAAAGCAGCGGTTTTCAGAGCTTTCAGTACCGTTGCATTGAATTCAGTTTGGGCAACAAAAACCCAGCCATGCTCAAGCCCCACGCCCACCACCCGGAGCGCATGGCCATGGTGCAAGCCGCATACGATGCACCCAGCTTGTACGACGAAACCCTGCGCTTGTTGGCCCGGCGTGGGCTGCCTATCCCCAGCAGTCACACCGAACGCGATTGGACTCAGCCGTATGCCGAAAACGACCAGGTCGAACAAGCCTGGCTGGTGGTGTATCGCAACCCCGAAAAATATTGGGATCTTTACCAGCTCGGCGAAGAACTCACGGATCTGGAAGACGCCTTTCGCCTGTGGCGCTTTCGCCATGTGACCACGGTTGAACGCGTGATCGGCTTCAAGCGCGGATCAGGCGGCACCAGCGGTGTGGGCTATTTGCGCAAGATGCTGGATGTGGTGCTTTTTCCAGAGATCTGGCGGCTTCGCACTGATCTCTAATTCAGAACATAAACCACTTTACCCCTGCCGTCACGTTGCTGCGCCACAGCATGCCGTATTCGGTTTGCGCGCTGCCCCGGTTGGCGGTAATGGCGACAAAGCCTGACAGCTTGGGCACAAAGTTTTTCTCCAGATACACGGTGGCTTGGCCGCTGCGGTCAGTGAGGTTTTGAGTCCAACCGGCGCGCCAGTAAACGCCTGGTTCCTGCGGATTGCTCTGCCAATTGAGCCATAGGTAGTCGCGCCCCATCAAGCGAGGTGCTGCGCCCAGTGCTTGACCAATAACTGGGTAGCCAAGGGCGGGCTGCGTCAGCGCCAACGCGCCCGCGTTGGCCGCTTGCTGAAAATAGGCACTTGACTGTGCCAAGGTGTATCCACCTGAGTTGTGCAAGTACTCAGCAATTAATGTTTGACCGTTTTCCAAGGTGTAGTTGGCACCGATCAAGGCATTGGAGCTGCGCGGAGCAGGTTGCACAAAGCTGTAGAACGGCCCTGGTGTGCCTGGTGGGTTGGGTGTCATGGCATAGGGCTGACGGGACGAACCAAACTCGCCGTAAAGCAACCATGCATCGTCTGGCGTAACTTGCGCAAAAGCGCCCACAAAGGGGCCAATACTGGGGGACGCGCCGCGCTGCTGGCTGAGGATCAGACTCACCAGATGGCCGCTGCCTTGCTGGTCGATTTTTAGAAGGCTGGTGTGGCCAAGGTCAAGAGCTGGCTGCACCTGGTTGGTGGCGGCAACATAGGCACCTGTGACGCGCACACTGCCGAAGACCTGCGTGGCGCGCACCAGGTCAATGCCCGGCGTGGCAGCCAGTGGGTTGCTGCGACCCGCATCGAAGTAAAACGGGCTGCTGGGCGAGCGAAAGTTCGCCGGCCCCCAGACAAACAACTCGCGCCCCGCCGTCAGCGCCGTGTTGCCCGATTGATAGCGCACAAAGCCTTGCCCGATTTTGGCTGTCCCTGTTCGGCTGGTTTGTTCGCCTGTTCCGTTGACCACGGTTTGGCTTTGCTGTTCGGTCAAACGCGGGCTGGCCACAAGCTGCACAGGGCCGTTCTCAGCACGGAGGTTCAATCGCCCATCGAACCAGGCCGTTTGCTTGGGGATCTTGGCAATTCGGTTGCCAGGATTGAGGAGTGCATCGTCGCGCACGCCAGTCCCCGTGCCATAAAGCCACGCCTCAAAGCTGGCTCGGGTGGTCCAGGCACTTGTCTCCTCAGAGTCCACAGCAGTCCCAGCGTCTTCGATGACTGCGTCGGCTGCCTTGGCGGCCTGACCAGTCAGCATGAGCAAGGCCAGGGCCGTGGCGTAAGCCAGGCTTGTCATTTCAGCTCTCAAAACTCTGGTCATTGCAAATTGCCCACATCAAATTCCGACGATGGCACGGCTTGCGCTTTGATCTTGGAATAGTCCATCACCGTCTTGGCATCTGTCAGTGCGTCTGCAATGCTCATGCGGCTGACAAACGCAATGCTCTTGCCTGCCACATTGATCTTGTTGCCGTATTCAAACGTGGCGGATTTGAGCTTTTTGCCCGACAAAGACAAGAACTCCGCCTGCACCGCCAAGCCGCGTTTGACGGATACCCAATAGGTGATGCGGTCATAAGTGCTTTGGCGGTTGCTCGACTTCAGGTCCAGCACGTGGCAAGGTTCATCGCCGACCTTTTCTTCTCGCACATAGGTGGCGGTGTAATCCTTGGCATAGTTGGTGGCGGCCACGTCGCCAATGGAAGCCTGCCCTGTGAGGCGCTGGCGTGGAGAGATGGCCACGGGTTTTTTGAGGCCTGGCTTGCTCATCCACATGTTGCGGTCCACCTGCAAAATCTTGGCACCCCGGCTGCTGGGTGGGTCCAAGACCTCAGCCACGCTGGCCTGGTCTGCCGCTTTGATGCGCAAGGTCTGGTCTGGTTGCTCGTCAGCAGTGCTGCCGCTGTTGTGGGTATGGACTTCCCACACCAGCCCGGGCAGTCCACCGCCACGGCCTTGGTCGGCCAGTTTCAAAATTTCTGTGGCGTCAGGCTCAGCGGCCTTGGCTTGATGGCTCAGCACCACGCCAAGGACTGCCACTTTGGCCATCAGCGCAACGACCAACAGCAGATGTTTACGGGTGAGATTCATACATGCCCCAAAGATTCCGTGATGGAATGATGCGCAGCTCTGCGCGCTGGGAAGTACGCTGCACCTACCGCCAGAACTGCAAGCACAACACCTGCTATCGCCGTGCGCGCTGTGTCGAATCCAATGTAAATGGGCACGCTGGTGGTGTTGCCCGGTGGCACGTAGCGGATGTCAGCCAAGTTAACGCCGTAACGTGTCAGCGCGGTCAACAACAGCCCAACCGCCGTACCCACAACAACCAACAACAAAGCTTCACTGACGAAGAGTGCGGTGATACCGGAGCGGCGCACGCCGATGGCCCGCAGGGTACCAATCTCGCGGGTCCGTTCTACCACCGCCATGCTCATGGCATTGGCAATCGACAGCACCACAATTGCCAGCACCACCGTCAACATCAGCGCAAAAATCATGTCGTACATGCCTTTGACTTGGCGGAAGAAGGCCGACATCTGCTGCCAAGTGCGCACATCCAGATCCAGGCCCGCTTGCTTGAAGGCGACCATCAATTGCTGCTTGAGCGCACTGGATTGCTCCTCGCTGGGTGCCGCACGGGTGTACATGTCGCGCATGCCGTCGGACTGGGCAGATTTGGCGTTTAAAAGCACCGTCAAAGCCTCAGCTCTATCAGGCGCGTCCATCAGGCTTTGCGCCATGCCAAGCGGCATGAGCATCAGCTTGTCATTGGTCGCGCTGTTGCCGGTGTTGACCGCATCGGTGATGTCCACATCGGCCGCATTGGCTTGGCCGTGGATGGTGCTGGCCAAAATGCTGGCAGAGTCGCCGACCTTGAAACCCAGCACATCCGCCAGGCCTTGCGCGGTGGTGACGCCGCTGGGCTTGTCGTCGCTTAAGGCACCGGGCGCATTCTGAAATGGGCCACGCAAAGCGTTCAGGTCTTTAGGCGCAATGCCGCTCGCAATGAAGATGGTGCTGCTGCGCCCATTAGAGAGCAGCCCCGATGCGCTCAACCGTGGCATCAGCTGCGCACCGGGCAGCTCTTTGGCCACAATGGCTTGGACTTTTTCAATATCTTCTGCGCTCAACATGTACTTGTCGGGGTGCAGCTTGCCTTGCGTTTCCCAGCCTGCGCGGTTGATGGTCAGGTGGCCAATCAGTTCCCCGTGAATGGAGGCGTTGCTCAGGCCCACATACACGGCGCTGGTGTAGCCGGCAAAAAGGGCCACTGCAGCGAAGCCAAAGGCCAAGCTCAAAATGGTGACCAGGCTGCGGCGGCGATTGCGCCACAGGTTACGCCAGGCCAGGTTCAGTTGATTAGCGGCGTTCATGCGGTGGCCTTTGTTGTGGCGTCAAGGGGAGAATCCTCATAGCTGTCGGCCGAGATCAGGCCGTCTTGCAGTTTGAGCTGGCGCGGCACGCGGGCCAGCAGGCGTGGGTCATGCGTGGTAAAGATGCAGGTCACGCCGGTTTCCTGGTTCAGTTTTTCGATCAAGTCGATCACCTCTCGGCTGGTCTGTGAATCGAGATTGGCTGTGGGCTCGTCCGCGATCAGCAAGCTGGGCTGCGTCACCAAGGCGCGGGCAATGGCCACGCGCTGGCGTTGGCCGCCGCTCATGCGGTCAGGGCGGTGATGCAAAAAACTGCCCAAGCCAACACGTTCCAGCCCTTCGGCTGCCCGCTGTCGAACCTCGGCAGCTGGGCGGTTTTGCACTTGCAAGGGCAGCGCCACGTTGTCCAGCGCTGTCAGCACCGGGATCAGGTTGAAGTTCTGGAAGACAAAGCCGATGCGATGGTTGCGGCAGTCAGACAGCGCGTTGTCAGACAGTGTGGACACGTCTTGCCCGTCAAACATCAGGCGGCCTTTGTCAGCGGTATCGATCAGGCCCAGCAGATTCAGCAAGGTGGATTTGCCGCTGCCAGATGGCCCCCAGATGGCCATGAATTCGCCACGCTGGATGGTGAGGTCAATGCCGCGCAGGGCCTTGATACGTGTTTCGCCCAAGGCAAAGGTACGCTCAACGCCCTCTAGCTTGAGGAGTGGCGGTTTGATGGGTGGAGTGGTATTGCTCATGGTCAATGTGGCTATGGCAGCTAGCTTGAGGATGCGTCTTACTTGACGCGAATCGTCAGGTTGACCGTGTCTTTGCCCACTTCAAAGGCCGCCTCGTCAAAGCTGGGAGGGCCCATCTTGCCGCGAGCATCCTTTGAGAAGCCATAGGGCTCGGACGGAATGCCCACCATGTTGGCGTCCAGGCGCTGGTTGCCGTTGACGTCGTGAAACGCAGATATGGCGTAGCGACCCGGGGCCACATCGGCAAAGACGACTTTGACAGCACCTGCGGCTGCTGGGGCCATGTTGCCCAGGCTCATTTTTCCGCGCGGAAAATCAGCGGCCTTGTCAAACAGTGCGAGCATGACTTTGCCCTCGGCGCTGGCAACGCCTTCTATCGTGACACGAACGTCGGCCGCATGTGCCGCAGTGGCGGTAACTGCGGCTGCGATCAATGTGGAAATAAGCATGGCGATGGTTTTGGTTTTCATGTGGATTGCTCAGGTAGTGGTTAAGTGAAGTCAGTGTCTGAGTTCCCCTGCTGGCGCTCCAGCGCTTTGCGACGAAATGCAGATTGACGGCGTGAAATGCAGAAGGACAGCGTTGCCGCTTGAGCATCGACTTGAGCTGCGCAGCATAGACGCATGCGAGAAATCACATTAAAAACACCTATTTCGGCATATCCCATATAGATAGTTTGCTATTCTTTTTGACAAATCACACTTGAAACGTGACATAGTTCTCACCTTGTTAAATGCCACAATCACCCGTAAACCGTTTTCTGCAGCCCCAGGAGCCCACCGCCGTGTTTGACCCGTTGAGACCCAAGCCAGCCCAGGCCGTGCGGACCCAGCCCGTGAGCATGGGGCGTGCGGTAACTTGGGCCACCTGCAAGGCTGCCGCCACCCGCACCGCCAATTGGGCCAAGGCTCAGTTAGAAGAACCCGGTTTCACGCCGAGCGCATTGGCGCTGTACAAAGCGCCCGTGGCGTTTGACCTGGCGGGCCACGCCCCTGCAACAGGCTTGGTGGTGCGCATGCTGCAAAAAGACCTGTACCGCGATGGCGATTTTCATGCCGGGGCCACTGACCCCACACCGCGTTATGGCCGCACCTATCGCAATGCATGGCTGGCCTGGGGTGCCCAGCGCGTGGGTGCTTACGAACTGGCACAACCGACCCTGAACCGCTTGGAGCGCGAACTGCACAAAGACATGTGGGGCGTGCCCGAGAACGACGGCATACCCGCCGACCAGCGCACCTATGACCTGGGCAGCAACGCCAGCGCCCTCAATGCTTTGATCGCTGGTGGCCGCCTGGCCACCGCAGAAAAAATTGGCGGCTTCATGGCCGGCATGGTGGTACACCAGGCGCTCGATTCCACACGCGTCCTTTTGGCGGCTGATTCAAAAGGCCGCCTCACCGAGCCGGCTGACCCCTTTAACGTGAGCAACGCGGGCTTGGTCGTCTTCGACATTGGCGCACCGGGCCAGGTGTACTGGCCGCTGGGCTTTGCGCTGCGGGGCTTTGCACAGTTGTACAGGGCCACCGGGCACGACACCTGGCTGGAACCCGCCGAACACATCGCCCAGTGGCTGGCACGTTGTCATGAAGACCACCTGACGCAAATCACCAATGCCAAGCTGGCCTGGGGCGCTGCGGAGTTGTTTGCCGCCACGGGCAAGAGCACCTGGGCCGATCTGGCGCTCAAGATCCTTGGCCATATCCTGACCACTCAAAATTCAGACGGCATTTGGCTACGCCCTGAATTTGCCAACATCGAAGCCCAGCCCATGGCCATCACGCTGGACACAGCGCTTGAGCGCATGGCGTATTTGTCAGAGATTCCGCGGGCGCTCGCCATGGGTGGCCGACCCTTGCCTTGACCCTGTCCCGTGAATGCGAAAACGCCCATCGTCAGGTGTCTTTTCACGCTCAGTTCAGCGCGGCGCTGAAGTTCCCCATCTTGGCGCGCACGCCGGGCATGCTCTCCAGCTGAAAACGCTCTGTCAGCATTTTGAGGATGGACGTGGTGTCATAGGTGGTGGAGTCGATGTAGCCACGCTTGACCGTAGGCCCGACCAATATCGCCGGGATGCGAGAACCAGGCCCCCAACGGTCGCCAAAACCGGGGCCCGTCGGTGGCGGTACATGGTCCCAATAGCCACCGTTTTCGTCATAGGTAACGATGACCAACATATCCTTCCACTGCGGGCTGTTTTTCAGCCTCTCGAGAAGCGCAGCAATATGCTCGTCCCCCGTCACCACGTCAGTGTAGGACGGGTGCTGTGTGTTCACCCCAGCGGGTTTGTAGAAGCTCACCTGCGGCAAGGTCCCCGTTTCGATGGCGTTCACAAAATCGTCGCCATCCAGCAAGTGTTTGGTTCTGTCTGCCGTGCCAGGCGCGAAGCGCTTGTAGTAATTAAACGGCTGGTGGTGTGGCTGAAAGTTGGGAGATCCCGGAGCCCGGTGGTAAATCACATGGCGCGGTTTGCTCGGGTCCTGCAGACCATCCTCTAGCGCTGCACGGTAGCCACCCGCAAACCAGGCCCAGGAAACGCCCTTGGCTGACAGCGTATCGCCAATCGTCCGTTTGGTTTGCGGTGGTAAAGGCTCGCCCAGCTTGACCACACCACGCGTGAAACCAGCAGGGTCAGCCAGCTCGCGAGGGCCGTCCTTAGCAGGTGGCACGCCACTGGGTTGGTACGGGGGTTGGGTGGTGTTCACCGAATACCCGTCTGGCGTGACCTGCCCACCAATGCCGCCACTGATGACTTTGACAGCGCCAACCGTGGCAGATGGTGAATCCAGAAGCTTTGTCAGCTTGCCGTTGCTGTCGAGTTTGGAGCGCATGTAGTCTGGCGCGCTTTTGTGGTCAGGGGCACAGGCACAAACCAAATACTGATGGTTCATGTAAGACCCGCCAAACGCTGCCATGAAGAAATTGTCTGCCAGTGTGTAGTCCTTGGCCCACTCCCACATTTTGAACTGGCTGCCGTCGTAGTGGCCCATGGTCCAACCGCCCACCGTCGACATGGCGGCGAACATGTTGTTCTTGCCGCCGTTGATCTGCTCTTGGTTATGGTAATAAAGATGAACCGGGCTCGGCACAATTTGCGTTGGCGGGCGATTCACCGGTGGCGCGTCAATTCGAAAAGGCTTGTTCGGCATGCGCGGATATTTGGCGTCCGGTTTGCCGTCGTTGCCAAACACCACCAACTCGGGCAGCGGTTTTCCATCATGATCAAGCTGCGTGGTTTGCTCAGGTGTGGCGCGACTGATACCGTTGGCACCAGGAAACAGGCCGTACATGTTGTCAAAGCTGTGGTTTTCGGCGTAGATCACCACCACGTTTTGAATGCGATTAAGTTTGGCGGCACCTGCGTCTGAGGCGCCTTGCGCGACATTCACCGAAGTACTCGAACAGCCTGCCAAACCAGCAAAGGCAAAGGCGGCAATTGCAGTTCGCGCTGGCGAATAGCGCGTATTTAGCATTGAGCCTAGCACTGAGCATTGCTCTTGATTCGTTTGCAGCATGGTGTCTCCTGATGGCCTGTGAAATCGAACAAGATGATAGTCGTCGGCTTCAACTCTGGTTAGGAACCTGGCCACCATACAACCATGGCACATCCAGCAGTCGTTCACCCAGCACCCGCATGGCCATATTGCGGCCCAATGCAGTGAGCCCCTGAGAATGAAATATCTTGCCGTTGCGGGCGGACCTCGCCTGCACACGTGCATTGCGTTGCCATCGCATGTGGGCGAATGACTCAAGCTGCTGGGGTACGGTTTGCCCAGTCGCCTTTAAACACGCACCCAAGGTCGCTGCGTCTTCAATGGCCATGCCAGCACCTTGTGCCAGATAAGGAAACATGGGATGGGCTGCATCGCCCAACAAGGCCACCCGGCCTTGAGCATGTTCGGCGGCAGATCGCATGGGCACGCGACCATGCAATACCCAAAGCCGCCAATGCTCGATGGCGTGAATCAAGTCCTGGATGGGGCGGCATGCATGCCTTAAGTGAGCACGCAATACCTCAGCCTGTGCGGCATGGTCCCAGTCCGTCATGTCCCAGGCGTGTCCCGCTGGCTCATGCACGATGGCCACCACGTTCAGATAGGTGCCGCTTTGCACCGGGTAATGCACCATGTGCATATTGGGCCCAAGCCATGCGGTCACGTGCTGGCTGCGCAAGGCTTCGGGCAAGTCCTTTTGCGCCACCAGAGCGCGGTAAGCCAAATGCCCCGTGGGTGTGGGTTTACCGTCTTGTAGCAGCCATTCGCGCAGGGCGCTCCAGACACCATCTGCACCGACAAGGGCGTCCCCTTCCCTACGGCCTCCGCTGGCGGTATTGACATGAACGGCGTCTGGACTTTGACCATAGCCCGTGACCGCATCCCCTTGGTGCAAAACGATTTCTGGGCGCTGCCGAACCGCGTCCAGAAGGACTTGGTGCGCGTCCCCTCGGTGAATCGTGGCGTAGGGTACGCCGTATCGCTGGATGGCCTGGTCACCCAGGCGCAGGCTGCCGAGCTCCCGCCCCGTCAACGCGTCGCGCACTTGCAGTCGCTCGGGGAAAGCGGCCACGTCGGCCAGCGCCTTGCCCAAGCCCCAGGATTGGAGAATCCGCGTGACATTGGGCCCGAGCTGAATACCCGCACCAATGTGGCTGAATTGCTCTGCTCGCTCCAACACGTCCACTTGCCAACCCACACGGCCACAGGCCAACGCGGCAGCCAGACCGCCAATGCCCGCGCCACAAATCACGACTTTTTGCTTTGTCATGGCTGCCATTGTGCAGCGCAAAAATTGATAAAACAGCCCATCAACAGCCAATTGCGCATGTCAATAAACCAAGATTGACATTTCACAAATCAGGGTTGTTTGAACTGTGCTTTGGCGCGAAGAGGGACAATAGGGGTATGACGATCAAGACACCAGAACTCCTCCTGCCCGCCGGGTCCCTCGCCAAAATGCGCGCCGCCTATGATTTTGGCGCTGACGCTATCTATGCGGGACAGCCGCGCTACTCACTGCGAGCCCGCAACAATGAATTCCGCCTGGAGCAAATCGGCCAAGGCATTGCCGAAGCGCACGAGCGCGGCAAAAAATTCTTTGTGACCAGCAATTTGCTGCCGCACAACGACAAGGTGCGCACCTACATGCGCGACATTGAACCCGTCATTGACCTGAAGCCCGACGCCCTAATCATGGCGGACCCAGGACTGATCATGATGGTGCGTGAGAAATGGCCAGAAGTGGCGATTCACCTGTCGGTTCAGGCGAATACTGTGAACTGGATGGCGGTCAAGTTTTGGCAGAAAGTGGGGGTCAAACGCATCATCTTGTCGCGCGAACTCAGCTTGGACGAGGTGGAAAAGATCCGCCAGGAATGCCCCGACATGGAGCTGGAAGTCTTCATCCACGGTGCGCTGTGCATTGCTTACTCTGGCCGATGCCTGCTGTCGGGCTACTTCAACCGCCGCGACCCCAACCAGGGCACCTGCACCAACGCCTGCCGCTGGAACTACAAGACCACCGACGCCACCGAAGAAACCGACACGGGCGAAGCCGTGCCCATCAAAATGGAAGGCGACTTTGACTTTGCAACAGCCCAGGCTGAAGAAGAAACTGCTTTTGCCGCCTGCGGTGGTAGCCAGCGCCACCCCAGTGCCGACAAGGTTTACATGTTGGAAGAAAAAGGCCGCCCCGGCCAACTGATGCCCATCATGGAAGACGAGCACGGCACGTACATCATGAACAGCAAGGATTTGAGGGCTATTGAGCACATTGAGCGCCTGGTCAAGATCGGCGTGGATTCGCTCAAAATTGAAGGCCGCACCAAGAGCCAATATTACGTGTCGCGCACCGCCCAGGTGTACCGCAGAGCCATTGACGACGCAGTCGCGGGCCGCCCTTTTAATCCTGAACTGATCACAGAGCTAGAAGGCCTGTCCAACCGAGGCTACACCGCAGGTTTTCTGGAGCGCCGACCAAGCCAGGATTACCAGAACTACGAAACTGGCACCTCTGCCGCGCACCGCAGCCAATATGTGGGCGAGGTCATGAGTGCAAAAGATGGGTGGATCGAAGTAGAGGCCAAAAACAAGTTCGAGGTGGGGGATTCAATCGAGTTTATTCATCCGTCAGGTAACCGCACCGCTCGCCTGGAGCAGATGAAAAGCGCAACAGGCGAGGCCATTACTGTTGCCAGCGGCAACCCGACACGGGTTTGGATACCGCACGATGGGCCATCCGATGGTGCCTTGCTGGCACGCATCATGACTTGATTTCATTTACTTTCTTTAACAAGCACTTGACAACAAGCCGATAACCTAGTTGGCTACGCGGTTTCACGATTTCCTGTACCTTCCGGAGGTGGCCCATCTTGGCCAGTTTCCGGGAGTAAAGAATGAAACAGCAACTTGGTATCGCGATGGCTGCGCTAGCCATCAGCACAGGCGCTGTTGCTGCTGAATCAGTCGAGGTTTTGCACTGGTGGGCAACTGGTGGCGAAGTTGCAGCGATTGACGCTCTCAAGAAAGAATTAGCGCAAAACGATGTCACCTGGGTTGACATGGCCGTTCCCGGCGGGAAACCAGAAGATGCCATGGCTAACCTGCGCAAGCGGGTGATGACCAAGGATCCCCCCACTGCAGCACAAATGTTCGCCGCCGAAGTGCAAGACTGGGCCAAGTTGGGGGCTTTGGCCGACCTGAACGCCGTGGCCGCCAAAGAAGGCTGGGATAAAACAGTACCCAAAGCAGTACAGGCTTTCTCCAAATACCAGGGTAAATGGGTGTCTGTACCCGTGGATGTGCATTCTTACAACTGGCTTTGGGCCAATAAAGCAGTGCTGGACAGTGCTGGCGTCACCCAAATGCCAGCCCAATGGGACGAGCTGATCACGGCATTGGACAAAGTCCAGAAAAAAGGCTTGATCGCATTGGCGCTCGGCGGCAAAACCTGGGAACTGGGCATTACCTTTGACAATGTCATCTTGGCCACCGGCGGCGTGGAGTTTCACAAGAAAGCCTTCAAAGATCTGGACAAAGCGGCGCTGGGCTCTGACACCATGAAGAAAGCCTTTGACCGCATGGCTCAACTTCGCCCTTATGTCGACAAGGACTACCTCAGCCGGGACTGGAGCGCCGCCACGGGCTTGGTGATTCAGGGCAAAGCAGGTTTTCAAATGATGGGCGACTGGGCCAAAGGCGAATTCAGCAAAGCGGGCAAACAGGCGAACAAAGATTTTTTATGCGCCAGAGTGCCTGGCACTGAGGGCATGGTGGCCTTTTCTTCAGACCAATTTGCGCTCTTCAATTTGAGTTCAGGTGGCTTCAGGCGACCAGGTGCGCAAGAGGCGCAGAACAAGTTTGCGTCGGTGGTGATGAGTCCAAAAATGCAAAGTGCCTTTAACGTCATCAAGGGCGCGGCTCCAGCGCGCATGGATGTGAGCGATGCGGCCTTTGACGCCTGTGGCAAAAAGGGCATCAAAGATCTGGCGGAAGCCGAGAAAAAAGGCACGTTGACGCCAACCATGCCGAGACTGGTCACGGTGCTGATGAAAAATGCTTTTTACGAAGTCATCACTGATCATTTCACCGGCAAGATCAATAGCGCTCAGGCGGCTAAGGCAATGGCTGCAGTGGTTGATTAACCCGAACCTAGAAAGCTGCTGACCTCTCAACATGGCTACCCGGATCGCGCCCATTGTGCAATTTAAGTCCAGATTTGACTGGTTGGTGGCGGGTGTTGTTCTGTTGATTGTGCTGGGCGGCGTCAGCAGCACCTGGATGCTGCACCGCTCCTTGCTGCAAACGCAGCAGGTCCAAATCAAGGACCGACTCAACACCACCAGCAGGACAGTGCGTGATGCTTTTGAGGCTGAATTGGTCAGCGCCGTGCAGGGCGTTGAGGCAACGGCGCTTTTCGCCACTTTACAGCCGAGTTTGAACGCCAACCAATGGCAAAGTTTTGCGTCCCCTATTCTAGAAAAACGCTCCCAAATCGCCGAGCTGGAATGGATCCCCGCTCAGGTCAGCCTTGAAGTTGGCAGCACGCCAGCTCAGCACTTCCAAGAACCATTGCGCGCCTCGGCCACAACCCGGTCACTCGGGTTAGATTTAGTGCGTGCCTCTAGAGTGGCCAGGGACAGTGCCGAAGTTCAATCGACACGATCGTCTGCTGACCTGTGCCCGGTCGTCAGCGATGCGTTAGTGGATAACTCGGCAAATAAAGCGCCAATCGGCACCCGGCTGTGTTTTGCCTTGGTTGCATCTAGCTACCAAGGGGCAAGGCCAACCGCCATTTCAGAACGCAAAACCAAATTCAAGGGCACAGTAGTCGCCACCGTGTCCGACGTCAGGCTGTTCCAGGAAGCCATGCGCCGTGCGAATGCTGCTGAGCTGGACTTTTGGGTGTATGACTTGGCAAGCAACCGGGAGCTGATTTTTTCAAATAGCGAGAGCGACTCAGCAAGTAAAACTGACCTACCCACCTCGGGCGAAGCCCATGTCGATGACGCGACTTTGACCGTGTTGGCCGCTGATCGGTCATGGGAGTTGGTTTTCCGCGCCCGCGCTGGGCAGAAAGCAAAAAGCGAAGTGCCCTATGCCACCCTGTCACTACTCGTTGGCGGTGCAGGCACATGCCTCTTAATCGGTATGGTGTTGCTGGTTGGGCACAGCCTGCGCGTTGCCGCACGTGAACGCGCCGCAGCCGAAGCTGCGAACTTGAGCAAGTCTGCCTTCCTGGCCAACATGAGCCATGAAATACGCACGCCCATGAACGCCATCATTGGCTTGAGTCATCTGCTGCTCAAGTCCGAATTGGCGTTCAAGCAAATGGATTTCGTGGAAAAGATCCACTCTTCTGGAAAGCATCTGCTGGGTTTGATCAACGACATCTTGGATTTTTCGAAAATCGAAGCGAACCGGATGGAGATGGAATCCATCGCCATGAACCTGGACCGGGTCATGGCAGACGTGCTGGTTCTATTGAATGAAAGAGCCGCCGTCAAAGGCATCGAGATGATTGTTGATGTGGGACCTGAAGTCCCGCGCCAATTGTTGGGAGACCCCCTGCGCTTGAAGCAGATATTAGTGAATTTTTGCAACAACGCCGTCAAATTCACGGAACACGGCTGGGTTCGACTGGGCGTATCCGCCGAGGAGTTGGCGGGAGATCAGGTCGTACTGCGTTTTTCGGTCACCGACACAGGAATTGGGATGACGCCTGAACAGGTGGACAACCTTTTCCAGCCTTTCACCCAGGCAGACACGTCTACAACCCGCAAATACGGCGGCACGGGATTAGGCTTGGTGATTGCCAAATCGCTTGTCGAGCAAATGGGTGGTGAAGTCAATGTGCTGAGCGACTTTGGCAAAGGCAGCATCTTTTCCTTTACGGCGAAGCTGGGTGTTCAGACCGATCAAACCAAGCAAGATTTGTCTACCCCTGGCCACGACGAAACCATTGCACCGAGAGATTCATTTCAAGACGTGCGGCTTTTGCTGGTGGAAGACAATGAAATCAATCAATTGGTCGCTCAAGAACTGTTACAAGGCGCAGGCTTTGCCGTAGATGTTGCAGACAACGGTCAAATAGCGATAGAGATGATCAGCCGCAAGCCCTACGCTCTGGTGCTGATGGACATGCAAATGCCCGTCATGGATGGCGTCACCGCCACGCGCGTCATTCGGCAAATGCCAGAGTTTTCCAGTCTGCCCATCATCGCCATGACGGCCAACGCCATGCAGGCAGACCGTGACCGCTGCGCAGAAGCGGGCATGAATGACTTCGTCAGCAAACCGATTGAGCCCTCAGCCCTGTGGGCGGCATTGCAGCGCAATTTAAACAGCACGCCATCCATGCATTCGCGCTTGCCCTCCATTTCGCACGAAGACACCCGTCCACCGCCAGAGCAGATACTGCCCGACCACATAGAAGGTCTCAACATCACCGAAGGTCTGCGACGCACTTCCGGCAATCGCCAACTGCTGAGAACCATTTTGCGCAAATACACCAAAGCCCAGGGACACGCGGTGATTGATATCAGGTCTGCCTTGAACGCAGGCGACGACAACACGGCCCAGCGCCTGGCACACACCCTTAAAGGGGTGAGCGGCAACATCGGCGCAAGCCATGTTCAGGATTTGGCGGGCAAGGTAGAGCATGCCTTGCGAGAAAACAGGCCGCGCGCCGAGATTGACCAGTTGCTGGCCGAATTGGGCCCACCCCTTGGCGTCTTGATATCAGCCATTGAGCAGGTGATGGTTACGCCGTCAAATGCAGGGCAATCGCTCTTTGGCAATACCCAATTCAAGCCTGAGCCCCCCGAAATCGATCCCCAATTGCTGACAGTACGCCTGCGGGGCATGCTGGAGGAAAGTGACGCGGAGAGCGCAAACTACTTGGACGAACACGAAAGAGAACTTCGTCAGGTCTTAGGAGATCGGTTTTCAGCGCTGCAAGAAGTGGTACAAGACTTTGATTTTGAAAAGGCCTTGGCGCTGCTAGAAACCACGTGATTGACGCTTGAAACAGTTAAGCCTTGGCAGCAGCCCAAAGCATCACCAAGCCAGCCATGAGTAACAGCACATCCATGAGCAGGCGAAAGCGGTTTGCATCGAGTTGACGCACAAATCGCTTGGCCAAGAATGAGCCAGCGGTGATGGATGATCCAATGATCAAGCCCTTGACGACGGCCTCCATCGGCAGCGCGCCCATGCTGCGAAAGGTGATGGCTTTGCTCAAGAACACCGCCAATGAGCCCATCGCCTCTGTCGACAAGAACGGGCCTTTGACAAGTCCGTACATCAAGAAAAAAGGCGTATTCACAGGGCCGGTGGACACGGCGATTCCTGTGAGAAAACCAACGCCAGCTCCGGCCCCTGCCAAGTGCCACAGATTCAAGCGCCAGTCCTGCGCCATCATCCATCGGCGCACCGGGATCATGCTGATAAAGAACATGCCCATCACCGCCTCGATCACGCCAGGCGGCAGGGTCAATAAAGTCCGGGCACCCAGCGCAGCAGCTGGGATGCCTGTGATGCTGTAAGCACCTACGGCCCGCCAGTCGACCTCGCGCCACCAAGCTGCCACACGAGACGCATTGGCCATGATGCTGGCAATGGCCATGATGGGCACGGCCTCACGCGGACCGAACACCAGCACCAAAGCGGGCATGAGCATGATGGAGGTTCCAAAACCTACCACGCCACCAATGGTGCCGGCAACGAAGCCGAGCAGGAGTACTAGCGCAAATTCCATGGGCCTACCTTAGCCGAAAAAAAAGCGACCCGAAGGCCGCTTTTTAGATGGGACGAGGCCCAAGCTTATGCCGTCACGCCTTTGGCAATTTCAGCGTACTCTTCGATCTGGTCAAAGTTCAGATACTGGTACACCTTGGAGCTGTCCTTGTTCAGGCCAGCCATGTCAGACTGGTATTCCGCAACCGTAGGAATGCGGCCCAGCTTGGAAGCAACAGCGGCCAGCTCAGCAGAAGCCAAGTAGACGTTGGTGTTCTTACCCAGACGGTTCGGGAAGTTGCGGGTGGAGGTAGACACCACGGTCGCGCCTTCGCGCACTTGTGCTTGGTTCCCCATGCACAGGCTGCAACCCGGCATTTCGGTGCGAGCGCCTGCTGCGCCGAAAACACCGTAATGGCCTTCAGCGGAGAGTTGCTGGGCATCCATCTTGGTAGGAGGAGCCAGCCACAGCTTGACGGGAATATCGCGGCGGCCTTCCAAAATTTTGGAGGCTGCACGGAAGTGGCCAATATTGGTCATGCACGAACCGATAAACACTTCGTCGATCTTGGTGCCTGCCACATCAGACAGCAACTTGGCGTCGTCTGGATCGTTCGGGCAGCACAGCACGGGCTCTTTCAGGTCAGCCAGGTCGATTTCGATGACGTGCGCGTACTCGGCGTTCTTGTCGGCTTCGAGCAGGTTAGGCGCGGCAAGCCACGCCTCAACCGCCTTGATGCGGCGCTCTAGCGTGCGCTTGTCGGCGTAACCGTCGGCAATCATGTTCTTCATCAGCGTGATGTTGCTGGTGAGGTATTCCTTGATTGGCGCGGGATTCAGCTTGACGGTGCAACCTGCAGCAGAACGCTCGGCAGAGGCGTCGGACAGCTCAAACGCCTGCTCGACCTTCAGGTCTGGCAGACCTTCGATTTCCAGGATACGGCCGGAGAACTCGTTGACCTTGCCTTGCTTGGCGACGGTCAGCAAGCCTTGCTTGATGGCGTAGTAGGGAATCGCATGCACCAAATCGCGCAAGGTGATGCCAGGTTGCATTTGGCCCTTGAAACGGACCAAGATGGATTCGGGCATGTCCAAAGGCATCACGCCCGTGGCGGCACCAAAGGCCACGAGGCCAGAACCAGCGGGGAAGCTGATACCGATAGGGAAACGGGTGTGGCTGTCGCCACCAGTGCCCACGGTATCGGGCAACAACAGGCGGTTGAGCCAGGAGTGGATCACGCCGTCACCTGGACGAAGTGCCACGCCGCCACGGCTGCTGATGAACGCAGGCAGTTCGCGGTGGGTTTTGACGTCCACGGGCTTGGGATAGGCTGCGGTGTGGCAGAAGGACTGCATCACCATGTCGGCGCTGAAGCCCAGGCAAGCCAGGTCTTTCAACTCGTCACGGGTCATGGGGCCCGTGGTGTCCTGGCTGCCCACGGTGGTCATCTTGGGTTCGCAATAGGTACCTGGACGAACGCCCTGGCCTTCTGGCAAACCGCAGGCGCGGCCGACCATTTTCTGAGCGAGCGTGAAACCAGCCTTCGTAGAAGCGGGCGACGTGGGCAAGCGGAAAGTGGTACTGGCTGGCAGACCCAGGAATTCACGGGCCTTGGCAGTCAAGCTGCGGCCAATGATCAGGTTGATACGGCCACCGGCGCGCACTTCGTCAAACAGCACATCGCTCTTGAGCTGGAAGTTAGCAGCAACTTTGCCGTCTTTTTCGATCTTGCCGTCGTAGGGGTAGACGTCGATCACGTCGCCCATGTTGAAGGCGGACACGTCCACTTCAATCGGCAGAGCACCAGAGTCTTCCTGGGTGTTGAAGAAGATCGGTGCAATCTTGCCACCCAGCGTCACACCACCAAAGCGCTTGTTGGGCACAAAGGGAATGTCTTCACCAAAGCCCCAGATGATGCTGTTTGTGGCCGACTTGCGGCTGGAACCTGTACCGACCACGTCACCGACGTAGGCCACCAGGTTGCCCTTGGCTTTCAGTTCGTCGATGAACTTCATGGGGCCGCGCTTGCCGTCTTCTTCGGGCGTGATGCCAGGACGTGCATTCTTCAGCATGGCCAAATAGTGCAATGGGATGTCTGGGCGGCTCCAGGCATCAGGTGCAGGAGACAAATCGTCGGTGTTGGTCTCGCCCGTAACTTTGAACACGCTGACAGTGATTTTCTTGGCGACTTCAGGACGGCTGGTGAACCACTCGGCATTGGCCCAGCTTTGCATCACGTCTTTGGCGACAGCGCTGCCTGCCTTGGCTTTTTCTGCCACGTCGTGGAAGAAGTCGAACATCAACAAGGTCTTCTTGAGCGCGGCAGCAGCAACTGCGGCCACGTCTTTGTCATCCAGCAGGTCAATCAGCGGCTTGACGTTGTAGCCACCCACCATGGTGCCCAGCAATTCAGTGGCCTTGGCCTTGGAAACCAAGCCAACGGAGATGTCGCCATGGGCCACAGCGGCCAGGAAACTGGCCTTGACCTTGGCCGCATCGTCCACACCCGGTGGCACGCGGTGCGTCAGCAAATCCATCAGATAAGCGTCTTCGCCAGCGGGTGGCGCTTTGACGAGTTCAATCATCTCAGCCGTCTGCTGGGCAGACAGTGGCAGAGGTGGAATGCCAAGCGCGGCACGTTCAGCGACGTGGGCTCGGTAAGTGGTGAGGAATGAGGACATATTCGACTCCTGGTAAAAGAAAAGAAACGGTTGCGCTTTGCGGTTACTGCTCAGCTTTACTTGGCGGTTTTGGCCACGGTAGCAGGAGCGGGCTCCATGAAGCTTGGGGCGGGATTGGTCTTCAGCGCTTCCGCCACGGCATGCTGGGCGGGGCTCATGCATTCATCGGCAAGGCGTTGGCCCAAACGCTGGTTCATCAACATGGACTTGTTAGCCAATTGCAACCAGACAGCGCCATTTTTTTGGTCTTCTAGGCGGATCGCGCCAGTGGCGGCGACCACCGGGAACATGCGGTACTTGCCCGTCTTGGTCTGCACGTTAAAGAAACCTGGTGCCTTGGCATCGGCTTCGATCTGCACATAGCTGCCCAACTCACACGGCATGCGACCCAAGTGAATTTGATCCGCAACGGCAAGTTCTTCAGGTGTCAGCGCATGTTCAGCGGCGCTCACGCCTGCAGCGGCTTGCTTGGCATTCGAATGCAATTGCGTGCGACTGCTGGTTGAGGATTTTTGTGGCGGCTTCTCGGCCCAGCTCAATGTCGTGGCAGCGAGTGCGAGCGTGGCAATAATGATGAATTTCATGTGTGTATCCTCGTTGTAGTCATTAATGTTTTTGTCATTAGAAATACGCTGCCGCCTCGACCGGCAGGTGTTGCCCGGTTTGACGAGCGCGTTCCAATACTTGCCAGAAATAGCGATAACTGGCTCTGTCATGCAGCTGACCCGCATGGCTGATGGGGGCCCATTCGGCGGCCTGCGCCGCAACAATGATCTCGCAAGCCTTCTCAACTTCAGCCTGCGTTGGCGCAAAAGCCGCCAAGATCGGGCGGATTTGGCTGGGGTGAATGCTCCACATGCGAGTGAAGCCAAGTTCAGTCGCGGCGCGGTGCGCGGCCGACTGCATAGCGCTCATGTCGTTGAACTCGGTCACCACGCCATGCGCTGGAACTTTGCCATGGGCGTGGCAGGCGGAGGCAATCTCCAGCTTAGCGCGCAGCACCAAGGGATGGCTGAACTGACCTGCCAGCCCCATGCCTGCCGAAGGAATGGCACCACCGTGTGCAGACACAAAATCCATCAAGCCAAAGCTCAGGGATTGAACACGGGGATGCGCTGCAATATCAAACGCCCGGTGCACAGCAGCGGGCGATTCAATCAAAACTTGTAGCGGAAGATGTCCAGCTGATGCGCCGATAAGGGCTTTTTCAGCAATCAAAACATCGTCAACGGATTCCACCTTAGGAATCATGATGTGAGACAGACAATGCCCGGCTTGTCCGGCAATCGTGGCCATGTCAGCCTCAAAGGCCGGATGATCCACCGGGTGAACGCGCACAGCCACGCGGGCTTTGCCACCGGAATCACGTGCAGCTTGCTGCGCCATTGCAACCACCAGCGCAGCGTGGTCAGCTTCGCCGCCAACGGGTGCACCGTCTTCACAGTCCAGCGACACGTCAAAGACGCAAGTGCCGAACTCTTCTGTCATTTCTGCCTGCAATTGCAGGCTCTTGCGCATGCGCACCTCGACGCCGCTGTAGTGGTCACAAACAGGCAGGAAGCCTGTTTGTGCCTGAGCGCCTAAAAGAACGTCTCTAGGATGCGCCATGTCAACGATTACAGGAGATGCTTGACGCCGTCTTGCTCGCCGGTCAATTCGGCCAATGTCTTGTCAATGCAAGTCTGGCTGAACGCGTCGATGGCCAAACCTTCAACCACCTTATATTCACCGCCTTCGCAGGTGACAGGGAAGCCGAACATCACATCCTTGGGGATGCCATATTGACCGTCAGAAGGAATACCCATGGTCACCCACTTGCCGTTGGTGCCCAGCGCCCAGTCGCGCATGTGGTCGATGGCTGCGTTGGCAGCAGAAGCTGCAGAAGACAAACCACGTGCTTCGATGATGGCGGCGCCGCGCTTGCCAACGGTTGGCAAGAAGGTGTTGGCGTTCCATTCTTGGTCATTGATCATGGCGGCAACGCTTTCACCATTGATGGTGGCGAAGCGGTAGTCAGCGTACATCGTTGGTGAGTGGTTGCCCCACACGGTCAACTTCTCAATTGCTGCAACTGGCTTGCCAGTCTTGGCAGCGATTTGGCTGGCTGCGCGGTTGTGGTCCAGGCGCAGCATGGCGGTGAAGTTCTTGCGTGGCAGATCTGGTGCGCTCTTCATGGCGATGTAGGCATTGGTGTTGGCGGGGTTGCCAACCACCAAGACCTTCACATTGCGGCTGGCAACGGCGTTGAGCGCCTTGCCTTGAGCGGTGAAGATGGCGCCATTGACAGCCAACAGTTCAGCACGTTCCATGCCAGGACCACGTGGACGTGAACCCACGAGCAGCGCGTAATCTGCATCCTTGAACGCTGTCATCGGGTCACTGTGGGCAGTCATTTCCACCAGCAGCGGGAATGCGCAATCGTCAAGCTCCATCATCACGCCCTTGAGCGCCTTTTGAGGGCCTTCCACAGGCACTTCGAGCAATTGCAAGATCACAGGCTGGTCTTTGCCCAGCATTTCGCCAGAAGCGATGCGGAACAGCAAGGCGTAACCAATTTGACCAGCTGCACCAGTAACGGCGACGCGGACGGGCTTTTTGCTCATGGAATTTCTCCGAAGGATAGTGATGAAAAATCAGCGGCTCAAAACAATGACCTGACGCCCTGCAGCGAATGCCCCCGTGGGCTGTCTATCGCATTTATCGGCGCAGAACCTGCTTTGCAAACAGAGCAAGAGTTTACCCGCGATTTCAGTGCTCCGTCAATTTGTCTTATGTCTTATATAAGATATGATTCAGTCTGACACGAAGATTACTTTTCCGAGACAAATCCAGCACCATGTCGGCCGTTTTTTCCAAAATAGATGACACGCTGTCCAGCAGTTTGGACGGCTTCGCGGCTGGTGCCACGCCCGCTTTCAGTCCGCTGTACCAGCAGATCAAAGGCTTGATCCTGCAAAGCCTGCATCGCGGGGAATGGAAACCGGGTGAAGCGATCCCCAGCGAAATGGACTTGGCCGCCCGTTTCAAGGTGAGCCAAGGCACCGTGCGCAAAGCCATTGATGAATTGGCGGCAGAAAACTTGGTGGTGCGCCGACAAGGCAAAGGCACCTATGTGGCCACGCACGCCGAGCAGCAAATGCAGTATCGGTTCTTGAAGCTGGTGCCCGACAAAGGCGACGCCACATCCGAGGGCCCTGCCCAACGGCAAATCGTGGATTGCAAACGCCAGCGTGCCAACGCAGAAACTGCCAGAGCCTTAGAACTGCACACGGGTGACGCCGTGCTGCAAGTGCGCAGAGTACTGTCTTTCTCTGGTGTACCCACCATTCTGGAAGACCTGTGGCTACCTGCTACGCCCTTCAAAGGCCTAACGGCAGAGCGCCTGCGCGACTATCACGGCCCCATGTACGCCCTCTTTGAGGCAGAGTTCTCAGTACGCATGGTGCGCGCATCGGAAAAAATCCGCGCTGTCACGCCTGATGCGGAGCAATGCGATCTGCTTCACCTTGACCTGGGTATGCCCCTGCTGAGCGTTGAACGCATTGCCTACACCTACAACGACAAGCCCATGGAACTGCGCCGGGGCATGTACCGCACCGATACGCATCATTACCGCAATGAGTTGAGCTGATAGCGCTGTGCCACGCCGATCAGCTCGCTGATTGGTCAATTTCGGGCGCATTCAACTTGACCACTTGCCCTGGTTTGGCGCGCCGCAAGGCCGCCGCCAGCAATTTGTACAAGTCCGCATCAAATTCTGGCCAGCGGTTAGCAAGTACATCCGTCAGCCCTTCCTCGTCTTTTGCGGTGCCCAAATAGCGCCAATGGTCAACCACATGCAGGTCTCGCCCTTCTCGCAAGCCCACGGGGCCGCCATAGGGCCACACCGTCACTTTAAGGTGTGTCAGCGAACGTAAAAGTGCCAGGTTGTGCGCACGCTGCGTCACCTTGCCAACGCAAGCACCGCCGCAGACATTCACCTGGTGTCCAAAGCAGGATTTACCTGGCGTCAACGCCTCCAGACCAAGCAAACCTCGGCACAAGCCCTGCGCCTGCGCCAACAACTCAAGACTTGCCTTTGCGGCCGCCCGACTGCGAAAAATACCGTAAAGCTGCACATCCTTACCCCATGGGACATCATCGCCATGGATCAGGCCCAGCGACCAGGCTTGATCCGAGGCCTCATTCATCTGAAGTTGCCAAGCCCACAAATCTGAATTTCGGCGCAGTTTGACGTTAAGGCTAGGCAATTTTTCTTTGACAAGTTTGGCTTCCAGCAGCAGTGCGCCCAACTTACCCTCGGTGCGAATCCAGTCGATGCTGGCCACTTGCAACGTCAGTCGCATCTCCTTGGGCTTGCTGAGTGCAGAGGTGAAATGCTGTAACACCCGTGACCTGATTGCCTTACTTTTGCCGATATATAAGGGCTGACCGCGTTCGTCCAAAAACAGATAGACGCCGGGTAGGTCCGGCATGTTGCGTATCAAGTCGGGATCGATGTTAGAGGGCAGCGCATGATTTTGCGTCAGCGTTTTGACTGCGTTTTCAAGCGTATCGGCAGACTGGGTGGACTCCAGATGCTTCCAAAATTGCAGCAACGCATCGGCATCACTCATGGCGCGGTGACGGTTGCTCACGCTCAAGCCATGTGCGGCAACCACACTGTCCAGGTTGTGCCGCGCTTGGAGCGGATAAAGCTTGCGCGACAACTTGACGGTACAAAGCACCCTGGCCGAATAGTCCAGTCCTGCGCGTTTGAATTCAGCCCTGAGGAACCCGTAGTCAAACCTGGCGTTGTGAGCGACAAACAACTTAGCGCTCAGCTGCGCCAACAACTCCTGCGCAATGTCTGCAAACGCAGGAGCGTCCTGCACCATGTCGTCCGATATGCCTGTCAGACTCTGAATAAACGAAGGGATTCGGGTGGCTGGATTCACAAGGCGCGACCAACGCTGCACTTGACCATCCGCATAACTGACGACGGCCACTTCGGTCACGCGGTCGCGCTCCGCATTGCCGCCGGTCGTTTCAATATCGACAAAAGCCAGGGCGGGAAAGGACGTGAATAGCTGTGTCACGCGACAATTGTGGCGTAAGGAGCGTATAACAGCGCCTTCGCTGCCTTCAAATTGAGCAAATTCAGCCCTGTTTCAACTGCGACGCATGAAAAATAATGCGCTGTAAGCCAGACAGATGCTGCATTGCAATAGAATTTTAGGTTGTTTGGAAATTCATAATTACCAACCAGTTACATCCAGATGAAAGCCTATCCATGACAGAAGCGGTCAAAAAAGCGCGGCCCGAGTTCCGCAACATCAACGTCTTCAGCGATTTGCCGGGTTACAAGTTCCCCATCGCTGCGTACGTTTCCATCCTTCACCGCATCAGCGGCTTCCTGATGTTTGCGCTCTTGCCATTCATCGTCTGGATGCTCGACAAATCACTGTCGTCGGAGTATTCCTTCGCCAAGTTCAAGAGCGCCTTCAACATCGGCGTGGGATTTGTACCCGGATGGTTTCTCAAACTGGTGGCTTTGGCGCTGATCTGGGCCTTTTTGCATCACATGGTGGCTGGCGTGCGCCACATCCGCATGGACATGAACCACGACACGGTCACCAAGGAAACGGGTCGCGCCTCTGCGATCCGCGTTCTGGTCGTCAGCATTGCACTGACGGTTGCTCTGGCTGGCAAGCTGTTCGGCTTGTACTGAACCCGATTTACTCTCAAGGAAACAAACAACATGGCAGTTAATTACGGTTCCAAGCGCGTGGTCTCGGGCGCGCATTACGGTCTGAAAGACTGGATGGCGCAACGCATTACCGGTGTGTTGATGACCCTCTTCACGTTTATTGTGATCGCGCAGGTCTTGATGATCAGTGGCCCCATTGGCTACGAATCCTGGGCTGGCATATTTGCGTCGCAGTGGATGAAGACACTCACATTCGCAGTGATCATCGCTTTGGCCTACCACGTGTGGGTGGGCATGCGTGACATCTGGATGGATTACGTCACCGCATCAGTGGCCTTGCGTCTTACGTTGCAGGTATTCACTATCGTTTGGTTGGTCGGCTGTGCAGGCTGGGCCATTCAGGTGCTCTGGCGCCTTTAATTTGTCAATCAAGGCCTCCACACAATGAGCTATACCAAAGCCAATATCACCAAACGCAAGTTTGACGTCGTCATCGTCGGCGCCGGCGGTTCCGGCATGCGCGCCTCCCTTCAGCTCGCCCGCGCGGGTTTGAATGTTGCCGTACTGTCTAAAGTGTTCCCAACGCGCTCCCACACCGTGGCAGCGCAAGGCGGCATCGGTGCTTCTTTGGGCAATATGTCTGAGGACAACTGGCACTATCACTTTTACGACACCGTCAAGGGTTCTGACTGGCTCGGCGACCAGGATGCCATCGAATTCATGTGCCGTGAAGCACCGAAGGTCGTGTACGACCTCGAGCACATGGGCATGCCCTTCGACCGCAACCCAGATGGCACGATTTATCAGCGCCCCTTTGGCGGCCACACGGCCAACTACGGCGAAAAGCCCGTGCAACGCGCCTGTGCTGCTGCTGACCGTACCGGTCACGCGATGTTGCACACGCTGTACCAGCAAAACGTCAAAGCCAAGACCAGCTTCTTTGTGGAATGGATGGCGCTTGACTTGATCCGCGATCAAGAGGGCGACGTGGTGGGCGTGTCCGCGCTGGAGATGGAAACCGGTGACATGCACATCTTGCATGCCAAGACTGTTCTGCTCGCCACTGGTGGCGCAGGCCGCATTTTCCAAGCCAGCACCAACGCCTTCATCAATACCGGTGACGGCCTGGGCATGGCTGCACGCGCAGGTATCCCGCTCGAAGACATGGAGTTCTGGCAGTTCCACCCCACCGGTGTGGCCGGTGCAGGCGTGTTGCTGACCGAAGGCTGCCGTGGCGAAGGCGCGATTTTGCTCAACAGCAATGGCGAACGTTTCATGGAGCGCTATGCGCCTACGCTGAAAGACTTGGCACCGCGCGACTTCGTGTCACGCTGCATGGGCCAGGAAATTCTGGAAGGCCGTGGTTGCGGCCCGAACAAAGACTACATCTTCCTGAAGCTCGACCACCTGGGCGCCGAGACGGTGCACAAGCGCCTGCCATCCGTCTACGAAATTGGCGTGAACTTCGCCAACGTGGACGTGACGCGCGAGCCCATCCCTGTGGTGCCAACCATTCACTACCAGATGGGTGGCATCCCCACCAACATCCATGGCCAAGTGGTCGAACAGCGCAATGGCGACGACAACGCGCCGCTTAACGGCTTGTACGCGGTGGGCGAATGCTCTTGCGTCAGCGTGCACGGCTCCAACCGCCTGGGCACCAACTCGCTGCTCGACTTGCTGGTGTTCGGCCGTGCTGCTGGTAACCATATTGTTGAATTCGCCAGCAAGACCAAGTCGCACAAGGACTTGCCGGCCGATGCAGCCGACCGCACGCTGGAACGCCTTAACCGCCTGGAAAACGCTGCCAATGGCGAATATGCGCAAGATGTGGCCAACGATTTGCGCTTGGCCATGCAAACCCACGCGGGTGTGTTCCGCTCACAAGAAAGCATGGACGAAGGCGTCAAGAAGATTGCAGCGCTGCGCTCACGTGTCAACGCCACTGGCCTGAAAGACACCTCCAAGGTGTTCAATACAGCCCGTATCGAAGCACTGGAAGTCGATAACTTGATCGAAGCGGCGCAAGCCACGATCGAAGGGGCTGCAGCCCGTCATGAATGCCGTGGAGCCCATTTGGTGCGTGACTATGAGCATGATGCCAATCACCCCACCGCACCGCTGGGCCGCAACGACCCCGAGTGGATGAAGCACACCCTGTGGTACAGCGCTGACAACCGCCTGTCTTACAAGGCCGTCAAGCTGCAACCGCTCACGGTTGAGTCTGTGCCTCCCAAGGTTCGCACCTTCTGATCACGGTAGAAAATTAGGAAAACACCATGGAAACACGTACCTTCAAGATCTACCGCTACGATCCAGATAAAGACGCCAAGCCCTACATGCAGACCATCGAGATTGAACTCGACGGCCATGAGCGCATGCTGCTGGACGCCTTGATGAAACTCAAGGCCAAGGACCCCACACTGTCGTTCCGCCGTTCATGCCGCGAAGGCGTTTGTGGCTCTGACGCCATGAACATCAACGGCAAAAACGGCTTGGCTTGCCTGACCAATATGCGTCAACTTGAGGGGGTTATCACTCTCAAACCTCTGCCTGGTCTGCCAGTGATTCGCGACTTGATCGTGGACATGACACAGTTCTTCAAGCAGTACAACTCCATCAAGCCTTACCTCATCAACGAAAGCATTCCGCCCGAAACCGAGCGCCTGCAGTCTCCTGAAGAGCGTGAAGAGCTGAATGGTTTGTACGAATGCATTTTGTGCGCCAGTTGCTCCACCAGCTGCCCCAGCTTCTGGTGGAACCCTGACAAGTTTGTCGGCCCAGCAGGTTTGCTGCAGGCCTACCGTTTCCTGGCAGACAGCCGCGACCAAGCAACCGCTGAGCGTCTGGACAACCTGGAAGACCCGTACCGTCTGTTCCGCTGCCACACCATCATGAACTGTGTGGATGTGTGCCCTAAATCCTTGAATCCGACCAAAGCGATTGGCAAGATCAAAGAGATGATGGTATTGCGGACCGTATGACGAACCCCACTGAAGACCTGCTTGATGACAGGGCCAAAAGCAAGCTGCGGTGGCGCTGCCGCCGTGGTCTGCTGGAAAATGACCTGTTCATCGAAAAGTTCTTCAGCAGGCACGAATCTGGCTTGACCGTAGGCCAGGCCAATGGCCTGAATGTATTGATGGATTTGGCAGACAACGACCTTCTAGACTTGCTACTCAAACGCAAAGAACTAGAGGCCGATATAAATACAAGCGAAGTGCGAGAAGTGCTGGCGATGCTGCGTGCATGAACCTCAAATTCCTTTGAGAATTTAAGGTAAATGTCAGGCTCGCGCTGGATGATGGCTTAAGAAAACCAGGAACCTAAAACCATGAAACTTGCTGACACCAAAGCCACGCTGACTTTCAGCAACGGCTCCCCCGCCGTTGAACTGCCGGTCTACCAAGGCTCCATTGGCCCGGACGTCATTGACATCCGTAAGCTCTATGCGCAGACCGGTATGTTCACCTACGATCCGGGTTTTTTGTCGACCGCATCGTGCCAATCGGCGATCACTTACATCGATGGCGATAAGGGCGAACTGCTGTACCGCGGCTACCCCATCGAACAACTGGCAACGGGTGGCTGCGACTACCTGGACACCTGCTATTTGCTGTTGAATGGCGATCTGCCAGACGCACAAAAGCGCAAGGACTTCCATAAGCTCGTGATCAACCACACGATGGTGAACGAGCAAATGCAGTTCTTCCTGCGTGGCTTCCGCCGTGATGCGCACCCTATGGCTGTGTTGACCGGCTTGGTTGGCGCCTTGTCTGCCTTCTACCATGACAGCACTGACATCAACAATCCAGAGCACCGCAGCATTGCCGCGATCCGCCTCATTGCCAAGATGCCGACGCTCGTCGCCATGGCCTACAAGTACGGCGTGGGTCAGCCCTTCATGTACCCCAAGAACGACCTGAGCTACTCAGGCAACTTCTTGCGCATGATGTTCGGCACACCTTGCGAAGAATACAAGGTCAACCCTGTGCTGGAACGCGCATTGGACCGCATCTTCATCTTGCATGCGGACCACGAGCAGAACGCTTCCACTTCCACCGTCCGTCTGTGCGGCTCATCGGGCACCAACCCGTTTGCAGCCATTGCAGCTGGTGTCGCCTGCTTGTGGGGCCCAGCACACGGCGGTGCCAACGAAGCCTGCCTGAACATGCTGGAAGACATTCAGCGCCAAGGCGGCGTGGCCAAGGTCGGCCAGTTCATGGAACAGGTCAAGGACAAGAACAGCGGCGTCAAGCTGATGGGCTTTGGTCACCGTGTTTACAAGAACTACGACCCTCGCGCCAAGCTGATGCAGGAAACCTGCAACGAAGTGCTGGCTGAACTGGGCTTGGAAAACGACCCCCTGTTCAAACTCGCCAAAGAGTTGGAAAAGATTGCGCTGGAAGACGAATACTTCGTGTCGCGCAAGCTCTACCCCAACGTGGACTTCTACTCCGGCATCGTGCAGCGCGCTATCGGCATCCCAGTGAACCTGTTCACCGGTATCTTCGCCCTGGCACGCACCGTCGGCTGGATCGCCCAGTTGAACGAAATGATCAGCGACACCGAATACAAGATCGGCCGCCCACGTCAGTTGTTCACAGGCTCTGAGCGCCGCGACGTGAAGCCACTGAACCAGCGTTAATTTGAATCAGCGCTAATCTGCAATTTCAGGGCATATGGCCCTGGCATTCAATAAAAAACCCGACTGGAGCGATCCAGCCGGGTTTTTGCCTTACAGGGGTTAGAAGTGGTTGAGCTGGACTGGGCTTAGCTCAGGTCGCAGGCTTGTCGCTCATGGCCTTCAAGTTGTCACGCAACTCTTTGGCCATCGGCAGGTTCAGGTTCATTCCTTTGGGAGGAATCGGCGACATGAACCACTTGTTGTACATCTTTTCGAACGCACCTGATGTCATCAGATCCTTGAAGGTGTTGTCCACCAGTTGCTTGAATGCGGGGTCATCTTTGCGCAGCATGCAAGCATAGGGCTCGACCTGAAGCGAGTCACCCACCACGGCAAAGTCAGCCGGGTTCTTGGCATTGGCCACCAAGCCAAACAGCAGGATGTCGTCCATACCAAAAGCCACGGCCCGGTCTTGCTCCACCAGCAAGAATGAATCGGAATGGTCTTTGCCCATGACCACATTCATGTCCAGCTTGTTCTCTTGGTTGTATTTACGCAGCACCACCACATTGGTCGTGCCCGTCGTGCTGGCCACCGTTTTGCCTTTCAAATCGGCAAAGTTCTTGATATTGGAGCTCTTCTTCACCAACAGGCGCGTACCCGTGTAGAAATGATTAATGGCAAAGGCCACGTCTTTTCCACGCAGACTGTTATTGGTAGTCGATCCACATTCCAGGTCAATCGTGCCGTTCTGCAGCAGCGGAATGCGGTTTGCGGATGTCACAGCCTGGTGTTCTACCGTGACGATTTTGCCAATCTTGTCCTGCACGGCTTTGACAACATGGGCTGTCAACTCTTCTGAAAACCCAATGGGCTTGGTGCCATCCAGGTAGCTGAAAGGCACTGACGACTCACGGTAGGCGACCACCATCTTGCCGGAGTCGGCAATCTTCTTGAGCGTGTCAGTGGACTGGGCCTGGGCCACGCCCATCAATGCCAAACAGGCCAGAGCCAAAATTGAATTCTTCACAGGAAACCTTTCAAAAGATGGGCACGAATGACATTCATGCGACCACGCATGCTAAAGCAATCACCATGCCCATGGTCTCAGTCTTTACCCGGTACACATAGAGCCAAGCCGAACCAATTCACGCTTGCGACATTCCAAGAAGCCAGCAGCCTCCATTGACCTAAAATCGTCACCTTCACCGGGAACCCACATGTCACGCACCCTTTACGACAAGATCTGGGACGAACACGTCGTCCACACTGAAGAAGACGGCACAGCAGTGCTTTACATTGACCGTCATTTGGTCCACGAAGTCACCTCGCCTCAGGCCTTTGAAGGCCTGCGCCAAGCAGGACGGCCTGTGTGGCGCACCAGCTCCATCGTGTCCACGGCTGACCACAACACCCCCACCACGGGCTGGGAGTTGGGCTACGACGGCATCACCGATCTGGTGGCGAAAGAACAAATCACCACGCTGGACGCCAACATCAAGGAATATGGCGCTGCCGCCTATTTTCCGTTCATGTCGAAGCGCCAAGGCATCGTGCATGTGATCGGGCCTGAAAACGGCGCCACCCTCCCCGGCATGACCGTGGTTTGCGGGGATTCCCACACCTCCACACATGGCGCATTTGGGGCATTGGCCCACGGCATTGGCACCAGCGAAGTTGAACACGTGATGGCCACGCAAACCTTGTTGGCCAAAAAAGCCAAAAACATGCTCGTTAAGGTTGAGGGCACATTGCAGCGCGGCTGCGGTGCCAAAGACATCGTGCTGGCCATCATCGGCAAAATCGGCACCGCTGGTGGCACTGGCTACACCATTGAATTTGCAGGCAGCGCGATTCGTGCTTTGAGCATGGAAGGCCGCATGACGGTCTGCAACATGGCCATTGAAGGTGGCGCGCGCGCGGGCCTCGTGGCCGTCGATGAAAAAACCATCACCTACGTCAAAGGACGCCCACTTTCGCCGACAGGCGTTGAATGGGATCACGCCGTCGCGTATTGGAAGACCTTGCATTCTGATGCAGATGCCAAGTTTGATGCGGTGGTGGAGCTGGACGCTGCGCAGATCGTCCCTCAAGTCACCTGGGGCACCTCGCCCGAAATGGTGCTGGGCATTGACGGCCAGGTGCCTGACCCTGACCGCGAAAAAGACGCCAATAAGCGTGGCGCGATTGAGCGCGCACTGACCTACATGGCGCTCACCCCTGGCAAGAAGATCAACGACATCTTCGTCGACAAGATCTTCATTGGCTCTTGCACCAACAGCCGCATTGAAGACATGCGCGAAGCCGCAGCCATCGTCAAGAAGCTGGGCCAGAAAGTGGCCAAGAACGTCAAAGTTGCCATGGTGGTGCCAGGCTCTGGCTTGGTCAAAGCGCAGGCCGAAGCGGAAGGTCTGCATGAAATCTTCAAGGCGGCTGGCTTTGAATGGCGTGAACCGGGCTGCTCCATGTGCCTAGCCATGAACGCCGACCGCTTGGAGCCCGGCGAGCGCTGTGCTTCCACCAGCAACCGTAACTTTGAAGGCCGCCAGGGTGCGGGTGGGCGCACCCATCTGGTCAGCCCCGCCATGGCCGCTGCGGCTGCTGTGCACGGTCATTTTGTCGACGTTCGTCAATTCGTTTGAAAGTTACCCCATGAAACTCAGCTTCATCGCATTGATCACGGGCTTGCTGCTCGTTTTGGCTGGATGTAACACCGTCAAAGGGGTAGGCCAGGACCTGCAAAAGGCAGGCGAAAAAATCGAAGATGCTGCAAAAAAGAAGTAGGCCAACACCATGAATAAATTCACCATCCTCAAAGGCCTGGTGGCCCCGATGGACCGCGAAAACGTGGACACCGACGCCATCATCCCTAAGCAGTTTCTTAAATCCATTCACAAGAGCGGCTTTGGCCCGAATCTGTTTGATGAGTGGCGCTATACCGACCCCGGTTTTCCCGGTCAGGACCACGCCACCCGCAAACCCAACCCCGACTTCGTGCTGAACCAGCCCCGCTACAAAGGCGCAAGCGTGCTGCTGGCTCGCAAGAATTTTGGTTGCGGCTCGTCGCGTGAACACGCGCCCTGGGCGTTGGAGCAATACGGTTTCCGCGCCTTGATTGCCCCAAGCTACGCAGACATCTTTTTTAACAACAGCTTCAAAAATGGCCTGCTGCCCATCATTCAGCCTGACGCCGTGATCAACCAGTTGTTTGACGAAGTCCATGCCTTCCCCGGCTACACGCTCACCATCGACCTGGAACGCCAGGTGATCGTGCGCCCTCAAGGAGAAGAAATTCCGTTTGATGTGCAGCCTTTCCGTAAATACTGTCTGTTGAACGGTTTCGATGACATCGGTTTGACCCTGCGTCACAGCGACAAAATCAAGGCGTTTGAAGCCGAGCGCTTGACGACCAAGCCGTGGTTGGCGCACACGATGGTCGGAGCCTGAGATGGCGCGCCACCCGAGCCGCCGCCAGTTCACCCTTGCACTGGCCAGCGGCCCGGTGGCAGTTTGGGGCAGCCACGCCCTGGCGCAATCCGCGCCGCCAGCATCGACATCCTGGGCAGCCATTGAAAAATCTGCGCGTGGACAGACCGTTTACTTCAATGCCTGGGGCGGCAGCACTCGCATCAATGATTACCTGAAATGGGCTGCGGCTGAAGTGGCGCGGCTGTACGGCGTCACCGTAGAACATGTCAAAGTCACCGATACCGCAGACGTTGTGAAACGCGTGCGCACCGAAAAGTCGGCGGGCAAGTTGCAAGGCGGCTCGGTGGACATGGTCTGGATCAATGGCGAAAACTTTCTGGCCATGAAGCGCGAAGGCTTGCTGTTTGGACCATTCTCAGAAGGGTTGCCCAGTTACGCCAATGTGGACACCGTCGGCAAGCCCACCACCCGCATTGATTTCTCAGAGCAGGTCAACGGCATGGAAGCCCCGTGGGGCATGGCACAGCTCACCTTTTACGCCGACAGCACCCGCTTGCCCAAGCCGCCCAGCAGCATGCAGCCCTTGCTGGACTATGCCCGCGCGAACCCAGGGCGCATCAGCTACCCGCGTCCGCCCGACTTCATGGGCACCACCTTTGTCAAGCAAGCCTGGCTGGAGCGCGCAACCGATAAGTCCGCGCTTTACAAGCCGTACGCTGCTGACAACTTTGCCCAGTCCACAGAAAACCTTTGGCGTTTTTTGGACGAACTGCACCCGCACCTGTGGCGTCAAGGTAAGCAGTTCCCAACCAATGCCGTGGCCATCCGCCAGATGCTGTCGGATGGTGAGCTGCACCTGGGAATGACCTTCAATCCCAACGAGGCTGCGAACGAAATCGCGGCTCACCGCTTATCCAGCGCCGTCAAAAGCTATCAATTTGAGAGTGGAACGCTGGGCAACACGCACTTTTTAGCCATTCCGTTCAATGCCAATGCGTCCGCAGGTGCGCAGGTTTTCATTAACTTCCTGATGTCCCCCACAGCGCAAGCCCGCAAGGCGGACATCAAGGTTTGGGGCGATCCCACTGTGCTGGCGATTGAGAAGCTGCCTGCGGCAGAACGCACGCTGTTCACCCAAGGCCAGCAGCCGGGTCAGGTGGAATCGCCTAAGCCAACTTTGCCGGAGCCACACGGCACTTGGGTAGACCCCCTCGAAAAAGAATGGCTGCGGCGGTACGGGCGCTAGCCTGAAGCACCAACGCACAACTTGCCATGTACCACGGTGAAAAGTTCAACAGCGTCACGCATCTGGTTGGCGCGGCCTTAGCGATTGCGGCGCTGTCCATCCTGGTCACCGTCGCCACACTGCAAGGCAACACCACCAAAGTGGTGAGCTTCAGCATTTACGGCAGTACGCTGGTGTTGTTGTATGGGTTCTCGACGATCTACCACAGCATCAGCAACCGCCGCGCCAAGGCGATTTTGCAAAAGCTGGATCACAACGCCATCTATTTGCTGATCGCAGGCACTTACACGCCCATTGCCCTGGTCACGTTATCGGGCACATGGGGCTGGTCCTTGTTCGGCGTCAGCTGGGGCTTGGCACTGTTTGGCATTGCGCAGGAGCTGACGCTGGGTCGGCATACACGGCGCTTATCCATGGCCTTGTACGTATTGATGGGCTGGCTGGCCGTGTTTGCCATCAAACCTTTGGTCGAAGCCATGCCATTGCCTGGACTGGCTTGGCTGGTGGGTGGCGGTCTGGTCTATAGCGTGGGGATTTATTTCTACGCGCTGGGCGACCATCGCAAGCATTTCCACGGCATCTGGCATTTGTTTGTGCTGGGGGGCAGCATCTGCCACTTTTTTTGCATGCTGCTGTATGTGGCTTGAGGCAGGGTGGCGCGCACTGGCGGCAGATCCCCAGTGGCAAAGTGCCTTGGTGTTAAGCCTGGCAACGGGCCTTGCAAGCACCCTGCTTTCACTCTTTTTCAGCTTATGGATTTTGTCGCGCGTGTTTGCCACACCCGCTTGGCAAGCTTCCGTGCGGACGCTGCCCGCCATGCTGGCACTGCCGCATGCTGCCTTTGCCCTTGGCATGTTGGCTTTGCTGGCGCCCACAGGATGGTTGATGCGCTTTGCCGCCCTGTTGGCAGACTGGCATGAGCCACCCGCTTGGCCAACAGTCCAAGACCCGTGGGGGGTGAGTCTCATGCTGGTGTTGGTGCTGAAAGAGACGCCCTTCTTACTGTGGATATGTGCGAGTCAGTTGCAGCGTGATGACACGGGGCCAACGTTGATGCGCGAGCTGCAAGTCGCGCACACCTTTGGCCACAGTCGCGCTAGCGCTTGGTGGCGCATTGCAGTTCCGCAACTGCTGCCCCGCCTCAAGTGGCCGCTGCTGGCGGTACTGGCTTATGCACTGACGGTGGTGGATGTGGCGCAAATCATTGGGCCGGGGTCGCCCCCTACCCTGAGCGTGTTGGCATGGCAATGGCTGCAGTCCCCCGATGCTGCGCAAATTGACCAAGGCACGGCGGCCGCTTGGCTGCTGACCTTTTGCTTGGCCGTCATCGCAGGCCTGTGCCGCTTGACAGCGCGCCAGTGGCCACCAGCCATTCGACACTGGTGGACCCGGGGTGTGGTTCGTGCGCATGCCCCAATCTACGCCGGCCACACCCGTCACGACGGGCTTGCGATGGTGCTTCTGGGCCTACCCTATGCTGCGGTGGTTTTGGCCCTGCTGCTGGGAAGCTTCACAGGCGTGTGGCGTTTTCCTGAACTGTGGCCGCAAATCCTGACACTGGAGGCTTGGTCGTCCGTTCGTACGAGTCCGACCACGCTTCAAGACACCCTGAGCCTGGGGCTCGCATCAGCAGCCATCTCCCTGGTGTGGGCCGTCGCTTGGCTGGAACTTCTGCCACTAAAGTGGGACACCCGATTGCGTCCCCTCGTTTACCTCCCTTTGATCTTGCCTGCGGTGCTGTGGGTGGTGGGCATGCAGCGTTTAGCGCTGCACTTGGGCCTGGAAAACCGTTGGTTGGGCGTGATGCTGACCCACAGTGTCGCGGTGCTGCCCTACACCTTGATTGCACTCAGTCCAGCGTATCAGGGCTTTGACCTTCGCCTGTGGCACACCGCCAGCTCCCTCGGTCATGGGCGTTGGCCGTTTTTGTTACGCGTCAAATGGCCTTTGCTGCGCGCAACACTGTGGTCCGCTTTTGCTGTGGGCTTTGCAGTCAGCGTGGCCCAGTATCTGCCCACTCTGTATGTCGGCGGAGGGCGCATCAGCACCGTAACGACCGAAGCCGTCACCCTGGCCAGCGGCGGGCAGCGCAGCTTGAGCGCCGCCTTTGCCTGGCTGCAGTGGACGTTGCCAGCCCTCGCGTTTACCTTGGCAGCCTGGCTCGGCCGCCCCAGATGGCGGACAGCATGAGCCTGCAAATTCACTTAACCAGTTTGCGCATCGGCGAGCGCTGCTTGCTGAAGCATTTGCAGCTCGATTGCCCGGGCGGCAGCATCACCACCTTGATGGGCCCCAGCGGATCAGGCAAATCCACCCTGCTCTCCGCTGTATGCGGCACCCTATCAACCAACATCCAATTTGAGGGCCAAGTGCTGCTGAATGGCTTGCGCATTGACACCCTACCCACGCAGGCGCGGCGTGTGGGTATCTTGTTTCAAGACGATTTGCTGTTTGCCCACATGAATGTGCTGGAAAACCTGCTGTTTGCCATGCCACGCAAGCCTGGTGGCAACGCGCACCAGCACCGCACATGGGCCACCAGCCAAGCAATGCAAGCCTTGGCTGATGCGGAACTCAGCGGCTTTGAAAGCGCCAATCCCGCCACCCTCTCCGGCGGACAGCGCGCACGCGTCTCCTTGGTGCGCGCGCTGCTGGCGGAGCCTGAAGCGCTGTTGCTGGATGAGCCATTTTCCCGGCTTGACCAGACCCTGCGCTCGCGCTTCAAAGATTTCGTGTTTGCGCAATGCCGTGCGCGGCAAATACCGACCTTACTCGTCACGCACGATCCGGCTGACATTGCTGATGCGGGCCGCGTGATGACCTTGACACCACCCGATAGAGACACGCAAACCCATGCTTGACCGCCAAGCCACCCAATGGATCAAGCCCGCCATGGACCGCGCCGCCGCCGCATTGCTGGCGGCTGGTCTGCATGCCAACCAAGTCACGCTCTTTGGCTTTGGCCTGGGACTGATCGCGGCCGCTTGCATTGCCTGGCAGCACTATTTGGCGGGTGCCGTGCTGCTCTTGCTGTCGCGCCTGTGCGATGGCCTGGACGGTGCCTTGGCACGCCTCACCAAGCCAACGGACCAAGGCGGTTTCTTGGACATTGCACTGGATTTTCTGTTTTACGCCCTGATCCCCTTGGGTTTTGCATTTGCCAACCCTGCAGCTAACGCCTTAGCCGCCGCCGTCTTGCTGGCGGCGTTCATCGGCACGGGGTCCAGTTTTCTGGCATTTGCAGTGCTGGCCGCAAAACGAGGACTGGCCAGCACGGCTTACCCCAACAAGTCGTTCTACTTTTTGGGCGGCTTGACCGAAGCCACCGAGACCTTGGCGTTCTTTTTGGCCATGTGCGTGTGGCCGCAGCACTTTGCGGTACTGGCCTACAGCTTTGCCGCACTTTGCGCCATTACCATTGCGATGCGCATAGGGTGGGGCTACCGAGCTTTTGCGGATTGAAATCGCTCAATTACTATATTTTTTATAGCAATCAATCCTTATCAGTCTTGCCGAAAGGCTTGCTCCAGCCAATATATTGCGGTGCTACACGCGCCACGACCGGTCCATTGAAGTCCCAAGTCATGCACTTGCCCATGTAAAACGGCGGGTCGCCGCCTTCAAGTTTGGGCTCGCCCTTGGCCACACGCTGCAGTTGCTGGTGATGAGGAATGGTTTGAAAAGCCGCCGTGGCTATATTGAACAGCAGTTCACGCAGGTGCGTACAGCCCAAGGTGCCGCCTATGGTGCGCTCTATGGTCTGCCGCCAGCCTGGGCCCATGCGCTTACCCACCATCTCTTGCAGCGATTTGTCTGCCACCTTGCATTCACCAAACGGGGTGTGCTGCATGCTGGATTCAATCGCATGAATGCTGAACTGAGTATCCAGCGTCACACGCAGGAACAAGTGGTGAATCGGCGTGCCCGCAGCCACTTCGCCCCGGTGGCTGGGGTAGCTGTATTGCTTGGCGTCATGCAGTTCGCCCTCCATGTCCCACAAACCATCTGCACGGCCAAATCCCCGAAAAGTGATGGTGCGGGTATGCAATGGGGTTCGATTGGGCGCAGCAGAAAGCATGGTGGCAAACACAAGAAAAGCGGAGCGCTGATTGTGCCTGCCTCGGTCGATAATGGCTGTCACCCTTGAACATGCCCGTGAAAAACACCTCTGCTGTCTCACCGATCCCTCAGCGCCGGAAGCTGGCAGTGCCCCGTCCGCGTGCCGCTGCCCTGCCAGCGCTGTTGATGGGCATGGCGCTCGCGGCTTGGGCCCCGCCTTGCCTAGCTGCACCGCCGGAAATATCACCCTTTACTTCAAGCATGGCTTGGCGCGCGGTCAATCTGCCCGGTGGAAAAGTACCTGCCTCGCAACTGGAAGCCGTCACGCTGGACGGCAGCAAAGTGCTGCGACTGGAAGCCCACCAGTCTTATGGCACCTGGGTTCACACTCTGCCCACTTGGGTGCCTGAGGCCGCCAGCACACTGCAGTGGCGCTGGCGCTTAGATCTGGCACTGGACAAATCAGACTTGCGGCGCAAAGACGGCGACGACGCTGCGCTCAAAGTCTGCCTGATGTTCGATTTGCCCCTTCAAGCCGTGCCATTCACGGAACGCGCTGTGTTGCGCATGGCTCGCGCCATATCCGGTGAGGTGCTGCCTGCTGCAACGCTTTGCTACGTGTGGGACCCAAAGCTTCCCGTGGGCACGGTGCTGCCCAATGCCTACAGTCGCCGCGTGCGATACATCGTGGCCGAGGGCACTGGCACGCCGCTGGGCCAATGGCGCAGCGCCGTACGCCACGTGCATGCTGATTTTTTGATGGCCTTTGGTGACGAATCCAGCACGGTCCCAGCCGTCACAGCCATCGCGGTGGGGGCGGACGCCGACAACACCGGTGGACAAAGCCTGGCCTACATCAGCGATCTACGCTTGCTCCCCTAATCGAACTTAAGCCGCTTGTCCTCGCGAACCATTTTTTCAAAGTCTGCCACGGGTACAGGTGGGCTGAACAAGTAGCCCTGGAGCTGATCGCAACCCAAGCCTTTGAGAAACACCATTTGCTCGACCGTCTCAATGCCCTCCGCCACGATCTCTTGTCGCAACTGTCGCCCCATGGTGACGATAGCCTGCGCAATGGCGCAGTCGTTTTCATCGCCCGGCACACCAATCACAAACGAGCGGTCAATCTTGAGCGTGGTGATCGGAAACTTCTTTAAATACGCCAAACTGCTGTACCCGGTGCCAAAGTCGTCCATGGCCAGCGCCAGACCCATGGCCACCAGCTCGTTCATGATGGGCGTGACCTTGTCTGCGCCGCGCACCAGCAGACTCTCGGTAATTTCAAGTTTCAGCTTATTCGACGGCACCTGGTGACGCTCCAGCGTGGCCACCATTCGGCTTGGCAGCAGTTTGTCAAACTGCCGTGCGGACAAATTGACGGCGATCGGCGGCATGTTTAAGCCCGCATCGGCCCAACTCTTGATCTGGCGGCAGGCCTCTTCCAGCACCCAGTTGCCAATCTCCAAGATCAGTCCGGTTTCTTCTGCGACTGGAATGAATTTGCCGGGCGGCACCATGCCGTTTTGCGGATGCTTCCAGCGGATCAGCGCCTCAGCGCCAATGATTTGCCCCGTTCGCAAGCTCACTTTGGGCTGGTAAAACAACAGCAGCTCAGATGCCGCCAGTGCGTGACGCAACTCGCCTTCGAGTTGCCAGCGCTCTTTGGCCCGCTGATTCATCTCCTGGCTGAAAAACAAATAGCCTGGCTCCATGTCAGGCTGAACGCGCTTTACCGCCACATCTGAAAACTGCAGCAGCGACGCCGTATCGTGCCCGTCTTCCGGGAACACCGATATCCCGATGCGAGCCCCTACATGCACCACGTGCGATGCAATCAAGAAGGGCTCAGCCAAGGCGGCCAGCAACTTTTGCGCCACCAAGCCGCTGTGCTCTCGCTTTTGGATGCTGAAAAGCGCCGTGACAAATTCATCGCCACTGCTGCGGGCCAGCACGTCTTCCTCGCGCAGCAACGTCCGAAAGCGCTGAGACACCTGGCGCAGCAGTTCATCCCCCACCTCATGGCCCAGGGTGTCATTGATCGAGTTGAACCGGTTCAAATTGATGGTCATCAACGCGCCAATGGCGTTGTTGCGCTTGGCCGATGCCAGGGCCTGATCGACCAACTGGCTGAACAAATTGCGGTTGGGCAGCCCCGTCAGGTTGTCGTAGTTCACCAAACGCTGCATCCGATTTTCTGTGGCACGCAAAACGCTGATGTCTGAAAAAATAGAGAACGCGTTCGTGACTTGGCCCGCCGGGTTGCGCACTACGCTGATGGCCACGGACTGGGGAAAGAGTTCGCCGTTTTTGCGCTTGCCCACAATCTCGCCATGCCAAGGCCCTGCCCCAGCGATGGCCGAATGCACCTGAGACCGAAAATCAGAGTCATGCACACCAGAGCGCAGCAAGTCAATGGACTGGCCAATGGCCTCATTGGCGGCATAACCCGTGATGCGCGTAAACGCCGCGTTCACCGAAACAATGCGCTCGTCGGCATCGGTGATCAAGATGCCTTGATCACTGTTTTCGATGATGCTGGCATGCAGCTGAAGCTGGTCATTTGGCGACAAGGCCTCAAAAACGTCTGACAGACGCGCCACCATGCCCATGGGGTGCCCGTCGGCATCGTGTTGCAGATCCAACGTCAAGGTTGCCCAAAAGACTTGGCCCGATTTTTTGCGGCGTCTCACCTTCACTGTCGAGCCGCCCTGGCCCAAGAACAGCTCTGGCATGTCGCCTTCGCCCTCACCCGGTTCATCCGCATACAAAAACAAGACATGCTGCCCCACGGCCTCAGCGCGCGTGTAGCCAAACAAATGCTCTGCGCCCACACTCCAGTCCGTGACGTAACCTGTCATGTCCAGAGAAATCACGGGCAACTGCGTGTCGGGCGTTCGGATTTCAGTCATCTGAGCCTTCCTGGCGCATCCCGAGCATCCATTGAACCGAGGTCAACATGAGGCGGTTGAACACATCGGCGGACACACCGTTGCGCACCAGCCATTCGCTCACAGCGCCTTCGTCCCTGGCCTGCGCGCTCTCCACCACTTGCAACATCTGGCCAATAGGCCCTTGGTGTGCCAACACGGCGGCCTGCAAAGTCTCGTCCAGCTGAAGCGGCTTGAAGACTTCCTCCAGCGGTTGACCAAACAAAACACCGAGCATCGAGAACATGCCCGCCATGAACGCCAGCTCTTGCTGCGCCTTATCGCTGCCCGTTTCCTGCGTGAGCAGCTCCATCATGCGCGCACGCACCACAACATGGCCTAGCAGCATGGGGGCTCGCGGATCGTCTGCGCCTGCGGCAAACAAAATCAGGTTCAACCAGCGTTTGAGTTGCTGACGCCCCAACATCAATATGGCTTGCGAAAAGCTGGATATCCGGCGGCTGGCGCCAAAGGCAAGCGAGTTCACCAGCCGCAACAGGTGGTACGACAGGGTGGGGTCTTGGCGAAACACGTCTTCAATCTCGCAGGTGTCTGCATCCGCGCTGACCAGTTGAACCAACTTAAGCGCCATGACCTTTGACGCCGCCTGAGCGTTGCGGGGTTTGGCAGGTGGCGTCAAGTACCAAAGGCCATCCACCCACTTGGCAGCAGGCGCAAAAGCTGGCGCACCGGGGCCGTCCACTCGGCAAAGCGTTTCCCCATTCAAGCACTCAAAGCCCACTTGCTGGGTCAGCTCGGCGATGTCAACAGGAAGCGAAGCGGCGTCATCTTGAGACAAAAGGCACGCGCACTGGGCAGCCTGAATCTGTTCGATCAAGGACTTGCCTGGCTCTGATGTCAACAGGGCGCCCAGTGCCGCTGCACTCCCCGTCCCGAGAACAAATTGCGCCCCCAAAGGCTGCAAACCTTTGTCAGCCAACAAATGAATAAAAACCAAACCAGACGGAGACCCCATGTCAGGCCCTTTTTGCGTAGCAATGGATAAATCTTTCTGATCCTAGCCCGTCAGGCGATTTCAAGTGTGTCGGTGCCTGAATGGGCAAGCGCCGTGTGTGTGTATTCAGGCACAAATCAGACACGAAAAGGCCATGCCATTCACCCCGAAGACCCTTGCATTCCCGCTGTCATATTGTTAACAAAACACAAAGCTGTCTTTTTCGGATACACCTCGTTACCTGCCACTCAACGACGCTTTGAACAGGCGCAACCCAACTCGCCCATGAGCCCCGCGCCACGTAACCGCTTTATTCAGGTCGCCACAGCCGCCTACGTGCTGTTTGCGCTCGTGTGGATATTTCTGTCCGATCAGCTGATGGGCTTGTTTACCGACGTTCAGTCCGTTCTTTGGTTGTCCACTGTTAAGGGCGTCTTTTTTGTACTGGCAACGGGCGCCATCTTTTACCTTGCCTTGAATGCCGTTCCTTCCAAGGAAGACGGGCTAAAGCAAGGCTTGCTCGACAAGAGCATCCCAAACATGAGGCCAAAACGCGCTTGGCTGGGCATGCCCTATGCTTTTGCGCTGTTGGTTACCTTGTCAGCATTGCTTGCGCGTCAAGCACTGAACCAAAGCACTGCGCAACATGACCATTTGATGTTGCTGATCTTGCCTATTGTGTTGAGTGCCCTGCTGGGCGGGATGTGGCCAGGCCTTGTGTCCACCGTGCTGGCAGTGTTGGGGGCAGATTACTTTAATCAACCCCATTTCAGGGCGCTCCGGTTCCATGATGCCCATGATTTGTTCCCTCTCGCGTTGCTTGCGATGAATGGGGTCGTGGTCAGTCAGCTCAGCCACGGTCTGCGAAAGGCCCTGGCGCGTTTAAAAGCGCAGAGCAGTCTGTTGGAAGCGGTGATCACCGGCACGCCCGATGCCATCTATGCAAAAGACTTAAGCGGGCGCTATCAGCTGGCAAACAATGCGGCGGCTCAGTTCATGGGCAAAAACAGCGCCGACGTTGTCGGCCGCACAGACATGGAATTGTTTCCGCCCGACATGGCAAAGCTATTGCAGAACCGGGCACAAGTCGTTCTGCAAGAAGGTGTCATCAACACCCACGAGGAAACCATTCTCAGCATGACAGGTGTGGTTCGCACCTTCTTGGTGACCAAAGGTCCCGTGAGAGATGCGACGGGTGCGGTGACCGGCATATTTGGAATCTCGCGCGACATCACCGACCGCAAAAAGACAGAACAAGCGCTGCAAAAGAACGAACAGATTCTTTTAACCGCCCAAGAGTTGGCCGGCATTGGCAATTGGGAATGGAATGTCTTAACAGGGCATCACCACTGGTCGGCTGAAATTTACAGAATCTATGGCCGTGACCCCGCGCTGGGGCCGCTTGGGCTAGCCCAGATTCAAAAGATATTTACCCCAAACAGTTGGGCTGAATTGTCGGCAGCGATTGACTCAGCGCTGGAGCATGGCGAAACCTACGCCTGCGACGCGGAAGTGGAACGCCCCGATGGCACCCATGTCTGGATCATTGCCCGAGGCAGTGCCATAAAGGACGCCCAAGGCAAGGTGATCCGCCTCCAAGGCACCGTTCAGAACATCACAGAGCGAAAGCTGAACGCCATCGCCCTGCAGACCAGCGAAGAGCGATTACAACTTGCGCTGGATGCCAATACCGCCGCAGTTTGGGATTTGGACCTGCGCACGGGATATGCCTACCGGTCTCAGAACTATTTGAAAATAGTCGGCAAGTCCGAGGACGAAGACGAAGACACCCATGACTTTGACTTCTTCCGCCGATCGGTACACGCAGATGATTGGCCGCGCGTCGAGGAGGCGGTTTCCCGCACCAGAGACGGCCTGGCACCGTCCATAGACATGGAATACCGTCTGGCATCAAGCGCCAATCCTGTCCGGTGGATGCTGGCGCGTGGCCGTGTGGTCACCCGCGACAGCCAGGGCCAAGCCCTGCGAATGGTGGGCACGCTGACCGATATCACGGATCGGAAGCGCGAAAGCGATGACCTGCAAACCGTACTGAGCGAGGCTGGCGACGCCATCTTCATCACTGACAGCGATGCCAACTTTGTCTATGCCAACCCGGCATCGATGAAGCTGCTGGGGTACTCGCTGGATGAGCTAAAGCGCATGCATGTGCCGGACCTTATTGAAGCGTCTCGCCACGAGGCACTGGCCGCGCATTTTTTGCGGCTTGACCAGCATTTACAGATACGCGACGAATGGAATCTGCTGCACCGGGATGGCAGCTTGGTGCCCATGGAGCTTTCGACCAAACGAATGGCAGATGGCCGCTATATCGCCTTTGGCCATGACTTGACCGAGAAAAAACAAGCCGATGCGGCCTTGCGCGAGCGCGAAAAACAGCTTGCACGCGTCATCGAAGGCTCGGACCAGGGGTACTGGGACTGGAACTTGGTCAGCAACAAATTCACCGTCAGCGCCCGTTGGGAATCCATGTTGGGCTACGAAGCAGGCGAAATGAATGTCTCGCAGGAACACTGGGGAGACCATGTTCACCCGTATGACCTGGCTTTAGCGATCACATCTATCCAGAGCCACCTGAAAGGCGTCACACCGAGCCACGACATGGAAATGCGCATCCGCGCCAAATCTGGCGATTGGCGCTGGATCCAGACGGTTGGGCGCGTGGTGGAGCGCAGCGCCGATGGCACGCCGCTCATCATGTCAGGCACGCACACGGACATCACTGACCGGAAAATGCTGGAGCTTGCACAGCGCGAAGCCAACACGGTGTTCACCAGCAGCTACGAAGGCATCATGGGGGTGTGGTTTGAGAAGTCATTCTCCATGACTTGTGTTTTTACGTA
>ERZ724504.99-NODE-99-length-46299-cov-6.805121_pt1 | contig 46299 bp, 52 predicted proteins | sample MGYA00376037_ERZ724504 | MGnify/ENA primary metagenome ERZ724504 (study PRJEB28724, sample SAMN07190888) | wastewater metagenome | isolation source: influent of sewage treatment plant in Hong Hong | place: USA: Christiansburg, Virginia | collected 2016-03-01 ... | reverse complement strand
AATTTAATTATTTTTAGACTTAGCTTTCTTTTTTTATGGTCTGTCTTTCGGTTGGCTAATGATCTAGCCTCGATAACCCCTGCTTATCGATTGTCTGTCATTGGCGGGTAGACAACTGTCGCAGCACAACCCAGAGCATCCTGCGGATGCCCGATAGAATTCGTACTAAATACAGCTTCTTGGCTATTGCTTGATTTCAAGCAACTGTTTCTTCATCTGCAAAAATGCCTGTCACCCTCGTACTCCTTCCAGGCATGGATGGGACAAGCATCCTGTTCGAGCCGTTCATTGCTGCATTCGGGGATAGGTACCCTGTTTCAGTCGTTCAATATCCAACAACAAGCCATTCTCAGACTTACGCTGCATTGCATGACTTCGCTACAGCACATTTACCAGCTGGTGGCTCCATTGTTTTACTCGGTGAGTCGTTTTCAGGCCCAATCGCAATTTCGATAGCGGCAGCCAATCCAGTGCGCGTGCTGGGCGTCATCTTGTGTTGCACGTTCGTTCGAAACCCTAGGCCAAAACTGCGGTGGCTGAAAAGCTTGGCTTACCTGCCTACACCCCGACCACCTTTACCAATCGCGAATGCATTGCTTTTGGGCCGGTTTGCAACGCCGAAGTTGAGAGCATTGCTGCGAAATGCTCTACACAAGGTACAACCTGCTGTTTTGCGAGCGAGGCTTCGTGAGGTCGTATCTGTAGATGTGCGCGCTCAAGCTGTCAAGCTTGTGATGCCGGTGCTTTATCTGCAAGCGCTCAACGATCAGCTTGTGCCGCCGTCAGCAGTAGCCGAAGCACAGCAGTTGTGCCGAGACATGGAAGTTGAGGTTTTTGATGCCCCGCACTGTCTTTTGCAGGTCGTACCAGTTGAAGCGAGCGATGCGGTGCTGCATTTCATTGATCGATTGGTAGCCACCTAAAACAGATACCACCGGAAGTGCCCAGTCACTGGATCGTCTTGACGGACCGCTTGCATAGGTCGCAGTAACGGCGTCACACCCTTGGCCAGTCGCATCAACTTTGTCAAATCGTGTGGTGGGGCTGTGGCGCAGCCGCACAGCGCCGCTGAGAAGGCAGTCGCATTATTTGTGGCGGCTTACGGCAGGCCTGAACCCTTGTATCCATAAAAAAGGAGCGCCTTGCGCGCTCCTTTCATGGGTTTGACTGCTGAAATGGCCTGAAATTCATAGGAATCAGGCGCTGCCAGCTATCAAATAGGCATCAACTGCTTGTAGGTCAGGACAGCAGAGCCTGCGAGAACTCGCGGGCGCTGAAGGTTTCCAGGTCTTCGATTTTCTCGCCCACACCGATGAAGTAGACGGGAATAGGGCGCTCCTGGGCAATCGCGGCCAGCACGCCGCCCTTGGCGGTGCCGTCCAGCTTGGTCACGATCAGGCCGGTCAGCTGCAGCGCATCGTCAAAGGCACGTACCTGAGCCAGAGCGTTCTGGCCGGTGTTGCCGTCAATGACCAGCAGCACTTCGTGAGGCGCAGTGCCGTCGGCCTTGTTGACCACGCGCTTGATCTTGCGCAGCTCTTCCATCAGGTGCAGCTGCGTGGGCAGGCGACCGGCGGTATCGACCAGCACCACATCTTTTTTGCGTGCCTTGCCGGCGGAAACGGCATCAAAGCTCACGGCGGCGGGGTCGCCACCTTCCTGGCTGATGATTTCCACGGTGTTGCGGTGGGCCCATACGCCCAGCTGCTCACGCGCAGCAGCGCGGAAGGTGTCTGCGGCAGCCAGCAGTACGCTCTGATCGTTGTCGGCCAGGTGTTTGGTCAGCTTGCCAATCGACGTGGTCTTGCCCGCGCCATTGACGCCGGCAACCATGACCACGGTGGGCTGGTGCTCGCCAATCGTCAGTTGCTTCTCAAGGGGTTTGAGCAGGTCGGTCAGGGCATCGGCCAGCAGGGCCTTGACGGCGGCGGGCTCGGTGGTCTTGGTGTCTTTGACGCGGCGCTTCAAGTCTTCCAGCAGGTGCTGGGTGGCTTTGACGCCGGTGTCTGCCATCAGCAGCGCATCTTCGAGCTCTTCATAAAGCGCGTCGTTGATCTGCGTGCCAGTAAAGACGGTGGCGATGCTGGAGCCGGTCTTGCGCAGGCCTGCCTTCAGGCGCTCCATCCAGCTTTGGCGGGAGTTGTCCGCTTGCGGCTTTGCGGTAGGCTCGGGGGCTGCTACAAAATCCTGAGTGGCTGGTGCTGCTTCGGTATGCTTGTCATCGCCGCCCCCAAAGGGCTTGCGCCACCACGAGGCGCTGGCGCCCTCGGAAGGCACCGCAGGCGTATCCTGTGGGTTGGGCTTGGACTCGATAACAGGAGCGGGCGCAGCAGCTGCCGGGGCAGCTGGCGTGGGCTCCACCGCATTGGGCGGGCTGGGCTTTTTCTTGAAAAAACTGAACATTGGCTGGTTTTTAGAATCGCATCATTCTATGAAACATGTACTCGTACTCCCTGCACTGGGCTTAATGGCCTGTTTGAGCGCTGGGGCAGCTTTGGCTGCACCGGGCGCATCGTCAAAACCTGTGCCTGCCGCGGCCGCTGAAGTTGCACCGCTGGTGCAGCAGTTCACGCTGAAAAACGGCATGCAGCTGATTGTGCAGCCAGATCGGCGCGCGCCTACGGCGGTGCACATGGTCTGGGTGCGCGTGGGCTCCATGGACGAGGTGGATGGCACCACGGGCGTGGCCCATGCGCTGGAGCACATGATGTTCAAGGGCTCCAAAACCGTCAAGCCGGGCGATTTCTCGCGCCGCGTGGCAGCTTTGGGCGGTCAGGATAACGCCTTTACCTGGCGCGACTACACCGGCTACTACCAGCAGATTCCATCCAATCGCCTTGAAGACGTGATGAAGCTGGAGTCTGACCGCTTTACCAACAACCTGTGGCCTGATTCTGAGTTCAAGAAGGAAATCGAGGTCATCAAGGAAGAGCGCCGCATGCGCACCGATGATCAGCCGCGTGCCATGCTCATGGAGCAGTTGATGGCAGCGACCTTCATGGCGTCGCCCTATCGTCGCCCCGTGGTGGGCTGGATGAGCGATCTGGATTCCATGACTCCCGCCGATGTACGCGACTTCCACAAGCGCTGGTATGTACCTGCCAATGCGGCCGTGGTCGTCGTGGGCGATGTGAATGTGAACCAGGTGCGCGCCTGGGCCGAGAAATACTACGGCAGCATGCCTGCCCGTGCAGTGCCACAGCGCAAGCCGCAACTGGAGCCCACGCAGATCGGTGTGCGCCGCATTGAGGTCAAGCAGCCCGCCGAGCAGGCCTTTATCGCCATGGCTTACCGCGCGCCCACCTTGAAGAGCGTGGAAAAAATGGGTGTCGAGGACAGAGAGGCGCTGGCGCTGCTGGTGCTGTCTGCCGTACTGGATGGCTATGACGGCGCGCGTCTGGAGCGCGCACTGGTGCAGGGCGAAGGTCAGGCCAATGGCCGTGTGGCCGATAGCGCTGGCAGCTCGGCCAGCATCATGGGCCGAGGCCCCAGCCTGTTCATGCTGACGGGCGTGCCTGCCAAGGGCAAGACCGTGGCCGATGTGGAAGCCGCACTCCGCGCCCAGATCAAGAAGGTAGCCGATGAGGGTGTGCAAGAAGACGAACTCAAGCGCGTCAAGATTCAGTGGATGGCCTCGAACGTCTACGAGCGCGATTCGGTCATGGGCCAGGCCCAGAACCTGGGCAGCTACTGGATTCAGGGCATGCCTCTGGATGCTGAAGACAAGCTGCTGGCGGAGTTGCAAAAAGTGACTTCGGACGAAGTCAAGGCTGTGGCGGCCAAGTATTTTGGCGATGACCAGCTCACCGTTGGCACCTTGAACCCCCAGCCCCTGCCTGCAGGTGGCAAGCCCCAACGCCCCATGTCGGGCAAGGCTGACATGGGCGGATCGGTGCATTGATGAAATACCCCCTGAGCCGCTGCGCGTCTTCCCCCGAAGGGGGCGCAGCGTTTGCTGCGTGGCGGCCCTTGCTTGGCTGCTCGCACATGGGGGCATGCCCATGTTTATGCAGCGTTGTGGAACACAGAGGTTGAACACATGAAAACTATGAAAAAGATAGCTGCTGGCGCTTTTTTTGTAAGCGCTGGAATGGGTTTTTTAACTCAGTCCGCCTGGGCGCTATTGCCTATTGAGCACTGGACCCAGCCTAGCGGTGCGCAGGTCTGGCTGGTGCAAAGCCCCGGTATCCCCATGGTGGATGTGCAGCTGGACTTTGATGCCGGCAGTCGCCGCGATCCACAAGGGCAGGCCGGTCTGGCTGCTGCCGTGGCCATGATGGCATCCAAGGGCATCAAGGCGGCTGGCGATGCGCCTGCGCTGGATGAAAATGCGCTGGGGCAGGCCTGGGCCGATCTGGGTGCCAGCTTTGGTGCCAATGCAGGTCGAGACAGCTTTACCTTTGGTCTGCGCACCTTGACCGTGCCCAATCTGCAGCAAAAGGCTGTGGCATTGGCCGCACGCCAGATGGCTGCGCCCAGCTGGCCCGATGCCGTGTGGCAACGCGACCGCGAGCGCTGGAGCGCATCGATCAAAGAATCCGATACACGCCCCGGCACCATTGCCTCCAAGGCCTTTCGCAAGGATGTGTTCGGTAACTCTCCCTATGGTTACCAGACCACGGTCGATAGCCTGAGCAAGATCGATGTCTCAGCCATGCAAGCCTTTCACAAAGAGCTTATTAAGGCCTGCCGTGCCAAGGTCAGCGTGGTGGGGGCGGTCAGCCGCGAGCAGGCCGATGCCATGGTCAAGCAACTGCTGGGCCCACTGCAAGCGACCAATGGCAATGACTGCGCGCCGTTGCCTGCAGTCGCCAAGGTGCAGGACTTGAAGGAGGCCAAGGTGGAGAGCATTCCGTTTGAGTCTGCTCAGGCCCAGGTACTGATCGGCCAGCCCGGCATTGCACGCAACAATCCGGACTTTCTGGCAGTGATGGTGGGTAACCATATTCTGGGCGGTGGCGGTTTCACCTCGCGCCTGATGGAGGAGGTGCGTGAAAAGCGTGGCCTGACCTATGGTGTCTCCAGCGACTTCTCGCCCGGCCTTGATCGCGGTGCGTTTGTGATCAGCCTGCAGACCCGCCCTGATCAGGCGGCCGAGGCGCTCAAGGTCTCGCAGGATGTGCTGCGCAAATTCACCGCAGAAGGCCCGACAGAGAAAGAGTTGAAGGCAGCCAAGGATAATCTGGTCGGCGGCTTCGCGCTGCGCATCGACAGCAACCGCAAGCTGCTGGGCAATGTCTCGAACATTGCCTGGAACGGCTTGCCACTTGATTATCTGGAGCACTGGACGGACCGCGTTCAGGCTCTCACCACCAAAGACGTGAAGGACGCCATGCAGCGCATGGTGCAACCCGACCGCATGGTGACCATTACCCTCGGATCTAAGCCATGAGCCGCAGTGCCATCAAACTACACACCCCCGCAGGCCGCAAGGCACTGGACAAGATGATTCACGAGGCCGAGCGCAAGGCCCAGGAACTGGCAGCGACCAAGCCCGGCCGCCCTGGTGCGGCCAAGGGTGCCGCATCTGCAGGCAAGAGCGTGGCCACTGGTGCGGGTGAAATCCGCATCGTCGGCGGCCAATGGCGCCGCACGCGCCTGACCGTGGCACAAAAGCCCGGCCTGCGCCCCACGCCTGATCGCGTGCGCGAGACGCTGTTCAACTGGCTGGGTCAGGACCTGACCAACTGGAAATGTCTGGATGCCTTCTCCGGCACAGGCGCTCTGGGTTTTGAAGCCGCATCGCGCGGTGCCACCAGTGTCATCATGAACGAGCAAGACCCAGCGCTGGTGCAGCAACTGCAGCGCCTGCAGCAAAAGCTGGATGCCAAGATGGTGCGCGTGCAGCGTGGCGATGGCCTGAGCTGCCTGAAGACGGCTACCGGCCAGGACCTGATCTTGCTTGACCCGCCTTTTGAGAGCGTTGACCTGTTCGAGCCCTCCGTAAAGGCGGCCATGGCTGCGTTGAACGACGGCGGCTTCATCTATCTGGAGGCGCCCGAGGCCTGGACTGAAGAGCGCTTGCTGGAGATGGGGCTGGAGCTGTACCGCTATCTGAAAGCGGGCGCTGTGCATGCCCACCTGCTGAAAAAGCAATAAGCGTCAAAGCATTTATTTGCTATTGATATAAGAGCTGCTAGCGCTGATAAATAAAGCGCTGGCAGCTCTTTTTTTTGCAGAAACAGCGCATTTTGAGGCAGCATGCATAATGCTTTTGTGCTGCACTGCAGCAGCATCTAATCCCATAAAAAGCCGCAGGAGAGAGATAAGCCATGAGCCAGAACGTGATTGCCGTTTACCCCGGCACCTTCGACCCGATTACGCTGGGCCATGAGGATGTGGTGCGCCGGGCCACGCAGTTGTTTGGCAAGGTGATCGTGGCGGTGGCGGCCGGTCATCACAAGAAGACACTGTTCACGCTGGACGAGCGCATTGCCATGGTGCGCGAGGCTTGCTCCAACTATCCGCAGGTTCAGGTTGAAAGCTTTGACGGCCTGCTGGCGCACTTTGTGCTGGCTCGCGGAGCCAAGGCCATGGTGCGCGGCCTGCGTGCGGTGACGGATTTTGACTATGAATTCCAGCTCGCCGGCATGAACCGCACGCTGATGCCCGAGGTGGAAACCGTGTTCCTCACACCCAGCGACCGCTACCAGTTCATCAGCTCCACCTTTGTGCGCGAGATTGCCACGCTCAACGGCGAGGTGGACAAGTTCGTCTCCAAGGGCGTGCACGAAAAGCTGATGGCCAAGGTGGGCCGTAGCAGCTAAGACTCTTTAATCAAAGGGCCGGGACTGCAAAGCCGGATTTCTGGCGGTAGTCGCTGATCAGGTCGTGCACAAAGCGTAGCTTGTCCCACGCCATGGCTGAGATGGAGAACGAGTAGGCGTCCTCAAGCCCCAGACTGCGGTTGAGACTGTTGTGCAGCAGCGTTAGCGGCACCCACTGTGCCCGCATTACAGAAAAGTTCAAAGGTTCATTCCCAAGCGGGTTGCAGATCATCTGCGGTCCCGAACTGGGAATGTCAGGCACGGTGATGCTGGTGCTGTAACTGGCCGCTGTCTCCATCAAATCGACCATGTGCAGGTAATGTGCCCAGGTCTCGGCCCAGTCTTCCCATGGGTGGGACGTGGCATAGGCGCTGATGGCACTCTGGCGCCAGCGGGTGTCCAGAGGGTCCTTGTTGTAGTGCTGTTGCAGGGCTTGCGCGTAGTCCAGGGTGTCATTGCCAAACAGGGCTCTGAATGGCTCCAACCAAGTGCTATGCGCTATCAGTTGATCCCAGTAAAAATGCCCCGATTCGTGGCGCAGATGGCCAATCAACGTGCGCAATGGCTCACGCAGCGCAAGGCGACGTCTGGCGCGCTCATCATCGTCAGCTTCGACTACGTTGAGAGTAATCATGCCGCTGGCGTGGCCCGTCATCACCGGGGTGGAGCCGGGAATATCCGCAAGCAGAGAGAACCGGGGTTCGGGCACCCGGTGCCCATGCGGGTCAAGCAGGCCTAACTTGGCCAAGGTGTAGTACAAGCGCCGCTTGGCGACTTCAATCTTGGCCCAGCGCAGCTCGTTGGCAGGGTCGCTGGAGTCTGGCAGCCATTCGGTCTGGCGGCAGGAAACGCAGAGCTGGTGGGGGTCGGAAGGCTCAACCGCAAAATTGCACAGGCTGATGTTGTACCGGTGCGCACAGGGCCGGTAGCGCGCTGTCAGATCGCTGGATGACGCATCGGAAGTGGGTCTGGAGGACTGAAGAACTCCCACCCTCAACTGATCGGGCAGAAATGCCTGGGACGCACCGCAATGCACACATTGCAGGCTGTCGAAGTAGATCAGATGGCCGCAGGCCTCGCAGTTGAAAACTCGCATGCACTTACTTTAGCGGCGAAGTGTGGTTCCGTGGTGTAGCTGCAAAAAACAAAGCCAGCTCTAAGCTGGCTTTGGCTGAAGAAAGTAGTGCCTTTCAGGCTCCACTTTCAGGTGATGTGAAGATCAGGGCTTGACCACGATGCTGTTGCGCACTTCGCGCACATGCTTTGTTGTGCGCGCAATTTCACCTGCGCGGGCTTTTTCTGCATCAGACTTGGCAAAGCCTGACAGCTGTACAACGCCCTTCAATGTTTCGACGCTGATAGCAGTGGCAGACACGCTCTTGTCTTCAGCCATCTTGGCCTTCACCGCGGTGGTGATGCCAGCGTCATCAACATAGGAGCCGACGGTTTGCTGATCACGAGCGACCGAGCAAGCGGTAGTGCCCAGAACGGCAGTGACGGCAACGAAGCTGAAAGCCAAAGCACGAGTCATGTTTTTCATAGGTTCTCCCTTGGTGTTGAAAACGGCGCCAAAACGTTTTGCTAAAGCGCCTTCAGAAAAAGAATTGAAAGCTTATTTTTTGCGCGAGCGACCGAGGAAAAAGGCCGTTGCCAGAGCTGCGCCCGTGGCGGCAGCAATCAGTACCGATTTGCCGGGTTGCTCGCTCACATACTTGGTGGTTGCATCTGTGGCCGTGTTGATCTGGCGACGTGCGCGGTGAGAGTTATCGGCCCAGAAATTGATGCTGCGCTCGGCCAGATCCTGCGCGCGGTTGGCAAGGTTGTCGATCAACGGGTTGACTTCATCATCGGCATTGCGCAGGTGACGACCCGTAGAGTCAATGGCTTCAGAAGCCGTACGACGCGCGCTGCGCGCAGTGTCCTTAGCTTTGTCTGCCAGGTCGTCAGCCATGTCTTCGGCGGCATCAGCAACCTTGTGAGCCGTGCTCTTGGCGGAGCTCACTGCATCATTCACAGCCTCTTTGGCATCGCCAGCCAGCTCTTTGGCTGCGCCCTTGAGGTCTTCGATTGTGTCTTTTGCGTCTTTTGCAGCTTGGCTCATTGTCTGAAACTCCCAGAAATTTAAAAATTCTTACGAAAGTGTGCGGTCATGCGGCTCATGAACACCACAACTTCTGAAATGCAGAAGCTGAGAGGAATGATGGCCAATACTCCTTGTTTGCGCAATGCATACGAACAAAGTTCTACACATTTGCAAAGCAAGGCTTACTTCTTCACCAGCCCAACCAAGAAGGTGATAACGGCCATCACGATGAAGACGAAGAACAGGATTTTTGCGATGCCTGCAGCGCTGGCTGCAATGCCGCCGAAGCCAAAGATGGCGGCAATCAAGGCGATGACAAAAAAGACAATAGCGTAGTGCAGCATGGTTCTCTCCTCGAAGTACAGACCCGGCAGAAGTTGCTGCCAAGGGTCATGTGTTTACTGTAGAGATTCGATGTCAGCGGGGGTGACGGTGAGTATCTTCCTACTGCGTAGGGGTAAATTCGTACACTTGCGTAGGATAAATCTCTGTGAAGTACTTACTGTCAGGCATTCACCATGGCCAGTGGGATGACGGCTGAAATAGTCGTTCCTTTGCCGGGTTGTGAGGCTACGGTGAGTCGGCCACCCACGGCTTCAACGCGGTGCTTCATACCTGCTAGTCCGTGGGAATTGGGGCGCATGCTGGCCAGCTCAAAGCCCTGGCCATCATCCTGAATCTGTACAGCTACATAGGTAGGGTAGTTATGAACGGTCACTATCACATGGCTGGCTTTGGCGTATTTGCCAATATTGGTCAGAGATTCCTGAACGATGCGATATACCGTTAGCTGGGTAGATTCCGTCAAATCGACCGGCTCCAGGCTGCATTCCACTTCGATACTGCTGCGCTCACCAAACTCGCGGGTCAAAATTTCCAAAGCTGTTGTCAGACCCAGGTTGGAGAGGGACGAGGGACGCAGGTCTTCAATGATGCGGCGCTTGAGTGCAATTCCGCTGTTGAGCGTTTCGATTAAGTGAGCGACTCGCTCTGAGACTTCGGGTGTTGATAGATCAATCTTTGATTTGAGTCTTGCCACATCTAGCTTGGCGGCGGTTAACAGTGATCCCAGCTCATCATGCAGTTCACGTGCCAGATGACCGCGCTCATCTTCGCGTACCTGCTGCAGGTGGGTTGCCAGTTCTGTCAGTGTGGCAGTTCGCTCACTCACCACTTCTTCGAGCCGATTGCGCTCTTCGCGCTGAATTTCTTGCTCGCGCTGGTGCGAATGCTGCAGGGCGTTCGCTTGGCGCAAGTACATGAAGAAACCAAGAATGCCTAGCGCAGTCACGGTTGCAATACCGATGCGGGACAAGCTAAGCGTTTGTTCGATATCAGCAAGGTTGGCTTTAGCGCGCTGGTCGATGCTGTCAACCAAGGTTTTGATGTGCTCCCGAATGGCATCCATGTTTTCAATGCCGATATCGGTAAACATCACAAAGCGCCATGCCTCGTTGTTGCCTTGGCGATATAGCCGCAGGCTTAGCTCCATCTCGCTGGTTTTTCGCTCGACCTGGCGGGCCAGTGGCGTGAAGGATGCCAGCTCCTTAGGGTCCATGATGAAGATGCGGCGCAGCTCATCCATGCTGCCGCTAATGGCTGCATTTGCCGAGTTATAAGGCTCTAAGTACCGCTCTTTTCCTGTAAGCAGATAGCCACGCAGACCAGTCTCTGCGTCCAATATTTGCTGCATCAGCAAATTGAGCTTGGCCCTAGTACTTTGTGTCTGGGTGAACGTATCCAGTGCCTGCAAGGATCGTTTATAGCCAGCTTCATTAATACTCACCATTAAGACGGCCGCAATGATTGCTATCGTCAGGCTGACTGCAATTTTGCGGATATTGGTCCAGCGCATCTACATCCTCTCACCTACAAGGCAATTACCTGATATTCTGCATAATCGTATCGTCAATGACTGACATCATAGTTCGGGTTTTAAAAAGTTATGCTCAGGGGGAGACGAGCGCAACTTCATGAAAAAGAGGTGTTCATGATAAAAGTAGGCATAGTGGATGACCACGCGATTGTTCGTTCGGGATTACGCCAATTCCTGTCTGAACATGTAGATCTGAGGGTGGTTGGAGAAGCAGGTAATGGACGAGAGGCCATTGACTTGGTACGAGAGCAAGAAATTGATGTGCTGTTGATGGACTTGTCTATGCCAGGGCAAAGTGGCATTGATGCACTGGCAATGCTCCGGGCTAAAGCGCCGGACATGGGGATTTTGATTCTCAGTGGATACCCTGAGGAACACTACGCAATCAACTTGATTCGCCAAGGTGCCAGCGGATATCTAAACAAGGAATGTGATCCCCAAGATATTGCCGAGGCGATTCGAACTGTTGCGCTGGGGCGACGTTATCTGACACCTGCAGTTGCTGACCTTTTGGCACAGCAACTCAACCGCAAAGATGATGTGCCTGCACATGAGCAACTCTCTGAACGCGAGTTTCAGGTATTTTTGAAACTGTCTCGTGGTGAGACTGCTGGCGATATTGCGAAATCACTTTCTTTAAGTGTCAAAACTGTCAGTACTTACCGAACAAGATTGATGGAAAAAATGGGACTTTCTTCCAATAGTGATCTTACATATTACGCGTTAAAAAATCGTTTGATCGATTAACGAAAAGAGGCTTGGAAATCCAAGCCTCTTTTTATTTGTGGTAACGATCAGGCTTTGGCTGTGTTCAGATCAATGCAAAAGTCGATGAGAGCATCGATTTCATTGGATTTGTCAAACACAGCATCGGCATTTAGTTCAAGGCAGCGTTCGCGAACATCTGTTGTTGCATAGTTGCTGAGCACCAGTAGCTTTTGCGATGGAAGGCGATGCTGAAAATTTGTGACAACGCCAAGGCCGCTACCTTCGCGCAGGAACAGATCCACGATGACAAGATCCCATGCGCCTGGGTTGATGCTCAACCACTCCGATGCATCAACCTCAGTCTCTGCTAGACCCACCGCTTCGACATCTGCAAGCTCCGCCAGCGTCGCAATCAGGTTCTCGCGAATTGTAGGGTTGTCTTCAACGAAAAAGGTGCGCAATTTCACGGCGGTAGGAGCTCAGTGGATATGGCTATTTTTTGAGGGAACTATGTGAGAGCTACCAAGTTCTTGCATAGTGAAATAAATTACGATTGATGCAATTTTATTGTAATGTCAATTTACTTTAAGAGCATTTCAGCTACCGCAAACAACACAGGTTTTAACCCTAGCAATTTTCATCGTACTCCACTCCAAAGTACGTGCATCGAGCATTTGGAGTCGTCCGACAGAAGATTGGCCAAAACCGACGATCAGCTTCATTGCTTCTGCGGCCTGCTGGGTGCCGACGAGCCCCACAAGTGGCGCAAAAACTCCCATGGTCGAGCATTGAATTTCTTCAAACTCAGCTTCAGGTGGGAAGACACAGGCATAGCAAGGGCTGTCAGAGGCTCGGGGATCTATGACCATCAGTTGCCCGTCCAACCGAATGGCAGCGCCTTCTATCAACGGAATGCTGTGGCGCACGCAGGCCGCGTTAATGGATTGGCGGGTCTTGTAGTTATCGGTGCAGTCCAGAACTAGGGTTGCCTCTGGAAGTAGCTCATTGAGCAAAGCATCCGTAGCGAGTTCCTGAATGCAACGAATATCAACCTCCGGGTTGATGGCGTGGACCGCTGTGCGAATGGAGTCGACTTTGGGCATGCCGATGCGCTCGGTGGTATGTGCAATCTGACGCTGCAGATTGGTCATGTCCACGGTGTCGTTGTCAACGATGGTCATGCGGCCTACGCCGGCAGAGCCCAGATAAAGCGCAGCAGGGGAGCCCAGGCCACCTGCGCCAATGATCACGACATGTGCGGCAAGAATTCGCTCCTGACCTTCGATGCCGATTTCGTCGAGCATGATGTGGCGGGAGTAGCGCAGCAATTGATCATCGTTCATCGGTTGGCTTCCATGAGTCCAAGAAAAAAGCCGGGCAAGCCCGGCTGGTTGGGAGGGGTTCTACAACCCTGAGCTTATTTTTTGCTCTTGTCGGACTCGCTCTTTTCAGGCGACTTCTTCATGGCAGGCTTTTTATCTGTAGCGGCCGCATCGTCGGACTTGTCTTCAACTTTGCGCTCTGTCAGCGTTTTGCTGACCTGAACGGTCTGGCCCTTGAGCTTGTTCAGCGCCTGCTGCAGCTGGAAGTCCTTATCAGAGCCGAACTCTGGCAGGCGGCGTTCAGAAATGGGCTTTTTCGTTTCTTCTTCGAGACGCTTGCGGGCTTCTTCGCGAGCTTTTTCCAGTGCGTCGTTCTTTACCTCAGCGCCTTGCCCGCTGGAGAGGTGTTTTTCCAAATCCGCCTCACGCATCCCCAGAGCTGCAAAGAGGTTGCCTTCTGGGGTTTCATCTACCATCAGATCAGGGACGATGCCCTTGGCCTGAATGGACTTGCCGCTAGGCGTGAAGTAACGCGCAGTGGTCAACTTGAGTGCGGTCTCTGGGCCGAGAGGGCGAACCGTCTGGACTGAGCCCTTGCCGAAAGACTGGCTGCCCATCACGGTAGCGCGCTTATGATCTTGCAAGGCACCGGCCACGATTTCGCTGGCAGAGGCCGAGCCTTCGTTGACCAGTACCACCAGAGGCAGTTTTTTCAGCGCAGCAGGCAGGCGTTGTAGTGGATCGCCAAAGCCCCGCTGAGCGTAAAACTCGGGTGATGCCTTGTAGACCGCCTTGCTCTCGGCCAACTGGCCGTTGGTGGAGACTACGGGCACATCGGGCGGCAAGAAGGCTGCAGAGATGGCGACGGCTGCATCCAGCAGGCCACCCGGGTCGTTGCGCAGGTCTAGCACCAGCCCCTTGAGGTTGGGATCCTGCTTGTAGATTTCTTCGACCTTGCGGACAAAGTCATCGACGGTGCGTTCCTGGAACTGGCTCAGGCGAATCCAAGCGTAGCCGGGCTCGATGACCTTGCCCTTGACCGATTGGGTCTTGATCTCTTCACGCGTGATGGTGACGGGGAAGCTGCGGCTTTCATCCTTGCGCAGGATGTTCAGGCGCACCTTGGTATTGGGCTCACCACGCATGCGCTTGACGGCGTCATTAAGCGTCAGGCCCTTGACGGCGGTGTCATCAATCTTGGTGATCAGGTCGCCGGTCTTGAGACCTGCGCGGAAGGCTGGCGAGCCTTCGATGGGGGAGACGATCTTGATCAGGCCATCTTCCATGGTGATCTCAATGCCTACGCCAACGAACTTGCCGGAAGTGCCTTCCTTGAATTCTTTGTATGTCTTCTTGTCGAAGTACTGGGAGTGGGGGTCAAGGCTGGAGACCATGCCGGAGATGGCATCGGTGATCAGCTTCTTGTCACTGACCGGCTCCACATAATCTGTTTTGATCAGACCAAAAACGGCCGACAATTGCTGGATTTCTTCAAGTGGCAGAGGCGTTACGCCGCCACGAGCCAGCGTCTGCAGCGATGCGGTGGTAAGCGCACCAGCGACCACGCCTACAGAGATCCAGCCTGCAATTTTGATTTTTTGACCCATAGCACCCCTTTAACCATTCGCAATATACACCTTGGACGACAGAAGGCCTGTGAGGTTCCATAGGCCTTCTGCTGCGTCAGCCCATGTTCAGACTACCTAAGCAGTCTGGGCAACGGGCGGCGAAAAGGAATCTCAGGCCTTGCCCTGAGCTGCGACTGCAGCGGCTGCCTTGGCTGCCGCTTCTGCATTGCCCAGGTAGTAGTGGCGAATTGGCTTGAGATCGGCATCCAGCTCATACACGAGAGGAATGCCATTGGGGACGTTCACACCCACGATGGCGTCGTCGGCGATATTGTCCAGATACTTGATCAGAGCGCGGATGGAATTGCCGTGCGCCGTGATGACGATGCGCTTGCCTGCCTTGATGGCGGGGGCAATGGACTCGTTCCAGAAAGGAACCACGCGCTCAACGGTGTCTTTGAGGCACTCGGTCAGTGGGATCTGCTCGGGCTGCAGCTTGGCGTAGCGCACATCGCCGCGCTCGCTGCGGGGGTCCGTGGCTTCCAGTGCAGGAGGCGGAACATCATAGCTGCGGCGCCAGACCAGAACCTGATCGTCGCCGTACTTCTTGGCGGTGTCAGCCTTGTTCAGGCCTTGCAGACCGCCGTAGTGGCGTTCGTTGAGGCGCCAGTTATGCACCACTGGCAGCCAGGTGCGGTCCATTTCATCTTGCACATGCCAGAGGGTGCGGATGGCACGCTTGAGCATGCTGGTATAGGCCACATCGAAGTCGAAGCCTTCTGCCTTGAGCAGTTGGCCGGCCTTCTTGGCCTGTTCGACACCGGTGGCAGTCAGATCCACATCGGTCCAGCCGGTGAAGCGGTTTTCTAGGTTCCAGGTGGATTCACCGTGGCGGATCAGAACGAGCTTGTACATGGAATCTCTCAAAGTAGCAAAGCAGTAATGACACAAAGTCAAAACCGTGCATTCTAGAGGCAGGGCCTTTGCCCGAGAGCGAGTTCAGGAAAGCCACTTCAGGGAAGTAGCCGGTCTGCGGCCTATTCCTGTGAGACTTTTCGGGATTTCTGGAGAGCGTGCACTTTCTGTTGTTGCCTTGTAAACAGAGCGTATGGGCTTGTGGGGTGCGGGTCTGTGCAGTGCCGCCCGGGCCGAATGGTGGAGCAGCCTCTAAAATCAGCAGGTTTGCCATCCCAAGGAATGACGTGAAATTCATCATCGATAACTGGTATTTGATCCTGATTGCTGTGGCTTCAGGTGTGATGCTGCTCTTGCCCGCCCTGCGCGGTGCTACTGGCGGTTCCCTTTCGGCGGCGGCTGCCGTGCACCTGATCAACCGTGAAAAAGCCGTGGTGCTGGATATCTGCGAGCCTGAAGAGTTCGCGGCAGGCCATGTCAACGGCGCCAAGAATCTGCCTCTGAGCCAGTTCGAAGAAAAGCTGGCGACGACCGTGAAGAACAAGCAACTGCCCTTGGTGCTGGTCTGCGCATCGGGTGCACGTGCTGTGCGCGCTGAAGCCATTGCCAAGAAGCTGGGCTACGAAAAGGCCCAGGCACTGGCCGGCGGCTTGAAGGCCTGGCGCGATGCCGGTCTGCCTGTTGAAAAAAATACCCCCTGAGACTTTGCGCGCCTTCCCTAAAGGGGCGCGATAGCCTTTGCTACGGGGCGGCCCTTGCCGGCTGCCTCTGATCAGGGGCCAGGTCATCGTGTGGCTGGCGCCCTCTGAGCAATATTGAAAAGAAAGTGACCCCATGCAAGCCGTGAAGATGTACACCACCGCCGTCTGCCCTTATTGCACACGAGCCAAGCAGATTCTCAAGTCCAAGGGTGTTGAGGAGATTGAAGAAATCCGCATTGATTTCGACACCGCTGCCCGCAATTACATGATGGAGATCACCGGCCGCCGCACCGTGCCGCAGATCTTTATTGGCGAGACCCATGTGGGTGGCTGCGACGATCTGATGGCGCTGGATGCCAATGGCGGTCTGCTGCCCCTGCTGCAGGGCTAAGGCCTACTGAGATTTGTTCGGAGTCACAACACGATCTTTGAGCAATTCTCAACGGGCCCTCATTACATACCCTGTAAAAATGCCAAGAAATGGTATGAATTCCCGCTTTACACAGGTAGCGACCATGGGCCGGTTGGCAGTCGCTGCATAATGCAAAGCGCTATTTCATGGAAATGCCTGCTGTGAGACTAGCCCCCGTGCTGACACTCACCGCAGGCATTTGCATTTCTCCCGCAAGAATTTTTCTGAAAGACCAAGCTCATCATGGCCGAACAAGACAACAGCCCCGTGTTCCAGATCCAACGCGTGTACCTGAAGGATCTGTCCCTGGAGCAGCCTAACTCTCCCGCCATCTTGCTGGAACAAGAGCAGCCTAGCGTGGACATTCAGCTGGGCGTGGAAGCCACTCCCGTGGCCGAAGGCGTGTATGAAGTGGCCGTGACTGCTACGGTTCAGACCAAGATTCAGGACAAGACCGTGTTTCTGGTCGAAGCCAAGCAAGCTGGCATCTTCGAAATTCGCAACGTGCCCGAAGACCAGATGGGTGGCGTGATCGGCATTGCCTGCCCCCAGATCATTTACCCCTACCTGCGCGGCAACGTGGCTGACATCGTGACTCGCGCTGGCTTCCCTCCAGTGCACCTGGCCGAAATCAATTTCCAGTCCATGTACGAGCAGCAGCAAGCCGCTGCCGCAGCACAGGCTGAAGGCCAGCTGCCCCAGTAAGCCGCACCGCTTTTTGATCTGATGCCCCTGTGGGACAATCAGATCAAAGCACCCAGCAAAGAGGCTCTAGTGGCCTCTTTCGCATACCTGGCGTGCGTTACCTGCTATGAATTCCAAAGCTATGAAAATTCTTGTCATCGGCGCTGGTGCCTGGGGTACGGCCATGGCCATCAGCGCGGCCACCCATCCGGAAAAGCGCGTCGTCAGCCTCTGGGCGCGTGACCCGGCGCAGGTCCAGCTCATGCAGGCTGAGCGTGCCAACAGCCGCTATCTGCCCGGCATCACCTTTCCTGAGCCGCTCGCCGTGGTCAGCGGCGATGTGATGGCGCATGCGGCTGCTGCAGATTTGATCGTGCTGGGCACGCCCATGGCGGCGCTGCGGCAGTGGCTGGGTTTGCTCAAAGATTGCAGCGTGCCCGTGGTCTGGCTGTGCAAAGGCTTTGAAGCCGTGCCCGCCGATGCTGCCGCTGGCAGCTATGGTTTGATGGCGCACGAGGTCTGTCAGCAAGTGGCACCGCAGCTGCAAAGCGGAGCCCTCAGCGGCCCCAGCTTTGCGGCCGAAGTGGCGCGCCAGCAGCCTACGGCACTGGTCGCGGCCAGTGCGCATGAGGGTGTGAGCGAGTTGCTGGTGTCGGCCTTTCACGGCGATGCTATGCGCGTCTACGCCAATCACGACATCGTGGGCGTGGAGGTGGGCGGGGCCGTCAAGAATGTGCTGGCCATTGCCACCGGCCTGTGTGATGGGCTGGAGCTAGGCCTGAATGCGCGTGCAGCGCTGGTCACCCGCGGCCTGGCCGAGATGACGCGCCTGGGCGTGGCGCTGGGCGCGCAGGCAGAGACTTTCATGGGCTTGTCGGGTCTGGGCGATCTGGTGCTGACTGCCACGGGTAATTTGTCACGCAACCGCAAAGTGGGTTTGCTGCTGGCGCAGGGCAAGACGCTGGAGCAGGCCGTGACATCGCTGGGCCATGTGGCCGAGGGTGTTTACAGCGCCCGCACCGTGCTGGCCCGTGCCCGCCAGGTTGGAGTCGAGATGCCAATTACCGAAACCGTGGTGGCCTTGCTGGATGGGGCCTTGCCAGTGAGCGAGGCTGTGCAGTCTTTGATGGCGCGTGATCCGCGTGGCGAGTAAAGCCTCATAAAACAATAGCTGCTTGCGTTTGATATTTCTAGGTTTCAAATGCTTTTTGCATTGAAAGCTAATGAATAAAGGCGCAAGCAGCTATTCTTTTTTAGGGCGGTGTTAGCAGCTCTTAAGGAGGGCTAGCGACTTTCTAGCATGCTCAGCCAGGCACTGGCCGCTCCGCACAGCGAAATGACGGCCATGCCCAGCACGGCCCACTGGTCGGGGATATGGCCATAGACCAGCCAGCCTGCCAGCAAGGCACAGGGAATCTGGCTGTAGAGAAACGGGGTGATGGTGGCGGGCTCGGCCTTTTCATAGGCTTTGAGCAGCATCAGGTGTCCCACCGCGCTGCCCACGCCCATGGCAATAGCCGCCAGCCACAACGCTGCGGTATTGGGCAGCTGCCAGGTCCAGGGCAGGGCCATGCAGGTCACGCTCAGCGCCAGCAGACTGGTGTAGATCTGCGTGGTCAGCGGGCGCTCCTTGCCGGCCATGCGGCTGCTCAGCACTTGATAGGCCGTATTGGCGACGAGCTGCAACGCAGGCCAGATCAGCGCCCAACCGCTGAACTGCGCACCGCCCGGGCGGATGATGACCAGCGTGCCCGCAAAGCCCAGCGCCACCAGCACCCAGCGCAGCGGGCTGACCTGCTGGCGCAGCCACACAGCGGCAACCAGTGTCAGAGCCAACGGCGTCAGCGCCACGATGGCGGTGAACTCTGCCAGCGGCAGATAGCGCAGGCTGAGCATGGCCAGCGCATTGCTCATGCAAAACAAAATGGCGCGCAACAACTGAAACCCCGGGCGCTGCGTGCGAAAAATGTCCAGCCCATGGCGCGCCACGCCAAAACTGACCGTCAAGGCCGACTGCAGCACATAGCGCAGCCACAGTGCCATCAGCAGCGGCAGCAATGCACCCGCATATTTGGAGCCGGTATCCAGTATGGAAAAGCAGGCGCAGGCCAGCACCGTAAAACCAATGCCCGTCAGCGTGTGGCGATGGACTGAAGGGGCAGGGTGCTGAGACATGGATGAAATGGCTGGGCACTGTACGGTGCCGAGAGAAGCAAATTTCAGACGATTCCGGCCTGAAGCCCTTGATGAATAAGCGCTAGCTGCTATCGAATCAGAGAGCGATGGTGCAGCATGACGCCTGTATCGCATCAAGCTGGCGCAGACCAAACCAGTGCAACCGAGCAAGGACCGCCCCACAGCGAGGGCTGTGCGTCCCCTCCCTTAGCGCGCAGCGCGTAAAGAGAGGGGGGAAGGCAACACATGCCAAATGTTGTGCGCCTCAGGGGGGCGCTTCAATTACAAGCCCAGTTCCAGCGCCAGCAGCTCATCCACCGTTTGGCGGCGGCGAATCAGCTGCACTTTGTCGCCATCAACCAGCACTTCGGCAGCCAGAGGGCGGGTGTTGTAGTTGCTGGACATGGAGCTGCCGTAGGCTCCCGTGTCATGAATCACCAGCAGATCGCCCACGGAGGCTCCGGCAAGACTGCGCGGCAGCACCACGCCGCCATCACCTTGCGTAAACACGTCACCCGATTCGCACAGCGGGCCAGCCACCACGCTGTCTTGCGCGGGCAGTTGCTGGCCGTCACGGCGCAGCACTTCCATGCCGTGATAGCTGCCGTACATGCTGGGGCGCATCAGTTCGTTGAAGCCGGTATCGACCAGCACAAAGTGGTTGCTGCCCGCGTTCTTGGTAGCCCGCACGGTGCCCAGCAGCACACCGGATTCGGCGACCAGGAAGCGACCAGGTTCCAGTTCCAGGCCAAGGCTGTGGCCCACAACGGCTTCAGCTTGCTTGCGCGCGGCATCCCACAGGCCGTGGTAATGAGCGGTGTCGATGGTGGCGTCGCCCTTTTTGTAGGGGATGGACAGGCCGCCGCCAGCGCTGATGGCGTGCAGATCCACGCCCGCCGTCTTGGCGCGCTCTACCAGCTTGACCATGGCACCGCAGACTTCCTGCAGGTGGCCGTAGTCCACGCCAGAGCCGATGTGCATGTGCAGACCGGCCAGTACCAGGCCGCCGGCCTTGATGGCTTCAAGCGCCTCTTCCAGCTCGCTGTGCCAGATGCCGTGCTTGCTGTGCTCGCCACCGGTATTGGTCTTGTTGCTGTGGCCGTGGCCAAAGCCGGGGTTGATGCGCAGCCACACATGGTGACCCTTGGACACCGCGGCCAGCTGGCCCAGCATGTCGATGGAGCCCGCGTTCACGGGAACCTTGTGCTCTACCACGGTGGCCAGCGTGGCCTCGTCCATCACATCGGCGGTGAAGACGATCTCGGCAGGCTCACCAAAACCGGGTGTAAAGCCCGCAGCCAGCGCACGCAGAATTTCGCCGCGCGAGACCGCATCCACCTTCACGCCCTGCTCGCGCATCAGCTTCAGGATGTGGATGTTGGAGCAGGCCTTCTGGGCAAAACGCACGGTGTCAAACGCCTTGAGCTGGGCAATGCGCTCGCGGATGGTGGCGGCGTCGTACACCCACAGCGGGGTGCCGAATTCGTCGGCTAGGTTCCAGAGCAGGGCGGGAGTGAAGGGGTTTGACATGGTGGCTGTCTCTTGAAAATAGAAAAATCCTGCACATCATGCCAAGCACTATCTATTCAGTCTAATAGCTTGTTTTTTGGGGAGTATTCAAACTGGATATGCTTTTGGCATGACCGATTCAGATTCTTCGCTGCGCATCACGCACCGGCATATCGAGGTGTTTCGTGCCGTCATGACGGCAGGCAGCGTCACCGGCGCGGCGCAGTTGCTCTATACCTCGCAGCCCACCGTCAGTCGCGAACTGGCGCGCATGGAGCAGTTGCTGGGTTATGCCCTATTTGAGCGGGTGCAGGGCCGCCTGCGAGCCAATGCGCGCGCCTTGTTGCTGTGGGATGAAGTGCAGCGCAGCTGGCAGGGGCTTGAGCGGGTGATTGACCGCGCTGTAGAACTAGGCCGCCCGCAGGGTGCGCGCATCAGCGTGCTGTGCCTGCCTGCACTCAGCCACGCTTTGCTGCCGGGCGCGTTGGCTCGGCTGCATGCCAGTCATGGCACGGTGGCCGTGAGCGTGGCCACGCAAGAAGCACCGCTGCTGCAGGAATGGATGGCGGCGCAGCGCTTTGATCTGGGCCTGTCTGAGCTGGCCGATGCCCCGCCCGGCACGCGCAGCCAGCCGCTGCCCGCCATGGATGAGGTGGCCGTGCTGCCAGCCAGTCACCCGCTGGCGCAAAAAATGCAGCTTACGGCGCAGGACTTTGAGGGCGAATCTTTTATCAGTCTGGCGCGAGATGATCCTTACCGCGCGCAGATTGATGCCGTTTTTACCAAAGCCGGTGTGCAGCGCCAGCTGAGTCTGGAGACGGCCAGCGCCGTGGCCGTGTGCGCCATGGTGCAGCAGGGGCTGGGCGTGGCCATCGTCAACCCGCTCACAGCGCGGGCCTGCGCCGGGCCGCAACTGGTGGTGCGGCCGCTGGCGTTTTCCATTCCGTTTCAGGTTCACATACTGCTGCCGCTGCACCGCCCCGGCGATGTAGGCGTGCCCTGGCTGATGGAGGCGCTGCTGCAGGAAGCCCACGGGCAGACCTTGGCGGATCGTGGTTTATAAAGTGAGCGTGCACACTTGCTTATGCTGCAGTGCACAATAAGTTATCTTCAAGTAGCGCTTTGAGCCAAAAACCTGCATGACCAAATCCGCCATTCCCCACCGTACCGCCAGCGAACTGCTGGAGCTCAGCATGGCTGTGCCTCAGGTCATCAGCCACAGGCTTACGCGCATGGCGCTCAGCGGCCCCGTGCTGTCCCCGCGTGATCAGCGTGAGTTCACGCGCATGGTGGTGGAAAAGCAGGACGCTTTCAACCAGTCCTGGCTGACCATGGGCGCTGAGATGTTCAAGGTGCAGCAGCAGCTGTGCCAGGCATGGCTGCAAAACCCCTGGACTTTGGGGCAGAAGCTGCCCGCTGTGGCAGACAAGGTGGCGGCCAAAAGTCTGGCCCCTATCCGCCGCAAGGCCGTGGCCAATGCCAAGCGCCTGTCTAAAACCAGCTTGAAATAAGGCCAGACCTTCGCCGTCAGACCTTCAGTCTTTTAATCAATCGCTCGCTGCTATCATCCAGCCCGATCAACTCCACGCTGCAGCCGTGCTGGCGCAGGCGCTCCATCACCTTGTCCAGCGCGCCGACGGCGGTGATGTCCCAAAAGTGGGCCGCGCTCACATCGATGCGCACAGACTTGCCAGCGGCAGCGAGCACATCAAACGCCTCGATCAGCGCATCGGCTGAGGCAAAGAACACCTGGCCTGTCACTGTCCAGATATAGATGTCCTGATGGAAATGGCCCTGCACCTTCAGCATATTGGCCACCTTGAAGGTAAAGAACACGCCCGACAGCAGCACACCCGCAATCACGCCCATGGCCAGGTTGTGGGTGGCGATGGTGATGACCACGGTGACCAGCATGACCGAGCTGGACAGATGCGGATAGCGCACCAGATTGCCCAGCGACTTCCAGTCAAACGTCGATATTGACACCATGACCATGATGGCCACCAGTGCAATCACCGGCACCTGCGACACCCAGGGCTTGAGGGCGACCATTAAAATCAGCAAAAACACCCCGGCAAACAGCGTGGACAGGCGACCCCGGCCGCCGTACTTCACATTGCCCACGGCCTGACCAATCATGCCGCAGCCCGCGATGCCGCCAAACAGACTGGCCGCGACATTGGCCACGCCAAGGCCTGTGCATTCGCGGCTCTTGTTGCTGGGCGTGCCCGTCAGATCATCGACTACGGCGGCAGTGAGCACAGATTCCAGCAGCCCCACCATGGCAATCGCCAGAGCGGGCAAAGCGATGATGCGCAGGGTCTCAAGGCTGGCGGGAATCTCAGGCAGAGCAAAGAGCGGAAAGCTGTCGGGCAGCTGACCCAGATCAGCCACGGTCTTGAGCGGCAGACCCATGAAGCTGCTGAGCAGTGTCAGCAGCAGCACACAGATCAGTGGGGAGGGAACGGCCGTCAGCGCCTTGAGCTGCAATCTCTGCCCCAGCCAGGGCAAGCCATAGATCAGCGCCAGACCCAGGGCCAGCATGGACCAAGTCGCAGTGTTGGCCCCTTCTAGGTGTGGCAACTGGGCTGAAAAGATCAGAATGGCCAGCGCATTGACAAAGCCTGTGCGCACGGAACTGGAGACAAAGCGCACCAAACTGCCCATCTTGCACAGGCCAAAAACGATCTGCATAGCCCCGGCCAGCAAGCCTGCCGCCAGCAGATATTGCAGCCCGTGTGATGCGACCAGAGGCGCAGCCACCAGTGCCACCGAGCCTGCAGCGGCCGAGATCATGGCCGGGCGCGCGCCAAACACCGCAATCACGATGCTGATGATGAAGGACGCATACAGCCCTACGGCCGGGTCTACCCCCGCCACAAAGGAGAAGGCAATCACCTCGGGAATCAGCGCAAACGTGGCAACGGCACCGGCCAGCAGTTCACGCGGCACGCTGGGCGCCCATTCAGCGCGCAGACGGGTCAGCAGGGGGGATGGATTCATATCGCAGCAGCAAGTGATGCGCAGCCCCTGCAGAGGAGGCAGCGCCAGTGGGCGATGTTACTCAGTGCCCTGGACTTTTGCTGCGCGAGGGTCAGGCCGCTCGTTTGAAGCAGACCATCTTGGGCCTGAAACGCTGCAGCACCTCACCGCGCTGGTTCTTGGTGTGGGCCAGAACGCGCACCAGAGCGCGATTGGGTTTGGACTGGGAGGGAATGATTTCCACAATCTCGGACTCCACCTGCAGCACATCGCCGGGGCGGGTGGGCTGGGGCCAGGCCAGCTCCTCCATGCCGCCGCCAATCACGCCATCGGCCAGCGGAATGCTTTGCGTCACCAGTCGCATGCTGATGGCGGCCGTATGCCAGCCGCTGGCAGCAAGGCCTTGAAAAAAGGTGTTCTTGGCAGCCTCTGGGTCGAGGTGAAAGACCTGCGGGTCGAACTGCTGGGCGAAGGCGATGATCTGCGCTTCATCCAGCGGGTAGCCCTCGCTCACAAACTTCTGACCTACGTACAGATCGTCCAGATACAGCTTTTCGCTCATGCTCGCTTCCCCTTTTGTCTTGGCTTTAGAGACAAAGCAGTATGCGTGGGCCTTTGCCCAGCAGGTGTTGCGCAGGTGCCAGCCAGCTCTCGTTGCTGCTGCCCGTTATGCTTGGCCGCATGATTTTTGAGTTTGAAGATTCCGAGGTTGCCGAGGTCACGCAGCAGGGCGATGCGCTGCAGATTCGCTTCTCGGCTGCCCGCTTATATGACACAGGCCGCAGCGGTGCTGGTGAGGGTTTGTGGCAGCCTTTGCTATTGATTTTCAAGCAGGTGGCGCATGTCAATAAAGCGCCAGAACCTCATTTGACTGAAATTTTGACCGCCATAGGTCGCGTGCATCGGGCGGAACTCTTGCTGGACGGGCTGCCAGCCGGCCAACGCCTGCGCAGCCTGCCCATGCCGTTTGAAAGCGACGCCGTCTTTGCGCTGGAGCTGGAATTTGCCAGTGGCCCGTTTTGCGAGCTAAGGGGCAAAGGGCTGGAGTTGCGCTCGCTGCTTAGCCAGTGCTCCGTGGATTCTTATCAGTGCTGACCAAGGCGGGGCGAGGACCTTCTCGCGGCCGTAAGCCGCGACAGTTGGTGCGGCTAGCTACGGGTGTCTTTCAGTATCAAATAGCCGAGGAAGGCGAAGCCTGAGCCAATCAAGATACCAAAACTCCTTTCAATGAAGTTTCCCATGATGGGATTAAAGACTTCGGAGATAAGAAGTCCAACTCCGCATATGGCTTTGCAGCTAGTTCGATTCGCTTGAAAGTCACCGCCAGCCCAAATGATGCAACTAATTGCAATGCTGGTGATACCAAGAATCAGCAGAAACCAGCCAACAAATTTTGCTTCACGGCGCATTTCTCAACCTGCCCGGTTTATCGAATTTGCATTCTCCACCATGGCCTCTAAAAGAAGCAATGAGTGCCCGTCGCTGGCACAGTGATGCTTAAATATGGGATCGCTCTCATCAAGCCGAACTTTGAAATAAAAATACTGCTTCTTGCAATCTCAGCGATTGCCTACTGTGGCGTTGCGCATGCTATGTCCTATTCAGGAGCAGTCCAAAAAATCCTGTATTTTGAGGTTGCTAGGCACAGCGCTGTGTATTGTGAGAAGCAAGGGCTATCTACGAAAAAGTCCTATGACAGCTGGGCTAAAAAGAATAGCGGGGGCGCTTTTTCTGGAGCGCTGTTAGCGATCCAGAAGGAGGCGAGCAAACACGCAGCATCAGAAGACGATCAGATAGTTGCCAGTGCGCTCATCGTTAAGGAAATATCTAATAGAGCGCAGGAGTACGTAGCAAAGAGTGGAATTACCTGCGCCAATTTCGATTCAATCTTGCTGGAGTATTCGCGCCTCTTGAAGTAAAGGTCTGGTTAGATCGTTGGAGGCGTCAGCATCTACATAAAAGTACGCAGTGCTTGGGTGGCTTCTTCTGGCCGGTTCCGGCTGTCGCAGTTCGACCCTGAATACACAGTCGCCAATAGACTAGCTGGATTATTTCTTCCTGAAGGCGCTTGGACTTTTTTCATGAACCCAAACCCGCCACGTGAACCCACAAGCGAAAACAAAGCCGATAGCGACTGATAGACAAGCACCAATGACTGATACCCATCCCAAGCCAATATCCCAAGCTGCGACCCAAAACACCGGGAAGGTTGAGTATAGGTAGTTGGCGAACAGGGTCACCGCCAGCCAAATTGGGAGCACTGATATAGCAAGGGCCAGCCAATAGATTGCGATGATCCCGAATGCTTTAACGCGTTGGGCCACTATCGTGGCAAATAAACCGCGAAACAAGGCCAAAGCCAGCGCTGTAAATGCCAGTAGTCCAAAAATTAATGCGCCCCAAGCAACCATAGATTCCTAAACAGATTTAGATACGACACTGCCGCTCGGATCACCGTCTACGACTAGCATACAGATCAATAGTTGAGTGACGGCTACTGGTAGATAGTAGGCAGCAGGCAATTTGCCCAAAACCCGGTAGACACGCAGTCGCCGGGTTTTTTCATGGGTGCAGAGAGTCGCTGTAGGGCAGTCGAATTGACTTTGGCGCATCAAGGCAGCCAAGGTTTCGTCCCCTCCCAAAGAGAGAGGGGAGGGAAGGCGCAAAGCGCCTCAAGGGGTGCCTGAAGTCTAGAACTCCAGGTTGTCGATCAGGCGAGTGCTGCCCAGTCGTGCCGCGCCCAGTGCGACGAGGTCGCCGCTGGTGGCGTCCGCTGGCGTCAGCAGGTTGCTGCGCTGGCGTATGGTCAGGTAGTCAGGCTCCCAGCCTTTGGCGCGCAGGTCGGCCATGGCTTGGGCTTCAAGCTCGGCCAGATTCCCGCCCTGGCGTGCGGCAGCGGCCAGCGCCTTGAGTGCTTGGGACAGCGCCATGGCCTGCACGCGCTGCTCGTTGCTGAGGTAGCCGTTGCGTGAGCTAAGCGCCAGACCGCTATCCGCGCGGGTGGTGGGGCAGCCAATGACCTCAATGGGCAGCGCAAACTGCTGCACCATGCGGCGAATGACCATGAGCTGCTGATAGTCCTTTTGCCCGAAAACGGCCACGCCGCCGCCGGTGGTGGCAAACACGACCTGAAACAGCTTCATGACCACGGTGCACACGCCGGTGAAGAAGCCGGGGCGAAAGTGCCCTTCCAGAATATCGGCCAGCTGTGCGTCGGGCTGGACCTTGAAGGTTTGCGGCTCGGGGTACAGGTCTTTTTCCTTGGGGGCGAAGACGATGTCGCAGCCTTGGGCTTCCAGCTTGGCGCAGTCAGCGTCAAACGTACGTGGGTAGCTATCAAAATCTTCGTGCGGCAGAAACTGCAGACGGTTCACAAAGATGCTGGCCACGACCACATCGCCATGCAGGCGGGCTTGCTGAACCAGAGAGAGGTGGCCTTCATGCAGATTGCCCATGGTGGGCACAAAAGCAGGGCGGCCGCGGCCAGCAAGGGCTGCGCGCAGGTCGGCGATGGTGTGAACGATTTGCATGACTGAAACAGAAGTCGGAGAACAGAAGTCTAAGAGCAGAAAAAGTGAGCGCAATGCCCTTGAGTGGTGCCCTTGATTTACCAGGCGTGCAGCGCGTTGTCGGGGAAACTGCCGTTTTTCACAGCCTGTACATAAGCCTCCATCGCGCCCTTGACGCTGCCAGCGTCGGCCATGAAGTTGTGCACGAACTTGGCCATCTTGCCCAGGTTCACGCCCAGCATGTCGTGCAGCACCAGAACCTGGCCTGCCGTGCCGTTGCCCGCGCCAATGCCTATGGTGTGGCAGTCTTTCAGCTCTTCGGTGAGCTTGGCGGACAGGGCGGCGGGCACCATCTCCAGCACCAGCATGGATGCACCGGCATCTTGCAGCTCCAATGCGTGCTGGCGCAGGGTGGCTGCGGCTTGCTCGTTCTTGCCCTGAACGCGGTAGCCGCCCAGTGCGTGCACGGTTTGTGGTGTCAGCCCCAGGTGGGCGCAGACGGGCACGCCACGGTCGACCAGAAACCGCACGATGGGCGCAGTCCAGCCGCCGCCTTCCAGCTTGACCATGTGGGCACCGGCCTGCATCAGCTCGCAGGCGCTGCGCATGGCTTGCTCTGGGCTTTCGGCATAGCTGCCAAAGGGCATGTCGGCAATCACCCATGCGGTGGCCTGGGCGCGATGCAGGCCACGGGTCACGCTGGCGGTGTGATAGGCCATGTCGGCCAATGTCACGCCTACGGTGCTGTGCAGGCCCTGGCAGACCATGCCCAGTGAGTCACCAACCAGAATGCACTCCACACCGGCGGCATCGGCCACGGCGGCAAATGTGGCGTCGTAGGCGGTGAGCATGGTGATTTTCTCGCCTGCAGCGCGCATCTGCGCCAGACGCGGCAGGCTGATGGGGCGGCGCTGAGGCTGGGGCGAAGAGGGGGGGATGGTGCCGTAAGGCGTGCCGGTGGCGGTCATGGTGTTGTCTCCTGATGATCTGTTTATGGTTCAGCGTGACAGACAAGTCTGTGTGCCAATTTGCCCGCGAGTCTATGCCATGCTGCGGTGCAGCGCCAAGTGCAAACGGGGTATGGCAGTCGTCAGTGCCCGTACTATGCTGGTTTGCTTGTGCATGGCTTGGCCTTGCGCGTTCTGCTGTTTCCATTTCATCCGCGCAAGGTAGTTCATGTCCATGGCCGAGTCCCCGTTTCCGTTCGCTTCTGCGCCTGCACCCTCGGTGGCCTGGCAGGGGCTGCGCGGCGTCAGCTGGCTGGATTCGCTGTCTGACGAGAAACTGGCGGTGCTGGCCGGGCAATGCCGCTGGCACAGGCTGGAGGCAGGGCAGGTGCTGCAGGGTGCCTATACCGACCGACGCATTTACATGCTGATCAACGGGCAGCTGAGTGTGGCGGGGCACAGCGTGAGCGGGCGGGCCATGATTGTGGGGTATCTGGGGCCGGGCTTTTTCTTTGGATCCTTTGCCGCGCAGCCGCCCCGCAATGTGGCGGTAGAGGTGCAGGCCACAGAGGCCAGTCTGGTCGCATCGCTATCTAATGCAGAGCTAGAAGTGCTGATCATGAGCGACGTGCAGGTTATGCGTGCGGTGATTCAGCGGCTGAATGAGCTGACGGGCGTGCTGGCCCGGCGCGTGGTCAGCCTGGGGACTTTGTCGGTGCGTGGCCGTCTTCAGGCCCAGTTGCTGGAGCGGGCTGAAACCGTGGGCATTGATGACGATGAGGCCCTGCTGTCCCCCGCGCCCCGGCAAAACGATCTGGCGCTGATGCTGGGCACCAGCCGCGAGGAGGTGGCGCGCGAGATGTCGCGACTGACGCGCCTGGGCCTGTTGCAGCGCGAGGGGCGCAATCTGCGTATCTGCCGTGTAGATGGCTTGCGTGTTTTACTTGAAGAAACACGCTGACTTTTCATATTGTGAAATTGCCTTTTGCGTGAGAAAACGCACAGACGGCTCCCGGGATAGCACGCATAGTTCAGACATACCGCTGCGAAGCCATCAAGCCTTGCAGCTTTTACGACTGAAAGGATTGATATGCGCTCCGCTACCCGTTTGTTGACTGCTCTTGTTCTGACCGCCAGCGCCGCCGCTGCCATGGCTCAGGGTATGCCCCAGACCACTGCTGCTCCCAGCAAAAGCCGTGCCGAAGTGATGGCTGATCTAGAGATGTACCAGCGTGCCGGTCTGGGCTATCTGCCCACACCTGCGGCTTATATCGAAATCGAATCCAGCGCCGATTACCGCAAGGCCTATGCCGAGTATCAGCGCCTGCTGGCCAGCCCCGCCTACCAAGAAGCGGTGGCCAAGTACCAGTCGGGCGCCAAATAAGCCTGATGGGATAGAGAACGTTACCTTGGTGGATGCGCGCTGAAGGCTTGATGTCTGCAGCGCGCTTTTTTATGGCGGCAATATCACCCCAATGGATATAGCAAGTTTGATAGCATTCAGCGCTTATTGATACTGCGCTTGCAGGCGATTTGACTTGAAAACCGTTCTTGACTTCACCGCACCCAGACAGGCCGATGCAGCCCGCCTGCAGCATGGCTTTGGCGCGCCTGCAAAAGTCCTGCAGGCGCACAGGCCCGAGGACGTACCCGCCGTGTTGGAGGCTGTGCAGCAAGCCGCCGAACAAGGCCAGTGGTGCGTGGGCTGGCTGGCGTATGAAGCCGCCAGCGCCTTTGATGGTGCCTATGCCCAGACGGTGCACAGCGCAGTGCCCGGCCAGCCACTGGCCTGGTTTGGCGTACATGCCGCCCCGCAGGCGGTGCAAGCCGCGCCAAAGCCCGAGCCCACCCCGTCCGTGCAGTGGAAAACCGCCTTGAGCCGCGAGCAGTTTGATGCGCATATTGCGCGCGTTCATGCCGCCATTGCTGCGGGTGAGTGTTATCAAATTAATTACACCGCCCCCTTGTCTGCACAGCTTGCGGGGGCTGAGTCGCTCAATTCATCCGCGCTGGCTCAGGCTTTGTTTACACGCCTGCAGCAGGCCCAGCCCGGCGGCTATGCCGCGCTGGTGGACAGTGGCGATATGCAGGTGCTGTCCGTATCGCCCGAGCTGTTTTTTGACTGGGACGGCGAGCAGATTCTGACCCGCCCCATGAAGGGTACAGCCGCCCGCGGCCAGACGCCCGAGGCCGATGTGCTGGCTGCGCAGACCATGCGCGAGTCCGTCAAAGAGCGGGCCGAGAACGTGATGATTGTGGATTTGCTGCGTAACGACCTCTCGCGCATCGCCGAGCCGCATAGCGTGAAGGTGCCGCAGCTGTTTCAGGTGCAGGCCCTGCCAGCGGTCTGGCAGATGACATCTGATGTCGTGGCGCGCACCCGTGCAGGCGTGCGGCTGGTCGATGTGTTTGGCGCGCTGTTCCCCTGCGGCTCCATCACCGGAGCTCCCAAGCGCCAGGCCATGCGGCTGATCCGCGAGCTGGAACCCCAGCCGCGCGGTGTGTATTGTGGGGCGCTGGGCGTGGTGCGGCCTGGCTGTGCGCCTGGGCGCATTCATGCGACGTTCAATGTGCCCATTCGTACCGTGGTGCTGCAAGCTGGTCAGTTGAGCTGCGGTATTGGCAGCGGAATTACGGCCAGCGCCAACGCGGCCGATGAATGGATGGAGTGGCAGCACAAGCAGGTTTTTCTGCGCGGGCTGGAAGAGGCAGGCCAGGGGTAAAGCATGAATACGCATTTTGAAATTCTCGAAACGCTGGCCCTCAAAGATGGCCGCTGGCAGAACTGGCCGCTGCACTGGGCGCGGTTGCAGATTACGGCCCATCACTTTCGCTACCCGCTGATGCAAATGCAGCTGGAAAGCGATATGGCCCAGCTGGCACAAAAGCATGCTGAGGGTCACTGGCGTGTGCGGCTGGCGCTGTCCGTCACCGGTGCGGTGCAGTTCACGGTGGTGCAACTCTTGCCCAGCGCCGAGCCGGTGAAGCTGCAACTGGCCCGCCAGCCCATCTTGAATGCTGTGGCGCAAAGCGATGTGGTGCGCTTCAAGACTTCGGTGCGCCACCATTACCAGGTGTTTGAGCCTAAAAGCGCAGAGGTGTTTGATACCGTGCTGTTCAATGAAAACGGCCAAATTACCGAGGGCACGCGCGGCAACATCGCCATGCAGCTAGATGGGCAGTGGGTGACCCCGGCGCTGCAATGCGGTTTGCTGCCGGGCGTAGGCCGCGCGCTTGCGCTGTCGCAGGGGCGGCTGGTTGAAAAAGTGGTGGTGATTGATGACCTGCGCCGCGTTACAGGCTGGGCGTTTGTCAATAGCCTGCGTGGCTGGCTGGATGCACGTTTGATTGCATAGCCTGTGTTTGTTATCGTGGGTGCCTCTGCCAACCGGGAGGAGTCTGAACCATGCAAGACGACGACTTTGATGCGCTCTATCTGGACTTGATGAAAGAGTTCCTGTCCACCGCCACCCCCGTGCAGTGGCTGGCCGTAGTCACCACCATGAACTACGACAACGGCAGCGCGCTGCCGGACTGGATCAGCAAGTATCCCAAGCTCGAGCCCGCAGTGGCCAAGGCGCTGTACTGGTACCAGCAGTCCGGCTACTTTCAGCACTACGCATCGCAGGACAAGGTGCCCAGCATCAATCAAAAGGGCTGGGCGCGGGTGCAAGCCCTGAGCCAGCGCTTTGCAGACGGCAATCTGGCCCCCGCCACGATTGGCTGGGACCCGGCTAATGATCTGGCATCCCCCACGGGCAAAGAAAAGCATCCCGGCTATGACTGGACCAGCGAGGCCGTCAAGGGCAGCGATGCCATGTGGGCCATTCCCGCAATCATGCTTGAAGCCGTGCCCGGAACGCAGCCCGATATCTACGCCTATGTCGACGAGCAAGGCTGGGAAGACGGCATGCCGCCGCATGTGCAGGACGAGCTCAATGCCGCCATGGATGGGGAAGAGGAAGACCCAGAAGATTAGGTTGAAAGTATGCTCTTGGTATCTTAAAAAGATACCTGTTGAGAAATATGGCTGGCTGATTGTTTGATTTTCATACTATCCATTCACCGCAACTTTTGAGGTAAGACCATGAACTCCCAAGCCGTTTCAAGCCACAAGCCTTCTTCTGCCTTTATCGGCGCTTCCTGGGCTGCGCTGCTGCTGGGTATCGCTGCCTTCATGGCCGGGTTGTGGAATGCCAGCATGCAGCTCAATGAAAAAGGCTTTTATTTCGCTGTGCTGGTGCTGGGCTTGTACTCGGCCATCTCTTTGCAAAAGGTGGTGCGTGACCGGCTGGAAGGCGTAGCCGTGACCGGCATTTACTACGGCATCAGCTGGGTGGCGTTGCTGATTGCGGTGCTGCTGTTGGGCACAGGCCTGTTCAACGCCACGCTGCAGCTGAGCGAAAAAGGCTTTTATGGCATGTCTTTTGCGCTGGCCTTGTTTGGTGCCATTGCCGTGCAGAAGAATACCCGTGACAACCTGGGTGCGGATGATGAAACCTCAGGCTTCAAGCGCAGCAAAGGCGAGCGCAACGGCCCCACGCTGGTGACCACAGATCCTGCCAAGCCTGCGGATGCGCAGGATATAGCGGCCAACAATCGCTGAACCCGCTTCACCCCTTCGCTTCACACCACCTCATCAGGCGCCCTCGTTGGCGCCTGATTTGCGTTTTGCAGCAGTATTTGACGGGCCACAAACTGCTCAAAGACCTGGGTGAGCGTTGCAGGGGCTGCCGCATCCAGTGGCCAGTTTTGCAGCTGTGCAAGGCCCAGCACAGCCGCCTCAAAGCTGGAGAGCTGACCCGGCAGGTGAGCCTTGCGAATGGCGTAGCCAGAATCGCCCACATCCTGCAGCGCCACGCGTGGCAAGGTTTGCAGGGCAGGGTTGAGGTAGAGCATTTTTCGGCTTTTGCGCCAGGTACCGTCGATGATGACCAGTCGCAATTGCTTGGGCGGCAGCGGCCAGGGCTGGGGCAGGGCGCTGGCCGCTGCAAGGCCCAGCGTCGCATCTTGCTCGTGCGTGTCGGGGTAGAGCAGCAGGCTCTGGCGCGGGGCCTGTCCATCCCAGCTGCCTTGCAGGGCTTGCTGCAGCGCCTGGGCATCAAACTGCTCGCTGACCAAGACCCGGCTGTGGGGCAGGCAGAGGTGCAGCAAGCGACCTGTGCCCTTGGCTTCATGGACTTCCATGGGGTGCATGAGGATGAGCACTTCGACCTGATGCTCCACGGGCCGTGCCAGCGCGCAAATGCAGGTGCGCAATGCACGGTGGCAGTTGGGGCAACGAAGGCGTTGGTCAGTTTTGCTCATGATTTGAGAGCGTCTTGCGCTTGATAGATATGCGGTAGAGGCCGTTTTACCTTGAATCAATGCCCCTGCCCCGAAACAACAACGCCCGCAAGCGCAGGCTGCGGGCGTTGGCTTGAAGCGGGCAGGGTTTGGAGCCTTACAGGCGGCCCTTGAAGTAGGTGGCCTTGTCCATGTCGGCCACGTCCACGCTCAGTTGCACATGCAGGCCAGCAGGCTGGGGCACGAGGCGGCGCAGCACTTCGGCAATACCGTCGGACATCTGCTTTTTGGCTTCTGTGCTGCGGCCGGCCATCAGTTGCAGATGCACGTGCACAAAGCCGCGGTTATCGGGCTGGCTGCCGATGTAGACGTTGCTCATGCTCAGGCGCGCAATGCGCGATTTGACATCGGCTTCGTCGGTCACGGTGGGGTGAGCACAGACCACGGCGTTGACTTCACGCATCAGCTCGCGCTCGTTCAGGCCGGTCAGGTTGTCGGTGTATTCAATATGCAGATGAGGCATGGTGTTCTTTCACTCAAAAAACGGGTGCCGTATTTACAGCATTTGGGTCGGTACTTTATGGCGCAGCTCGACTTGCTTGTTGCTGTCGTCCACAAACACCAGCTGGGGCTGGTGCTCGGCCACGTCTGTTTCATGCACCTGGGCGAAGGCGGCAATGATGAGCAAGTCGCCCACGCTGGCGCGGCGCGCTGCGGAGCCGTTGACAGAGATCATGCCGGTTCCGCGCTCGCCCTTGATAGCGTAGGTCACAAAGCGCTCGCCGTTGTCGATATTCCAGATATGGACTTGTTCGTTTTCGACAATATTGGCGGCGTCCAGCAAGTCTTCATCAATCGCGCAGGAGCCTTCGTAGTGCAGCTCGCATTGCGTGGTCTTGACGCGGTGAATCTTGGATTTGAGCAGGGTGCGGAACATGGGTTTGTCTCTCTGGGTCGCTTTGCGCGTTTTGAATGGTGCAGGCCTGTGCTTGCAAAAAACCACGCAAGTCTAAATGCGATCGGAAAAACCCATGTAGTCCTCTGAGGGCATTGACAGAGAAATGTCGCCTAACTGCATTCCCGTTGTCGATAGCGGTGGCAACGGTCTGCGAAGACTGGCGGAACAAGGGCTCATTAAATTGTTGTTTTGTTACCAACCTCAGGGTTGTAACTAATGTTTCATCTTCGCTTTGTTTAATGACTTCAGTCCCGGGCGGGGTCGAGCTTAGAAGCCTGCCACTGACCGCCCTGCAAGGACTTTCTCATTTTCATAAACACAGTAAACAGCATGAAACGAACATTCCTCGCCCTTGCCGCTTTGATCGCCTCTGCCGGTGCCATGGCCCAATCTAGCGTCACCGTCTTCGGCGTGGCCGATGTGTCGGTGGCTCATATCTCAACCTCGACCAAGAGCGTGTCCGGTCTGGCCAATGGTGGCAACTCCAGCAGCCGTCTGGGCTTTCGTGGTGTAGAAGATCTGGGCGGCGGCCTGAAGGCAGGCTTCTGGCTCGAGGGAAGCTTGAGCGTCGATGACGGCACGGCTTCCGGCTTCAAGTTTGATCGCCGCTCCACCGTCAGCCTGATGGGCAACTTCGGTGAAGTGCGTCTGGGTCGCGACAAGACGCCTGCCTACCAGAACCTGGAAACCTTTCACGCTTTTGGCGACACCGGCATGGGTGCCATCAACGGCCACAACCTGATCACCAGCGCTGGCGGTACCGCCGAAGGCTCCAACCCCAAGCGTGTCTCCAACGGCATCAGCTATCTGCTGCCCAAGCTGGGCGGCGTTTATGGCCAAGTGACGCACAGCTTCGGCGAGCAGTCCGGTAACAACAGCCTGGCTAGCAACACCGGCCTGCGCCTGGGCTACGCCAACGGCCCCGTGAATGTGGCCGCAGCCTACGAAATTTCCCGAGGTGGTTCTGCCGCAGCCGGTGTGGACTACAAGACCTTCAATATCGGCGCCTCCTACGACTTTGGCGTAGTCACTCCCATGCTGCTGCTGGCTTCTGACCGTGGCAACGACAAGCGTGTGGACCTGTACAGCGTGGGCGTGAAGATGCCTCTGGGCGCAGGCGAGCTGCGTGCCGCCTACACCTGGTACAAGGACAAGAAGCAAAGCGATGCGGATTCTCAGCGTCTGGCGCTGGGCTATGGCTACAAGCTGTCCAAGCGCACTGAAATCTATGCGGCAGTGGCACGCATGAGCAATGACAACAAGGCCAGTCGCAAGCTGGGCTCTTCGCTGAGCCCCACGCCCGTGGTTGGCAAGAGCCTGACAGGCTACGAGATCGGCCTGCGTCACAACTTCTAAGCGCGACAGCCTTGCTGAGGTGGCTGCAATGGATACAGCAGCCTCTCAAGCAAGCAGAGCTTGCAGGGTTTGGCCTCCGGGTGGGGAAGCCTTCAAACTCAAGCAAGCGGCCCCGCATCAGCGGGGCCTTTTTTTATGGGGACGATGCCGTGCTTGGCGGCGTCGCTCTCAATCCGCGCGCAGATCCAGCACGCAGCCGTCGCCAATACTGTCGCGCCAGACGCGGATTCGGCTGGGGGCGGGTTGCAGATCAGACAGTGCGTTGGCGATGAAGAGGCACAGGTTCTCCAGCGTGGGCTTGCCAAGGCCAGGAATTTCGTCGAGGAAGTGATGGTCGAGCTGGTCGCGCAGCAGCTCAAGGCGCGCGCGCAGGTGGCCCAGGTCGATGACCATGCCGTTGTCGGCATTGCGGGGGCCCGTCACGCTGACTTCGGCGTGATAGGTGTGGCCGTGAATGCGGCGGCTGCTCTCAGTCTCGATAGCGCGCTCCAGCGTATGGGCCGCATCAAAGAAAAAACGCTGGTGAACGGTAAATTGCATTTCAGCGAATTCCAGTGAGCTTGTGAGTCTGAAGACTCAGACGCCATTTGGGACGCTGCATGCTTTGCTCAATACATGTGGCGATATTGCTGGCCTGCTGGACGTTGTCCATGGGCTGCAGAAAATAATGACTGAACTGGGTGCTGGCCTCAATGGTCTCCAGATCAAACGTGGGCTGGGGCCAGACCAGTTTCAGCTCCTGGCCGCTGCGCTGAATCCAGTCGGCACCGGCCTTGGGGCTGATGCACAGCCAGTCAATGCCCTGGGGCGCAGCCACCGTGCCATTGCTTTCCACAGAGATGCGAAAGCCGCGTGCGTGCAGAGCGGTAATCAGCGCTTCATCGACTTGCAGCAAAGGCTCGCCGCCGGTCAGCACCACCATGCGGTGCTGGCTGTCGCTGGCGGGCCACTGGGCCAGAATGCGCTCGGCCAGTTCATCGGCTGTCGTGAACTTACCGCCCAGCGTGCCGTCGGTGCCGACAAAGTCGGTATCGCAAAACTGGCAGATGGCGCTGGGGCGATCCTGCTCGCGGCCGGTCCACAGATTGCAGCCTGCAAAACGGCAGAACACGGCGGGCGTGCCAGCCTGGCCGCCTTCTCCTTGCAGGGTATAGAAAATTTCTTTGACGCTGTATGTCATCGTTGGATCCAAAATTCGCACACCCCAAGTCAGAGACGCCAGGCAAGAGCCGCTTTGCGACAATGGCGTTGTCTCCTTTGGGGGAAGCGGCGCAGCCGCTCAGGGGTATCAATTACACCGGGGTATAGGCCAGACGCACGTAAATAGGGGCATAGGCCTCCGCCTGGGTGATCTCGATCAGCGTTTCCTTGGCCAGCTCCAGCATGGCGATAAAGGTCACCACCAGTACCGTAGAGCCTTTTTCAGGATTGAAGATGCGTTCAAACTCCACAAAGCGCTGGCCTTGCAGCTGCTTGAGGATCTGGCTCATGTACTCGCGTACGGATAGCTCTTCACGCGTGATCTTGTGGGTCTGCACCAGCTTGGCACGCTTCAAAATGTCACGCCAGGCGGCTTGCAGCTCGCTGATCTCCACGTCCGGAAAGCGCGGCTGCAGGCTTTGCTCAATATGAACCGTGGCCTTGAGAAAGTCTCGACCATACGTGGGCACCTGGCCCAGTTGCTGTGCGGCGAGCTTGATCTGCTCATACTCCAGCAGGCGGCGCACCAGCTCGGCGCGCGGGTCTTCGGCTTCTTCGCCGCCTTCCTGCTTCTTGGGCGGCAGCAGCATGCGAGATTTAATCTCGATGAGCATGGCGGCCATCAGCAGGTATTCAGCGGCCAGCTCCAGATTGCGACCGCGCACCTCATCGACATAGACCATGTACTGGCGCGTGACGTCCAGCATGGGAATGTCGAGAATGTTGAAGTTCTGCTTACGGATCAGATAGAGCAGCAAGTCCAGCGGGCCTTCAAAGGCTTCAAGAAAGACTTCCAGCGCTTCCGGCGGGATATATAAATCTTGCGGTAGCGCAAACAGTGGCTCGCCATACAGGCGTGCCAAAGCCACCTGATCGATCACCGAAGGTGTCGAGTCAAGTGTGTCCGGGCCTTGGCCCGGCAACAGTGCCTGGTCTTCAGCCTCGCTCATTGCTTGCTATGAAATATAGAGCTGAGAGCGCTTGATATATAAGCGCAAGAGGCTGGTTTCATTGAAGAAGAATCAGGAGTGGTTGGTCTGGTAGACGTAGGAGTTTTGCTCCACGCGGCCAGCGCGCAGATCATCCCAGACCTCGGCGCTGATGTTCTTGTCCCACAGCAGGGCGCGGCCAGCCAGCTGTTGCTGCTCCAGCTCGGGATTTTGCTTCTTCAGGTCGTTGATGAAGTTGGTGGTGTCGGAACGGTAGTCGGGGCGACGGAAGAAAGACATATTCGTAAAACCTCTCAGATGCTTGGATTTTAGCCGGTCGCGAGCGCAAGCCGCTTGAGCGGCTATTTCGGCCTGTGGATGTCTTTTAACAAGCGTTGACGAATGTGGACACGGCTGCCGTCTGCATGCTGTCAGAATCCGAATTCTGTCTGGCAATCGTGAATGATTCATGCCCATGAAACTATTTTCCCGTGTGACTGCTGCGCTGGCTGCTGCTGCGATCAGCGCTCTGGCCCTGGTCGGCTGCGATGAGCAAAAGATCAAAGAGCTGGAAGAAGGCCTTTCCACCGAAGCCGATGTGCGCGCGCAGTTTGGCGAGCCCGAGCGCGTCTGGAGCGAAGAGGATGGCTCGCGTACCTTTGAGTACAACCGCCAGCCAGCGGGTGCCAAGAACTACATGATCACGATTGGCACTGACGGCAAGATGAGCGCTCTGCGTCAAGTGCTGGCCCCGCATGTCTTTGCCAAAATTGTGCCGGGCATGGATGAGAACGCGGTGCGCCGCATGCTGGGCAAGCCCGCCAAGATGATGACGTTCAAGCTCAAGCAGGAGACTGACTGGGACTGGAACTACATCGACCCGCCCAACCGGGAGATGCAGTTCACCGTCACCTTCGGCCCCGATGGCCGGGTGCTGCGCACGCTGAACCGCGAGCGCCTGCCTGACGAGCCGCGCGGCTGATCAAGGCGCTGGCCGTCTTCTGGGTCTGCTAAAGCCATGTCTGCGTGATTGCAGCCATGGTTTTTTTATGCATTTGCCATACGGATGCTTTGATTTTGATAGCTGCTAGCGCTTTATGCGCAAGCGTCAGACAGCTAAAAAGCTTGAAAAAGCCATAAGGCAGGCAGTTGGAAAAGTCCTTAAAGAATTGTTGCATTGCAACAAATGATGCGCGCAGAGCATGGCTTCATTCGTAAAATTAAGGGGTTACCCGGTGTTATCCGCGCCGGTTGGCCTCTGGTCTTTATCGAGACTCTGGGCGCTTATTTGCTGTCTTATCCGACATGTCCACACCGCTATCTTCTCCCGCCCGCTCAGGCCTGGTCAGCAGCGTCGATGCTCCTGCTCCTGCCGCCGTTTCTGCACCTTCAGGCCCCGCTTTGCGCCATGGCCGCTTTGAGGATGCGCAGGCACTCTTCACAGGCTCGCTGTTTGTCTCCATCACCATGATGCTGTTTGCCCAGGCGGGACTGCTGACGGGCAGCACGGCGGGCATTGCGTTCTTGCTGCACTACGTGACGGGGCTGCCGTTTGGTGCGACTTTCTTCGTCATCAATATTCCGTTTTACTGGTTCGCGTGGAAGCGCATGGGGGCAGAGTTCACGATCAAGACCTTCATCTCGGTCGCCATGCTGGCGCTGATGGCTGACGTGGGCCCGCGTTTTATCCATATCGACTATCTGAACCCGCTGTACGCGGCCGTGGCCGGTGGCCTGCTCATGGGCTCGGGCTGCCTGTTTTTGGCGCGCCACCATTCCAGTCTGGGCGGTGCGACCATCGTGTCGCTCTATCTGCAAGACCGCTACGGCATTCGCGCCGGCAAGGTGCAGATGATGATTGACTGCACCGTGGTGTTGCTGGCGCTGGCCGTGGTGCCCTTGGAGCGTGTGGCGTACTCAGTGCTGGCGGCGGTCATCATGAGTATGTTCCTGTGGATCAGCCACCGCCCGGGTCGTTATCAGGGCAACTGAGCTTGCTGGCTCGCAAACAAAAGCCCCGCCACGGTACCAACCGGGCGGGGCTTTTTTGTGATCGGCGGATATCAGGCGACGGTAATCGTCTTCTGCGCGCTCAGCGTCTGACCTTGCTCATCTTTCCAGAGCATGTTCAGCTCGCCGCTTTCACGGGCGAGAAAGGTGAACTCGATATAGGGGTTCTGAGCAATCGAAATACCGGGCTCCCAGCTGAACAGCAAGGTGTTGCCCAGCTTGGCTTCAAAGCGGTTGACGATATTGCGCGGGCGTACTTTGCCGGTGGCCGGGTCGGTGCGCAGGCCGCTTTCCATCACATGTTCCATCTGTGCGCGCACGCGCAGCACTTCGCCCTTCTTGGGGTTGGCGTTGCTGACCCAGACGCGAGGGGGTTTGGCTTGACTCATTGGTGGGACTCCCTCACATGCCGCAGCCGCTGGCGGCTACGGTAATTGCCTGCTTGGCGACCAATACTTTGCCGCTCTTCATGCGTGCCATGGCATGCACGGTTTGCGACTGTGACAGGCGAATGCGGATTGCCGCCTCAGCCGTGCCTGCCGCTGCCGTGAACTGCATGCGGCAAGACAGGGGTGAGGGGTTCAGCTCGGCCAGCACAACGATTTCTTCGCACCAGTCCTGCTCGGTGATGGGCAGTGTCACCTTGACCTTGACGGGCACGGCGCTGGGGTTGTCGGCCAGCACGGGGACATCCAGCAGCAGGCCTTCGGTTTGCTGTGTGGCCTTGCCGCTGAACTGAGCGATCTGCTTTTGAAATTCGACAGGATTAGGGGCCAGAGGCCCGACCAGCGGTGCCTTGGCCTGCGCCAGTGCCGTCGCAGGCAGGGCCAGACTGGCTCCTGCGGCCGCCGCGCCCAGAACCAGACTTCTACGGGTGGTGTGGTTGAACATGTCTCTTCTTTTATCGAATGCCGCTTGCAAGCAAACAGCGGTTAAAACTGGCGCTCCCACTGAAGATGCGTTAACTCCACCCAGTAAACCCAAGGTTCACGGTTCAGACGAGGCGTGAAGCCGCAGGCAGTACAAGCGTACGACAAGGCGAAACAACGACGTCTCAAGGGTGGTGTTAGCGTCTCCAAGAGGAGCGAGCCAGAGCCGCGTAGCGGCTCGGCAGATCAAGTGCCCAAGAAGTCACTGAACTTGCTATTGATCCAGGCAAAGTCTTCCTTGACCAGATCAGGCGTGCGTACATCCATGTCGATCTGGGTCTGGTTGACCTGACCGTTGGTGTCCACCTCGTATTCAAACTTGACCGAGATTTCTTCCTGCGGGTCGCCGTTGACCATCATGTAGCAGAGGTTGTCGGGCAGGCGGGCCACGACTTCCTTGCCGGACACGCGCTCGGCAATGTTCTGGGCGACGATCTTGCCGATGAAGTTGGCCACGTGGCCGCTCTTGGGGTAATGGCCGAACTGGGGCGAGATGGCACCCATCAGGTCGCCGACAAAGTACACGCGGTCATCGGTCTTGGCGTGGAACAGGCGGTTGTCCATGTCGGCCCAGCCTGTGGGCTTGCCGGTGGTGGCGTCTTTGCCAATCAGGTCGGCCTTCCAGACCATGTCCGCCGCCTGGTGCGGGGGCATGAGGATGGCGTCGTCAAACTTGAAGTCACCGGCAGCTGTCTTGATCTGCTTGTTGAAGGGGTCAACTTCCTTGATGCCTGCATTGGGCACATGGGTGATGATGTCCGGGTACAGCTCTTCGAAGGCCTGCTTGTAGCCCACGCCGATGGGCGCAAGCTTGGGCTTGGGGTCAAGGATGACGATCTTGCCGGGGATTTTGTTCTTCTTGATGTGCCAGGCGATCAGGCAGGCGCGCTCATAGGGCGAGGGTGGGCAGCGGTGGGGTGGCGGTGGCAGCGTCATCACCAGCGTGCCGCCCTTGAAGTTCTTGACCTTCTGCTTGAGCGACAGCATCTCCTGATTGGGGATGTAGGCATTGGGGAAATGCGTGCGCGTGTACTCAATGGCGCGCTGGTCGTTGCCAAACCAGGCCTCGTAGTCATTGCGAATGCCGCCCGAGAGAATCAGAAAGTCGTACTCGATCAGGCCGTGGCCGGTGCGCACCAGTTTCTTGTCGCGCTCAAAGCCCATCACCTCGGTCTGCAGCAAGGTGTAGCCGTACTGGTTGGCAGGGTGCAGCATGTCGCGGTTCACAAAATCGGTGCCCACGATATCGACCAGCCATTTGTTGCTCATGGGGCCGGACCAGAACGTGGCGTTGCGCTCCAGCAGCACCACATCCGAGTTCGGGATCAGCTCGCGCAGATAGCGTGCAGCCGTCATGCCGCCCCAGCCACCGCCGCAAATGACGATGCGCGGGCCCTTACCCTTGCGCGGCAGTATGGGTGACTGGCTGCTGATGATGCTTGGCGCGGCCATGGCAGAACTGGCCAAAGTGCCCAAGGCACCGGCTGCGGTACCCAGCGTCAGCGCGGGAGGGGTTATCAAAAAGTGGCGACGTTGCATGTCGTAAGACTCCTTATGAGTGAGCACCTGCAGGCGACGAGGTGGTGCTGATGGCACGGCATAGCCTCGCTTGGGGCGATGGGTAACGAAGACAAACGCATGCCTGCGGGCAGCTGGCGCAGGGCTTGCGGCAGCCAGGATATGCAAGAAAAAAGAGTCTTTCTGAGCCGTCACGCGGCATCAGCAACAACGGGTGTCTTACAAATTGTAGGGTGCAACGTTGTAAGGCAGACAAGGCATAACCCAGTGCTTCACTGCAGTGAAGTTGTAAAAGCTAGCGCTCAGCGCTTTATTTGCCTGAAAAATCAGGCAAAAGCACTGAGAAATCAATGAATGAAGAGCGCATTCTGCTCATGTTTTTGATAGCTCAATCGACCGGGCCACCTCTACTGAGCAGCGCGTTGGCAGTGCCATGCGAACAGAAGTGGTAGGGATGAGCAGTGCGCTCAGGCCCGGCGGCCCAAGATCAGTGTCAAGACAGCACCCAGCACAATGCCTGCAATGGCCGGAAAACTGGCCCAAGCCAGTGTGCTAAGGCCCGACAGGCCCTGACCAATCGAGCAGCCGGCGGCCAGCGCGCCTCCAAAGCCCATCAGCAAACCGCCGCCCGCGCTGGCTCCCAGGCGGCTGGTGGACTCAAAACCTTCCCAGCGAGTAGTCCGGCTCACCAGGGCTGCGATAAAAGCACCCGCCAGTACGCCTGTTGTGAGCGCCAGGCCAATACCGGGCTCGCGGCCCACCGACAGTTGCAGATACAGCATGCTCTCGGCAATCGGGCCGATAAAGCTCAGTGATGTGAGCTTGGCCGGTTCGAACTCATCCACACCGATATGTGCGGTAATCCACCACCCAGCAGCCACCAGCAGGCCGATGAGTACGGCACTGATGAGCTGTACCGGGCTTTGGCGCAGTGCAGGCCGCCGCAGTGCAAAGATCGCCAGCAGCATGGCGGGCGCAAGCGCCAGAAGCAATCCATTCACGGCAGAAAGATAGGCGGGCAAGGTGGAGTGAGCCAGCGTGACGGGCGCAAGCGCTTGCAGCCACAGGCGTACAGGCGTCAGCACACCCGTCATCGCCAGCTGCACGCCCAGCGCCAGAAACACGATGGTGACCAGAGAGCGCAGATTACCGCCCGCCAGCAGCACCAGCGAACGTGCGCCGCAGGCACGGGCCAGCACCATGCCCGCGCCAAACAACAGGCCTCCGACCAGCACCGCAATCACGGAAAAGTCGGGGCGGGCAATGGCCGCCTGGCTCAGATTCACCATGCCCAGCGTCTGCAGCCCTTGCGATGCGAGCAAGGCCACGGCCAGTGCGAGAGCAAAAGCCTGGAGGGCGGGTGCGGTACCGGCGGCAACTTCAGAGTCTTGCCTCAGTTGCTGGCGCAGCCCGCGCAGCAAACAAAACCGCCCCAGACGCGCAGCCACGCCAAACGTAGCGCCCAGAAAAAAAATGGACCACAACAACATATCAATCGTTCGGTAAGCAGGAGGCGAAGAGTCGAAAGTCACAAGCGGTGTGTGAAGCGCCGCTTTCGTGAGGGCTGGCGAGCAAGGGCCGCCCCGCAGCAAAGCCAGCGTCCCCCTCCCACAGTGCGAAGCACGGCGAGAGAGGGGGAAGGCGCGTCAGCGCCTCAGGGGGAGCTTCAATCACCCACCCCAGATATCCGCGCTGATGGCCTTGTACCAAGCCGATCCGTAATCGGCCTCGGCCTTGCGGAAGGCGGCATTGCCATCGATGGGGCTGACGCCGCCAGAGTCTGGCACTTCGATCAACTTGCCTTCTTGCGACCTGTAGACGCCAGCGACCGAGATGCCGTAGTCATTGCCAATCAGGCTGTAGCAGGTGTTGGCGTAGGCCGCAGTGGGAAGGGGCTGGCCCGTCAGCTCGGCCGCGATGGCGGCGGCTGCCACCTTGCCTTGCGTGTTGGCGGCAAAGCCGGACTTGGGCATGGGAGCGGCAATGGTGGCATCGCCCAGCACATAGACATCCTTGACCAGAGTGGACTCAAACGACTCGGGCTTGATGGGCACCCAACCGCTGGCATTGGTCACGCCTGCACGGTCAGCAATAAAACCAGCCTTTTGCGGCGGGATGACGTTGAGTACATCGGCCTTGTGCTTGGTGCCGAAGGCGGTTTCCACTTCCAGGTTCTTGGCGTCCACGCGCGTGACCTTACCGTCATCGGCCTGCTTGACCCATTCGATCATGTCGCCGTACAGCGCCTTCCAGCCCTGAATGAACAGGCCTTGTTTGGAGAACGCGTCCTTGTCGTCCAGCAGCAAAATTTTGCTCTTGGGCTTATGGGCCTTCAGGTAGTGCGCCACCATGGCTGCGCGCTCATACGGGCCGGGTGGGCAGCGGAAAGGGTTGGCGGGAATCACCATCACAAACTTGCCGCCGTCAGGCATGGCTTCCAGCTGCTTCTTTAAAAGCTGGGTTTGCGGGCCGGCCTTCCACGCGTGGGGTGCCAGTTGTGATGCAGCCTCGTCATAGCCTTCGATCGCATTCCAGCGCATATCGATACCGGGCGACAGCACCAGCTTGTCATAGCTCAGCACCTGGCCGTTCGACAGCAGCAGGCGGCGAGAATCCGTCAGCACATTGTCGGCACGCGCATGCACCACGTTCACGCCCGCTTTGCGCAGGCCGTCATAGCCGTGACCGATGCTTTCCCAGCTGCGCAGGCCAGCCAGATACAGATTGGAGAAGGGGCAGGTGTAGAAGCGCTGGGCAGGCTCAACCAGTGTGACTTGAACGTGGGGCGCAAACTGGCGCAGATAGCGCGCGGCGGTAGCACCACCAAAGCCGCCCCCGACGATGACCACATGGGCCGAGGCAGCCTTGGCCTGAACGATAGAAGGCAGAGCCAGGCTGGCAGCACCCGCAGCCGCGCCACCGATGATTTGACGACGATTGATCTGCATTTAGCGGCCCTTCTTGCTGAACCACTGGGCCAGCGCTTTGAGTTGTTCATCGTCATAGCCCTTGGCCAGACGGGTCATCACGGTGGCATCCTTGGCGGTACCGGCCTTGAAAGCCTGCAGTCGCTGCAGCAAGTGGGCTTCAGGCAGGCCGCGCAGCGTGGGAATGCCGCCGGTAGACCGGCCATCAGGCCCGTGGCAGTTGGCGCAACTGGCGGCCAGCACAGCCACATCCTGTGCGCGCAAAGTGGTGGTGGGCGTGGCAGAACTTGCCAGTGCTGGCAGTGGTGCAGCCATGGCTAGCGCCAGCCAGAGCACGGGGCGTGCAGAGGTGAGCAAAGATTTCGATCGCATGGGGCCTCCCTGTTTTCTGCGCAGGTGGCGCAGGATTATTTAGAAGCGCTGATACGCCCCGGTAAACCCTGAGGCGTGCGCGTGAGACACGAGGTTTCAAGAGTCGTTTCAGCGGTTCTTATGAGCTCGATGCTTGTGTGTGGCCATTGTTGTATGTAGTGAATGCAGGGCATTCTTTGGGCCAGGGTGCGGCAAGCACAGTGAGTTGAGCTGGATTCTAGAAAGCTGAGCGGTTTTGAATAGCGCTATATCCCACTGGTGTAACAGGAAGTTGTTGGTTATTTAGTTATGCCAGCCGCTTGTGCTTGCGTATGCCTCGTCTATGCGTACATCAGGCATGAAAAAACCGCATGATGCTACTAAATGAATAGCTTCATACGGTTAATATGAATGGGCTGCAGCCTGTTTTGTCAATATTCAGGCTGAATGACAGAAGGCGGAGCCACCGGCGTTGCTGTGGTCGCTGGTGCCGGTATTTCAGCAGGCATTGCAGACGGACTGGTCGAGTCGCGGTAGCGAATATTCACGCCGCTGGTGTCACTGATATCGGGCTTGTCATCATCCATCAGCGCATCGGCGGCTTTGCCCACGCCTTTGCCCACTATTTTGGCCGTGCCAATGGCGGCATCCGCAGCCAGACCTACAGCGCCCGCCGT